>Ga0163210_1000326_pt1 | contig 19687 bp, 17 predicted proteins | sample Kivu_220m_FD_113536 | JGI IMG/M metagenome (GOLD analysis project Ga0163210, IMG submission 113536) | Freshwater microbial communities from Lake Kivu, Western Province, Rwanda to study Microbial Dark Matter (Phase II) - Kivu_220m | ecosystem: Environmental > Aquatic > Freshwater > Lake ...
CTCAGAACGGGTGACGATCCCTCGTCGATGGGCGCATGGAGCGATCCGATCTACGAATCGGGGACCTACCTCGGCGATGTGCTCCCGGATACGGTTCTCCTGATCCAGTACTTGGCCTGCCTGCAGTCCGACTCCTTCGATCCGGACTCCTGGCCCGTCCTCTACGAGGTGATCGTGGAGGGATGGTACCCGGGCGGGATTCCAGGCTCCCCCCAGGACTCCCCCGACCCCGTGCTGCAGGTGGAGACCAACCCTGGGCACGGCTCCGCATCGATACGGGTCTGCTCCGAGGCCGACATGCCGGGAGAACTGGAGATCTTCGATCTGTCGGGAAGGTTCGTGGTCGGGTTCACGGTCGCGGGATCATCGGGGATGGACGAAGTCTTCGAGTTCTCCGCTCCGCCGGGAACCTACGTCGCCAGGTTCGTCATCGGGACAGTCGAATCGAACTCCGTCTTCGTTCTGATCGAGCCATAGAGACGATAGCCTCCGGCGACGATCGAGGAAGCGGTTCGAGGAGCACAAGGGTTATTTCCATGTCTTAGAATAATACGACAGCAATGCAAAGAAGCGTCCTACGTCCCCGGGGAGGTCGGGGGAGGCCATGAGGGCGGAGACGACGGCGAGACCATCGGCACCGGCGGCCAGGACCTCCGAAGCGTTCTCCGTCGTGATGCCGCCGATCGCCACCAGCGGGATGGTCACCACCGACCTCAGCTCCCGCACGGACGCGATCCCCAGGGGACCGGGAAGATCGGTCTTCGTCGACGTGGCGAAGACCATGTTCGCCGCAACGTAGTCCGCTCCGGCCCGCTCGGCAGCCCGGGCCTCCTCCGCCGTCCTGACGGACACCCCGAGGACCGCTCCGGGGCCGAGCATCGTCCTCGCGGTCGCCGCATCCATGTCGTCCTGCCCGACGTGCGCTCCGTCCGCGCCGCAGGCCGCCGCCAGGCGCACCCGGTCGTTCACGAGGAAGAGCGCTCCCGCGCTCGCACAGATGGGGCCGAGAATGCGCGCCATGGCGACGAACTCCTCGTCGGTGGCGTCCTTGTCACGCAGCTGCACCGCCCGGACTCCCGCCTCCACCGCCTGCCGGACGGTCTCCGGCACACCGCGGCTCCCGGACAGCACCGGGTCCGTCACCAGATAGAGCCGTATCCGGTCGCGGTTCAGCGGATCTCCTCCAACCGGGCGCGCCGCAGGATGGTCTCCTCATCGAGGGCTGCCAGGGCGTCGAGGAAGAGAGGGACGAACGTCCCCGGTCCGGAGGCTGCTCCCGCCGCGATCTCTCCGGCGATGCCGTAGCAGGCGAGGGCGCCGGCCGCAGCCTCGAAGGGATCGTCGTGGACGGCCGCGAAGCAGGCGACGGCCGTCGTGGCCCCGCACCCGGTGCCGGTGACCCGTCCCATCAAGGGATGGCCATTGTGGATTCGTACGGCGCGAGTGCCGTCGGTGACCAGATCGACCGCACCGGTGACAGCGACCACGCTGCCGGAGGAGGCGGCATAGGCGGAGACGACATCCACCCTCCGGTCGAGCGATTCCAGCGAATCGACGCCCCGGACCCTCCCTCCGGCACCGGCCATCGCCAGGATCTCCCCGGCGTTCCCCCGGATCACGCGGATGTCCAGCTCGGAGGCGATCAGCGCCGCCGAGTCGGTGCGCAGCCTGGTTGCACCCGCCCCGACGGGGTCCAGAACGACGGGTATGCCTGCGGCGTTGGCCGCCGCGCCTGCGGAGAGCATGCTCCTGACGGTCGCCGGATCGAGCGTGCCGATGTTGAGCAGCAACGCTCCGGCGTGGCGGGCCATCTCTGCGGACTCCTCGACGCACGGCGCCATCACGGGCGCCGCTCCGAGGCAGAGCGTGACGTTGGCGGTGAAGTTCGTCACCACGGAGTTGGTGATGTGGTGGACCATCGGGCGGCCCGACCGGACGGCGGCCAGCCCCCTCGCGGCGATCTCTGCAGGATTCATCGAAGCCTCCGGATTTTCTTGCGCCGACATTACTCGGATCAAGTACGAGGGGTCTGTTCTCAGACGCGGGCACGAAGCCCGCGACACCCCCAATCCAGTTCCGATGGTACTCCCGCTTCGTCGCGCTGTCAACCGGCCGCCGCCTCCGATCCCGGCTTGCCCCGCGGAGCAGCCGGGGTTATCTCAGACGGACACCCCCAGGCAGTTCGGGAAGGCGGAAAGACGATGCTCTCCACTCTGATCCTCGCCTCCGCGGCCGCGGCCCTCCAGCCGTGGGACCCCTGGCCGGAAGCCGCGGACTCGGCGATGGTGCTCGCCCTCGACACGCTCGACCTGGTCCGCGGGCAGCTCGATTTCGACCGGCACTGGGCGACCGGCGTTCACCTCGCGGACTCGACGGTCCTGCGGGCCATCCAGCACGTCGAGCAGCTCCCGGTGATCCTCCGCGAGAGCCTCGAGGCCCTCGGCGATCCTCGCGGGGCGGTGCCCGCCCGGGGGGAGGGCCTCCTGCCCCTCCTCGACCTTCTGGAGGAGGCCGACTGCGGCTACTCCGAGGCGATCGGGACTCTGAGCCCGAGCCGGCGCGACAGCCTGGCGGCGACCATCCCCGCCGTATGGCTGAACGAGGAAAGCCCCCTGGATTGGGAGGAGTGGATCGCCACCCGCGGGATCACGAGCCCCCTGGATGACGACGTCGTGATGGACATGGACACCCTGGCGGTGTTGTTCGAGAGCTGGCGGCCGGTCGACGGGGTGGACCCGGTCGCGCTGACCGCGGCGGTCCTCGCGCTCCGCGATGCGGAATGGCCTGCCGGGATCCCCGTGACCCTGCCCGGCGTCGAGGGCACGACGGTGACCTTCTGCTTCGAGGGACCGGTCCGCTACGTCGTCGGAGGTACGGGTCCCAATACGTACGGTCCGGATTGTCCCTTCGAGCTGATCGTGGACCTCGGTGGGAACGACGCCTACGGAGACGGTCTCGGGGGCGCCTTCGGCCCGGCCGGCAGGAGGATCGCGGTCATCGTGGACCTCGGCGGGGACGATTCCTACGTCAGCACGTCCCCGGTCAGCCAGGGCTGCGGGATCATGGGGTTCGGTGCGATCGTGGACCTCGATGGGAACGATCTCTACCGGGCGGCCGACTTCTCCCAGGGAGCCGGCTGCATGGGCCAGGGGTTGCTCGTCGACCTCGCGGGCGACGACGTCCAGGAGGGCGGAACCTTCAGCCAGGGCGCCGGATGCCTCGGCACGGGACTCCTCGACGACGGCTGCGGCGACGATCTCCGCCGGGTCGCCATGTTCGGTCAGGGACTCGGCGGGACCGCGGGTACCGGCACCCTCGTCGACCGCGACGGCTGCGACGTCTACCTCGCGGGATTCGCCTACTCGCACGCGCCACTCCTTCCGGAGGACAACCAGGCCATGTCCCAGGGATTCGGGATGGGGCTCCGTCCCGTGATCGCCGGCGGCATCGGCCTGCTCGCCGACTATGGTGTCTGCAACGACACCTACCGGGCGGAGGTCTTCGGCCAGGGCTGCTCCTACTACTACAGCCTCGGCATGCTCTACGACGAGGGAGGGCAGGACAGCTACACGGCGGCGCAGTACAGCCAGGGCACCGGGATCCATCTCGCCGCCGGATGCCTGTGGGACGGCGACGGCGACGACGTCTTCTTCTCCCGGAACGGACCCGCGCAGGGGAGCGCCCATGATCTGTCCACCGGGTTCCTGATCGACGGCGGCGGCAACGACTGGTACTGCTCGGACGGGGGGCAGGGCTTCTGCCTGACCAATTCCGCCACGGTGTTCGTCGACATGGAAGGGGCCGACACCTACACGGTCCGCGGCAGCGGCCAGGGAACGACGTGGTGGGCGAGGGGCTCCTCCGGGGTCGGAGTCTTCCTCGATCTCGCGGACGACGACGTCTACCTCGGCAGCGGGTCGGACTCCACCCGCTGGACGGCCGGCGACTACGGGGTGGGGGTGGACCTCGCCCTGACGACTCCCGGCGGACTGAATCCGCAGGATCCGGTCGGCGACCCGGAGTCCCTCGATCTCGATTCGCTCTTCGCCGTGGCCTCCGAGTGGGAGGTCGGACCGAACCAGGAAAGGGTCGCGGCGCACCGCGAGGAGCTGGCCTCCCGCGGGGAGGAGGCGGTGGCCTACCTCGTCGCCAACCACATGGACACCCTGGACGGGCTCGCCATGCGTGCGATGGAGGACACGTTCCGGCGGTCACCGGACCTGTCCGTGGAACTGCTGCTCGGACTGCTCGATCGCGTGGACAGCCTGACCACCCGGGAGGCGGGGAACATGATCTACTTTCTGGGAGTGATCGCCGACGAGAGGACGCGGCTTCCGCTGGAGGCCTTCCTCGTGGATCCCGCGGAGAGCCTCTCCGTGGGGATGCGGGCGAACACCGTGAAGGCGATCGGAGCCATCGGCAACGTGGCGTCCCTGCCCGTGCTCGTTCCGTTCGCGCAGGACACGTCCTCCAGGGTCCGGCGGCAGGTCGCGGTGACGCTCGGTGAGATGGGCGACGCCACGATCCTCCCGGTTCTCGGGGTCCTGGCTGCGGACGCCGGAGTGGACGTGCGCTCGGCCGCGGAGGGAGCCGTCGAGGCGGTGCTTTCCAGGGTTGCTGAGGACGCGGAGGAGCCCGAGGAAACGATTTGACACCCGGAGCGGCCGGGAGTATCTTGCATCGTGGTAGTGGTTCTCGGTGCTCCAACAAGGAAAGAGGAGGAACCTCCATGAGGAAAATCAGCCTTGTCACCATGCTTCTCGGCGTCGTGCTGCTTGCCGGCTGCACCGGCGACGATCCCTCCGGCCCCGGCGGCACCCTGCCGGACGTGACCGGGTTCGCGATCAACGAGACCGCCTCCGGCGGGACGACGGTCGTCCTGCAGTGGAACGCCGTGACCACCGACGGCACCGACGCGATCGACGGCTACAAGATCTACTTCCGCGCCGACGAGAGCGGCACCTGGACCGAGGTCGGCGACGTCCCCGACGGCACCCTCACCTACTCCCACGCCGCCAGTTCCGCCGGTTACTACGGCATCCTCGCCTACGAGGGCGAAGACACCTCCGAGAACTACGCCACCGTCGACGACATGCCCAACCTCATCAGCAGCTCCTACACGATCTGGAACAACCACGCCCCCGCCACCGCCCACTCCGGCTTCATCTTCGGCGCCACCTCCGGCACCACCTGCCTCGCCAGCCAGGGCGGCCACGACATGTACTGCTACGACGGCGGGCAGGGCAACCTGACCTGGCTGTACTCCGGCGACTACGGCACCTTCGGCGGCGGCAACGACACCAACTTCTACGAGCACGCCTCCGGCTACGCGACCCCCGGCAGCGGCCCCTGGAATCCTCCCGCCGGTCCGATGGCCGTCGGCGACGTCATCTTCGCCGAGCTGTACGACGGCTACTGGGTCAAGATCTACGTGACCGCCCTTCCGCACTACACCGGCGGCACGACCAATGCTTACGGCATCACGTTCTTCTACGACTTCCAGCCCATCGAGGGTCTGGAGCTCTTCACGACCGACTCCCAGCCCTAGGCGGGAGCAGCTTCCGGATCGTCAGGGCGGGGCGCCTTCGCCCCGCCCTTCTTCTTTCTTCCCGGGCCGTTGACACCGGACCCGGGGTTTACAGATTATCGGTCGCAAGACGCGAACCGTGGCAGGCCTCACCGGCATCTGGAGGAAGAAAGAAGAATGGACGCCGAGACCAGGAAACTCGCAGCGGAAGCCAGGGATCTCCTCTCCAAGGGGCTGTACGGCCCGGCGATGGACAGGGCCAAGGAGGTCCTCGACGAGAGCCCGGACGAGTCCACCCGGGCCGACATGCACGGCATCTGCGCCATCGGGCTGGCGGGGACCGGCAAAAACGCTGAAGCCGTGGTGCAGGCGGAGAAGTGCCTCGCCGTGCATCCCGACAGGGCCGACGTCCTCTCGGCGAGAGGCTGGGCTCTCCACATGACCGGGAAGACCACCGAGGCGCTCAAGGACCTCGAGCGCTCCTCCCTGCTCGATCCGAGCCAGGCAGAGACCCACTACCGCCTCGGCATCGCCTTCATGGAGTTCGACCTCTGGGAGGAGGCCGAGTCGGCCTTCACCTTCGCGATGGACCTGTTTGACGACAGCGACCGCCAGGCCGAGGCCTGCTACAACAGGGCGAAGTGCCGCGAGGGATCCGGCCTCTTCGAGGAGGCCATGGCCGACTACGACATGGCCTTTGGGCTCGGATACCAGCAGGCCATCCACGACCTGATGCGGCTCAAGGAGAAGTACAGCCCTGCGGATTCCAGCGAGGACTATCTCGGGGACGACGACTACTACGACAACGACGGGGACTACTCCGGGAACGAGGACTACGAGGGGGGCGGAATCGACGACTACGAGGACCGTGACGACGACTGGTAGGGTCCTCCGGGTCCTTCCCGCCGTTCTCTGCGCGGTGTCCTGCCTGGCGGGCTGCAGCGACCCGTGGGGCCCGGACACGGCCATCACGGTGACCCGACCTCCCTCGGGAGGCGTGGAGGCCGACGAGAGCACGATCATCGAGTGGACGCTCTCGGAGGATCCGACGGACGAGCAGACGATCACGCTCTTCGTCGACACGGATCGCGATCCCGCGGAGGGGCTGATCCAGATCGCGGACTCGCTCTCCTCCGAGACGACCGGATTCCTCTGGGACTGCACCCTGTTCCCAGAGGACGACTACTACGTCAGGGCGGTCCTCCACGACGGGGGCTGGTCGTCGGAGGACTACAGCGAAGGCCCCGTGACGGTGCTCCACGGCGACTCCCCCCGGGAACCGGCGGACGCCGCGGGAGTACCGCAGGAGGGGTCCGCGCGGCAGACGCGACCGTGACCCTCACGGGGACGAACCGAAAGGACCGTTGAAGACATGCTCCCACTGCTTCTGATCTCCCTCGCAGCGCTGCCGACCGGCGCCGATCTCCTGCAGGGCCAGCTCCCGCTGATCGTGCAGAACCCGGACACGCTCGACCTCGGCGGATCCCTCGCCCACGGCCCGATCTCCCTCGCGGCGATCGACGCCCTGGAGGGCGGGAGGTTCGGCGCCGCCGCCGTCGACCTCCGGAACGGCAGCCTGCTGGCATCCACCGGCAACGGCGTCTACCCGCTCGACGATCCCGATCCCATGCTCCTGGCCTTCGCCGTCGAGCTGATGGATGCCGGCTCGCTGGAGCCGGACAGCGCGTTCGGGCGGAGCAGCACGATCCAGAACGAGTTCTGGTGGGCGTTCCAGCGCGACAAGGAATCGGCGGCCAGGCTCATGTGGGCCCTCGGCCTCGAGACCCTCTCCGCATGGGCCGCCGGCCGGGGCTTCTCCGACACCGAGCTGCACGACGTCCAGCTCGAGTGGGAGGGCGCTCCGGAGACCGCCCCCTCGATGACCAGCCTCGCGGACCTCACGGGGGCCCTGGAGATCATCGCCTCCGGGATGGACATCCCCGCCGTCCGGGAGATCATGGCCGATCCCGACCTCGGCGACGGGCAGGCCGCCTCGGTGGGTGCCGGCTGGGACACGTACGGCTGGGTGGACGTCGGACCCGATCACAAGACCTTCCTGCTGATCGCGGAGTCCGACGGCGGGGAGCGGGTGGGGCTGGTGCTGCTCACCGACGACCTGTGCTGCGAGGAGAAGGCCGACCTCGCCCTGATGCTCCTCTGGCAGGCGGTCACCGGCTCCTGAGCCACCCGCTGAGCCGGTGGAGGGTGCGAAAACCAGTTCGGGACGACCCGGCCGGATGGTCCGCCGGGATCGGAAGGAGGGCACCATGAAGAGGCTCCTGACGCTGACCGCGCTCCTGGTCCTTTCCGGGACGGCCATGGCCGGCTTCTCCCTCGGCTTCAAGCCGCTGTCGCTCCCCGTCGGAGTGGACGACTCCGAGTACGCCAGCGACGGGATCAACATGCTCCGGATCGGCTGGGGGGCCTCCCCGGAGTTCCGGGTCGAGGTGCTGGCCGGCTACGAGAAGGTGAACTTCGAGTTCACCGAAGGCAGCACCTCCACCGAGTACAGCGGCAGCTGCTTTGCGCTGGGGATCTCCGGCTTCTACGTGGTGGCCGCCCCCTCCAACACCGTGTTCAGCATCGGGGGTTCCCTCGTCTACGACAAGACCTCCTCGGAGTACGAGAACGTGGACGGCCCGGAGACCACCGGCTACTCGTTCTATCCCCTCATGAGGGTGGACTTCGCGATTCCCGGCGCGGAGAGGTTCGGGCTCTTCACCGAGTTCGGCGCCCGGTACGTCAGCGCGACGACCACGGACGACGACGACAACGAGTGGAAGGCCACCGATTTCGGCACCTGGGGCTCCGAGAACATCCTGGGCGGAGCGTACTACAGCTTCTGACCGTTCCTGCCGATCCGAACGGGGGCGCGGACCGTCGGTCCGCGCCCTTCTCTCTACGGTGCTTCGCCATGCGCCGCCCGTTTCGTATATTCGCCCGGCAAGGACGATCACCGCACGGGGCATCCCGGTGCCGAACGGAAAGGACCGCGCGAGATGGCGATCAATTTCAGGGGCAGGAGCCTGCTCACGCTGCTGGATCTCACCACCGACGAGGTCAGGTACCTGCTCGACCTCGCCCATCTCCTCAAGGCGGAGCGCAAGGGGATGCAGGTCCACCAGAGGTTCCTGGGCAAGACCCTCGCGATGCTCTTCGAGAAGCGGTCCACCAGGACCCGCTGCGCCTTCGAGACCGCCTTCGGCGAGGAGGGGGGACACCCGGTCTTCCTCTCCAGCGACGACATCCAGCTCGGCGCGAAGGAGAGCATCGAGGACACCGCCAGGGTCCTCGGCAGGATGTTCGACGCCATCATGTTCCGCGGGTTCCGGCAGGAGACGGTGGAGATCCTCGACGAATACTCCGGCGTGCCCGTCTACAACGCGCTCACGGACATGTTCCATCCCACCCAGATCCTCGGCGATCTCATGACCATCGAGGAGACCCTCGGAGGGCTCCCCGGGGTGAACGTCGTCTACGCGGGCGACGGGCGCAACAACGTCGCCAACAGCCTCATGATCGGGTGCTCCATGATGGGGCTCAACTGCACCATCCTCGCCCCGGAGAGCCTGCACCCGGATCCCGAGCTGCTCGAGACCGTCCAGGGCATCGCGGAGGACACGGGGTCGGAGCTCCGCGTGGTCAGCGACCGCGAGGAGGCGATCCCCGGGGCCGACGTGATCTACACGGACGTCTGGGTCTCGATGGGCGAGGAGGCCAAGGCCGCCGAGCGGATGAAGCTCCTGGAGCCCTACCGCGTCGATCGCGAGATGATGGAGATGACCGGCCGGGAGGACACGATCTTCATGCACTGCCTTCCCGCGGTGAAGGGCAACGAGGTGACCGAGGAGGTCATCGAGGGACCCGCTTCGGTGGTGTGGGACGAGGCCGAGAACAGGAAGCACACCATCAAGGCGCTGATGGCGGCCAGCCTCCTGTGACCCCCGTCGTCCGGAGATTGACACGGGAAGTGGTTCTGCGTACCTTGCCCCGGATCGACCCGAAGCTGCGTCGGCGGGACCGCGGACCGCAGGCCCGATACCGGGGAGGACGCGTTCCATGCTGCGAGTGATTCCAGCCCTGCTCCTCCAGGGCGTGGCGGCCTCCCTGCCCTCCGGCGGAGCCGTCGCGCAGACCGTCGATCCCATCCCCATGCTGGGGACCATCGATCCCGGGGAGTACATGGTGGGCCCCGGGGACGTGTTCTGGTTCTCCGTCCAGGGCGGCCTGCCGACCGAGCTCACCGGGATGGAGGGGTCCTCCTTCGCCAACCTGACGGTGACGCCGGACGGCTACCTGGTGGTCCCGACGGTCGGCTCCTACTACGTCTCGGGGATGACGCTCGCGGAGGCCGTCGATATGGTCGAGGCGGGCTTCTCATCGCGCTTCCCCGGTCTCAGGGCCGGCGCGGGGCTGGCGGGGGTGCGCAGGTCGAGAATCCCCGTCACCGGACAGGTCGGGATTCCCGGGCTCCTCACGATCAACGGATCCGACAGGCTCACGGACCTCCTCGCCGCGGCCGGAGGCATCGATCCCTCCGGCTCGTGGACCGGCATCCGGATCATCCACGCGGAGGGCGACACCACCTTCGCGGACATCACCGGGTTCTACCTCGACGGCATCCGGTCGTGCAATCCGCTGCTCCGGCTGGGTGACCGCGTGGACGTGCCCAGGGCGGAACGCTTCGTCTACTTCGACGGGGCCTTCCAGTCCGGGCCGCTCCGGCCCGTCTCCGCGGTTCCCTCCTCCCCGACGCAGATCTGGACGGGGAGCATCAGCGGCATGACCGAGTACATCCCGGGCGAGACCGTGGGTCGGTTCGTCGACAGGATCGGGGGCACGTCGTCCTGGGCGTCGCGGCAGGACTGTGTCGTCGAGAGGATCGGGGACGGGATCGTCCCCGAAACCCTTGCGGCACCGCTCGATTCCCCCTCCGCCGCTCTGGAGCTGCTCCCGGGGGACCGCGTGGTCTGTCCGGGCGTGCCGCCGCTGGTGGCCGTATCCGGCCTGGTGGCGACCCCCGGGGTGGTTCCCCACGTCGCGGGGATGGGCGCCATGTACTACGTCTCGCAGGCCGGCGGATGCACCCTCGAGGCCTCCAGGGCCGGCATCCGGGTCGTCCTGCCGGACGGGACCGAGCTGGAGGTGGACGAGATCGATGACGTCCCCGCCGGAGCGACCATCACGGTGCCCAGACAGGTCCTCGTCTGGTGGCAGGATCCCCTCCTCATCGTCACGAGCGTCGCGACCGTGATCGTCGCATGGAGGAGCATTGACTGATCCGCAGCCTTCCAGGACCGCCTCCTGGTACCTCTACGTCCTGCTCCGGAACAGGGGTTTCCTCCTGAGATCCCTCCTGGTCATCATGCTGCCCACCGTGGCGATCACGTTCCTCCTCGAGAAGAAGTACACCGTGTCGACCATGGTGATGCCTCCGGAGACGCAGCAGGACTTCGGACTCGCCGCGGCGGGGCTCGGGCTCTCGGAGTTCACCGGATTCTTCAGCGGCGGCATGGGGTTCTCCCTGCCGCTGATGACCACGATGTCCGACGTGTACCTCGAGATCCTCCAGAGCCGGACCCTGGTCGAGGCCGTCATCCTCTCCACCGGCTACCTGGAACGCTGCGAACTGGACGACGATTACGCGGCCGATCCGCAGCTCGGCCTCTACTGGGCGAGGAAGAGGTTCTCCTCCAACTACTCGGTCAGCGTCACCCCCTCCGGCTTCCTGAAGATCGAGGTCACCACCGGCGATCCCTGGTACTCGGTGCAGGTGTCCGAACGGGTCGTCGCCGTGCTGGACAGCATCAACGCCAGCATCAGCCTGAGCAGGGCCAGGCTGGCGCGGGAGCATCTCGAGCTGCGGGCCGCCTCCGCGGAGAGCCTGCTCGCCGTCTCCGCCGACTCGCTCCGCAGGTTCGAGGAGAGTCACGGCGTATTCATGCTGGACCAGGAGATGGAGCTCTTCATCCAGAGCCTCTCCGGCCTGAAGCAGAGATACATGGAGCTGCGCGCCCAGGCCGACGCCATCCGCAGCGGAGTGGTCGGCAGCCCCGGCGGCTCCGCGCTGCTCCTCGACCGGGAGGCGTCCAGCCTGCTCGGGATCATCGAGATGCTCGAGTCCGGGGAAGTGCCCCCCGGGTACGAGGATGTGGTCCCGGCCGTCTCCCTGGACGAGCTCCCGGACATCCAGTTCACCTACGCCAGGCTCAGGGCGAACTACGACATGAGCCTCGAACTGGCGAGCCTCATCGACGTGAACCTCCAGCAGGCTAGGATCGAGGAGGAGCGGCAGCCGCAGACCGTGCGCCTGCTCGACCCCCCCATGCACCCGGGATGGAAGAGCAGGCCGAAGCGTCTGCTGATCTGGCTGGAGGTCTTCTCGGTGGCCTTCCTCCTCCTGGCCGGCTTCCTGCTGGCGCGGGAGAACTACACCCGCATGAGGCTGGAGAGCCCGGAGGAGTGGGGCCGCTGGAACCGCCTGCTCTCCGAGATCCGGGGCGACCTGTCCTTCAGGAGGAAGCGGAGGGAGTAGGCGCCTTCCGGTTCGCCGAGATCTCCTCCACCAGCATCCTGTAGGAGGCATACCTCGACGTCGGGATCCCGCCGTCGTCGCAGGCCCGCTTCACCGCACACCCGGGTTCCGCGAGATGCATGCAGTCCCTGAACTGACACCCGCCCTCGAGACGCCGGATCTCCGGGAAGCAGCGCTTCAGCTCCCCGGGCGGGATGTGCTCGACGGAGAACACTCTCAGGCCCGGGGTGTCCATCAGTGCGGTGCCGCCCCCCAGGGGGATCAGCCTCGCCGACACGGTGGTGTGCCTGCCCTTGGAGGTCTTCGGGTTGAGCGTCCCGATGCGCAGGTCCAGCCCGGGGCGGAACCGGAGCGCGAGGGAGGTCTTGCCGGCGCCGGAAGGCCCCGTCATGACCACCGTCTGCCCGCGGATGCTCTCGCGTAGCGCTTCGAGTCCCGACCCGTCGGCGCAGCTCACCGGGAAGACCGGGTAGCCCGCGCCTCCGGGGCCGAAGTCCCCGGCGATCCTTTCCAGGAGGTCGGCGTCCGCCTCTCCCGACGCGAGGTCGATCTTGTTGACCACGATGGAGGCGGGAAGCGAGCGCCACTCGGAGGCGGCCAGGACCCGGTCGAGGAAACCCGTCCGCAGCGGGGGTTCCCTGAGGGCGACCACCGCCAGGACGCGGTCCACGTTGGCGGCGATGAGCTGCTCCCGGCCGGATGGGGAGGTGCGGGTGAGGAGCCCCCGTCTCGGGAGGATCTCCTCGAGCATCAGACGGCCCCGGCTGGCGACCGCGGCGACCCGATCCCCGGGGACCGGTCCCTCTCCATCCCGGAAGACCCCTCCGGAGGTTCCGGCGGAGATCTCGCGACCCTCCCCGTCCACGAGGAGCACGCCCCTCCGGCCGACGGAGGAGACCCGGAGCAGGGAGGATTCCCGGGGCTCGGACATCTCAGGGGAGAGCCGGAACGGAGTCGGGAGTCTGGAAGCGCACGATGAACTCCCCCTCCCTCCCCCAGCCCAGGATCTCCCGGACCATCCTCTCCATGTAGGCGGAATCCGAGGAGAGCAGCTCCAGCTCGTGCTCCAGATCATCGATCTGGAGCTCGAGGCTGTCGATCGTCCCCGAGACGCGGTCCATCTCCTCGCGGAGGGCGCCGAGGGCCATGAACCCGTTCCTGTTGAAGATCAGGGCCGTCACCACCAGGACGAAGAGGATGACGAAGAACACGTAGAGCATCCGACGGTCGTCCCGCCCGGTTCCGCCACCGTGCATGCTACTCCCGGACGGACGCGATCGCGACCGCGCCCGCGAACAGCGCCTCGTCGCCGAGCTCCTCCTCGATGCGCAGGAGCTGGTTGTACTTGGCGATCCTGTCCGTCCGGCAGGCGGAGCCGGTCTTGATGAACCCCGTGCCCATGGCCACGGAGAGGTCGGAGATGAAGGTGTCCTCGGTCTCCCCGCTCCTGTGGCTCACGACCGCGCGCCATCCGCTGGTCTGGGCGGTCCGGATCGCGCTGACGGTCTCCGTGAGCGTGCCGATCTGGTTCAGCTTGATGAGGATCGCATTGGCCGCCCCGCTGCGGATCGCGCGCTCCAGGCGGCGTTCGTTCGTCACGAGGAGGTCGTCCCCGATGACGAGGATCCGGTCCCCGAGCAGGGCGGTCATCGCCTCCCAGCCGGCCCAGTCGTCCTCTGCGAGCCCGTCCTCGATGCTGACGATGGGAAAGTCGTTCACCAGCCCCTCCCAGTAGCGGATCATCGCCTCGGAGGTCAGCCCCGCGGGATCGCACCCGTGCATGAAGTAGCGTCCCTCGCGGAACATCTCGCTGGCGGCGGGGTCGAGGGCGATGAAGACGTCCTCCCCCGGCCTGTAGCCCGCGCCTGCGATCCCCTCCATGATGAACTCGAGCGCGGCCTCGTTGGTCGGGAGGTCCGGGGCGAGCCCGCCCTCGTCGCCCACCGCCGTGGAGAGTCCCCTGGAGCGGGCATTGCGCTTCAGTTCGTGGAAGATCTCGACGCCGGCCCGGAGGGCCTCGCCGAAGGTGCGGAACCCGGAGGGAACGACCATGAACTCCTGCAGGTCGATCGGATTGGAGGCGTGCTTCCCGCCGTTGAGCAGGTTCATCTGGGGCACCGGAAGGATCCTCGCGCAGGGTCCTCCCAGGTACCTGTAGAGCGGGAGGCCCAGGTGACCCGCCGCGGCCCGCGCAGCGGCCATGGAGACGGCCAGGATGGCGTTGGCGCCGAGCCGGCCCTTGTCCGGGGTGCCGTCCAGCTCGATCAGGGTCCGGTCGATGCCGGTCTGGTCCAGTGCGGACATTCCGACGATCTCGGCGGCGATCTCGCCGTTCACGTGGTCGACGGCTTCGAGGACGCCCTTCCCGCCGTACTCCGGGCCGTCGTCGCGCAACTCGACGGCTTCGTGCTCGCCGGTGGAGGCACCGCTCGGAACGGCGGCCCGTCCCCAGCCCCCGCTCGCGAGCCCGATCTCAGCCTCGACGGTCGGATTGCCCCTCGAATCGAGGATCTGTCGCGCATGGACTTCGACGATCTCAGGCATGTCGATCCCTTCGTGGCGGCACTCGCGGGGAACCCGTGAGGCCGCCGGGTGCGGCGTCATGAGAGGGGGTAGTGTCTCCGGTCCGAGGTAACATACTCACGGATGATCTCCTCGGGACTCGATCCGGAGAGCACGTCCGAGAAGACCCTCACCAGGTCGGGATCGAACTGGCTGCCCGAGTTCCGGAGCAACTCCTCCCGGGCGTAGCCGAGCCCCGGCGAGGGCCGGTAGACGCGGTCCGAGGTGATCGCGTCGAAGGCGTCGGCGATCGTGAGGATCCTCGCGAGGAAGGGGATCCGCTCGCCCGAGAGCCCGTGCGGGTACCCCCTGCCGTCGAAGCGCTCGTGATGGTATCTCACGGCGTCGATGAAGCCGCCGAAGGCGGTGACCGGCTTCAGGATCCGGTACCCCATGTCCGGGTGCTTCCGGATGACCTCCAGCTCGCCGTCCGAGAGCCCTCCGGCCTTGTTCAGGATCGACTCCGGGATGCCGATCTTGCCGATGTCGTGCAGCAGGGCGGCGTTGTGGAGCCAGTTCGTCTCGCGGTCGGACAGCCTGAGGCGGCCGGTCAGGGACATCACGTAGGCGGCGACGTTCCTCGAATGGTTGCTCGTGTAGGGGTCCTTCGCGTCCACCGCCCCGGCGAGGGCGGTGATCGCCTGGATGTAGTTCCTCTCGCTCGTCTCGTAGTGGTAGGCGTTGCTGAGGGCGGCCGCGGCATGCCTCACGAGGATCGGGAGGAAGGAGGACGTCTCCAGGGGGGCGTGGTGCCTGGACCAGGCCGCCAGCACCATCATGCCGCCGAAGCTGCCGTACTCGCCGAGATCGAGGATGCTGATGTCGGGAACGGCCGACCAGTCGGCCTCGCGGAGGCTGGGGAACGAGTCCCTGAACCGGCTGTCCAGGAACTGGTCGACGACGGCGGGATCCCGGAACTCCTCCAGCCTCGTCCTCAGAGGTCCCGCGAAGACCTCCTCCGGCATGTCCGACCTCGTCAGCACGTAGCTGAGCGGCACCAGACCCTCTCCGCTGAGGAAGACGCCGAAGAGATCGAAGGGGACCATGGTCATCAGACCCCTGCCGATGGAGGAGAGGACATGGGAGGTGTCCAGGGAGGAGGAGAAGCTGGTCGTCAGCAGGTTGATCTTCTCCAGCTCGGAGGCGTGACGGCGGAGGTCCCCCGCCAGGCGGTAGTTCATGAGCTGGTTGCCCGCCTGCGCCGCGAAGAGCCCCATGAGCCTCGCATCCCTCCGGGTGAAGGAGCCCGGGAGGCTGGACCGGGCGACGACCACGACGCCCATGCCGCCCTCCATCGTCGGGATCGGCCCGGCCATGACCGACGTGACCTGGTGCGTCGGCGGGAGGGGGATCTCCGAGTCGGGTCCCACGAGGATGTCGCCCTCGTCCATCTGGGCCGCGAGGGCGTAGGTCTGCCAGTCGTGGTCGGTGAGGACGAACTCCCTGCCGGCTCCGACGCTCAGCGTCAGTCCGGTCCGGCCCGGTTCCTCCGAGAGGTAGATCCGGACCGCGTCCCCGCGGAAGGTCCGCATGAGGGTGGCCGCGAGGTCGCTCAGGAACGACTCCCGGCTCCTCGGGCTGACGTCGATGCTGCTGGTCAGGCGGTAGAGGTCCATCAGCTCGGGGGAGGGAAGCTCCGAGACGTGCTTCCGCCGGACCTCGAGCGCCCTGTCCACCGCCTGGTTGAGCTCCGTCATCTTGAACGGCTTGGTGATGAAGTCGAAGGCCCCGTGCTGGATCGCCATCTTGGCGTTCTCGACCGACCCGTGCCCGGTGATGAGGATGACGAACGTCTCCGGGTAGAGTTCCTTGACCTTCACCGTGAGGTCCAGGCCGCCGAGGTCCGGCATCATGACGTCGCTCAGGACGAGATGGAAGGGCTTGGAGTTGAGGATCCGGAGAGCCTCCCTCCCGTTGGAGGCCTCCTCCACGTCGAAGCCCTGGAGCTCGAGCACCTCCCTGCAGAACTTCCTGATCCTCTCCTCGTCGTCCACGACGAGTATGGCGGAAGCGCCGTTCATCGGACTACTCCTTCCCGAAGTCAGGGGGGATGCCCAGCCTGGAGATCCTGGCGAGAAGCGTCGTCCGCTTCAGGCCGAGGACCTGGGCGGCGGTCGAGCGGTTGCCGTGGTGCTCCATCAGGGCGTTCATGATGTACCGCTTCTCGATGTTCGACAGGACCGAGTCCAGCGCGAAGTTGCCGGGGGCGGCCTCGGGCGCGCCGCCGGTCACCCCCCCCCGCGGGGGGTGGAGCCGCTCGGGAAGGTCTGCCAGCGTGATGAAGCCGTCCTCGCACATGACCGCCGCGCGCTCCATCGTGTTCTCCAGCTCGCGGACGTTGCCCGGCCAGGTGTAGGAGAGCAGGGCCGAGGCCGCCTCGGCGCCGAGGATGTAGCTCCCCGCTCCCGAGGAGCCGGAGATGCCGTTCAGGAAGTGCTCGGCCAGGGGAAGGATGTCGTCCGTTCTCTCCCTGAGCGGAGGGATGTCGATCTCGATCACGTTCAGCCTGTAGTAGAGGTCCTCCCGGAAGCGGTCCTCCTCGACGGCCTCGCGGAGGTTGGCGTTGGTGGCGGCGATGAGCCGGGTGTCCGTCGTCATCACGTCCGAGCTGCCGACGGGGGAGAACTCCCCGTCCTGGAGCACCCGGAGCAGCTTGACCTGCATGGCGCGGCTCATGTTGCCGATCTCGTCGAGGAACAGGGTCCCGCCGTCCGCGACCTGGAAACGACCGAGCGACGTCGTGATGGCGCCCGTGAAGGCGCCCTTCACGTGGCCGAAGAGCTCGCTCTCGAGGAGGCCCTCCGGCAGGGCTCCCGAGTTCACGGAGATGAACTGCTGGGACGAGCGCCGGTTCATCCGGTGGATGGCCCGGGCGACGAGCTCCTTGCCCGTGCCGCTCTCCCCCGTGATCAGCACCGTGCTCTCCGTGCGGGAGACCCGCTGGACCAGCCGCATCACCTGCTCCATCGGGGCGCTCTCGTAGACGATCTGGGGAAGCGACCTGTCACGCGAGCGGATCTGCGAGGAGCGGATGGCCCTGTCCACGGCGGAGACGACCGCGCCTGTCGTGAAGGGCTTCGGGATATAGTCGACGGCTCCGCGGCGCATCGCCTCCTTGGTGCTCTCGATGGTGGCGAATCCGGTGATGATGATCACCGGGACGAAGGGGTACTTCCGGCCGATCAGGTCGAGCACGTCCAGTCCCGAGATGTCCGGGAGCCGGATGTCGGTGATGACGAGATGGAACGTGTCCTTCCCGCGGAGCTTCCTCAATCCCTCCTTGCCGCTCCCGGCGACCTCGCAGAGGAAGCCGGAGAGCTCCAGGGTCTCCTTGAGAATGGACTGGATCGCGGGCTCGTCGTCTATAACCAGCACGCGGAACTTCTTCGTATTGTTGTCGCTCATGGCGGAGAACCTACTACCTTCCCGGGGAGATGACAACAAATTGACGGACCCTTGCAGGAGGAACGTTGCCGCGGTCGCAGCCCTTCTCGTATCCGCATCGATCATGCTGTCCTGCAGAAACATCCCCGAGGAGGGGGAGGTCGTCATCACGGCCGCCGATCTGGCCTCCGCCCAGGGGGATTCCCCGGGGTGCCGAATTCCTGACACGGTCGCCGGACTCCCGACCGACTCTCTCGCGCTTCCGGAAGACAGCGCCGCTCTGGCGGACGACTCCCTCGCGGCGCCCCCGGACTCGCTCGCCCGGGACTCGCTGACCCTCCCCGGAGAGTGTCCGTGGAACATCCTGGCCGTCGAGATCCACGGGTCGATCTACTCGAGCCTCGAGGGGACCTGCGACGAGCCCGACATCCTCGGGGCGCACCTGGTGCGGATCATGTGGTGGGACGCCGATCCCTGGAACGGGATGTGCGCGGGCGACTCCATCTACGCCGTATGGGGGGAGGGCGCTACCGGCAGGGAGAACCTCGTGCTCGCGATGCGGTACGTCCCCGTCGCGGGGAACTCCACGCCCGGCTTCTCCGCCTACAACTTCACGAGGACGGGGGACAACTACCCGTCCTACTACTACGGAGACGGCACCGAGGTGACCAGGCTCCTGGACGTGATGCCCATCGGGACGTTCGAGGAGATGACCGGACCCTTCGGGGAGCCCCGGGGCGACCATGCGCATGCCGGCGTGGACTTCAAGGCGCCGGAGGGGACCCCGGTGCGCACGTGCCGGGGGGGCACCGTCGTCAGGACCAACTGGAACCAGTCCTACAACGGCAACTGCGTGGAGATCCGCTTCGGGGGAGGGTACTCCGAGGTGTTCCTCCATCTCAGCTCCATCGCCTCCGGGATCGTTCCCGGCGTGATCCTCGTCCCCGGCGACGAGATCGGCGCGGTGGGATCGACCGGGATGACCTCCACCAACGCGCACCTCCACTACCAGATCAACGATGCGGACGGCAATCCCATCGATCCCTACGTCTTCTGCCCGTCGCACCGCAGGAGCCTGCCCGCCTGCGACACGGAGGCGTTCGCGGAACTCCGGGAGCGATGCGATGCCTGGATGGCGACGGGAAGCGTTCCCTGAACCGGGACCGCGCGGTGTTCGTCTGGACCGGAAGCGCCGGCGACCTATATTTCCGTGGTGGATTTGTGCGGTCTGGACGACGGCCGGAGAGCGCCCGCAGGCGTCTGTGCCGCTCCCGCGCTGGACGGAGTGCCGGATGAATGAGCCTGGTCCGACGGGGATGACGAGAGTCGGAGGCGCGCCGAAGTGGTGACGGTGCTCGGCCGCGGCACCGTGCTGGTGGCCGACGAGGACCGCGACCGGGGCGATTCCCTCAGGACGCGCCTGTCGGCGATGGGCTACTCGGTCAGCGTCCAGCCCTCCGCCAGGGCCGCCCTGCGCAAGATCCGCGCCAGGGCGGTGAGCGTGGTCATGGTCTCCTCCTCGATCGGCGACATGCACATGACGTCCTTCCTCGAGACGATCACCCGGGCGGGCCTCGCGGCAGGCATCGTCATCTACGGACGCTCCGTCAGCGCGGCGGACGCCGTGTCGTGGATGAAGGCCGGCGCCGCGGACATCCTCCTCGACATCGAGGGGGAGC
>Ga0163210_1000327_pt1 | contig 19681 bp, 19 predicted proteins | sample Kivu_220m_FD_113536 | JGI IMG/M metagenome (GOLD analysis project Ga0163210, IMG submission 113536) | Freshwater microbial communities from Lake Kivu, Western Province, Rwanda to study Microbial Dark Matter (Phase II) - Kivu_220m | ecosystem: Environmental > Aquatic > Freshwater > Lake ...
CTCTTGGAGAAGTCTGACATAGCCTACCTCCGGTCTTGGATACGTTGAAGTATCCGGGCCGGAGAGCGGGTTGTCAAGCTTATCTGTTTGTGTGTTAGGGAGTTAAGTGCGGGAGGCCTAACTCGACCCCGCACCCCGGGAGCAGTCTGGTAGACAGTCTTCGAGATAGCCCTGGAAGTGGCTACGGAGGTTGCTGTCCGGCTTGCCTCCAGAGCAGTCCCGGGAGTTCTTTGGTCCATAGTCTCCGGAGGAGCTCGGTCGGGAGCGAGGGGAGGAGCGGGGACGGAAGCTCGGGCCGTAACTGGGCGGTATGTGGATTAGGAAGCTCCGGCCATAGCTCTCCGAGGTATTCCCGAGTGAGCCCGGTGAGGAACGGTGGGAGCAGCTTCGATGGTTGTTCCCGGAGGAGCCTTCCGGTGAGCTGCAGGAGGAGGGGACGCGTCGCGGCCGTGTCACCGGCAGCGCGGGTAATAGAGCAACGGGGCGGCTGAGGCCGCCCCGGGTGTGCCGCAGGTCCTGGTTCTAGGGCTGCGGAGGCAAAGGCGGGGGCGCCGGCGGGTAGGCGTCGATCCTGTCGGCCGGCTCGTTCTTGCGCATAACGCGGATGATGGCGAAGCAGGCGAGCATGGCCAGGCCGATGAATCCGAAGATGAAGCCACCCGTCAAGTCGTTGCTGCCTTCCGCCAGCTTGCCGGCAAACAGCGCCAGGCCGAAGGCAAGGAATATCGCCCCGGTAATCAGCAGGCCGTAGTAGTTGCCTTTCTGTTTCCGGGGCGGGGGCGGCATCATTCCCTGTTCTATCATCTTCATCCGCTCTTTGTGGCGCCGGCCAACGACCGCCATGACGATTGCCAGGATGGCGATGACGGCGAGTATGATCGGTGCGAACACGAGCGCGACGACCACGATTCCGGTCGCCGAATCTACGAAAGCAGATGCGGGCATGTCAGGCTCCTCTCACTTGTTGATTCCCGACAACTGCGCGACGGCGCCCGCGTTCACCGGGCGCGTCGCGCGGACTATTACCTCATTCGTTTGCAGGCGGGGACGCTCGGCGACTGAGACCACCTCAGGCATCACGCCGGCCGAGCGGTGGCTTCCTTCGGACTTGGCGGCGTCCAGGACCGCGAACGTCCCGAGCACGGCCAGTGCGGACAGGAGGCCGAGTTCCAGAAGTCTCTTTCTGAGTTGCGCTTGCTGCATGTCGTCCGTATGACGGCAGTGCTTGCCTGTTTGTTGCGTTGGATGTAACATTCGGTGCAGGTTGGCGTCTTATGTCTAGGTACATGGAAAGCGCATCCGAACAGGTCCTGGTGAGCCGCTCAGCCCGGGGCGACGAGCAGGCTTTCGGAGTGCTGGTCGAACGCTACAAAGGCATGCTCTACTCGATGGCCCGCCGCCTGATGAACGACCCTGGCCGCGCCGAGGATGCGGCCCAGGAGAGCTTCATCAAGGCCTGGGCGGCCCTGCCCGGCTTCAAGGGCGAGTCGAAGTTCTCGTCATGGCTGTACCGCATCTGCTACAACACGTGCATCAGCGAGCTGCGGAAGCGGAAGCCTGAGGTCGAGCTGGACGAGGCGATGGGCGTGCCGGTTGATGGCCCGGTGAAGGAGTTCCGGAACCGGGACATGCAGGCGACAATACAGGAAGAGGTCAGCAAGCTGCCGGATGACTACCGTGCCGCGCTGACCCTGTACCATTTCAACGGCCTTTCCTATGAGGAGATTGCGAAGCTGACCCGCAAGCCGATGGGCACGGTGAAGGCGCACATTCACCGCGCCCGCGCCGCGCTCAAGACACGGCTCCTGGAACGGGTCGGCTGGGACAACCTGAAAGAGGTGATGTGGCAATGAACTGCGACGAAGTGAAGCGGTCTCTGCAGGATTACGTGACGCGTGAACTCGCGCCCGACGACCGGAGGTTGTTTGACGCCCACCTGGTTGAGTGCGGAGAGTGCCAGCGCGAGCTGGCGCTGATGACGGCCGTCGTCTCGACGCTCGACCATCAGGCAGTGCTGGAGCCATCGGCCGGTTTCAGCCACAAGGTCCTTGCGTCACTTCCCCGTCAGCGGCAGTCGTTGTTGCTGAGCCCCTGGTGGTCGCTGGTGCTTGCGCCGGTCCTGGGCGGTCTCGCGTGGTTGTTTCGGGTGCCGCTCGAACACGGTCTGGCCGGGCTGCTGGGGCGGTCCGGTATCGGCAATATCACATTGCCTGCGCTGACGATGCAGAATGCCGGGATAGCCGCCGCGGCGGTGGCCGGTTTGGGGCTGCTGGTGGCAGTGGGCGGGGCGTACTATTGCTGGGAACACTACTTGCGCGACTAGGGCCTACGAGTACGCAGTCTGCAGTTTGCAGTCAATGACCAGGGGGCAGTTCGTCAGTGACTAGCGCGGTTTGTCGCAGGACCGCGCGATAGCTCCGAAGACCAACGTCAGTTCTTTGGCCTCGCGCCACAATATTGCCGCCGCGTCCCGGTGTTCAGGCGCCGCCGCGACCATCATCTGTAACCAGTGCTTGGTTTCGCGCGCCTCTTTGACGCAGATACCGATCTTGTGTCGGAAGTCCTTCTTTGACTCAGCTTCATCTGCTTCGCAGTAGTTGGCTCCAACACTGGTGGCTGCCCTGACAAGCTGACCTACAAGTGGCTTCGTCACGGGGTTCTCGCGCACGTGGTGCGCGAACTTGATGACATCTATCCCGAACTTGGCGGTCCTTGCTTCAAGGTCCTGGCGAGTCTTCTGAGCGACCGTTGCGGGCGCCTCCGTTACTGCAGACTGCGAACTGCAGACTCACTTGATGATTCCCAGCCAGTCGCCGAGCAGAAACTGGAGCCGGCCGATGAAGAGCGAGATGCGGGCCATTACCGTGTAGCCGAACGACGCGCCGAATCCGACCATGATGAAGATGACGCCGATGTAGCTGACCGGTTTGATTACACCCTTGCGTTCCGCCGAGAAGAAGAAGTAGCTGACTGTGGCAATGACGCCAAGGAAGATGATGATCGCCCAGGCCGCAGTGTCCCAGTGCGCGAAGTGCGCGCGGGTGATGATGGTGGCCTGGAGCTGTTTGATGAGTTCGGCGTCGACCGCACGCGGTATACTCGCGCCGCAGCCATACCCGAGCAGGATGGCAATCGGGATGCGCACGAGCCACGATATCTTCGGGATGAAACGAGTGAAGTAGAAGGCGCCGATGATCGCGATGGCGATCAGCCACACTTTGGTGATGAAGTGAGGGCTGTGGGCGACCGGGTCAAAGAGGCTCGGCACGAGGATGCGGTGCCAATAGAAGGTGATGGCATAGCCGTTGGCGATCCCGACGTAGAGGTGCTCGGCGGCGCGGTAGAAGGGGTTCTCGCGGTAGAGGAATGAGAAGATGGCGATAGTCAGGATGGCCGCAATCCAGACCCAGGGGTCGGTGGCGATGTTCACGACTTCCTCCTGCGGGTGGCGAAGTAGCCGATGTTGCCGATGATGATGAACGCCATGATGGCCAGGTGGGCGGAGGTCTGCGAGGACATCGCTTCGGTGCCGCGGTTGCGCAGGCCCCAGTCCATCTTGTTCTTCGCCATCCGTTCCATGACAAGTTGTTCGTATTCGGCCGCGCCCTTCATGCCGGCGAGCATGCCGACGAACTGACCGGAATTGACGTACGGGTAGAAATCTGCGGCTGATACCGCGGTGATGCCGCACCCGAGGTGGACTCCAAACTGCGTCTGGCCGTAGACGATCCACGAGCGCGGCATGGCTGACGCTGCTACCGTTACGAGGACTCCGACGTCGTCATAGTTGCGCAGGTCGCGCATGATCGGCAGGCTCTCGGTTCGCGCCCCGTAGTAGTCGACCGGGAAGACGTTGGCAATCCGTTCGCCCATGCCGAGCAATACCGTCAGGGGCGGTGTGGTCCAGCCCCAGAAGACATAGTCCTCGCCGTTGATGACCGAGTCTTCGTGCGTCGTCGCGTGGGCGTTGAACTCGGCCGTGACCTGGCTCAGCGCCTCCTCACCCAGGCCCAGGCCGTAGACCGCCATCGCCAGCACGCCGACCGGGCGGCCGGTGGCAAAGGCGTGGCGGAGCAGCGCCACGATCATTGGCTGGAGCTCAGCCCGGGTGTCAGGCGTGAAGTCGACGGAGATAACGAGCGCCTTGCCCGCAGGCATCGTGTCGATGTAGCTGAAGAGCTTCTCGACCGGCGTTGTCGGTTTGGGTTTGATTGGGAACGGGAAGAGGAGCGGGACCATTACCACGATCCAGATGACCAGGTAGATCCAACGCCGGTCAATCGCCTGCAATCGCGTCCAGAGGTTCGGCCGCGCGGCGCTGTCCTGCGGCGTCACTTGCCACCTCCCCCGCCGAGCCAGCCACGTTCAATGCCGAGAACGATCTTCAGTGACGTTGCGAAGACACCAAGCTCGACACCGAATAGGATGCCGCGTTTCGACGCGGTGTTGGGTACGGCCAGTATCCACTCGGCGAACGCGGGCAGTTCGCGGTGGATGGTCCGGCCGAGCGGTACGGCCCCCAGCATCAGGATGAACGCTGCGGCGAGGAGCAGGGTCGCCTCGAGGTTCCGTGCCCGGAAGGCACGGTACGCGGCCGATGACATGAAGAAGGCCAGCAGCGAGAACATCGTTGCCGCCAGCGGAACCATCATGTTCGAGTAGATGGTCTGGATGTGGAACGAGAAGCTGCCGATATGGGTCGGCAGAATGCCCGGACGGTTCGGGTCGATGCCGCCGAACACGCCGATGATGGCGGTCAGGAGCAGGCCGATAAGCGTTATCCAGCTGTACTGCCAGAAGGTCGCCTTGCGCTGGATCTTGATGAGATGGTGCTGGACAATCGAGCCGACGCCGAGTACCAGGCTGAAAGCGGCGATGATACGCTGGACGTCATTCCGAAACACCGAATCCACGCTGCGGATGGCACCGTGGGGCACGAAGAACGCTACGGCGCCGAAGATGCCGGTCAGGAGGACAATGGTCAAGGGGAGTTTTCGCTGCATGTCTGCTCCTTCCTACAGAAACCTGTTGACCGATACGTTTGCCACCAGGGCGAGGAGCGTCGCGAGTAGAATCAGTCCAACGATGATGGCCTTGGAGTAGTCCTGGGCTTTGGTCGCGCCCAGGAGCAGCGGCTCGCGCGACAGGTAGGCCGAGGCGGCGTAGAGCTCCTCGCCGATGAGCGTGTAGTCGCAGGCGGTGATGAAGAAGGGAAGCTGGGCCACGGCGTCGGTTCCTGCGATCTGGATGGCCCCGGTCGCGGCTCCAGTCTCGGCGAGAATCAGCGACTCGGCGAAGAACATGCCGATGAGGAAGTTCGTCGCCGGTTTCTCACGGGTCATGATGCCGTCGACCGCTGCCGCGTAGGCAAACTGCTGGTCGGTCACGAAGAAGACGATGTCCTGGGTGAAGGCATCGGGCCGGCCGGCCGAGGTATAGGACTCCTTCACAATCTCACGGGCCACGGTGTAGACAATCGGGTCGGTGTTGGGCACAATGAGCGGGGTGCCGTACTTGGCCGTGCGCTTTGCCACTTCGCCGAGGATATTGAGCGACGCGATGGTCGCAACATCGGCGATGGAGGAGAGGCCGGGCACGTAGAGTGTAGGCCGGCCCATCTCGGTCGCGCGGCCCAGCGCTTCTTCGACGTGGTCGAGGCCGGAGATGCGCCGGATGAACAGGTTCCGGTCCCGCTTTGCACGGTTGATGAAGTAGAGGAAGACGAAGACGAGGATCGCCGTTCCGACCAGCGCCGGCAAGGTGTCGGTGTCGTACCACTGCGCCGACGCGACGGCGAATTCCGATGGTTCAGACTCAGCGGTTTCGACCGGCGACGCGGCGATAACACGGTACTGATAGCGCCGGCCGTTCGCGGCCGCATCATCGGTGTACTGGGTGGCGAGCCGGCCGACGAAACCGAGCGTCTCCCACTCGCCCGCGCCCTCGGATTGGCGCAGCAAGCGGTAGCTGGTCACGCTCGTGTCCGGGGAGCGTGTCCAGGTGACGGATATGTTGCCGCCCTCATCATTCGGAACGTCGCGGGCGGCGACGTTGCCGGGCGGGGAGATGCTGCACAAGAGCAGCGCGACCAAACAGGATAACACCAAGTTGCCTCCTATTTGCTGCCGTCCGAAGGCAGCGAAAGCGAGCGGTCGGATCTCATCGGGCCGGCAGAGGTGCCATGCCGCTGCTTCAGTCTATTGAAACCGAGGTGTGGGTCAACAGCCGCTGGCCGCGCGGCCGGAGCTACTCGGACCACCGTCGGCGTTCGCGCTCCATCTGTGTGAGGTAGCGCCGGGTCACGCCGGTCGGGTACTTACCGTTGAAGCAGGCCGTGCAGAAGCCCGGTACGGCCGAGTCACCGCGCACCGCCGCGACGAGCCCTTCGTAGGTCTGGTAGACGAGGGCATCGGCACCGACGACCCTGCGTATCTGTTCGATTGACCGGTTCTTGGCCACAAACTCGCCGCGGGTCATCATGTCGATGCCGTAGACGCAGGGGCAGCGGAGCGGCGGCGCAGTGATCGCGAGAAAGACCCTGTGTGCTCCGGCGTCGCGGACCATCTGGACAATCTCGCGCGATGTCGTGCCGCGGACAATCGAGTCGTCGACCAGCATCACGTCTTTGCCCTGGACCTGAGAGCGGACCGGATTGAGTTTCTGGCGGACGGACAGGGCGCGGCGATCCTGGCCGTGCATGATGAACGTGCGGGCGACGTAGCGGTTCTTGATCAGGCCTTCGCGCAGTTCGATGCCGAGGGTCGCGGCGAGCGAGTTGGCGGCGGCGCGGGCCGTATCCGGCACCGGTACGATGACGTCGGGCTCCAACCCCTGGCGCGCGACTTCCGCGGCAAGGCGCTCACCGAGGCGCAGCCGGGCCTCGTAGACCTCGATGCCGTCGATTACCGAGTCGGGCCGGGCGAAGTAGACGTACTCGAAGATGCAGGGGCGGGCCGTGCCGGGTTGCACCTGTTGCCGATACACCTTGCCCTTGAAGTCAACGAAGATGGCTTCGCCGGGTTTGACGTCGGTGAAATCGTGGAACCCGAGGCGGTCAAAGGCGACGCTCTCTGAGGCAAAAGCGAAACGGTCGCCCTGCTTCGAGAATACGAGCGGCTTGATGCCGAACGGGTCGCGGAACGCAAGCAGGCCGCGTTCGTGAATCAGGGTGATGACCGAGTAGGCGCCGTGGGCCCGACCGAATACGTCCCGCACGGCCCTGAACACAGCGGCCGGGCTGAAGCGTTTCAGATTCGACCGCTCCAGACCCTCAGCGAACACATTCAGCAGGGGCTCGACGTCGGAGCAACTGGTCAGCTGCCGGAAGTCATCGTAGATCAGTTCGTGGCGCAGGTCGGAGTAGTTGGTGATGTTGCCATTGTGCACCATCGCGATGCCGAACGGATGGTTCACATAGAACGGCTGGGCGTCTTCGACCGAGCCGGGGCCGATGGTCGGATAGCGGGTATGACCGATCCCGGCATTGCCGGTGAGGCGGGACAGATTCTTGGGATTGAAGACGTTGGCGACGGTGCCGTTGCCCTTCTTGAGGTGAAACGTGCCGTCCGAGGTAAGAACGCCGGCCGAGTCCTGGCCACGGTGCTGAAGCGCCAGCAGGCCCTCAACAAGGTCTGAGCCGACTTCGCGCCGGGTCAGTAGTCCGATTACACCGCACATGGCTCAATGCTACCGGCAGCAAGGCAAAAGTCAAAAGGCGGACCGCCAAGGGCATTCGGAACTCCGCCGGCAGGATTCGGACATGCCAGAAGGATGCAGAGACCGGAATGAGGCATACGGCGCCTGGCACTGGAAACTGGTACCTGGCAACTGGATACTCCCGCGGCGGACAGGCTACACCCCGCGACCGTTGAAGTCCGGCGTGTAGTCACGCGAAGCGGAGGAGGGCTCCTGAGCGAAACCCTCGAATCCCAACTCGTCAAAGCACCGCCGGACGTCTTCGTACTCCCCAGTCGGCAGGCGGCGGTTCATGCCGGGGAGCTCAGCGGCGTGGTAGACCGGGTAGTACTGGGCCATCAGGCTGACGGTGGTCTGTGGACCGAGGTCTTCGTGAATCCACGCGAGTATCTTCTTGCTGTCCTCAGTGTGTCCGGGCAGAACCAGGTGACGGATGATAAGGCCCTTCTGGATGAATCCGTGCTCGTCATACCGGTTCTGGCCGACCTGCCGTTTCATCTCGGTGATGGCCGCCGAAGCGAACCGGAAGTAGTCCGGCGCCGACGAGTACCGCCGGGCAGACTCATCGCAGTGATACTTCAGGTCAGGCAGATATATGTGCACGAGTCCTTCGAAACGAGCGAGGGTCTCAGCCTTCTCATAGGCGTTCGAGTTCCAGACGATCGGGATTTTCAGTCTGGCGCGGACTTTCTCGAGAACCGACAGCAGTTGTTCCGAGTAGTGGGTCGGCGATACGAGGTTGATGTTGTGCGCGCCCTGCTGCTCGAGTTCCAGCATGATGGCCTGTAATCGTTCGGGCGAAACCTCGCGGCCCCGCCCCAACTGGGAGATGTCATAGTTCTGGCAGAACTTGCAGCGCAGGTTGCAGTGGCTGAAGAAGATGGTGCCGGACCCACGCGTACCGGAGATGGGTGGTTCCTCCCAGTGGTGGAGTTGAGCGAGCGAGATCTCGAACCGGTCGGACGCACGGCAGACGCCGAGTGCTGCCGAGCGGTCGACGTCGCATTCGAAGGGACAGGCGCGACAGAGCACCTGGTATTATACAGGACTGAGGTGCCAATGACCAAGTTTGAGCGGCCGAGCCGGATTGGGCATTTCCGCCTTGGTTGGTCACGGGTGCCTGGGGTCTGGGTATTCTCGGGCTCGGTTGGGTTTGACACGCCCGTCGTTCGGGCTAGCTTTTGCAGGCATGAAGCCCGTGAGACTGCAGAAGTACCTCGCATCGGCCGGCGTCGGTTCGCGGCGCTATTGCGAGGAGCTGATAGCCGCGGGCCGGGTTAAGGTCAACAGCCGCGTCGCGCGGGTCGGCCAATCGGTCGAGCCCGGCGTGGACAAGGTCTTCATGCGGGGCAAGGAAGTGCGTCCTGTCCGCGAGCGGGTCGTTATCATGGTCAACAAGCCGCGTGATGTGCTCTCGACTTGCCACCGCGGCAAAGAAGAAGGTTATCTGATCACCGAAGTCGTCCAGACCGAGCACCGGCTGTTCCCCGTGGGCAGGCTGGACCGTGAGTCCGAAGGTCTTCTTCTTCTGACCAACGATGGTGAGTTGGCGCTCCGCTTGACCCATCCGCGCTACGAAACTGAGAAGGAGTATGAGGTCGAACTGGACAAAGCCGCGAGCCCTGAACTCGTGGCGGAGTTAAGCAAGGGTATCGTGCTTGAGGATGGACCAGCAAAGCCCGCGCGGGTAGAGCGCGTGGGAGCGTTGAAGCTGCGGATGGTACTGACCGAAGGGCGGAAGCGCGAGGTGCGCCGCATGCTCGCGGCGCTTGGGCACTCGGCAGTACGGCTGGTGCGGGTGCGGATTGGCGGGCTGCGGATGGAGGGTCTGAGGACGGGCGAGTGGCGCCGGCTCACCGATGCGGAAGTGGAAGAGAAGTTGGGACCAGCCCCTGACAAAGTCATGATTCGGAAGTCAGAGACCAGAATGCAGCATGCGAGGGAGAGGAAGTCGTGAGCGGGCGGCGCGTCGTGGCCATGCTTTGTCTGGTTGCGCTGGGGCTCTGTGGGTGGGCACAGCAGCCGGCGCGCGAGCCGGTCGTGGTTGAACCGCCGGTGCGGATCGGGCTCGCCCTCTCCGGTGGGGCGGCGCTCGGGTTTGCCCACATCGGCGTGGTGAAGGTGTTGGAGCGCGAGCACATCCCGGTCGTCGCAATCTCGGGCAACAGCGCAGGTTCGATGGTGGGAGGCATCTATGCGGCCGGGTACAGCGCGGCCGAGATCGAGAGCATCGCCCTGGACGCGGACTGGGGCGTGCTCTTCAGTTCGAGCGTGCCGTTCGGCGCCCAGTATCTGCCCGAACGGCAGCAGGCACAACGCTACATCATCCAGCTTCGGCACAAGAATCTCTTCCCATCGCTGCCCAGTGGTCTGGTGCCGCTGCAGAACGTCGAGTTCCTGTTCATGCGGCTGCTGTCCGACATCGAGTACAACACCGGCTACGACTTCGACAGCCTTCCGATTCCATATCGGGCGGTCGCAGTGGACCTGAAATCCGGCGAACTGCACGTGCTACGTCGGGGCAGGCTGGAACAGGCAATCCGCGCCAGCATAGCGATTCCGGGTGTGTTCGCGCCCGAGAAGCTCGACGACATGGAACTGGTCGACGGCGGAGTGCAGCAGTATCTGCCGGTGGACCCGCTGGACAGCATCGACTCGAATCTCGACCTGAAGATCGCCGTGCTGACGATGAAGCACAACCCCGAGACCGGCGTTTCTCTCATTGACATCACTTCGCGGAGCATGGACCTGGTGAGTCCGGATGATCTGAAGAGGCAGAAGAAGCTGGCCGACGTGCTGATTGAGCCGAACGTCGACCCGTTCACTCATTCCGACTTCGCCAAAGCCAGGGGTCTGATTGCTGCAGGCGAATCAGCCGCCGAAGCAGCGCTGCCGCGTATCCGGGAGCTCATCGGCGCGCGCCGCCCTGCCCGGGACCGGAATACCGTGAGGTGGAGGCCTTTGTCCGTGGTTCGGTCCGTCCGCTTTGAGGGTCTGAATGTCACGCGTGAGGCAACGGTGCGGAGGGAAGTCACGACCCGACCGACGACTTACCTGGTCTTCAGCCGGCTGGTGGACGACATGGTCCGATTGTTCCATACCGGCCTGTTCGAGGACATAAACTACCGGCTGGAGAACGCCCGGAACGACTCGGTTGACGTAGTCATTGTCGTGCAGGAGCGCGCCTATGGGTTCTACTCGCTCGGCATTCGATACGACAACACCGACGACGTGGTACTTGGGTTGGAGGTCGGACAAGGCAACCTCTGGGGATCGGGTGCAGGAATCCGCGCGGCATTCGACCTCGGCAATCCAAATGAGGCGAGGTTGGGGCTGACCGGGACGAGGCTGTTCCAGTTGCCGTTCGGATACCGGCTGGATGGATTCCTGGGTTCGGTGGAGAGGTCCTACTACGAACAGGGCAAGTGGAGGGGAGCATATACGGTAGGGTATTTGGGCGGAGTAGCCGAGGCCGGGTACATCCTCGGTCGGGATGCTTTCTTCAACTTCGGGCTGAATAGCTACCGGGCTTCGTACCGCGTGCCTTCGGGGTTCCCGAAAGACCTGCTGCCAGCCGAATGGGTCATCGGCCCGAGCTTCCGGCTCGAGGTCAACACGTACCGCGACGTTGATTTCCCGACTGCGGGGACGGCTTCGCGGTTTGACATACGTTCCTCACTTACAGCGTTGCAGGGCACCCGCCAGTTTCTGAGACTTGGCTACTCGGCCGAGCGGGTGATGCCGGTCGCGTCGTGGCTGCTGCTTAGACCGGGGATGGACGCGGGCTTGTCCTTTGGAGAGCCGGCGTGGGCCGAGCAGTTCCGCACCGGCGGGGCGGAATTCGTCGGGTTCGCGCCGGAGCAATTCACTTCGGCGCAGCGGGCGCTGCTGAGGTTCGGTGCCGAGTTCCCGTTGTTCCGGCTGTTCGGCCAGGAGAACTACCCGTTCTACCTGCAGTTGCTGGCGAACGTCGGGACGTTCGAACCATGGGGCAACTTGTTGTCGAGTTCGGACCTGCCGTCGCTGCTCCATTGGGGCGCAGGTACCGGCGTGCGGACCAACACGCCGATAGGTCCGATTCAACTGACCGTTGGAGTTGGTGACTTCGGCGGGAAGCTGCCGATGCAGCCGGTCAAGCTGGCGGTCTACTTCTCAGTCGGGCGCGAGTTCCGCTACACCCGCTGACCTTCCCCCGCTGGTCCGGCTGTCTGATCCGGGGCAGGCCTTCACACACAATCCACAGATGTACTGGCTCACGTAGCGCTTGCTCTGGAACTCCTTGAGTTTGGCAAAGCAGTCAAGGTGCTTGAACTCGGCCGGGTTCTCGCCGATTGCCCTGGCCGGGCAGGCGGTGACGCAGGCGCGACACGAGCCGCAGCCGTTCTCGATCGGGCGGTCGGGTTCGAGTTCCAGGTCGGTTAGAACGGTCACAAGGCGTACCTGGGCGCCGAAACGCGGGGTGACGAGCAGGTTGTTGCGGCCCGGCCAGCCAAGGCCGGCCCCAACCGCGATGCGTTTGTGCGAGAGGTGGCCCCGCTGGTTCTGCCAGTCGACGAGTTGGGACGCGGCCACCGGCAACGCTTCTGCTCCGAGGTTCTGCATCAAGGTGGCGAGGTCGAGGCCCAGCCGGTCGAGTGCGAAGTTGACCTGCCGATAGTGATGTTCGTACAACTGGTTCGGATGGTCTTCCAGCGTGCCGAGTACGGCCGGGGAGAGGTGCAAAGCGACGCTGACGGCAAGCGGCAGGTCGCGAATCGTCTTCTCGGGCAAGAGGAAGTCATCAGTGCGGATGTCGGACAGGCGACACACCCCGAACCCGACCGCCCCGCGCGAGCGGGCGAGTTCCTCAAGCGGGGTGCGGTTGCTCTGTGCGTTCATCATCTTCCTTTCAGATAGGCAAGCAGGGCGAAGACCGCGGCCGGCGTGATGCCGGGCATGCGCTGGGCCATGCCAACGGATGCAGGCCGATTGCGCGACAGCCTCTCGTGGACTTCATTGGAGAGTCCGGGCACGCGACTGAAGTCGAGCCGTTCCGGAATCGCGATGGACTCGAGTTCTTCGAACTGACCGAGCTGGCGCTTCATCCGTTCGATGTAACCTTCGTACTTCACTTCCAGTTCAACCAGTTCCTGGACCGGCGTAGGCAATTCAGGTCCGGATTCGGCTATCGCTGCGAGGTCGGTCCAAGTCACCTCGGGTCTGCGCAGCAGGTCGATGGCCGGCACCGACTCTGATATTGCCGTCGTGCCGAGCGCCTTCAGTTGGCGGTTGACCCTCGGCGATGCCTTGATGCGGGCCGAGTTGAGCCAGGTTGTCGCTCGTTCGCACTGCTTCTGCTTCACCTGGATCCGGCTGAACTGCCCGTCGGTCAGCAGACCGAGTTCGTGAGCGCCGGGGCCCAGGCGCAGGTCAGCATTGTCCTCACGCAGCAGCAGACGATACTCGACGCGCGCCGTGAACATGCGGTACGGTTCATCCGTGCCCTTCGTGACAAGGTCATCAACCATCACGCCGATGTACGAATCGGCACGGGTCAGGACTAATGCCGGTTTCTCGAGCACCCGAAGTGCGGCATTGGCCCCGGCTACAAGCCCCTGGGTCGCGGCTTCTTCGTAGCCGGTCGTGCCGTTTATCTGGCCCGCGAAGTAGAGGTTGCGGATGAGGTGAGTCTCGAGTGTGGGGAAGAGCTGAGTCGGGTCGGAGTAGTCGTGCTCGATCGCGTAGCCCGGCCGGAGCATCCGGCAATCCTCAAGGCCTTTGATGGAATGGAGCATTCGGAGTTGCAGGTGGACCGGCAGGCTGGTCGAGATGCCGTTCGGGTAACACTCAACCGTGTCCGTGCCCTCGGGCTCGATGAAAATGTGGTGGCGGTCGCGCTCCGAGAACTTCACGACCTTGTCTTCGATGGACGGGCAGTAGCGTACGCCGCGACCCTTGATGATGCCCGAATAGAGCGGCGACTGCCTCAGCCCGGCGCGGACGACGCGGTGAGTCGTCTTGTTGGTGTAGGTGATGTAGCAGCTTGCCTGGTTCTGCGGTGGGCGGTCGGTCCAGTCGGAAAACGGAACCGGCGGTTCATCGCCGTCCTGTCTCTGCATCGCCTTCAAGTTCAGTGACCGCATGTCCAGCCGGGCCGGCGTGCCGGTTTTGAAGCGGCCGACGCGGAACCCCAGCTTGTGTAGGTCGGCGCTCAACCTCTGCGCAGGAGCTTCGCCCAGGCGTCCGGCCGGGAAACTGACCGAACCGATATGAACGAGGCCGTTCAGGAAGGTGCCGGGAGCGAGCACGACGGTCTTCGCCCGTAGCTTCTCGCCGAGTTCGGTCTCGATGCCTAGTGTAGTCTTTCCGCGCACCAGCACGCGCGCAGCCGTGCCTTGATGCAGGTTCAGGTTCTCAGTTTGCTCCACGGTCTGTTTGAGCAGCCTGCGGTAGAGCTGGCGGTCGACCTGGGCGCGAGATGAACGGACCGCGCGGCCCTTGCTTGTGTTCAGTTGGCGGAAGTGGATTCCGGCCTTGTCGGTCAACTCGGCCATCGCACCGCCCATGGCGTCCAGTTCGCGTACCAGTTGGCCCTTGCCGATGCCGCCGACCGCGGGATTGCACGACATCAAACCGATGGTGTCGAGGTTCTGGGTTACGAGCAACGTCGAGCAGCCGATACGGGCCGCGGCCAGCGCCGCCTCGCAGCCGGCATGTCCGGCTCCGACTACAACCACGTCAAAGGTTCGTTCGCGCTTCATTGTCTCGCTGATTCTAGACGCCCACACGCCTGAGTCAAACTGCCCGGCCGGGCAGGACATTCCCGTCGCAGGCCGTCACTTGACAAACGGATGGCCGGTGGCAAAATGATGCGACAGAGGAGGTTAATATGTCGAAACTCCGGTCCGTAGTTTTGTTGCTGGCTCTTTGTGCGGCGGCGATGCCGCAGACAAAGATCCTGCTGTATGATTTCGAGGCGCGCGGCGTGGATGTTTCGGTCACCAGGGCCAACACCCAGGTGTTGCGCGATGCGCTGAACGGGACGTACAAGTACGTCGTGGTCGACCCGGTGCCGGGCACGTTCTGCTACAACGTGCTGGCGGCCGCGGACTCGGCTCAGAGGTACGGTGCCCCCCAGGCGCTGATCGGCAACATCATGGCAATCGGTGGGAAGCAATTCCTGACGTACCAACTGGTGGATGCGACTTCCGGCACCGTCCTGTTGGCGGACAAGCTTGATCTACCGCCGATGGACGAGTTCCCGATGATGGCAGAACGGATTGCCAGTTCGGTCGTAGGGCGGAAGCCCTACCTGGAGACGATTGAGCCGGAGAAGGTGCTTGCCACCGAGGTCGACGCGCGGATCAAGCACCCGCGCAAACCGTATGCGGGTGTGTTTCTAACCGCGGGGTATCTCTATCATCTCAAGCAGCGTCCTCATCCAGCCCCGTATACCGACTACTTCTCGACCCGGCTGTTCAATCTGAACATGGCGGTCAGCTTCGAGACTCAGCAGATGCTCACGATGCTCCAGATGGGCCTGATCCGCGGCATCCACAGCGAAAGCGACATCACTTTTGACCTCATGAACAACTACGTTGTCGGCAGTGGTGACTTCGCCCCGTTCTTCGGGGGCGGCATCGGGGTCACGCGCTTCACCTGGGAGGAAGGCAAGAACGACGGTCTATCATTGAGCGCAGGTCTGGGTGTGCTCGGGCTCCGGACGTACTATTTCCGCCTGATCACAGCGGCCTACTTCAACTACACGATCGTTGCCAGCGAAAACTGGGGCCAGGTACCGGGGTTGAAGGTGATGTTTGGCGTATCCTCGCCGTCGCTCGGACCGGACGCCACCGTCAAGATGGGCCCGGGCTGCGTCGGTGCGGCCATCGGCGGGTTCTTCCTCACGGGACTGATAGTCGCACTGACGAGCTGAGACCGACAGCCGAACGCTTTCAGGCGGCCTGCGGACGCGAGTCTGCGGGCCGCTTGCCTGCCTGCCGCAGTTGCGCTAGAGTGTTGACGCTATGAAGACAATCATCACTGCCGTTTCCGTGTGCGTCTGTGTTCTCATCGGAACCGGGTGTCACAAGAACGCCCCGCCGGTAGTTCCCGGCGCACCGGTCGGGCCCGGGGTAGGAATGGCAGGCGACTCGCTCAGCTACCGGGTGGCGACATCCGACCCGGACTCGGACAGCATCAGGTACCGGGTCGACTGGGGCGACGCACTGGGCGACTGGTCCGGGCTGATGGCAAGCGGCGAGTCCTGCACCGTGGGTCACCGGTGGTTCGTACGCGACACCTATGCAATCCGGGTTCAGGCGGAGGACGCGCACGGCCTGGCGACGGAATGGTCTCCCAGCCTGGTAGTCTCGATTGAGAGTCTCTGTCGGCGCTAGCCAGGCATGAGGGTTCTGGCTCTTGGTCTTGCGGCTCTGGCGGCAACTGCGTCTGCGGGCGAGACCGGGAAGATTGCCGGCCGGGTAGTGGATGCCAGCGGGCAGGCACTCGTGTCCGCGAACGTCGTCGTCGCCGGCCAGGCCCTCGGCGCGGCGAGCGACGTTGACGGGTTCTACGTAATCCTCAATGTCCCGATCGGTACCTACACGGTTGAAGCCTCCATGATCGGTTACCAGACGCTGAGTGTGACCGACGCAAGAGTCGAGCCGGACCGGACCACGAGGGTCGACTTCCGGCTGGCCGCCACCACCATCAATCTGCCCGGGGTCACGGTCCGGGCCGAGAAGCCGATGGTCTCAAAGGACATGGTCGGCGCTCGTTACTCGTTCTCGGCCCGAGCAATCAGCTTCCTGCCGGCCGAGTACCTGCAGGGGGGCATGGCCGTGTTCTCGCCGGGTGTGGCGCGGACCGAGTCGACCTTTCACGTGCGCGGCGGTCGGGCCACCGAGGTTGACTACCGGATTGACGGCGTGAGCGTGGTCGACCCGCTTTCGGGCGAGTTCGGCATCGAGCTCTCGCGCAGCGCAGCCGACGAAGTCATATTCATGCCCGGTGGCTTCTCAGCCGAGTACGGCCGGGCGATGTCGGGTGTCGTCAACCTGGTTACCGCCTACCCGAAGTCCCAGCCGAGCGCGTTGTACCGAGTTCGGTCCGAGGAACTCATGCCCGACTACTACAACTTCGGGTATACTGATCAGGCTTTGCAGGCGCATCTGCCGGTGACGAAGAACCTGCGGCTGTTCGTCAACGCCGGTGGAACCACGATGGACGACTGGGACCCGCGGTTGTTCACACTGCCGCACAAGCAGCGCGCCGACTACTCGCTCTACGGCAAGGCGGTTGCCGACCTCGGTCCGACGCTGAAGCTCACCGGCTCGGCCGCGGCGTTCCGCAGCGAGTTCGACCGGTACCAGTCGCAGTGGAAGCTCCGGCTTGACGACTACCGTTCGGACCTGCGCCACGGCAATCTGGGCACAGCCAGCCTTACGTGGCTGCCCCGCGAGCGATTCCTGGGCAAGGTGCAGGTCTCGCGCTTCTACACCGACAAGACGTATGGAGTGAGGGAACCCGGCCCGGTGAATGTGTGGCAGGATTTCCAGTTCCGCGACACCAGCGAATACGGTCTGCCGGTAATGGACGGTAACAACCCGTGGCACATCACCTGGGACCGATTCTGGTACTTCTACACGAGCGGCACGTATGACCAGTACCACCGCACGTCCAGCGAGAGCTGGAGCCCGAAGGTACTGGCCACGGCCCAGGTGACACCTCATCACCATGTCAATGCCGGGGCCGAGGCGGACATCTACGACGTATCGGGCGCCAGGTACGACTGGCTCAAGTCGAGCAGCCCGGTCATCGACACCTACGAATTCAGACCGGTCGAGTTGAGCGCCTACGTGCAGGACAAAGTCGAATATGAGGACCTCTACGCCGACATCGGACTCCGCTTCGACCAGCTACGTCCCAATGCGTCCTACAGAGAGAACCTTTCCGACCCCGAGGACACAGCCCGCGTGCGGGCGACGCCCAAGAACGCTGTGTCGCCAAGACTCGGCGCATCGTTCCGGATAACCGACTGGCTGTTTGCACGAGCCAACGCCGGGTACTACGTCCAGTTCCCGCTCTTCTCGGCCCTGTACGACAACACGGTGGAACCGAAGACCTACCGCACCAGCTACGGCCACCAACTGCTCGTGGTCGGTAACCCGGACCTCAAGCCGGAGCGGACCCAGGCCTACGAAATGGGATTCCAGGGCGAGGTCACAAGCGACCTGCTGCTCACCGCCAACCTCTGGTACAAAGACGTCTACGGCCTGGTCGGAGCGCGAGAGGTGTCAGCGTTGCCCGAGCCGTACGTGACCTACGTCAATGTCGATTATGCCAAGCTGACCGGCGTCGATTTCATTGTCGAAGTGCGGAAGAACTGGCTCGACGTCAAGCTCTCCTATACGCTGTCATACGCTCGGGGCACGAGTTCCTATGCGAACGAGGCATTCAACGAGTTCATCGGCCAGGGCGAAACCGTGCCCGCGGTCGAGTACACGCTCGACTTCGACCAGCGGAACCGCTTCTTCCTGCAGGCGGATGCAACCGTACCGGAAGAGGCTACCGGCACGAAGTGGCTCGATGCCGTTCTCGACAGCCTCGGCTGCCACCTGCTCGGGTACGTGGGCAACGGCTTCCCGTACTCGCCGCCGGGCGGCAAAGGCGACCCGGCTACTTGGAACACCTACGCCGGGCCGTGGCGGTCGAACGTTGATGCGGTTCTCACCAAGCCGGTCCGGATCGGGCCGGTGCGGATTGACCTGGTGGCGGAGATTCTGAACCTGCTCGACATCAGGGACGTGCTGTACGTCTACCCGGCGACCGGCTCGCCGATTGCCGACGGGGAGCGACTCACGTTGTTCGACTTCGAGTTCGCACGCGTGCCGGGCTGGTTCGGCGAGGGCAACTACAACCCGGTCCTGGACGAAAACCACGACGGCTACATGTCAGCGGACGAGGCCCAGTACGTGGGATACCATCAAGTGGCGGAGTTCCACAAGGCCAAGATTGACTGGATAAACAACTACGGCCCGCCCCGCCGGGCACGGCTCGGATTCACGGTCGGTTTCTAGGAGACGGCCAGACCAGAATCGAAGTGGAAGCCACGAAAGCACGAAACACACGAAACGAAGCAGTGAATATCCGCAGATGACGCAGACCAAAGAGATGTCTCGGGTATCGGAACCGAATCTGCGAAATCTGTGGAATCTGTGGATGTCCCTGTCCGTTTCACTCCGATTTCGTGTCTCCGTGGCCATCTATTTCGGGCTCAGGATTTCGGTATGCCATTGACCGGCATCTCCGGGCAGCCTAGAATGACGTTATGAAGTGGTCGTTCCATCTGGTCGCGCTCCTCTGTCTGCTTGCCTGCCGGGACCCGAACTCGTACCAGCCGTTTGACCCGACCAAGCCTGACCCGCCGGCTGCGCCCGTGCTCTCCTACCCCGCCAACGGCTGGAAGAGCGACCTCTACGTCTATCCGCAGAATGTCGATTTCACTTGGCAGGCGGTACCGGGTGCCCAGTTCTACCAGCTTGAGGTCTCTTTGGATTCGCTGTTCGGCAGCATTGACCAGTCATACTGGCACCCGCGAGTCTACCAGCCATCGGCGGCCGATTCGATACGATACTGCGGCCGGTATTTCTGGCGGGTGCGGGCGGCCAGCAGCAACTGGAACGACTACACTGCCTGGTCGGACCGGTTCTGGTTCGCGCTTCCGAATCCAGCCAGATAGCCACCCGACAGCGAGCAGGATAGGGGATCGGGTAAGGGCCGGCCGTTAGCCGTCGGCTTGGGCCTACGCTTGAGCTGGCTGTTGGTTTGAGGCTTGTAGCTGCGACTCCAGTCGCCACAATCTGGACCGTCATGGCCCGCACTCCCTGGCCATGGAATCGGGCCGGCCCGGGCACATCGTGACCCCCTTTGCGCATTGCGGCTACGATTGATGTTACCTGACGATCAACCAGGGCGTCAAGGTCGAGCGCGGGGAGCAGGAGTA
>Ga0163210_1000329_pt1 | contig 19646 bp, 14 predicted proteins | sample Kivu_220m_FD_113536 | JGI IMG/M metagenome (GOLD analysis project Ga0163210, IMG submission 113536) | Freshwater microbial communities from Lake Kivu, Western Province, Rwanda to study Microbial Dark Matter (Phase II) - Kivu_220m | ecosystem: Environmental > Aquatic > Freshwater > Lake ...
GACCAACATCATGTACAGGAACATCGAGATCTACCATCTCGGCGTGCTCTATGATGGGAGCATTATCTTCGACGGACTCGATTTAAATGCGAACAAGGTCGTTATCGGGATGTTCGAGAGGTCGGCGGGCGCGCCGCCGAAAGGCGCGGGCGTTCGAGCGGACACGTATACGTACAAGCTATTGACGGAGGTCGGAAGCGAGGCGGACAAGCCGGTGCAGATCGAGGCCGTCAATCCGCTCCAGACGACGAGCATGAGCGTGTCGATCACGTCGCTCGCGGACGGGGCGACCGTGGCCGGGACGGTCAATTTTACCGCGGCGGTGACGCCGGCGGCGAACGTGGCCAGGGTGGAATTTTACGTCGATGGGGTCTTGAAGGGGACGGACGCGGCTTCGCCCTATGCCTTCAGTTGGAATACGAAGGCCGAGGTCGACGGTTCGCATACGCTCAAGGCCGTCGCCTTTGATGGGACGTCGCAATCGGCGGAAAAGCAGATCACCGTTACCGTGAACAACACCGCTCCCAATATCTCCGTTTCGACGCAGAGGTTGGATTTCGCGGCGGTGGAGGGAGGGGTATCGACCTCCGGCCAGACTTTCCGGATAGAGAACGCCGGAGGCGGAACACTGACTTGGACGATCGCGGACGACGCGGCCTGGCTGACATGTGCGCCGGCTTCGGGAACGGGAAACGCCGGGGTGGTCGCGACGGTGAATCCGGCGGGGCTCGCGGCGGGACTAACGGCGGGGAATTACACGGGGACCATCACGGTCAGCGCGGCGGGCGCGACGAACTCGCCGCAGACGATCACCGTGTATCTGACGGTTAAGGCCGTCGGGACTACACTCGCGCCGTTTGGCGAGTTTTCGACTCCGGTCGACGGGACGGCGGGAATTACAGGGGCGATTCCCGTCACGGGCTGGGTAGTGGACGACATCGAGGTGGTCAGGGTCGACGTCAAGCGCGATCCGGTCACCGGCGACCCGTCGGGCGCCATCGGGCCGGACGGATTGGTTTATGTGGGCGATGGACTGTTCGTCGAGGGCGCGCGGCCGGACATCGAGATCGCCTACCCCGGTTATCCGATGAACTATCAGGCAGGATGGGGTTATATGCTGCTGACCAACTTCCTGCCGAACGGAGGGAACGGGACTTTTAAGCTGCACGCCTTCGCTACGGATAGGGAAGGGCAAATGACCTTGTTGGGTTCGAAGACAATTGTCTGCGACAACGTTCACGCGACGAAGCCGTTCGGCACGATCGACACGCCGACGCAGGGGGGGACTGCTGCGGGGAGCCTGATCGCGGGCGCGTCGACAAGCGCGTTCGTCAATTTCGGCTGGGTGCTGACGCCGCTGCCGAAGACGGTGCCCAAAAACGGATCGACGATCGAGGTCTATGTCGACAGCGTGAAGGTGGGGACGCTGGCGACGCTGCCGAACGTGTATGACCAGTACCGGGTGGACGTGGCGACGGCATTTCCGGGATTAAATAATACGGGCGGACCGGGAGCGGGAGAAGGCGGGCCGGTGGGCGCGTTCTTCCTGAATACGGCGGCGTATGCCAACGGGGTGCACACGATCTACTGGATCGCGACCGACGATGCCGGCGCGGCCGACGGCATCGGCAGCCGGTATTTCAACATCGTCAATGTCGGGGCCCCGCCCGAAAAAGGGGACGGAAAAGGGGACACACACTTTGGGGACACACACTCAAGCCGAAATGTTAAGAACTTTAAATAATGGAGATGGAGGCGAGATCATGAAAAGAGCGTTCTTCGTCTTCTTGGGATTCGGCATCGCGATGCTGGCCGTCGCCGGGGCCGGGACGAACGAACGTCCGCGCTCGGTGCCTTCGCCCTCGAATCTCGGTGAGATTCCTCTGCCGAAGACATGGTACTTCGCCAACGGGAACACGGAGACGCCGTTCGAAACCTTTCTCCTCATCCAGAACCCGAATGCGTTCGATGTCAACGTCACGGTCAGATACTACCAGGGCGGCGAACAAGAATCCAGCACATACGCGGTCGGCGCGGAGAGCCGGAGGCGAATCAATTGCGAGCCGGACATGCCGGCCCAACAAGATTTCAGCATCAAGGCCGAGGGGCAATATCCGGTCATCGTCGAGCGGCCCATGTATTTCGACTACAGGATGGGGGGGAGCAGCGCTCCGGGGACGCCTTCTCCGTCGCGCCAATGGTATTTCCCCTACGGAAGCACAAAAATGGACGCGGCCGGCGCATACCAGACGAAGTATATCCTCCACAATCTTTCCTCCAGCCAGGCCCTTGTCCAAACGACGTTTTATGATGCGAACGGGTCTCTAGGCAGACAAAGCACGTCGATTCCCCCGAATTCCTACCGATTCGTCAACACGACCACCACTCCCGGCGCGAACAAGGAGTTCAGCGCCGTCATCACCAGCGACGTCCCGGTCCTCGCCGAGCGGGCCATGTATTACAACCAACAAGATAGCCAAGAGCATCTTTTTGGAAACAACATCGCAGGAGCCGTCGTCCCCTCGAACGCGTGGTATCTGGCTGAGGGCAGCACGGCCTGGGGATTCAGTACGTACATTTGCATCCAAAATCCCAATGCGGCCGCCGCGGACGTCACCGTAAACTATTCGACGGCGACCGGGGCCGCGCCCGGATCTCAGCAGGTTCAGGTCCCCCCTTATGCCGTACGAACAGTCAATCCCGCGGATTTCTTCCAGACCCCGACGGACTTCAGCGCGAAGGTCTCTTCTCCGGCATCGACGCCCGTCGTCGTCGAACGGGCCATGTACTGGAACAACCGGCAGTCCTTTCACAGCGCGATCGGAACACGCCGCCCGGCCAACGAGTGGTATCTCGCCGAAGGAAGCACGAACGATACTTTCGAAACCTATCTTCTGGTCCAGAATCCCGGAGACTCCACGGCAACCGTGGCTGTCACCTATTCGACCCCGACCGGTTCGATTCCCAAAATTCAATCGATTTCGATCCCTCCCGACGGCCGGGTCAGGATCAATCCCAACGATTTCCTCGGCTCGCCCATGGACTTCGGCACGCAATTCGCGAGCGATAAACCCGTCGTGGTCGAACGGGCGATGTACTGGTCCAAGCCGGCAGATCCTTTGGCCAAGGCCGGGCACTGCGCGCCCGGATTCAGCCCGGTTGGCTTTAATGTCCTTTCGCCCAACGGGGGCGAGTCGTTTTTCGGCGGGCTGGCGCACTTGATCGAATGGACATCGACGGGTTCGACCGGCAACGTCAAGATCGAGTACTCGACGAATGGAGGCAGTTCCTACGTTGTGGCCAAGGATGCCGCGCCCGATACGGGGAGTTATACCTGGACCATCCCCAATGTCGCCTCCACGAACTGCCTGGTGCGGATCAGCGAACCCGGCAATCCCCATCTCAACGACGTCAGCAACGCGGTGTTTACGATCACGGCCGTAACGCCGCCGGCCATCGGGCTGAGCAAGACAGCGCTGAATTTCGGGGCGGTGGCGGGAGGTGCGGCGACGAAGGCGCAGTCGGTGATCGTCAGCAACGCGGGGCAGGGGACGCTGGCCTGGACGGCCGCGTCCGACCAGACCTGGCTGAGCGTCGCGCCGGCCTCGGGAACGGGGACGGGCATCCTCCAGGTGAGCGTCAATCCGATCGGGCTGTCGGCCGGACTGACCGCCGGAGTGTATCAGGGGGCGATCACGGTCGCTGACCCGAACGCCTCCAATTCGCCCCAGACCATCGCCGTCACGCTGACCGTATACGCGGCGGGCGGCACCGGCGTGCCGTTCGGCGACTTCGCCACGCCCATCAACGGGACGACGGGGATCACCGGCGCGATCCCGGTCACGGGCTGGGTGCTCGACGACATCGAGACCGTGTCGGTACAGGTGAAACGGCTGCCTCACGCGACCGATCCGTCGGCCGCCATCGGGCCCGATGGATTGGTCTACATCGGCGACGGGATCTTCGTCGAGGGCGCGCGGCCGGACGTGGAGGCGGGGTATCCGACATACCCGTTCAATTACCGGGCGGGCTGGGGCTATATGCTGTTGACGAACTTCCTGCCGCTGCAGGGGAACGACAGCTTCACGCTCCACGCGATTGCCACGGACAAGGAAGGGAACGCGGTGTCGCTGGGAACGAAGGTCATCACCTGCGACAACGCACATGCGACGAAGCCGTTCGGGACGCTCGACACGCCGCCGCAGGGGGGAGATGCGTCGGGAAGCCCGGTCGAGGGCGCGTCGACGAGCGCGTTCGTCAATTTCGGCTGGGTGCTGACGCCGATGCCGAAGACGGTGCCCAAGAACGGGTCGACGATCGAGGTCTATGTGGACAGCGTGAAGGTGGGGACCTTGGCGACGCTGCCGAACGTGTATGACCAGTACCGGGTGGACGTGGCGACGGCGTTTCCGGGGCTGAACAACTCGAGCGGGCCGGTGGGCGCGTTCTTCCTGAATACGGCGGCGTATGCCAACGGGGTGCACACGATCTACTGGATCGCGACCGACGATGCCGGCGCAGCCGACGGGATCGGCAGCCGCTATTTCAATATCGTCAATGTCGGGGCCCCGCCCGAAAAAGGGGACACACACTTTGGGGACACGCACTTTCGGGTCATATCCTCGCCGGGAGGCGCGTACGGCTCCGAGCGCGCGATTAAAGTGAAGGTGGCGATCCGGCCGAAGGACTAAATTTATTAGATTAGGTACACACACGGTGTGTGTACCTAATATTTACCCGCCCGCGCCAATCGGGTATTATTCGGGACAGGATGCATCGTCTTCCATTATTGATCTACCTGCTTTTCGCCGGCGTATTCATGTTTCTCGTCCCGCCGCTCGAGACGCCCGACGAGGGGCACCACCTCAATTACATCAATTACGTGAGCCGCCATCTGGCTCTGCCCAACCAGTACGTCCCCGAGAAATCCGTCATCGGAGAGGGGCATCAGTATCCGCTATATTACATGGCCGGCGCGGCGCTCGTCCGTCTGCTCCAGCCCGACCACGGCGTCGACCTGACGGATGTCCCCAATAAGAAGCATCGCCTGCTCGGCGGCGACAGCCTGACGGTTCCCAGCTTCAACCACGTCGGCGTCGATATATTCAAAACGCCGTCGGACCGCTTCGCTTTTTATTCCCTCCGCGCGCTTTCGGTCCTCTTCGGGCTGTTGACGGTCTTTTTCATCGGCCGGCTCGCCGGCTTGTTCATCGATGATCCGCGCTGGGCCGCCTTCGCGGCCGCGCTCGCCGGCACGCTTCCCCAGTTCATTTTTATTTCGATGTCGATCTCGAACGACAGCCAGAGCAACGCGCTCGCAGCGGCCGCCCTTTTTTACATGGTGAAGATCGCCGTGTCGAAAGACGCCGCGACGGATTGGAAAAGCCATCTCTGGCTCGCCGTCGCCTTGGGCCTTGGAATCGCGACGAAAAAAAGCGGCCTCGTCCTGCTCATCCCCGCCGCGCTCGTCCTCGTCCGCTCGGCGTGGAGGTGCCAAGCTCACCTCATCGCGTGTCATCCTGAGCGAAGCGAAGGATCCCATTCGGCTTCGCGAAATCTCAAAACGTATTCCCGCGTGATGCGCGCCCTCGCTCCCGCCGCCGTCGTCATCCTCGTCATCGCCGTCCTCGCCGGCTGGGTTTTCGTCCGCAATCAGGCCCTCTACGGTGAGTTGCTCGGAAACCGGATGGAGATGAAGACTCTAGAGCCTCTGGGGCTGGTCGACGAAAAAACGCCGACGCTGCCCTACGTTATCAACGATTTTCTCGGGCCGGTCGGCACGTCGTTCGTGGGGATGTTCGGCCAATGGGCGTCGCATCTCCCGTCGGCCGTCAATTATTTCTATCTAGCCCTGCTCATCTTGGGCTCGGCCGGCGTCGCTATCTCATTGAAAAAGAAGAGAGTGCCGCCCTTTTCCGCGTTCCTGCTGACCACTGCTCTTCTGGCGACGCTCGGCGCGGTCTTCTATTACAACCTGACCTACACCCAGCCCCAGGGCCGCTTGCTCTTTCCTGCTCTCGGCGCGACCGCGGTTCTGGCGGCGGTTGGATTGAAAGAGGTCGTTTTTCTCATCAAGCCCCCGTCCTGGCGGTTCGGGTTGTTGGCCGTCCTCGTCCTCGCCCTCCTGGCCGTCGACGTCGTCGCCGTCGTCCACCTGAACCATTTTTACTACGATCCCTCACAGTATGCCGCGGCAGTTTTCGCTGGAAAATAATGCTGAATTCGGGTATTTACTAAGGGAGCGATTCGAAATTGCGGGTACGAACGAGATTCTTCGCTTCGCTCAGGATGACAGGCCATTGGATCGACCACGAGCGCTCATAAATGACATTTAATACCGAGCACATGCCGAATCCCGCGCCTGCCCTGTCCATCATCATCGTCACCTGGAACGCGCGGGATTTCCTGCGCGACTGCCTCGCCTCCATCTACCGCGAGACCTCGCCCTCCGCCGTCGATTTCGAGGTCTTCGTCGTCGACAACGGCTCCGCCGACGGCTCCCCGGACATGGTCGCCGCCGAGTTCCCTGCCGTCCGCCTCATCCGCAACAGCGAGAACCTCGGCTTTCCCAAGGCCAACAACATGGCCCTGGAGGTCATCCTGGGCGAAAAACGCTCCTCCCTCATCACCCTGCTCAATTCGGACATGGTCGTCAAGGACCGCGCGATCGAGAAGATGGCCGCCTGCCTGAACGCCGATTCCGCCCTTTCCGCCGTCGGCCCCGCTTTTCTTTTACCCGACGGCCGCTTCCAGGTAGGCACCGGCGGATTCCTGCCTACGGCCCGGACGATGTTCAGCTATTTCTTCTTTCTCTTCAAGATCTTCCCGAGGCGCTCCAGAAGCTTCTACATCGACCAGGCCGCCCTCGCCAACGAAAAGGGACTCATCCCGATCGAATGGCTGTCCGGCGGCTGCCTCACGATCCGGCGCGAAACGGTCGAGCGCATCGGCCCCATGGACGAGGTGTATTTCTTCTATGGGGAGGACCTCGAATGGGGCCGCCGGATGAAGCTCCACGGCCTCCGGCCGGCCTATTTCCCGTCAGCCCAAGTCATTCATTATCATGGTGTTACCTATAAAGCCGTCCTGGGCGAGGTCAACACCAAGTGGCTCCGGATGCTCTTTCATTTCGTCCGGACGGAGCGCGGGCGCTTCGAATACGGCCTGGTCCGCGCGTTCGCTTCCGCCGGCTTCTTTCTCCGCCTGATTTTCTTCGCCGCCGCCCGCCTTTTCCGCCCCACGGCCGCCTCGCGCCAGAAGCTCCGCGAGGTCCGGCGGTTCTTCATTTTCTCCTTAACAGGACGCTGATTTCGTGGTATAAAATGGCGAGGATTTCTCGTGAAAATTCTGCTTATCGGCTCCCAGGGCCAGCTCGGAACCGAGGTCATCAAGATATTCCCCGGCGTCTTCGCCGTGGACTTGCCCGAAGTGGACGTCACCGTCCCCGAGAGCGTTGAGCGGGCCGTCTCATCTTACCGCCCTGACGTCATCCTCAACACCTCGGCCTACCACAACGTCCCGGACTGCGAGAAGAATATAGATCTGGCCTTTCGCGTCAACGCCTTCGCCGTCCGGAACCTGGCCGAGATCTGCAAGGCCCGCGGCCTGGCGCTCGTCCATGTCAGCACGGACTATGTCTTCGACGGCCGCAAGAACGCGCCTTACGCAGAGGCCGATGTCCCGAATCCCCTCAACGCCTACGGCGTCTCGAAGCTCGCCGGCGAGTTTTTCGCCCGCAAACCGGAGAAATCCTACGTTGTCCGGCTCTCGAGCGTCTTTGGGGTCGCCGGCTGCAGGGGCAAGGGCGGGAAGAACTTCGTCAAAAACATGCTCGAGTTCGCCAAGACGCGGGACAAGGTCCAGATCACCTCGAACATCATCTCGAGCCCCACATACGCCGCGGACGCCGCCGTTAAAATCAAGGAACTCCTCGAAAAAGACTATCCGCCGGGGCTCTACCATTTGGCCAACGGCGGGTCATGCAGTTGGTACGAGTTCGCTCAGGAGATCTTCCGCCTGACCGGCGCCAAAATCGCCGTCGAAGAACGGTTCGAAACCGAGGAGCTGGCGGGCGTCCTGCGCCCGATGAACTCGGCCCTCGTCAGCACCAAGATCGAGCCCGTCCGCTCGTGGCGGGCCGCCCTCAAAGCCAATCTCGAGGAAGAAGGTTATACCATCCAGGAGGCCGCCTCATGATCAAAGACGTATCGCAAGTCGAGCTCGTCGCTCGGGTCGACGACCGGGGCTATCTTGTCGAGATCCTCCGGGCCACCGACCCTCATTTCACCCAGTTCGGACAGGTCTACCTGGTCGGGAACCTGGGCCGGGGGACGATCCGGGCCTTCCACAAGCACGATGAGCTCTGGGACTGGTTCTTCATCTCCCACGGGACGGCCAAGTTCGTCCTGGTCGACGACCGCAAGGACAGCCCGACCTACAAGGAACAGAATACGTTCATCATCGGCTCGCGCAATCCCAGCCTGCTCGTCGTCCCGCCCGGGGTCTTCCACGGCTGGATGTCGCTCGAGGATGACACCCAGATGATCAGCACCGCCAGCCACGTCTACCGCCGGGAAAAGCCGGACGAGGTCCGCATCCAGCCCGATTCCTTCGGAGACGTCTGGGCGGTCAAGGGCCGGTAGCGCGCAGGCGGAGCGCAAATAAGGGGGGAGCGCCATGACGAAAATCCTTCTCATCGGGGGAGCCGGCTACGTCGGCTCCGTTCTGACCGAAGAGCTTCTCGAGCGCGGCTACAGCGTCAAGATCTTCGACCGCTTCTACTTCGGCGACCGCGGCCTGGAGAAGCACCGCGACCGCGTCGAGGTCATCCGCGGCGACATGCGCCAGCTGAAGGCCACGGTCCTCGACGACGTCGGCACGGTCGTCAATATCGGCGGTCTCTCCAACGACCCGACCGCCGAATACAATCCCAAGGCCAACTTCGAGATGAACACGCAGGCGACCGAGCTTTCGGCCGAGCTGTGCAAGAAGGCGGGAATCCGCCGGTATATCCTGGCCTCCTCCTGCTCGATCTATGACGTCGGGGTCAAGGAGGAGGAGAAGGACGTTGTCATCGACGAAACGATGCCTGTCGCGCCCAAGGCCGCCTATTCCTCCTCCAAGTACCAGGCCGAGCGCATCCTCCTCTCGCTCATGGACAAAGATTTCGCGCCAGTCATCCTGCGCAAGGCGACGATCTACGGCTTCTCCTACCGGATGCGCTACGACCTCGTCGTCAACACCTTCGTCAAGGACGCCCTGACCAAGGGCTACCTGACGCCCTATTTCGGAGGCGAGATGTGGCGGCCGCTGGTCGACATCCGCGACGCCGCGAAAGCGTACATCGCCTGCATCGAGGCCGACGAGGCCAGGGTTAAGGGCGAGATCTTCAACGTCGTCTACCGCAACTTCCGCATCTCCGAGGTCGCTCTCCGCGTCCGGAGCGCGCTCAAGTCGGCCGGGGTCGACGTCGACATCCACCCCGACTACCGCTACAAGGGAGTCCGGAGCTACCGCGTCTCCGGCGACAAGATCAAGGAGAGGCTGGCCTTCGCTCCGGAGATCTCGATCGAGGACTCCGTCGCGGACATGGTCGAGAAGATCCGCGGCTGCGACCTCACGAATTTCGACGACCCGGTCTATTACAACATCTCCTGGATGAAGACGCTCGAGAAGGCGGACGAGATCATCCGCGTCACCGGCAAGATCTTTTGACCAGCCCTTCACCCGGCCCGAACCGCCCCGTTCTCGAGTCCGTCGCCTGCCGCCTCTGCGGCCGGCGCGACAGCCGCCCCTACGCGGTGAAGTTCGGGCTCTATCTCGTCCGATGTCGCTCCTGCGGCCTCGTCTACGCCCAGCCGCGCCTGACCGAAGCCGACATCATGAAGCGGTACAGCCCGGAGTATTTCTTCAAGGAATACCTGCCCGTCTTCCGGGCCGACGAAAAGAGCTTCGACCTGGACCTTGTCCGCGGGCACTATCACCTGTATCTGCGGCTCATCGCGCCGCTGGCCGGCCCCGGCCGGCGGCTGCTCGACGTGGGCAGCGGGGCGGGCTTTTTCCTGAAGGCGGCGGAGAGCGACGGCTGGGACGTCGAGGGCGTCGAGGTCTCGGAAGCGGCGGCGGGCTATGCCGAGCGAGTCCTAGGCGTCAAGGTGCGGCAGGCTAAGCTCGAGGACGTCGGATTCGGGGCGGACTCGTTTGACGTCGTGACGCTCCTCGACACGATCGAGCACCTGGGCGATCCGGAACGGGCCATGGCCGAAATCCTCCGCATATTGAAGCCGGGCGGCCGGCTCATTCTGAATACGCCGGACCTCGGGAGCCACAGCCGGAGGGTATTCGGCACGAACTGGGCGGTCCTGACGCCGGCCGAACACCTGCAGTATTATACGGAAAGGACGCTCCGGAAGGCGTTGGAGAAGGCAGGATACCGCGTCGTCGGGATCCGCAACCTGCTGCAGTTCGATCCCGAATATACGCATGACAAGGCGAGCCGCCGGTATCATCGCTGGAAGCGGCGGCTCGAGACGAAGCGAACGAAAAAATTTTTGGAAAAGGCCTTCTGGATTGAATATACTGATCTCGTCAAGCTCGGCGGGGGGAGCAGCGACGCGGAATCCTCCCGGCCGGGGTTGTTGAAGCGGATCAGGCGCGGCGCTTACCGGAAAGCGAAGAGAGTCCTGCGCGGCGACGTGCTCGTGGCGATCGCGGAGAAGCCGAGTCAAGTCGTCTCAGCCAAGTAAGCGGCATCGCGAGCGATTGAAGAGAGCGTGGCGATTTCGCCTATGATCAACAAATGAAGCTGTTCAAACCGATCAGGCCCGATTGGAAATGGGTCGTCGTCGCCCTCTTCATTGTCATGCAGGTCTGGCTCATCTTCATCAAGAAGCACGACGCGCTCGACATCGACACCTGGCCGAACACCCAGCCGACGCCAGCCGTCGCAGGGCCGTATGATGTCGGCCAGACGTTCGTCGCGGAGCGGGACGGGATCGCCCGGATCGACGTCATGGTCGGGACTTACGGCCGGACGAACACAAAAAATATCATTTTTGAGCTCAGCGAGGTGGTCGGAGAGAAGGAGAAGTTGTTCGTCCTCAACAGAACGGTCACGTTCAGCCCCGCCGGCCTCATGAACAACCTGTTCAATCCCATCCGGTTCGCGCCGGTCGAAGGCTCGCGCGGCAAGCGCTATCTCTTCACGCTCCGGTCGCCCGAGTCCACGCCCGAAGATTCCATCTGCCTGTGGATGAACACCCTGGACATTTACCGCTGGGGCCACCTCTTTTACAACAACGCCCCGGCGAAGGGGGACCTCGTCTTCCGCGTCTATTCGCGCCGGACGGTCGGCAGCGAGCTGGGAAGGATCGTCAGGAACTACCCGGGGATCTTCGGAAGCAAGACGTTCCTCATCATCGTCGTCATCGCCTTCGAGATCGCCCAGGTCCTCATGCTCATCTACCTCCTCAACCTGTTCTTCGGGCGGCCGGCTGAGAAGGGCCGGCTCGAGGGAGGCGGTGAGCCGGGTGGAACGGAGCAGGCCGGCGGGCCGGCCAGGACGGACCGGTTGAGTGAAGCGAAAGGAACGGAGGGGCCGAAAAACACGCCAAAAGGGGACTGACATGTACGATATTTTTCTGATCAGCGACGACGTGTCCGGCGAGAAGATGGCCGGCCCGGGAATCCGCGCCTGGGAGTTGTCGAAGAGCCTCTCGCGTCACTTCAAAGTCGCTCTGGCTATCCCCGATTACTCGTCGCGGAGTGCGGACAGCCCGTTTTATAAGGACCTCCCGTTCGAGTTGTTCTTTTACAGCCAGGCGAATCCGCAGGTCATCAAGGATATCGGGGCGAAGAGCCGCATCGTCATCGTCCAGGGGTATGTCCTGTCGAAATTCCCGTTCCTCAAGGACCTGCCGGCCTATCTCATCTGCGACCTCTATGTCCCGTTTCCGCTGGAGAACCTCTTCGTCCACAAGTGGAAGCTGGCGAACCGGAAGGACCGCGACTTCGTCCATCTGAATGACCTGCGGGTCTTCAACGACCAAGTCCTCGTAGGTGACCACTTTTTGTGCGCGTGCGAGCGGCAGAAGGATTTGTTCGTGGGGTCGCTGCTGAGCTTATTGCGGATCAACCCGGAGATCTTGGATATGACCCCGTCGCTGGAGGACCTCATCAGCGTCGTCCACTTCGGGATCACGCCGGACGGCGGCGAGGAGACGGGCGAGCGGGTCATCCGCGGCCGCATCCCCGAGATCAAAGACGACGATATCCTGTTGTTCTGGGGCGGCGTCATCACGAACTGGTACGACCCGCCGACTCTCCTCACGGCTTTCCGCGATGCGCTCAAGGAAGATCCCAGGCTCAAGCTCTATTTCCTCGCCAAGAAGCACCCTAATCCGCTGCTGCCCCCGTTCGAAGCGACCGAAGAAGCGGTGCGGCTCTCGACGGAGATGGGATTACTCGACAAGCATGTCTTTTTCAACGAGAACTGGGTCGAGTACCGGCGGAAGGGGATGTATTTCAAGGAAGCCGACATCGGCATCTCGATCCACATGACTCATTTCGAGACGTATTATTCGTTCCGCATCCGGTTGTTGGATTACCTCAAGTATCAGCTCCCCATCATCTGCACGGAGGGCGACTTCTTCGCCGGGCTGGTCGAAAAGGAAGGTCTGGGCATCACGGTCAATTCGCAGGACCGGAAAGATTTGACGAAGGCGATTTTAAGGCTGGCCGGGGATGCGGCGGAGCGGGAGAGGATCCGGGAGAAGCTCGGAGACGTCAAGACGCGCTTTTTGTGGGACAATACGACCAAACCCCTGATCGAGCACTGTGGCCGGGTGCTGGGCGGCGAGGCGAAGAGAAAGACGCGGCCGGTCGAAGCGGACATCGCCTTCGTCACGGAAGTGGGGCAGAAGCCGTCGGCCACGCGGAGCTTCGGCAAGCGCTATCTGGGCAAGCTTTTGATGAAGCTGCCCTTCAATATGGGAGCCAGGATCAAGCGCTGGCTCCGGCCGATAAAATGAACGTCGTCAATGCGGCAATGAGGCGATTCTTGTCATCGCGAGGAGCGAAGCGACGTGGCGATCTCCACAATCCCTCTTTTCTAAGGGGGGATGGAGGGGGATTATCTTGACAGCAGTGCCGGATTTGCTCTTTTCTTGTCATCCTGGGCGCAGCGAAGGATCTCATAATTGTATGTCATTGCGAGCCCCGATCGCGAAGCGATGTGGGGCGTGGCAATCTCACCTCTGGTGACTTCATGAAAATTGCATTTATCGGCACCCGCGGCGTCCCGGCCCGGTACGGCGGCTTCGAAACCTGCGCCGAGGAAATCGGCAAGCGCCTGGCCGCTAGAGGCCACGACGTCACGGTTTACGGCCGGTCGGCATACTATAGCGAGTAGCCGAAATTTTATCTCGGCATGCGCGTCCGGTACCTCCCCGCCTTCCCCGTCAAATTCGTCGAAACGCTCTCGAACGCCCTGCTGGCGCTCCTCGACGCGGCCTGGCGGCAGTTCGACGTTCTGTTGGTCTTCAACAGCGCCAACAGCCCGCTCCTCCTCATACCGAAGCTCTTCGGAAAAAGAGTTGTCCTCCATGCCGACGGCCTGGAATGGATGCGCGGCAAGTGGGGTCCATGGGGCAAGAGGTATTACCGCTGGGCGGAGAAGGTCGCGACGAAGCTGGCCCCGACGATGATCGCCGATTCCAAGGCGATCCAGAGATATTACGAAGGCCGCTACGGCAAAGAGACGCACTACGTCTCGTACGGCGCGGAGATTCGGACGAGCAAGGATAGGGCGATTTTGAACCGATACGGGCTCGAGCAGGCCGGCTATTTCCTCCAGATCACCCGTTTCGAGCCGGAGAATAATACGCTGCTTTTGGTGCGGGCGTTCGAGAAGCTCGATACGGACAAGAAGCTCGTCCTGGTCGGAGGAGCGAAATACCCGACTGCTTATTCCGACGAGGTCCATGACGCCAAGGATCCGCGCGTCAAGTTTTTGGGCTTCATCTATGACCGGCCCATCTTGGACGAGCTCCTGTGCAACTGCTATGCTTACATCCACGGTAACGAGGTCGGCGGGACAAATCCCGCCCTCCTCGAAGCGATGGCGGCCGCATGCTTTATTTTAACCCGCGCGGTTCCCTTCAACCGCGAGGTCCTCGCTGACGCCGGGCGGTTCTTCACGAAGGACGTCGATGACCTAGCCGCTCATTTGCGCTGGACCCTCGACCACGAAGCCGAGTTGCCGACCTTCCGCAAGGCCGTGCAGGAAATCATCCGCTCCCGCTACGACTGGGACCGCGTCGTCGAAGCCTACGAACGTTTGTTCTAATGGGGGACGACGCACGCATTCACCCATTTCATGGGTGAATATTGATTAGGTACACCCACCGTGGGTGTACCCAATCTGTAATAATTTGGTGGTTGGGTTGTCTGGCACCATAATTATTGACGCGACGGGTTCCGTTCACTTACGATATCCTTATCCTCCAGGGAGATTGAGCTGAAATGCGGGGATATAAGCTAAGGCGGATCACCGGTCTCGTTTTTCTGTTTCTGCTCCTCCTCGCGGCGCCGCTCGGGGCCCAGAACGTCAAGATCTCCAAGGCCGGAGAATGGCGGGCGGCCGGCTCATTCAGCGGCGTATACGTCCAGGGCAATTACGCCTATGTCACCGACATGGCGTATTATGGGCTCGTCATCATCGACATCAGCGATCCCAAGAATCCGTTGAAGGCGGGCGAGTGGCGCCTCGGAACGGACGCCTGGGATGTGTGCGTCGCCGGACACTATGCCTATCTGGCCGACGGATACTCGGGCCTGCGAGTCATCGACGTTTCGAATCCGCGCGCTCCCGTCCTCGCCGCGACGTGCGGTTTTTCGGGCATGGCCATGGAAGTCGAAGTGGCCGGCTCCTATGCTTATGTCGCGGCCTCGGGAGGCGGTCTCGTAATCGTGGATGTCTCGACCCCCTCCGCCCCGGTCGTTGCCGGCACATTCGACCCGGGCGACATGGGCAACGGCAACTACTACACTGCCGTGGGGCTGTTCGTCGGCGGAAAATATGCTTATGTGGCCGCCGACAGCGCGGGGCTGGATATCATCGACGTAAGCAATCCGGCCGCGCCCGTCCGCGCCGGCTGGTTCCCGATGACGAGCGCCCGGGACGTCGCCGTCAGCGGCAAATACGCCGTCGTCGCCAATCGCTACGACGTGCAGATCATCGATGTCTCGAATCCGGCTGTTCCGGCCTTTGTCTCCAAGCCTGCGCTCTCGGGCTATCCTTACGTCGAGCGCGTCGCCGTCAAGGGTAATTACGCGTATGTCGGAAACAATCAGCGCCTGCAGGTCATCGATTTTTCGAATCCGGCGGCCGCCGTCGTCGGCTCTCTGACGAATTTCTATGCTTGGGACCTGTTCGTCTCGGACGGCACGCTTTACGGGGTCTGGGCTCCCGGACTTCAGGTCCTCGATGTCTCGTCGCCCGCGGCGCCGTCGCTCGTCGGATCTTATTTCACGCCCGGTGACGGAGTGGCGGTCTTCGTCAGCGGATCCTATGCGTACTACCTCGACGATAACCTGGGCCTTTCGGTCGTCGATGTCTCGAATCCGGCGTCGCCCTCCGGAAAAGGCTCGTTCCATACATCGCGCCAGGCGGCCGGCATATTCGTCGCCGGGACCAGCGCATATGTCGTGGACCGTGACCCCTGGGGCGATGCGGGAAACCTTTATGTTCTCGACGTCTCGGATCCCGCGGCGCCCGTCCTTTCCGGTTCGGCCGACATCGGGAGTTCCGGATGGAACGTCGCGGTTTCCGGCCGCTATGCCTACGTCGTGCACCGGCCGGGACCCGGCCAGAGCGGAGGCGGCTTGAAGGTCTTCGACGTCCTCGATCCGGCCCATCCCGCGCTCAAGGGATCGCTCGCGAGTGTCGGCTCGGAAATCACCGTCGCCGGCCACTACGCGTATATCACCGGTTATCGCGTCGACGCGAACGCCCTCACCATCGTCGATGTGTCGGATCCATCGGCGCCGGTCGTGGCCGGAACCTACCCGGTCGGTTCGAACGCTTATACGCGCGGGATCGCCGTCCAGGGCGGCTACGCTTTTTGCGGGGTCCACCAGTACAGCTTGAACCGGACGAATTTTCACGTCCTCGACATCGCCAATCCCGCCGCGCCCGTTCTCGCCGGCACGTCGCCCCCGCTCGACGCCGACGCCGGACCCTTACGGGTGAGCGGGAAATACGTTTACGTTGCCAACTGGGACAGCGGCGTCGCCGTGGCCGACGTTTCCAATCCCGCCTCGCCCGTCCAGGTGGGCGCCTACGGCGGATACGGCGATCCTGATTACATCGTCGCGGCGGATATCACCGTATCCGGTTCCTACGCTTATGTCGTGGATAACTCGAACAAGCTTTACATTTTAAGCGTCGCCGAGGGAGCCTGGCCGGTCCTTTCAGTCTCACGAGAGACGTTGAATTTCCGGGCGCTCTAAGCGCGCGGTCTGTGGACTTCGCCCCAGACGGTGCTTGTTGCCAACACGGGTTACGGGACGCTGCAGTGGATGGCGACGGCCGACAAGCCCTGGATCACGATCAATCCCGCCTCGGGCACGGAGGAGGGCTTCTTATCCGTCGGCGTCGACCCGACCGGACTGGCCGCGGGCGATTATTGGGGCACGGTCACGGTCGCCGACCCGAACGCGATCGGTTCGCCGAAAAAAATCACGGTCAACTTGACGGTCGAGGCCGCGGGCGGGGCCAGCCCGCCATTCGGCTTCTTCGACACGCCGATCGACGGGACGACGGGGATTACGGGCGCGATTCCGGTCACGGGCTGGGCGCTCGACGACGTCGAGGCCGTCGGAGTCAAAATTTATCGGGACCCGGATCCCTCCGACCCATCGGGAGCGATCGGGCCCAATGGGCTAGTCTATGTCGGAGACGCCGTTTTCGTCGAAGGAGCGAGGCCGGACGTCGAGATGAGCTGGAATGCCCGGGGGCGGCCCTTCAGCTATCGGGCCGGCTGGGGCTACATGATGCTGACGAACATGCTGCCCGGGCACGGCAATGGCGTTTATAAAATATACGCGTTCGCGAGCGACCTGGAAGGCAACACGACGCTCCTCGGGACCAAGACCATCACCTGCGACAATGCCCACGGCGTCAAACCGTTCGGGACGATCGACACGCCGGCGCAGGGAGGGGGAGCGTCGGGAGCGGCGTTCGCGAATTTCGGCTGGGTCTTGACGCCCCAGCCGAACGAGGTTCCCAAGGACGGGTCCACGATCGCCGTCTGGATCGACGGCGTGTCCATCGGCCGGCCGGTTTACGATGTCTACCGCAAGGACGTGGCCGAGAACTTCCCGGGGCTGAAGAACTCGAACGGGCCGGTCGGCTATTATTACTTCGACACGACGAAATACGCGGCCGGCGTGCATACGATCTGGTGGACGGCGGAGGACTCGGGCGGCAACGCCGACGGCATCGGGTCGAGGTATTTCACGATCGCCAATGCGGGAGCGGACACGCTCGAAGGAAACCGCGAAAAGGCCCTGAACGATCCGGCTGGCCGGTCCGGAGACGCGCGAAGAGGTCGGCGGAGGGACGTCTTACGATGCGCAACCGCCGTAGAAATCCTCGAAGTCCCGCTATCTGTTTCGCCTATCGCCTTCCGACGGGGATTCAATCTTGCGGCGCCGCCGATGGTGATCGGGCCGGAAAAAGACGGCTCGTATCAAGTTGATATAAAAGAAGTTGAAATAATAAGGTTGTACCTGGATCCTAAAGAGATCGGCGAGGATAATCCCCATACCCGATACTCCGGCTTTTTAATCGTCGGCGAGGAACTACGGCCTTTGCCGATCGGCTCGACGCTCGATCCCGTCAAGGGGACGTTCTCCTGGCTGCCTGGGCCGGGATTCTTGGGGACGTATGATTTGGTGTTCGTCAAAGAAACCGCTTTCGGAGCAACGACTCGCATTCAGGTCGCTGTGACAATCAAGCCGAAGTATTAAGGGGGACGACGCACCCTGTCCCCAATAATATTTCGGATTAGGTGCACCAACCGTGGGTGTACCTAATTTCTCTAATTTCTCACGGGGATAAATTGTTATTGGGGACAGGATGCGTCGTCCCCCATTATTCGCTCGTAGACCGCGAGCGTCTTGCGGGCCGCAGCGTCCCAGGAGAAGAGCGCCGCTCGGGCTCGCCCCTTATTTCGGAACTCATCGCGCAGCTTTGCGGCCGTCGCCAGCCGGATGAGGGCGGCCCGGATCTCGCCCTCGTCGAGCGGGTCGACCAGGATTCCCGCGTCGCCCACGATCTCGGGTAGCGATGTGGTGCGGGCCGCGACGACCGGCACGCCGGCCGCCATGGCCTCGAGGAGCGGCAGCCCTCCGCCTTCGAAGAGTGAGGGATAGATGAAGATCTCGGCTTTGCGATAAAGGGCGGGGAGTTCCGCGTCCGGAATAAAACCCGTAAGAACGATATCCCGGCGGACCTCTTGAATCGCGGCGAGGGTTTTAGAGGTCTCGAAATCCTCTTTGCCCACGATCACGAGCTGGTGGGGAAGGCCGGTTTCGGCTTTCATCCGCTCGAACGCGCGGGCCAGGGAAACGAGGTTCTTGCGGGGATTCAGGCGGCCGACGCACAGGATATAGGGAGGTCGAATGCCGCGCGCCGCAACAACAGATGCGTCGCGGCCGTCGTCGCCTAGGCCGAATTCAGGCGAAACTCCGTACGGAATGAGCTCGACCTTGCGCGGGTCCAGGCCGTATGTGGCGATGAGGTCGTCGTAGGAATAGCGTGAGCCGGTAATGATGCGGGCCGCCCGGCGCGCCGTGCGCCTGACGAACACCTTGGACCGCCAGACGAAGAACCGCGTAAATGTTTCCGGAACGCGGAGGAAGGCTAAGTCGTGGACAGTGGCCACCAGCTTCCCGCGATGGAAGGGCGGGGCGATATATTGGACGTGGAGGACATCCAGCTTGTCCCGATAAGTGGCGCGCGCCAGACATAAGGGAATGCGGACGAGCGGCGAAGTGACGCGAATTTCCCGGATCCGGATATTGGGCCGGCTGGGGAGCTCGCCGTAAAATGGGTGGTCCGTATCCATCGCATACAGGAAAAAAACATGGGGTGGGTCGAGGGCGAAGAGGGCTTTCAGGGTCTGGCGGATATAGGTGCAATTGCCCGAACCGTCCGCCTCGGCGGCGTGGACGTCGATGCCGATCTTCATGCCGTTAGAAGGCGCCGTGGCCGGAGAGCGTGACCTTGATGGTCTTCATCAGGATAAGAAGGTCGATCCAGACCGACCAGTTCCGGATGTAGTATTCGTCGAGCTTCAGACGCTCCTCGAAGGGCACGAGCGAGCGGCCGCTCGTCTGCCACAGGCCCGTCATCCCCGGCTTGACTTGGAAGAGTATGGATTTCATCTGCTTTACTTCTTCGAGCTCTTCGTGGATGTAGGGCCGGGGGCCGACGAGGCTCATGTCCCCGCGCAGGACGTTTATTGAACCTCGCATAATATAGTGACAATACCCAAAGATAAGCGTATACTGTGGGCATGCGTACTCAATATCGTGCCCGGCGAGATTTTCAGGCTCTGGATCAGCGGCGAAAACAGGCCGCA
>Ga0163210_1000330_pt1 | contig 19642 bp, 19 predicted proteins | sample Kivu_220m_FD_113536 | JGI IMG/M metagenome (GOLD analysis project Ga0163210, IMG submission 113536) | Freshwater microbial communities from Lake Kivu, Western Province, Rwanda to study Microbial Dark Matter (Phase II) - Kivu_220m | ecosystem: Environmental > Aquatic > Freshwater > Lake ...
AGGGCGGGAAGGCACATCAGTACGCCGGCCGCCGTAGCCGCCACAGCCCCTATCGGTATAGTAGCCCAGGGGAGCAACCCCAGGTTTTTGCTCAGCAATGCTGCAGTATAGGCGGCAACACCGAAGAAAAAAGCATGGCCGAAATTTACCTGGCCGGTGTAGCCGGATATAAAATCCCAGCTTACAGCAAAGATCACGAAGATATTAACCAGTATGAGAATAAAGAGGATGTACGGTTCCTGGGTAAGAAGGGGGATAAAAAACAAGGTTATGAAAAAGATGAGGGCTATCAGCCTGCCCGGTATTGCGAATATGTCGCCCTGGATGTCTTTAAATAGCCGCCGCAACACCTATAGTCTCTCCTCTTCGAAGACTATGCCGTAGAGCCCCTCGGGCCTGACCACCAGTATTATCACCATGACCAGCAGTGCAATTGCGCCCCGCAGGAATGCGCCTCCCGGAAGGTAGAACACAACGGACACTTCGACAAATCCGATAATAAAAGCCCCTATCAGACTCCCTTTGATGCTGCCCAAACCACCCAGGACTACGATGGCCATAATCATCACCAGCGGAGACATCCACATATAGGGATAGACCACCCATAACGGCGCCACCACTATGCCGGCTATGGCGGCCAGTGCAGCAGCAACTCCCATCGCAATAAGCAGTATATTCGAGACATTAATGCCCATCAGGTTGGCCACCTCGGTATCCTGGGCTGTGGCCCTGATGGCTATGCCCAGTTTTGTCCTGGACAGCAGCAGCCAGATCGCGAAAAGCACGACTGCAACCACCGCGATCGTAAGAAGATGCTGGTAAGAGACTTTGACACCGAAAACCTCGGTAAAGCCCGGGATCAAGGTGGGCGCCTCCCTGAAATGGGCGCCGAAAGCCAGGACCATGAATTCCTGGAAGATGGTGGCAAGGGCAAGGGTAATAAGCATGACGGTCACTTCGTGTTCCCGTACCCTGTCAATAAACAGCTTGTAGCTGACCAGGCCTATGATAACCGTTGCAACCAGCGATAAGAGGATCGCTGTGAATACATCCAGGCCCAGCCTGTAGGTTGTATAAAACATGCCGTAGGCGGCCAGCATGAGGAACGAAGTGTGAGCTAAATTCACCATACGAGCCACGCCGAAGATGAGGGAAAAGCCAACGGCCAAGAGAGCGTATACTCCCCCTGTCACAAGTGCCTGAACTACAAATGCCTGAAACATAACTTATAATCTCTTGATTAAATTAAGCTGCCAGACTATAAATAAAATTTACTAATTATATATTATTCTAAAATTTGTGCAACCAGTCTGCTTTAATATCTGCAATCCTAATCAAGCGGCACCCTTGATCCCTGGTCTACAACTGATGATCCTTCCCGATGTCTTTCCTGATTATATCCGCTGGCGGACCTGGACAGCCTGTTCAAACAACCGCCCAGACCCGCCAGCCGCTGTGATGTATTTCTTGTTCCTACAAGGAAAACATGCAGTATATGCTACTTAGCCTTGAATTTCTCAATTACCGCGGGGGGTATCATGTAAGGGACGATTCCCGGGTAGTCGATATTTTCAAATCCGCCAGATCCGATGCCTTTGGCTGGCCACACGCCCTTCAACGCCCCGTTCTGCCACTGGGTGCCGACCCCGGTGGTCAAACCGGGACCGTACTGTATATCGTGAGCACATGCCGGTGCCGTAGAGCCTTGAGGATAGTACTTTATCAAACCTGCGGTTGATTTAAATTCCACTTTCTCAATCAACGGTACCAGTACTTCCGGATCGAGGCTCTGAGCCTGTTCGACAACTCCTTTCAGCATGTATACGGCATCATAGGTAGCTGCCGTATATGACGGGAACTGACCGAACTTCTTCTGATAGTCCGCAAAGAATTGCAGTGTCTTGTCAGTTACTGCTACCCCGTCGGCATAAGTATTCAGCGTCATTACATAATTGCCTTTGCCGCCGGTGGCTTCCCAGTAACCCTGCTTCTGTGCCTCGACAACTATGCCCACGATAGCTGCCGGTATCTGCATTTCGCCCGCCTGCTTACCGAACGTAACGCCCACAGGACCGGAGAAGGTTGGGAAGATTATATGGGGATTTGTTGCTGCTATGGCCGTCAGCTCAGCATTGACATCTGTGGCCGTGTCTGATGGCCTCCATACTCCGGTAACCTCCATACCCAGCTTGGGAATGGTGGCCTCGGCAGTTGTTACCATGGCATCCGCCCATGTCAGCTTCTCCGCAACTACGGCAACTCTCAGCTTGTCAGTTATTCCCAGTTCCTTCTTCAATATGGCCCCTACCATGGCCAGCATCTTGAAGTCAGTGCTAACCAGGAAATACTCGTTATAAGGTGTCACCTTGAAGAAGTACTTGTAGCGGTTGTAGTCCGTCTCGACCTTGGCCTGCAGGGCGCGGGTGGCAGCGCCGCAGTTCAGGAAGATCTTCTTGTAGTTCATGGCCACTTCCTGCATGGGTAAAACGCCCTCGGTCCTGAAGCCTCCCATTACGAAGTCGGGCTTATCCACCGTTATCAGCCTCTCCATGGCTGAAGCCGCCTCGGTGGGGTTCAATATCTCATTGCTGTCTGACTTAATCAGCTCGATTTGATATTTCTTTCCATTCAGGTCTACGCCGCCGGCAGCATTGATCTCGTCGCGTGCCAATACAGCCCCGTTCCAATGGTTTTCACCTTCCATGAACTTCATCGGCCCGATGACACCGATCTTGATAACATCAACTTTAGGTGCGGCGCAGGCTGGCAAAATCATAGCCACTAAAATGATACTGACAAAGCATATGAAGACAAACTTTTTCATCCAACAGACCTCCTAATACTCAACTCATTCCAAGATTGCCACTGTCGAGCAGCCAATAACCACTGACCGCTGCGTACATTCAATTAATTCACTTTCCGAAAACTACCACCTCCTGCGTCTTTCAGTTCTGATACTGCCTCTATTTCACCAACCACGTATCCCCTGCAAGGCTAATAAATAGACCAGCTATAGTTGATTACGATCCTATTAACCCCCATACTTCAGCAGTCGACACTTGAAAGCATTATACACTATCGGTCAATAACTTTGTAGCTTAAATTAAAATATGCTGTGATTTTATCAGCTCACATGAATAAGCTCAAGTGTTAACTAAGGCATAATACGCGGGATTAGCAGGCGTGCATTAGAATTGACTTTAGATTACCAAGGCATTACTATCATGTACCGAAGTTGTAAACATCAACTGGTATTATGAATAAACCACTGTTCGGCACCAGCGGGGTCAGGGGTGTGGTCAACCAGGACCTGACGCCCGAGTTATGCAAAAATGTCGGCAGCGCGCTGGGCACACTGCTTCCCGCCGGCGCGGCCGTCTGTCTGGGCACAGATTCCCGTCTGAGCCGGGAGCTGATCAGGTCAGCCGTAACCGAGGGATTGATAGGTGCGGGCGTCAACGCAGCCCAGACAGGCATAGTTCCTACGCCGGCCCTGGCCCTGCTTACGCGCGAGATGAATTTCGATGCAGGCATAATGATCACTGCATCGCACAATCCACCTGAGTTCAACGGCATCAAGCTTTTCAACCATGACGCCATAGGTTACAGCCGGTCCCAGGAAGAAGAAGTGGAGAAAATTTATTACGGTGGCTCTTTCAGGACCGGTCGGGCCGGGGCGGTTGAGCATTTCCCTCACATGAAAGACAGGTATATCCAATTTATCAAGGGCCTTGTAAAGGGCTGGAACTTCAATTTTAAGCTGAAGCTGCTGGTAGACCCCGGCAACGGCGCTGCATCCGGCCTGGTCGGCGATATTTTCAAACAGCTGGGATTCAACGTCTTTACAATTAACGACACACCGGACGGGCGCTTCCCCGGGCGCAGCCCTGAACCGAAAGAAGACACGCTGCAGCAAACGATCAAGTTCCTGCGGCAGAAGAACGCCGACCTTGCAATCTGTTTCGACGGCGATGCCGACCGCGTGGTTTTTTGCGACCAGCAGGGATTTCTCGGGTTCAACGAAATGATCGCCTTCATTTCGAGGGCGGCCATCAAATCTTCAGGCAAGCAAACAGTGGCCACCACTGTCGAGAGCGGTATGCTGCTTGACCTGGCCATTAAAGACCTCGGCGGAAAAGTTATCAGGGGCAGGGTGGGAGACGTATACGCCGCGCACCTGGCGCGAGATAACAACGCTGCACTCGGTGTTGAATCGGTAGGTGTCTACATACTGCCACAGGCCGGATACTATCCGGACAGCATCTTTGCTGCTCTAATGCTGCTGGGTTCGATAAGTCAGGCAAGCGATATCCGCTCTTTCCTGACCACCCTGCCACCACTGTTTTTTTTCAAGGATAAAATAGCCTGCACCAACGAAAACAAAGCCGCAGTCGTGGCAAGGGTCAGGCAACAGGCGGATAAATTGAGCGCGGTCTATTTGAATGACCTGGATGGCCTGCGCTTTGAATTCGGCGAGGGCTGGCTTCTGATACGTGCCAGCGGCACTGAACCTGCCGTACGCATCCTGGCAGAAGCGGGGAGCCAGCAGTACGCTCGCAGCCTTCTTAACATGGGACTCACCGTATTAAAGGATGCTGCTAAGGGGGGAACCTCATGAAAGTGGTCTTTCTCTGCGGGGGCGTTGGCAAAAGGATGTTCCCCATAACAGAGGACAAGTTCCTGCTCGATTTCGTGGGAAAACCACTGCTGGAACACCAGGTGGAACTGGCCTGCAAAGCAGGCCTCAAGGATTTTGTCATGGTCGGGAACCCCGGCAATATCCAGCGTATAAAACAAATAACCGGGGCTATAACCGGGGCTAAATTCGAATTCGTAGTCCAGTCTCAGCCCCTGGGCATCGCCGATGCGCTGAAGTCCGCTGCCCCTATCCTTGACAGCGCGATTATAGTGGTCAATCCCAACGATGTTTTCGATGGCGCTGCTTACCATGCGCTGCTTGATGCCTACCACAGCCAGTCTGCCACGTCCTACATTATCGGGTATGAGGTCAGGCAGTATTTCCCCGGCGGGTACCTGGAGGTGAACGGAGATAACGACCTTACGCGGATAGTGGAAAAGCCCGAGCCGGGCACCGAGCCCAGCAACCTCGTTAATATACTCCTGCACCTTCATACTGATATGCATCGGCTTTTCGAATACATAGACATCGTCAAAACCACGCGTGACGACGTTTACGAATGTGCCGTGGATGGTATGGTCAGGCATGCCTATAAAATCAAGGTGGTACGGTACGATGGCTTTTGGGCTCCTATCAAATACCCGTGGCATATTTTCGATATAGTCAGGTACTTCCTCGATGCTTCCGCGGGTGAGATTGACCCGTCGCTCTCCATATCTGAACGGGCCACGGTGGCCGGCAAGGCCATAATCGGGAAAAACGTGCGCATACTCGAGAATGCCGTGGTGCGCGGGCCGGTTTACATCGGTCCCAACACAGTGATAGGGAACAACGCACTGGTCAGGGAATACAGCCATATCGGCGCTAACTGCGTGGTCGGCTTTTCGACTGAGATTAAGGGCAGCTACACAGGTGATGACTGCTGGTTTCACTCCTCGTACATCGGCGATTCAATCATCGGCAACCGCTGTTCTTTCGGGGCAGGCAGTGTAACGGCTAACTTCCGTTTCGACCGGGCGGATATACCGGTTAAATACATGGGCCAAAGAGTATCAACCGGCAGGGACCATTTCGGATCCATCATCGGGGATGACAGCAAAACAGGTATAAATTCAGGCATCCTGCCAGGGCGTAAGGTCGGCCCCAACTCCACCGTAGGATCGCATGTCTGTCTTGCCGGCGACCTCGATCCCGATACGATTGTGTTAAACCAGACCGGCCATCAGTATATTAAGAAACCTATCAGGGCAGCAGAAATGCCTGTGGAACAGGACGGGGGCGGGGGGCAAAGCCATTGACAGGCTCGTTGAAGAAACACAGGCTGCCGCAGCATGTTGCCATCGTGATGGATGGAAACGGCAGGTGGGCCGCAAAAAGGCGCAAACCACGCTTGTATGGCCATAAGCATGGCGCACTTCATACCCGCGATTTTGTGGAGATGTTTGTTGCTTACGGGATCCCCTACCTGACTCTTTATGCTTTCTCGACCGAGAACTGGAGCCGGCCAAAGGCAGAGGTTGAGGGTATCATCAGACTCCTCTCGGATAACCTCGACCGGGCTGTTAAAATAGCCAACGAGCAGAATATCCGAATCCGTCACCTGGGCAAAGAAGACAGGCTGCCGCAGGAAATTCAGAAAAAAGCCAGGGCTGCAATCGAACTGACCAGAAATAACTCCGGCCTGACGGTTAACATTGCTTTCAATTACGGGGGCAGGAGCGAAATCATCAATGCAGTACAGGAGATCGCACGCCACCGCATTAAACCTGATAGTCTGGATGAAAACCTTTTCTCAGGGTACCTGTACACGGCAGGCATGCCCGACCCGGACCTTTTTATACGGACAGGCGGCGAGATGCGACTGAGCAATTTCTTGATCTGGCAGTCGGCCTACGCGGAACTCTATTTCACGCCCGTGCTCTGGCCTGATTTCGGCCGCGACGAGCTGGAAAAAGCGCTGGCAGACTACGGGAAGAGACAGCGAAGGTTCGGCGGGTTGCAGGCGAAATAGCCGCCGTTTCCTATCCGGGTTGCCTCTGCCCCCTGTCTGAATCTGCCGGGATTAAACTATGTATGATGTTATTGTAATCGGCGCCGGCATCGCCGGGAGCTATACGGCAGCAGAGCTTGCACGCCTGGGTCACTTCGTAGCCGTGCTGGAAAAAAATCCGGATCCTGGCTCTAAATCAAGCTGCACCGGAATAATCAGCCAGGCCTGCCTTGATATGCTGCCCGGAACTCGAAGTGTAATCCAGCGTGAGGCGCGGTCGGCCACAATTTTTTCACCCTCGGGCGACCATGTCCGGGTCGAGCGCGATAACACTCAAGCTTATATCCTGGACCGTCCCGCACTCGACCGCATGATGGCGCGACAGGCCAGGCATAACGGGGCCGAATATTTTTTTTCCACGCTTGCCGCAGGCTTACGCACTGATGAACGCTGCGTACACGTTAAGGTCACATGCCGCTCTGATCTGCTGGAATTGCATTCCAGGGCTGTTGTGATCGCCTGCGGGACGGCGGCAAACCTTACCAGGCAGATGGGCATGGGCGATATCAGCGAACTCGCGCAGGGCGCCCAGACTGAAGTAGCTTGTCAGACTATCGATGAAGTGGAAGTATATTCCGGCAGACATATAGCACCGGGATTCTTTGCCTGGCTGGTGCCGACTGTGCCAGGACAGGCCAAGGCCGGCCTTTTATGTAACAGAAATCCGGGCCCGTTTATCAATGAATTTTTAAAATTGCTCGAACGGCAGGGGAAAATCCTTCCTTCCTCACACCACATCGATTTCGGCGTTATTCCACTCAGGCCTCTCGCCAGGACTTACACCGACCGCATCATAGTGGTTGGAGATGCAGCGGGACAGGCCAAGCCAACCACGGGTGGAGGCATTTATTTCAGCCTTATCTGTTCAGGAATGGCCATAAGAACCCTTGATGAATCTCTCAAGCTTAACGATTTGTCAGCCAGGCGGCTATCGCTCTATCAAAAACGCTGGCATAAAATCCTCAAGCGCGAGCTAAACATAGATTACTGGGCGCACCGCTTCTACCAGGGCTTGACCGATAAACAGGCCGAACACATCTTCCATGTCATCCAGCGCCACGGTATACATGAATCCCTGCTATCCTCCCCGGATATCACATTTGACTGGCATGGCAAGGTGATTTTGGATGCCATCAGGCACCGCTCACTGCAGCGGTCACTGGAGAAGCTCAAGATGAGCCTGCCAGCCGGCTCAACCGGTTAACCCGACAGCGCTTAAACACGTCATTGCCGCGGGGCAAAACGCCATACGCAAGTACTTGCATTTTCATTTAATCTGTGATACTATTCTTGTGAATTCAATACTTGTCCGAAAAGTGGGTCCTTGTACCCACTTTTTTATTGAGGAAAAATGCATATTGAGGGATTTTGGCCACGATGGTAAAGACCGAGTTTATGAATGCCCTCATGCAGCTTGCGGCAGAGAAAAACCTGCCCAAGGAGATCGTCCTGACGGCGCTGGAATCAGCCATGGTTTCAGCCTACAGGAAAGAGTCATTTACCCATGGTGAGGATATTTCGGTCAAGATCCATCCCGTCTCAGGTGAGGTCAAGCTTACACTTAAAAAGGTAGTCTCAGAAGCACCCGAAGACGAGTACCGCGAGATCTCTCTCAAAGACGCTAAAAAGAAGGACAAAACCCTCAAAGCGGGCGACACTGTCGTCACCGAACTGCCTCCCCCCAATGCCGGGCGCATACCTGCCCAGATAGCCAAGCAGGTTATACTCCAGAAACTACACGATGCGGAGCGCGGGGCTATCTACGAGGAGTATGTGGGTAAAGAGGGCGAAATCGTCACCGGCACCGTTCAGCGTGTTACACCTGAACATGTTGTCATTGATATAGGCAAGACCGAGGCAGTCATACCCCAGAATGAAAAGACGCCTACAGAGCGTTACCGTCAGGGGCAACGCCTCAAGCTGTATATAGTGGAAGTTGCTCGTACCACCAGGGGACCGCAGGTGATTGCCTCCAGGGCACACCGCAATCTGCTGAGGGATCTACTGATACTTGAGATTCCGGAGATCGCGGCAGGCACTGTAGAGATCAAAGGCGTGGCCAGGGAGGCCGGTTACCGCAGTAAGGTGGCCGTATTCTCGCGCCAGAGTAATATCGACCCTGTAGGCTGCTGCGTGGGATTGCGTGGAATACGTATACAGAATATAGTCAATGAGCTGAACGGCGAGAAGATCGACGTAGTCCAGTGGTCGGATGATTCCCGTATCTTCATAGCCAATGCACTGAGCCCGGCTCAGGTATTAAGCGTCACCCTTAATGCGGACGAGACTACCTCCCTGGTCAAGGTTCCGGACAAGCACCTCTCTCTGGCTATCGGCAAGGAGGGACAGAATGTACGCCTTGCCGCCAAGTTGACAGGCTGGCGCATTGATATCAAGAGCGCCTCCGAGATGGAGGCCGAGAAGGCGGCACAAAAGGAGGAAGTAACAGAGCTCGAAATAATTGAGCAGGACCAGGAACAGCTGGTAGCTGAGGGACTGCAGCCTGCTGAAGAAACCGCGGCAGAGGCCTTAACCGGCGTAGGAGAGGAATCTGAAGTTGCTGCCGACGCGACAGAAGCTGAGGGGCAGGCCGAAGGCGCCGGTATTGAGATACTGATGCCTGTTGATACAGCTTTGACGTCTCAGCCGTCCAAGATTCGTTTTGCCGAGGAGATATTGGCCGGCAGGAACGGGAAATCAAAGAAGAAAGAAGCACCCAAGAAAGAAGGCGAGGGCAAGGACACAGGCATCAAGGCTAAGAAAACCAAGGTCAAGAAGAAAACATATTACGAAGATGAAGACTTCGAGAGTTGAAAATAAGCTGCAGCAACCTATCACCAGGCATGTACCGGAGCGCACCTGCATTACATGCCGCAGGAAGGCAGGAAAACGTGAGCTCGTCCGGCTGGTACGCTCGGGCGGCATTATTGAAACCGACCTGAGCGGTAAAAAGCCGGGACGCGGCGTCTATCTCTGCCCGTCAAGCGAGTGCTGGGAAAAGGGATTGAAAAGCAACCGCGTAGAATATGGGTTGCGCACAAAATTGTCGATGGAAAACCGGCTGCTGCTGCTGGAATACGGCAGAAGCCTAGCGGAAAAGGAAGATACTCGATGAAAAACAGGCAGGACCAAGACCAGGGTGACAACACGGCCAGCACACCGCAGATAGGGCTACCCCCGGTTATTACAGTCAAACAGCTTGCCGACCAGATGGGTGTCAGCGGCATCGAGATCATCAAGCAATTGATGCGCAATGGCATAATGGCCAACATCAACCAGTCTCTTGACTACGAAGTCGCCTCGAGATTAGTTGCAGACTTCGGCTTCACTGCCAAAAAACTGCTGATTGCCGCCCAGGACAGGCAGAAGGTATCATCCAAGGGAGCTAAACTACACACTCGCCCGCCGGTCATAACCATTATGGGCCATGTAGATCACGGCAAAACGAGCCTGCTGGACGCCATCCGTCAGACCAACGTGGCTGCCGGAGAGGCGGGAGCCATCACTCAACATATCGGCGCATACCAGGTCGAGATGAAGGGCCGTAAGATCACTTTCCTCGATACCCCCGGGCATGAAGCTTTCACTGCCATGCGCGCCCGCGGCGCCCGTGCAACGGATATAGCCGTCCTGGTGGTGGCTGCCGACGATGGCGTTATGCCGCAGACCATAGAGGCGCTTGACCATGCGCGCGCGGCAGGTGTGAGCATAGTCATAGCTCTCAACAAAATCGATAAGGCCAACGCAAATCCTGAGCGCATCAAGCAGCAGCTTGCTGACCTGGGAGTGGTTATCGAGGAATGGGGCGGCGATATAATCTGCGTTCCTGTTTCAGCCAAGAAGAAGCAAGGCATAGATGACCTGCTGGAAAACCTGCTGCTGGTAGCTGATATGCTGGAGCTTAAAGCTGAGGTGGATTGCCCGGCTGAAGGTATAGTTATTGAGGCCAAGCTGGATAAAAGCCGTGGCCCCGTGGCAACCCTGCTGATACAAAAAGGTCTCCTCAAGACCGGTGATAATCTTGTCATAGGTACAGTGGCCGGCAAAATCAAGGCAATGTTTGACGACGATGGGAAAAACATGCGCAAAGCGGGTCCAGCAACGCCGGTGGAGATACTGGGAATGAATTCCGTGCCTGACGCCGGCCAGGTCTTTCAGGTGGTAGGCGATGAAAAGGAATCCAGGTCCCTGATCGAGAAAAATAGGAATGCCGGGCTGGCCACCACCACGTCCAGGGGCGTAAGCCTGACAGCAGTGGCTGCGCAGGCCAGTTCCGGTGAGATCAAAGAGCTTAATATAATCCTCAAGACCGATGTCCACGGCAGCATCGAACCGATCAAGAACTCCCTGGAGCGGCTGAGCGATGATAGGACCCGGGTCAAGGTTATCCATACGGGCACCGGAGCCATTACTGAGAGCGATATCTTGCTGGCCGCAGCCTCACGGGCAGTGGTGATAGGGTTCAATAGCAAGCCGGAAACCGGTGCAACCCGCATGGCTGAGCAGGAGAAGATCAGCATACGCCAGTACAACGTGATTTATAAGCTCATTGAAGATGTGGAAAAGGCGCTCAAAGGACTGCTCGAACCCGAATACGTCGACGTTGTGGCCGGCCAGGCCGAGGTACGCGCCGTTTTCGAAGCCGGAAAGAAGGGCAAAATTGCCGGCTCTCAGATCAAGGAGGGCAAGGCTACGCGCGACTCGCAGGTCAGGATCATACGTGCCGGCAAGGTGATAGCTGAATCTCGTGTGGCAGGCCTGCGACGCTTTAAGGACGATGTCAAGGAGGTATCGACGGGGCTGGAATGCGGTGTAAAACTTGAGAGCTTTAATGATTTCGAGGTCGGTGATATCCTGCAATTCGTCCGCCAGGAAAAAGTGGACTGATAGCAGTTTATGCTGATGATGCCGGACCCATTGCCTCAAATATATCTTCGGAGCATGCCATGACCAGGCGTACAGAACGGTTAAACCATTTGATCCAGGCCGAGATCAGCGACCTCCTGCAAAAGCATATCAACGATCCCCGGCTCAACGGCCTTATCAGCGTGACAGGAGTCGAGATCTCCACTGACCTCAAGAATGCGCGAGTGTCTTTCAGCACACTGGGCGGCTCGCTGGACCGGGACGAGGTATTAAAAGGCTTCAACTCGGCGGCGGGTTATCTGAGGCGCGAACTGGCCCACCGCCTTAATATCAGAGTTACACCCGAACTAAGTTTCGAATTTGATGACTCTATCGAGCATGGTGTTAACCTGATTCAATTCATCGATAAAGTAGCAGCGGAGGATAGTAAAGGAGGGGTGGATGGGCTTAAACGGGCTGCTAAACGTAAATAAGCCGGCCGGCTGCACATCCTTCAGCATTGTGGCCAGTGTCCGCCGCCTGAGCGGTGAAAGGCGCGTCGGCCACGCGGGCACACTCGACCCCGCCGCCAGTGGAGTTCTTCCCATATGCCTGGGACAGGCCACCCGCGTAGCTGAATACCTGCTGGAATGTCCCAAGGAATACGTAGCCGGGATCGAGTTGGGCATCAGCACCGATACATATAACGGCGAAGGCCGCATCACCGGCCGGAGTCCGCTGCATAATATATCTCATGCGATGATAGAGGGTGTATTGCAATCATTTAAGGGTACCATAGACCAGGTGCCGCCGGCATTCAGTGCAGTCAAGATCAGAGGTAGGAAGTCCTACTCACTGGCTAGAGCCGGCCACGAGGTGATCCTCCAGCCACGCAGGGTCCAAATCTATCATATCCAGATCGTGAGATTTGAACTTACGTACCTGAAACTAAGAATCTCCTGCTCGAAAGGTACATACATACGCTCACTGGCAAACGACCTTGGCCAGCTCATCGGCTGCGGCGCTCACCTCAAAGACCTGGAACGTACCTCCTACGGGCCTTTCGAGATAAACGATGCTGTAACCCCTGATCAGCTGCAGAAAGCCATCGTCGAGGGAAATATCCACCGGTTGCTTTATCCTCTCGATTGCGCCTTATTCGGCAGTGATAGGGTATACCTTGATGAGGGGCAAGCTGTGAGCGTAGAAAAGGGGCTGGACGTCCCTCTCGCCATACAAAGCCCGTGCTCAAAAGGTTATTGCGCCGCCTATACTGCGGAAGGTCGCCTGCTGGCTGTAATGAAATTCGTGACGGAAAGCGGGCTATGGCACCCTCAAAAGGTCTTCAGCCTGTAGAATCGCAAAGGATCCCCCCATTTCTTTCTGCAGATGCTTGACATACCTATCCGTATTGGCTATATTAGCTTTAAGAGCTATAAAATAGCTTCAGGAGGTGCCCTATGACCCAGGCTTACTGTTTCAAGGACAGAAAAAAGGTTGAAATCAAGAACCCGCAGCATGTGAAACTGAAGAATGGAAGGCCGGCGATCAAAGGTGTTTGCCCGATCTGCGGGACCAAGGTATACCGCATCGGCAAGAGCTAATCCGCTAATTTTCTTGATTAAGCTATCAGGCCTGCCGTCTGATCCTTTCAAGAAGCTTCACCGGGTTGTGTTCAAGTATCTGCTTTAACTCCTGGCCGCTGATACCAGCCTGGCGCAAAGTTTCCTTTGCCAGTGCATCAGTGAGAAGATCGTCCTCATCGTGGCTGTCTGAGTTTAGCAACATCAGTGCCCCTGCTTTACGAGCCATCTCAGCCACATGCGCATTGGTGACACGGTGCCCCCGCCTCGTAGTGATCTCGATAAAAACCCCGCTCTTTTCAGCAATCTCCGCAACCTCGAACGTTATATGACCCGGGTGCGCCAGGATATCAACAAATTTTGACCGGGCAGCGGCAAGGTTTGTTCCCTCCTCCACCGGCTCAATAGGTGATTCGCCGTGGACTACCACCACTGAGGCGCCGAACTCCTTGGCTTTCTTCGCCAAACCGTCTATGGCCTGATGGGGCACATGTGTAAGTTCAACACCCGGCATGGCCACAATATTCCAGTACGAACTGGCCAGCTCACAGTCCCGGCTCACTTCTTTAATGATTCTCTCCAGCGAGCCAATGCCCATATGGTCCGTGACCGCTATAACCGCATATCCTCTCACCGCGGCGCGCCTGATCAACTCCAGCGTGGAAAGGGCGCCGTCGCTATGACAAGTGTGTGAGTGGAAGTCATATATCACACTATAAATTAGCATAAAAATCTCGTGTAATACAAGCACAATGGAATAATCTGTTATAATAAGGCGGATTTTCAGCTAACATGTTTAAGAAAATACTCGTCCCGCTCGATGGTTCCACCGAGGCGGAGACTGTGCTTCCATACGTCAGGGACATTGCCAGCAGGTTTGACTCAGAGGTTGATATCCTGGGAGTCGGACTCGGCAGCAGAAGGCGCAGAGTAAATCAGCTACTGGACAGCTATGTACACCACGCCGTCGAACACCTCCAGAAGAATGATATTACCTGCAGGGCTGTGCTGCTCTACAGCACCCCACAGCAGGAGTTGCTCGATTATACAGAGATCACAGGCCCGGGGCGTACGATTAAGGCTAAGGCTCAGTTGCTATACGGAGGGCCGTCCGAGAACATTCTAACCTATGCAACTGAGCACCATGTGAACCTTATCATCATGGCTACGCATGGCCTCAGCGGCCTGCGCAGATGGTGGCTGGGAAGTGTATTTGAGAAAGTGGTCTCGCGGGCTACCGTGCCTGTTCTGGGTATACATAGCAAAGAGGTAAGGGAAGTGGACAGGGACAGGAAGGCGGCTTTCAAGCGTATCCTGGCTCCACTGGACGGATCGGAGACAGGCGGAGCGGCCATGCATGATGCCGAAGCCATAGCCCTTAAAACCGGCGCCTCCCTGGTGCTGGTCCACGTAATGCCTGCCCCTCACGCTGTCGAAGCACGTTGGTTGGGCCCCGAGTTCGCCGGCTTCGTTAAAGCCATGCACAACGCCGGCCAGAAATATCTCGATAAGGTCAATGCCCGGCTTAGCGCCAGGGGTTTGGAGGTGAAAGTCAGGATCGTATCAGGCGACCCCGCAGCCAGGATTATCGAGGTTGCCAGGGAAGAAAAGGCCGATCTCATAGCCATGTCCACGCACGGCAGGAGCGGCATCGCCCGCTGGGTGCTGGGCAGTGTAGCAGATAAGATATTGCACGAGTCCAGGATTCCAATGTGGCTCGTGAGACCGCGGCAGATCATTAAAGAGATGCTTAAAGATAGCGGCCAGGATCATAAATGAGCACATCTCCTGTGCCGGCAAGGAGTTAACCAGATGGGAAAAATAAACGTAGCCATTATTGGAGTTGGCAATTGCGCTTCCTCCTTTGTCCAGGGGGTGCATTATTACAAGAAAGCCAAGGACGACGAGTCTGTGCCGGGCCTGATGCATATCAACCTGGGAGGCTACCACATCAAGGACATCAATTTCGTGGCGGCCATTGATATCGACCGCAACAAGGTTGGCAAGGACCTCGCGGAGGCCCTCTTCACCACACCCAACAATACCTATAAATTCTGTGATGTCCCCACTACGGGCGTCAAGGTGGTACGCGGCATGACCCATGACGGGCTGGGTAAGTACCTGGGCAAAATCATCGAGAAAGCCCCTGGACCCACCGCCAACATCGTTAACATACTAAAAGAGGTCAAGGCTGATGTGGCCATCAACTACCTGCCCGTGGGCAGTGAAGAGGCGACCAAGTGGTATGTCGAGCAGCTTCTACATGCAGGTGTAGGACTGGTCAACTGCATACCGGTTTTTATTGCACGTGAGCCGTACTGGCACAACCGCTTCCATGAAGCCGGCCTGCCGGTTATCGGCGACGATATCAAGTCACAGGTCGGCGCCACTATAGTACACCGCGTGCTTACCCGTCTTTTCCGGGACCGCGGCGTCAAGTTGGAGCGCACTTACCAGCTCAATTTCGGGGGCAACACCGACTTCTACAATATGCTGGAGCGCGAGCGTCTTGAATCCAAGAAGATATCCAAGACCAATGCCGTTACCTCCCAGTTAGACTATGAGATGAATCCCGATAATATACACGTCGGCCCCAGCGACTATGTGCCGTGGCTGCTGGACCGCAAGTTCTGCCACATCAGGATGGAGGGCCGCACCTTCGGAGACGTGCCTCTCAACCTTGAATGCAAGCTTGAGGTCTGGGACAGCCCCAACTCGGCCGGCGTGGTTATCGACGCCGTCCGTTGCCTCAAGATAGCCAAGGACCGCGGCCTGGCCGGATCCATCGTAGCTCCCAGTTCCTATTTCATGAAATCTCCGCCCATTCAGTATTCGGACGATGAAGCCCGCAGGCGCGTGGAGCAGTTTATCGCCGGGCAGGAACAGCAGAGGCCCGTCTGCCTGCCGGAATCGGCGTGAGTACAGCAGGCGCAAAACAAGGGAACGCCTCTGATACGGCAGGATAATGAAAATCGGGCTGGTTTCACCATACGATTACTCCCATCCCGGCGGCGTCATCAACCATGTGTCATACCTGGCCCACCACCTGCACCTGATGGGCCACGCCGTCAAGATCATTGCCCCGGTACGCAGGAAAAGCGTACGCTATTTCGACGAGGAGGTCACGCCCGTCGGTCGGCCGATACCTATTCCTTATGGCGGTACGACCGCGCGAATCGCGCTCTCCCCCTGGCTGCCTTACCAGGTGCGGCGTGTCCTGGAGAGGGAAGCGTTTGATGTGATCCACCTGCATGAACCTTTCATACCGATGCTCTGCCTTAGCACTCTCATCGAGTCACAGGCAATTAACATGGGCACTTTCCATGCATGCCATGAAAGCTCGAACATATACTGGCTGAACCGCTCTACCATGCGTAAACTCGGTGCTAAACTGCACGGAAAAATCGCCGTCTCTAAGCCGGCCAGAGACTATATATCAAAATATTTGCCAGCCGATTACCGCATTATCCCCAATGGTGTGGATATCCACCACTTCAACCCTGATGGGCCGGCCAGGACCGAGTTTAAAGACGACAAACTGAATATACTCTTCGTGGGCAGGCTGGAAGAACGCAAGGGTGTGGGCGACTTGATTCGGGCATGTTCCCTGGTAAAAAAGGATTTCCCCTACTTCCGGCTTATTATCACCGGTCCCGGTATCATGCTGCGCTTCCAGTATAAGACCATGGCCAAAACATTGCTGGGCGACCGTACAGTATTCACGCATTATGTCACCTTCCCCGATCTGCCCGCGTATTACCGCACGGCCGACATATTCTGTGCCCCTGCCACCGGTGGAGAGAGCTTTGGCATAGTTCTACTGGAGGCCATGGCCAGCGGCACACCGGTCGTGGCAACCGATATACCGGGCTATGCCAGCGTGATCACGCATGGCCAGGATGGTTTGCTGGCAAGGCCAAGGAACCCGCGCGCGCTGGCAGATGCTCTATTAAAACTTCTGACCGACAGGCAATTGAGACTGTCGATAGGGGAGAGGGGCGTGGCCACGGCCAACCGATACAGCTGGGAAAACGTTAGCCGTCAGGTTGTCGATTACTACACATCCACATTAGCGAATTTAAAAGGATGAAGATATGTCTAATTTCCAGGACTTGCGCAGGAAAGCAGGCCGCTTAATCACCGATCCCCTTGTCCCGCTCATCAGCAGGCTAAGGCTAACGCCTGACATCATGACCGCTATCGGACTGGTCATTAATCTGGTGGCAGCGGTGATCATAGGTTTCGGCCATCTGGTGGCAGGCGCCCTTATATTTCTATTGGCCGGGCTATTCGATTTACTGGATGGCGCCCTTGCCCGCTATATGGGAAAGACCTCCAGTTTCGGAGCGCTTTTTGATTCTACTGTTGACAGGATTACCGAGGGCGCGCTTTTTCTAAGCTTCATCTTCATTACCGGCCCCGGAGTATGGCCTTATGACGTTATGTTGCAACTCGTGCTTATATTCCTGGCCATGATAGGGTCATTCCTGACCAGTTATATCAGGGCCAGAGCAGAGGGGCTTAATATCGATTGCACGGTGGGCTTGTTTACGCGAGTTGAGCGGGTTATAATATTAGCGCTCGGACTGCTCTTAAACCAGGTGTTCATAGCACTGGCCATAGTGGTAGTCCTTTCTTTTGTGACCGCCGGGCAGCGGTTTGCACACGTCTGGCGGCAGGCAAGAAAATAAAAGGAGTATACACAAATAGGTCAATGCTATGAGTGACCGGGTATTCGAGGCGAGCCTCACTTCCCTTGCTGCGCTGGTGCTGGCATGGATTATAGCCGGCATCGGCCTGGCGGTGGCAGGCATGCGCTGGGTGAATGTGGATATGCCTATGCTTGTATTCCTTACTGTGCTTGCAGGCCTTACAGTGCTGGTATCAGGAAGCGGCATACTACTCCACTTCTGGGGTAAGAGTTACATGTCCCGGGGTTGATCATTGCAATTCACCTTTTCCATTTTTTCAATTAAGTCTGCAAATATGTCTATTTCAGGATTAATAAAATGTCAGTTGTAGCTGTTATTGGCGCCCAGTGGGGCGACGAAGGTAAAGGTAAAATAGTGGATCTATTGGCCGAGAAGGCGGATGCCGTCATACGTTTTTCCGGCGGCGACAATGCCGGCCACACGGTCATCAATCCGGGGGGAGAGTTCAAACTCCATATCGTGCCGTCCGGCATTTTCTACCCTCGCACTGCATGCATCATCGGCAATGGTGTAGTCATCAATCCCAGGGTATTGCTGGAAGAGATGGACAACCTTAAAGCGAAGGGTGTCGATACCGGAAACCTGCATATCAGCGACCGCGCACACCTAATCATGCCATGGCATATCCTGCTCGACAGGCTGGACGAGGAGAAACGCGGGCCTGCAGCTATAGGTACAACCGGTAAGGGTATCGGGCCCGCCTTCGCCGATAAAACGGCCCGCAAGGGCATACGCGCATGTGATCTCATCGATACAGACACGTTCCGGTCGCGTCTGTCCAGCCTGATTGAAAACAGAAACGAGCTCCTCACCAGGCTTTATAATGCTGCAGCACTGGATTTCGATACGGTTTTCCAAGAGTATTCCGCGTACGCAGTGCGCCTGGCGCCTTATATCAAGGACACCACTGCCATGATCAACGACCTTCTGGAGGGTGGCAGCAATATCGTCCTTGAGGGTGCCCAGGGCACCATGCTCGACACGGATTTCGGCTCCTATCCTTTTGTAACCTCGTCATCTCCGCTGGCCGCGGGCGCCTGTATGGGATCAGGCATCAACCCGCGCAGGATCGACCGCGTTGTAGGTATTTTCAAAGCCTACACTACCAGGGTGGGAGGCGGTCCCATGCCAACCGAGCTCAAAGACGAGGTCGGTGAGTATATCAGGCAACGTGCCCACGAGTATGGTACCACCACGGGAAGGGCGCGACGCTGCGGGTGGTTTGATGCCGTGGTGGGGCGCTACAGTACTAACCTTAACGGCTTTACCAGCGGCATACTAACCCGCCTGGATGTGCTTGACGAGATGGATACCGTAAAGATATGTATAGGCTATAAAATGGGCGGCAGGACGGTTGACCGCTTCCCGGCAGATGCAACGGCTCTTGAGAGATGCGTGCCTGTATACGAAGAATTGCCGGGCTGGAAGGTCAATACCAGCAATGCCCGCAAGGCGGGGGAACTGCCGCGCAACGCGCGCAGGTACATCAGGCGCCTCGAAGAACTTATCGGGTGTCATTTCCACATTATCTCCATAGGTCCCCGTCGCGACCAGAGCATAGTCATAAAAAACGTAATCTGATGTGCTATGCCTGATGACAGCCGGTTGACCACCTACTGCGGCCTTTACTGTAAAGACTGCATCCCTTCAAAGACCGAGATTTACAGGCTTGCGGGCCGCCTGGAAGATCTTCTTGAGGATTTGAAATTTGATAAATATGCCGGGCTGAAAGCGGGCCAGACCTACTGGTCGGAGGCCAACTCAGCCTTCAGCCACTACGCCGAATTTCTGGATGTTCTGAAGGCCATAAGGG
>Ga0163210_1000331_pt1 | contig 19639 bp, 19 predicted proteins | sample Kivu_220m_FD_113536 | JGI IMG/M metagenome (GOLD analysis project Ga0163210, IMG submission 113536) | Freshwater microbial communities from Lake Kivu, Western Province, Rwanda to study Microbial Dark Matter (Phase II) - Kivu_220m | ecosystem: Environmental > Aquatic > Freshwater > Lake ...
ACACAAACTCAGCAGCCTCAGCTGCCTCGCTCTACCCCTCTCGGGGTGTGGTGGGCGTCGCCTCCCGGCGACTTCTAAAACCTACAACACCGGCGGACGCATCCCCTGGGTTGTAAGCCCTGCACGCCGCCCTTCCAGGAACCGCGCAGACCTATAACTTTACCACAGAGGCTCGGCAGGGGTTACCGCAAGGTTCATGCACGCCCGGGACAGCACGGGAATCAGCCGCTCAGGGCTCGCCCAAGGCGTTCGCCCAAGGCAGAAAGCGCTCCAAGGTGGCGTCCTGGTCTGCGGCAAGCAAGGGGAAGTCGACCTGGGCCAGATCAAGACCCGAAGCCAGAGCTTCAGGTGAAGTCCTGAGCCAGCGCAGGCTGCAGCGCAGCTCTGTCAGGACCAGCCAAGCGGCAGCCAGATCCCAGATCTTGGGTGTGGCCTCGAGGGCGGCGACGGTCTGCCCCATGGCCACACTCACCAGGTTGAGGCTGGCCACCCCGAGCATGCGGATCTTGCCGGGGAAGCGCTGGTCGGGCAGCTTCTGCAGCACGCCGATGGACCGGCTGCACAGGGAGGCGCATCCCGCCGGATGGGGCTGCAGCGATGGCGCCTCGAGGAACTTGCCATTGCGCCAGGCACCCTGGCCAAGGGCCGCGACGATGCGCTGGCGCAGCGGAGGCACATCGAGAATCGCCAGTACCGGACGCCCCTGTTCGAAACGCGCCATCGAAATGGCCCAGTAGGGAATGCCCGCCGCAAAATTGGTGGTGCCATCGAGGGGATCCACCACCCAGTAAGCCGGGGTCGTGGGGACGGTCTGCAGGCCTTCCTCGCTGAGGACGCCTTCGCCGGGATAGAGACGGGCCAGGCCATCGACCAGGGTCTGATCGCTCCAGCGGTCGCAGGCGGTGATCAGGGTGCCGTCGGCCTTGAAATCGGAGGACATCTGGCCGAAGTCGGCACGCTGTCGCTCACCCACCTGATCCAGCAGCTCTGCCAGATCGAACCGCAGCGGTGGCAGTGGGGAAGGTGCGCTCATCCAAGATCCAGGGCCAGCACTTTGCTGAGACTCACACCCGTATCCTCCCTGAACCGGCGCAGGTTGAGTCGTGCGAGCAGCACCAGGGCCAGTGAAGCCACCACCATTTCAACCACCAGCACCAGGGCAAAGGCAGGAAACGGATCCTCACCCAGCTGGAGCCGGCGCTGCAGCTGTTGGGCAAGATCCAGCAAGCCGCCGCCGAACACCTTGCCGAGCGCGCGGGAGAGCGCCTGGGCCAACCCCCACACCCCGACGAACGTGCCGGCGGCCTGGGGCAGGGTGAGGTCAAGCATCAACACCAGGGCGCTGTTGGTGCCGATGCCCGCCGCCAGACCAAACAGCAGCAGCACGGCGTTGAGCAGGGCAACCTTGCCACTGAACCCGCAGAGCACCAACAGACCCAGGGTGACCACGATCAACTGGCAGCCGAGGCGTGCCGCAGCAAGCTTGCCGAGCCTTGGCACGAGCCAGATCCCTGCTAGCAACAAGCCTGCCAGGGTGCCCACACCCCAGAAGGCATTGAGCGAGGCCGTTGCCGCGATCGGCATGCCAAAGACCTGAGCGCCGTAGCTTTCGAGGATCGGATCCTGCAGAAACAGCCCCAGGGTGAAGCACATCAGAAAGGCGAAGAACACCAGCACCTGGCGGCTGCTGGTGATCAGGGTCCAGGCCTGAGCCAGAGTGATTCCGTCATCGCGCCCAGGCGAGGGGGACCCGTCGCCGGCCCAGGTGTGCCGCCTGCCGCTGGGTTCGCTGCCAATGGTGGCGACCAGGGTAAGCGCCAGAACCGCCACGGCCACCTTCACCATGAACCCCAGCAGTGCCGGTTCAAGCAGGGCCGGATCGGTGACGCCATCGAGGCCTTTGAGGCTCACCGCGATCAGGATCGCGCCAATCACGATACCCACCGTGAGCATGCACCAGATAATCCCCACGGCTCGGGGTCGCTCGGCTTCGGTGGTGCGATCGATCACCAGCGCCAGATAGGGCGTGGTCGCCATCGAGATCGAGAGCCCATACAGGGCAAACAGGCCGCAGAGAGCACTCACCCCCAGGGCCAGGGTGGTGGAGCTGCCCGCATCGAGCAGACGCCCTACCGCAAAGATCAGCGGCACCGAGGCCACTGCAAAACCACAGAACAGCAGCGTGCCCAGCCAGATGTAGGGGAGGCGGTGCCGTCCAGCGATGGGATGGGCATCGCTGATCTGACCAAACAGAATCCGGGCCGGCGCCACGAATTGCTCAAACGCCAGCGCGCCGCCCACGAGCAAACCGGGGAACGCCAGCTCGGTGAGCATGACCCGGTTGAGCAGACCCGAAAAAATCACCGCCAGGCAACCCAGGCAGCCCTGAAACAGGCCGAGCCTCAGGGTTGCGGCAAGACCGAGTCCCCGCACCCGTTCAGTAAATGGCCTTGGCGGCGTTGCAGGCGGGCAGCAGCGGTGGCTGTTCCACCGGGACCTTGGAGGTGCCTTCCAGCAACGGCTTCACAGCAGGCAGGGATGGCGGGGTGCACAGAGCGATCTGATCGAGGCCCGTGCGCCGGCGTAGCTCGGCAAGGCGCTTGTTGTAGTCGCTGATGGCATTGGAATGCCGCACCTCGGCATTGGTGAGATCGCGCTGGTTGTTGACGACTTCCCGCTGGGTGGTGACGCCGGCCTCCAGTCGCAGGCGGGCCAGACGTAGTGCTTCGCGGGCCGAGAGCACCTCGCGGGCTGTGGTGGTCAGGTTGCGGTTGTTCTTCTCAAGCTCATAGAAGCTGATCTCGACATCGCGGCGAATCTCATCGCGGCTCTTCGCGAACTGATAGGTGTACTGTCTGGCCTGGGCCTTGGCAGCCCGGGAGCGTGCGGCGGCTGCCCCACCGTCAAAGATGTTCCAGGTAACACTGAGACCAATGGAGTTGTCGACGTTCCAGCCCTGGCTGCCGGGCAGGTCGACCAGAACGTTCTGGTTGCCCTGGTAACGGCCGGCGATCAGGGTGTTGAAGACATTGAGGAACGGTTGCACCGCACCAAGCGCCTGGTTGGCGCTGCTGTTGGCAATCGAGATGTCGAGCAGGGCCTGGTCGAGCTCTTCGCGGAAGGCAAAGGCCGCAATGATGCTCTCCTGCAGGCTGGGCTGCCAGGTACCCACGACCCGGGCCGGGTCCTTGGCGGTGGGGGTGACTTGCTGGGGGAGATCCAGCAGGGCGGCCAGGGTGCGGCGGGCAACAGACTGGGATGCCAGCGACTCGGTCAGCAGCTGCTGATCGCGGGCCAGCTGGGTCTCGGCCTCGAGGACCTCCAGCTTGGTGGCCACTCCGGCCTGGTAGCGGGCGCGGGCGTCGCGCAGGCTGATCACCGAAGCCCGCACCGACTCCTGACCGATACGCACCGAATCGTCGCTCTGCTGCAGGGTGAAGTAAGCGACATCCACCTGCAGGCGCAGGTCCCGAAGGGAGATCAGATAGGCGTCCTTGGCCTTTTCAAAGGAATCGCGCGCTGCCGCGATGGCCGGCACCCGCTGGGGATTGATCAGGGCCCACTGGGCCTGCACGGTGGCCCCGTAGAACCAACGGTTGGAAGAGGTATTGCCGTCCGGAGTGAATTGGTTGGCATCGCCGAAAAACTGCTGACCACCGGTGTAGGTGGGCAGCGAATTGGCGTTGATGTTAAGGGTGGGATACCAGAGGGCAATCTGGGCCCGCAGGTTGTTCTGGGCCTGATCGACCTGGGCGGCGATGGCCTTGAGGTTGGGGTTGTTGACTTCGGCGAGGTTCTCGGCCTCGAACAGGCTGATGGGCCGCAGCTCGCGGATCTGCACCTGAGCGGGCTTGGTGGGCAGCGCCAGGGAGGCGGGTGCGGCAAGGTCCCTGACCTCGGGCAGAAGCTGGGTGGCCGCCGGCGGCAGCACCGAAGGGTTCGCCTTGGGGCGGCTGCCCTTGACCTGGGGTGCAAGGAGCAGGGGTTCGGCGGCGACCGTGCCCGAGGGCGAGGACCCCGTCCCCGACTGCTCGGCCCAGGCTGCAGGGGGGGACGCTACAGCGCCCATCAGGCAAAGAGCAGCCAGCGATCGCCGCACGAATCCAACGCACGAATACCGGCGCAGCTTACGGAAACTCCGCCGGATTGCAGATGCAGGCGGCCACCAGCTCCTCTGCCCCCCCGATCACCTCAATGGGAACAGGCAACCGTTGCTCCAGCTCGGCCAGGGTCAAATCGTCGAGAAACACCGGGTCGCCCTGGCGCAGGGTGACCGACGGCAACAGCAGGCGCTCGCCCAGATCCTGGCCCGCCAGACCGCTGAGCAGATCGCTGCCGGTGAGCAGACCCGTCACCACCTGCTCCTGCCCCCAGTAAGGGCTGGGCAGGGCATGGAGACCCAGCTGCAGACCCTCGATCCGATTGAGGCGGGCCACCACCGGCGCCAGGGCTTCGCCCACCAGGCGACCCACCACCCAACTGAGCCGCCTGGGCCGCTCAAGGCGCGGGGGCAGTTCGGCCGTGGCACTTTCGAGCTGCTCCAGAAAGGCGCGGATGCTGCCCACACCATTTTCCTGCTGGGGCAGATCTTCGTAGGCCGAGCGCGACGGCAGTGGCAGACCGGCGATCAGATACCACTCGTCGGACAGCCAGGCGAAGCGACTGCCCAGCCGCTGCTGAAACCCCTTTTGCAACGGCTCGACCGCAGCGATCACGGCCCGGGCCGCGGCCCGGTCAACGGGCACCAGACCATCACCCGTCGGGCGAAAACGGGTCAACCCCACGGGCACCACCGCCACCGAGAGCACGGCCGGCCACTCGCCTCCGGCAAAACCGGCCAGATCGGTGAGGGTGCGCAGCAGGGCAGGGCCGTCGTTGAGACCGGGGCAGACCACCACCTGGGCATGGATCTGCAGATCGCGCTGATCAAACCAGGCCAGCTGCTCAAGCACCAGACCCGCACGGGGATTGACCAGCAGGCGACTGCGCAGATCGGGGTCGGTCGCGTGCACCGACACATACAACGGTGAGAGCCGCTGGGCCTCGATGCGCTGCCAGTCGGCCGCGGTGAGGTTGGTTAGGGTTAGATAGGAGCCGTAGAGGAAGCTGAGCCGGTAGTCGTCATCCTTGAAGTAAAGGCTGCGGCGCCGGCCTGGGGGCTGTTGGTCGATGAAGCAGAACGGGCACTGGTTGTTGCATTGCTTCAGGCCGTCGAACAGGGCCTCGCTGAAGCCAAGGCCCAGGCTGTCATCGGCATCTTTTTCAAGTTCGACCACATGGCGGGTGCCGCCGGAGTCTTCAACCTCGAGCGTCAGGTCTTCGTCGCAGCAGAGCATCTGCAGATCGATCAGATCGCGCGGCCGTCTGCCGTTGATGCTGATCAACCGATCGCCGGGCTGAAAGCCCAGCTCCTCACCGATCGAGCCGGGTTCGACACTGACCACCAGTGCCGGATCAGGCTGGCGCTGGGGTCCCGCCAGCTCAGCGGTGGCAAGGGCAGTGGAGGGTTCGTTCCACACGGGCCGGGGCAGCGTCCTGGGTGAAGGGCCTCACCCCACTGTGGCGCCCGAGCCGCCCGCCCGCAGCCACAGCAGGATTCCCACGCCAAATAGCAGCCGATAGGCCACGAACACCCAAGTGCCATGGCGCTGCAGGTAGTGCAGCAGCCAGGCGATCGCCAGCCAGCTGACGATCCCAGCCGACAGCAGCCCGACCAGCATCGGCAGCGGCCCGCCATTGGCCGTGGCGGCCAGGGCCTCCTTGAGCTCGACCAGGCCGGCCAGGGTGATGGCCGGCAAGCCCAGCAGAAACGAGAAGCGCGCTGCCGCAGGGCGCTGCCAGCCATCGAGCAGCGCCGCCGTGAGGGTGCTGCCGGAGCGCGACACCCCAGGCACGAGCGCCAGGGCCTGCGCCAGGCCCACCAGCAGGCCGTCGCGGGCATTGACCGCGTCAAGGGAGCGGCGGCGCCGGCCCACCAGCTCGGCCAGGGCCAGCAACAGGGCCATCACGATCGAGACGATGGCAATGCTGGCCATGCTGCGCAGCAGCGATTGGTCGTAGTCGGGCAGCCAGCGCTTGATCGCCAGGCCCGCCAGCACGATCGGTATGGTGCCGATGGCCATCGCGGTGCCAAGGCGAGCCGACGGATCGGACCACTGGCCGTGGCGTACGGCCCTAGCGATGGCCCGCCCCACCTGCCTGAGGTCGTTCCAAAAGTAGGCCAACACCGCCACGATGCTGCCCAGCTGGATCACGGCGGTGAAGGAAACGCCGGGATCGCCCCAACCGAGCAGCACGGGCACCACCTTGAGATGGGCCGAGCTGCTGATCGGCAGAAACTCGGTGAGCCCCTGCACGATGCCCAGTACCAGGGCGCGCCAGCAGGACTCCAGCAGCCCAGGAACGGCGGCAGTTACAGCCAGAGAAGTCATGGGCACAGGCTCACTCAGAAATGTCGCGGCCAGCCACGTCTCAGCCAGATCCGTGGCGCTGGGCCAAACCCTATGGCGGCAGAGCGCTTAAGGTTGCGCAACGTTTTTCTCAGTTTTGGTGATCGGCACCGCGCCCAGCCTGCTGCCAGCCCCGAGGGGCCTGGCCCTGCCCAACCGGCTGAGCCTGGACCTGGTGGCCGCCCTGCTGGTTTGCCTGCCGGTGTTTGTGCAGGCCCCGCTGGTGCACAGCCATCCACTGGTGGCGACCGTGCTGACGGTGCCCCTGCTGGCTACAGGCATCGTGCTGGGGCTCAGCCCATCGGCGCAGCGCGCCAGGGCCGGTGCCCTACTGGTGGGCTTTGCGGGCAGCTGGCTGTGCGGCAGCCTCTTCTGGGGCTGGTGCCGGCTGCATCCGCTCTGGCACCTGCCGATCGAAGCGCTGGCCCTGCCCCTGGCCCTGGGGGGGCTGCGCAGCCGCTGGCAGCTGGCGGGCAGCTTTTACCTCGCTTCGCTGCTGGGTACCGCAGCCACCGACGCGGCCATGGCCCTCACCGGGCTGATGCCGCTGTGGCCAGCCGCCCTGGCCGCCGAAGCGGGCCAAGCGGTCGCCCTGCTGCAGGAAGCCGCCCTGCGCCTGCTGACACCGCTCAATTTGGCTCTGATATCAGGGTTCGCTGCGGCCCTGCTGGGCGTCGGCCTGGGACTGTGGAAGCGGGGGGCGACCGCCCGACTGGCCGCAGCCACGGTGATTACAACCCTTCTGGTCGACGCGGTCTTTGTGGCACTGGTGCTGATCGCCCCGCGCTGGAGCGGACTGATCTGAAGATCTGCAAAAGCCTGCCACCCAGCGCAGGTTGGAGGAGAGGGATGTCTGTAACGTTGCCTCACGCCTCTTGGAGTGTCGCGATGAAACGGCTGGCTGCCTGGCTCATGGCTGGACTCGTTCTGTTCTCTCTGCTGTGTGTGCTGGTGCTGCCTCAGGCCGCCTTTGCCGCTGAGCGTCGCAACATCGCCGATGACAAGATCGCCGAGCGCGCCGGCAAGATCGACCTGAACAATTGTTCGGTGCGCCGCTTCCAGGACTTTCCTGGGATGTACCCGACCCTGGCGGGCAAGATCGTGCTTGGCGGCCCCTACAGCAGCGTCGATGATGTGTTCAAGCTGGATCTGACCGATCGTCAGAAGGAACTGTTCGAGAAATACAAGTCCAATTTCACCGTCACGCCGCCTGAAGTCGCCCTCAATGAGGGTTTTGACCGCATCAACGACGGCCAATACCGCTGAGGCCTAAGCTCGGCGGCCGTTGTGATGGCACCTGAGCACAACCCCACCTCTGGCACCCCCTGGGATGTGGTGGTTGTCGGCTGTGGTGCCGCAGGGCTGATGACAGCCCTTGAGCTACCGCTGTCCATGCGCGTGCTGTTAATCAGCAAGGACGGCTCGCCCCGCTCGGCCAGCCGCTGGGCCCAAGGCGGCATCGCCGCGGTGACCCTTGCCGAAGACAGCTTCAGCTCCCATGCCGACGACACCCTGCGGGCCGGTGCCGGGCTGTGTGATGCCACGGCGGTCGACGTGCTCGTGCAGGAGGCCCCGGGCTGCGTCGCCCGCCTGCTGGACCTGGGCATGGCTTTCGACCACGACGACGGTGAGCTGAGCACCACGCTCGAAGCCGCCCACAGCCACCGCCGTGTGCTCCATGCCCAGGACCGCACCGGCGGCGCCCTGGTCGACGCCCTGGAACGGCAGGTTCTGAGCCGCCCGAATGTGATCCAACGCAAGGGTGTCATGGCCCTGCAGCTGTGGATGGACAAGGGACGTTGCCGCGGACTGCAGGTGCTCGATGGCGACCAGGTCGGCTGGCTCAGCAGCCAGGCGGTGGTGCTGGCCAGCGGCGGCGGCGGCCATCTGTTTGCCCACACCACCAATCCAGCCCAGGCCAGCGGTGATGGCCTGGCAATGGCCTGGAAGGCCGGAGCGGTGCTGCGGGACCTCGAATTCGTGCAGTTCCATCCCACCGCCCTGATGCTGCCGGGGGCGCCGCACTTTCTGATCTCTGAGGCGGTGCGCGGGGAGGGGGCGCGCCTGCACGATGCCGCCGGCCTCAGTCCGGTGGCCGAGCTCGCCGGAGCTGATCTGGCTCCCCGTGACCAAGTGAGCCGCGCCCTGGCGCGAACCATGGCCGCCCAGGGCGTCGACCACGTCTGGCTCGACCTGCGCCCGGTGGGCGAGCAGCGGCTCCAGGCCCAGTTCCCCACGATCCTGGGCCGCTGCCGGGAGCTCGGCCTGGAGCCGCTCACCGGTTCGATCCCGGTGGCGCCTGCCGCCCATTACTGGATGGGGGGCATCGGTACCGACCTCCATGCGGCCACCTCGATTGCAGGGCTCTATGCCGTCGGCGAAGTGGCCAGCACCGGCGTGCATGGAGCCAACCGGCTGGCCAGCAACTCCTTGATGGAGTGCCTGGTCTTTGCCCGAAGGCTGGCCCGGCATCTGACGGCCAACCTGCCCTGCGGAGCCATGGCGCCGCCACCACCGGCCCTGGCCGGGCCCGACCTCGCCCCAGCCGGCAGGGCGAGCGACAACAGCCATCTGCAAGCCCTGCAGCATGGGCTGCGCCAACTGTGCTGGAACGCTGCGGGGGTGGAGCGGCGCGCCGACCTCATGATTCGGGCGCTGGCCCAGGTGAGGCAGCAACGGCAGGAGCTGGAGCAGTGGCCCCAACTGCGGCAGCTGAGCCGGCTGGAACCCTGCACCGGCCTGGCCGTGGGGCACGAATCCAGGGCTGGATTGCGGGCGCAGATCGACCTGCAGCACCGACTGGTGCTGGCCGAACTGCTGATCGGGGCCGCCCTGTTTCGCTCTGAAAGCCGCGGCGGTCACCACCGCACCGACGCGCCGGCCAGCCAACCCTTCTGGCAACGCCACACCCTGCAGCAGATCGGCCGGGCGATCGCAACCGGAGCGGTCAGCTGATCGCAGTACTCAGGTGGGCAGTGTGCTCAGGTGGGCAGTGCTCAGTTGGAAGCCACTCCGGTTGCAGGGGTTACCAGCTGATTGAAGCCAACCAGGTTGGCAAGCTTCTGTAGGGGTTTGACGCCCGAATCCACCGTGCCGTTGATCTCCCATGAGGGGTATCCCTCGATGCCCTTGCTCTGGCAGAGCTCCGCCTGACTGTTCTGTCCATCGGGGGCGCACTCGATCACCTTGAGGCGCGCCGCGGCCTCCTGGCCGAACAACTGCTTCTGGTCGTGGCAATGGGGGCACCAGTAAGCCGAGTACATCACTGCTCCACTGGCGGTGAGCTTGTCGGCCAGCGCCAGGCTGGTCGGCGTGCTGACCGTGGTGACGGGGATCGGAGCCCCCCTGGTCGTAAGCACAGCTGGACGGTTAATGGCTACAGCCCAGCCCAGGCCCAGCACAGCCACCACCAGGGCCACCAGGATTCCCCTGAACAGCAACTGGCCGCGGTCCTGCCAATCACCCTGCAACAGGCCGAGCACCCAAAGGGAGAGGCTCAGCAGGGCCGAAAGGATGCAGAACGGGCAGCAGTCGCGGATTGCGAAGGCCATCACCCCGACCAACACCAGACTGAAGACCGCCATGGCTGTGCTCAGCACAAAGGCCCCCCAGCGGCAGGGGGCCAGCACGGCAGGGCTCTGGGCCACCAGCGGCGACACCGCCAGAACCAGCATGGCCCCGTAGGCCAGAAGCCCGAACAGCGACAGGGGCTGGCCCAGCAAGCTGCCCCAGGCACTGGAGAGCACTTTGTCGCAGCCGTTGCAGCCGAAAAAGCCCTGGCTACCGCAGCTGAGCGCACCCAACACCCCCCACGTGTTGAGGGTGATCGAGCCGGTGTCGATCACCCCGATGGTGGCCAGCACGGCCATCACCACCCGCACCCAGCGGCGTCCCGCTTCCGGACGCCGGCGCTGGGACTGAAGGCGCTCGCTAAGGCGGCTGGAGGTCACGCGCAAGGCATCGGCGGTAGCCCGATTCTCGCAGCAGCCGTCCCATAGGGTGGATTTGGCATCAGCCGACGGCCCCCTGCCCATGACCAAACCCACCGTCGCCTTTGCCCACTTGGGCTGCGAAAAGAACCGGGTCGACACCGAGCACATGCTGGGCCTGCTGGCGCAGGCCGGCTATGGCGTCAGCGCCGACGAAAGCGACGCCGCTGTGGTTGTGGTTAACACCTGCAGCTTCATCCAGGACGCCCGCGAAGAGTCGGTGCGCACCCTGGTGGAACTGGCCGAAGCGGGCAAGGAGCTGATCATTGCCGGCTGCCTGGCCCAGCACTTTCAGCAGGAGCTGCTCGACAGCCTGCCCGAAGCCAAGGCGATCGTCGGCACCGGCGATTACCAGCACATCGTGAGCGTGCTCGAACGGGTGGAGGCCGGCGAGCGCGTCAACCAGGTGAGCGCCAACCCCACCTTCGTGGGCGACGAGCACCTGCCCCGCTACCGCACCACCAGCGAGGCGATCGCCTACCTGAAGGTGGCCGAGGGCTGCGACTACCGCTGCGCCTTCTGCATCATTCCCAGACTGCGGGGTGACCAGCGCTCGCGCCCGATCGACAGCATCGTGGCCGAGGCCCAGACCCTGGCGGCCCAGGGGGTCAAGGAACTGATCCTGATCAGTCAGATCACCACCAATTACGGCCTCGACCTCTACGGCAGACCCCAGCTTGCCGAGCTGCTGCGGGCCCTGGGTGAAGTCGAGATCCCCTGGATCCGGGTGCACTACGCCTATCCCACGGGCCTCACCCCCGAGGTGCTAGCGGCCTACCGCGAGGTGCCGAACGTGCTGCCCTACCTGGATCTGCCGCTGCAGCACAGCCACCCAGAGGTGCTGCGGGCGATGAACCGCCCCTGGCAGGCCGATGTGACCGCAGGCGTGCTGGCGCGCATCCGCGCGCAGCTGCCCGAGGCGGTGCTGCGCACGACCTTCATCGTGGGCTTTCCCGGCGAAACCGAGGAGCAGTTTGAGCACCTGCTCGCCTTTGTGGCCGAGCAGCACTTCGACCACGTGGGTGTGTTCACCTTCTCGGCCGAGGAAGGAACCCCTGCGGCAGACCTCCCTGATCAGGTACCGGCCGAGGTGGCGGCCGCGCGCAAGGACCGTCTGATGGCCCTGCAGCAGCCGATCGCCGCCGCATGCAACGCGGCCTGGATGGGCCGCATCGTCGACGTGCTGATCGAACAGGAGAACCCCTCGACTGGCGCGATGCTGGGGCGCTGCGCACGCTTCGCCCCCGAAGTCGACGGCGAGGTTCGGGTGCTGCCCGGCGAGGGCGGCCTCTGCGCCGCCCCGGGCACGATGGTGCCGGTGCGGATCACCGCAGCCGATACCTATGACCTGATCGGTGAGGTCGTCGGTGCCGGGGCGATGGTGCACGACGCACTCGCAACAAGGCGGGGCAGCACTTGATTCCTCCCTGGCTGAGGCGCCATCAGCGCCTCACGTTTCTGCTGGCCTCGGGACTGAGCACGGCTGGATCGTTTGCGGGAATCACGGCCAAGGGCTGGATCCTGATCCAGGGCAATGACAATCCACTGGTCTTGGCCCTGCACTTCGGCGCCTTAGCCCTGCCGTCGCTGGCGGTGAGCGGCCCCGCCGGGGTGTTGACCGACCGGCTAGGCAGCGAGGTCATGTTAATCAGGGCCCAATGGGGCCTGTTTAGCGCGGCGTTGCTGGGCGCGGTGGCAATCCCGCTCACCACAGGGCAGCTGCAGGTGGGTCTGTTGTTGCTCAGCACCCTGTTGATCGGCATCGCCAGCACGTTTGAGCTCACCGCGCGCAGCAAATACTGCGCCCTGCTGATCGATGAACCCGCGCAGCTGGCCCCCTATCTGGCCAGCTTCTCGGTGGTGTTCAACGTGGGCAAGTTAGTGGGTCCGCCCCTGGGTGGCTGGCTGCTAGCGCTGAGCGGACCCACCACCGCCCTGGCCCTCGATGCGGCCACCTACCTGCTGCCGATCACCACGATCGTGTGGCTGCTGCTGCCCAACCGAAGCGCCGAACAGATCAGCCGCACCGAGGGCACGCCCGGCAGCGAAGCCACCCTGCAGGCGGCCTGGGATGGCTGTGGAGCCGTGTTGCGCCATGTGCTGCAGTTCACCGCCGTGGCCTGTCTGGTGGTGTTCTTCCATCCGGGCCTGGCACCGCTGATGGCCAGGCAGGTGCTCGATGGCAGTCCGCAAGCCCTCGGCACGTTCACCGCGGTGCTGGCGGCCGGAAGCATCAGCGGCGGCCTGGTGCTGCAACGCCACAGCCGCTGGCTGAGCGGCAGACCCGGCCTGCTGCTCGGCGGCTGCACCCTGATCACCGGACTGGCCCAGGTGGGCCTGGGCACCAGCCGTGGGGCCGCAGCCGGACTGGTCATGACGTTTGTCATTGGCGTGGGCACCGCCAGCTTGCTGGCAGGGGTCAACTTGATCGTTCAGGTGGGCTCAGCCCAACGCCTACGCGGCCGCATGGCAGGCCTCAGCCAAATTGCATTTCTGGGGGGCGGCGGCGTCAGTGGCCTGCTGGCCGCCCTGATCACCCTCGCCTGGGGCCTGGGCGCCTGCCTGACCCTGCTGGGCAGCCTGGGGATCGGCTTGGGCGTCCTGGAACTGTTGCGCCGCGGCGGTGCGCGCCTGAGGGAACCCTGGACGCTCAGCTGAAGCCAGGGCAGCCGGTCTGAATGGGCAGCCGGTCTGGATGGGCAGCCGGTCTGGATGGGCAGCCGGTCTAACGCGTCGAGCGTTCAGATCAGCTTGATGCCGCGCAGCACGACGGTGGCCATCAACGCAGTGGCCAGGCCACCACCCACCAGAGCCAGATAGATCGCGACGCCCATGGCAGAACTCGAGATGCGAGTGCCATTACAGCAGACCTGCGGCCCGGCAGGGCTTCGCTTGGATCACTTAGGGTCAAAGGGGTTCCTTTTGAGGAGGGGAATAGCCTTCGCCGCCGGCTCCGGCGATGCGATCTCCAGCAACGCGACCACCAGGAATCCCCCCGTCCCCAAGCCCTGCAGTCGCCTTCAGAACAAGCCCAACACCGTTCGCACCACTTCCTCCAGCTGACGCGCAAGCGCTCTGGCCCGCCCAACTGACGCCCGCCTCATGCGCACGCTCTTCATCTATCCGGAGTTCCCGAAAACCTTCTGGAGCTACGAAAAGATCCTGGAGCTGGTGAACCGCAAGGTGTTACTGCCGCCGCTGGGACTGGTCACGGTCGCCGCTCTCCTGCCCCAGCGCTGGGAGATGAAGCTGGTCGACCGCAACGTACGCGAGGTCACCCCTGACGAGTGGGACTGGGCTGAGCTGGTGGTGATTTCGGGAATGATCGTGCAGAAGGCCGACATGGCCGTGCAGATCGCCCGCGCCAAGGAGCGCGGTCTGCCGGTTGCCGTGGGCGGACCGTTCGCCAGTTCGACCCCCGATGCTCCCGAGCTTCAGCTGGCCGACTTCAAGGTGCTCGACGAAGGAGAGATCACGCTGCCCCTGTTCATCGAAGCGATCGAGCGGGGCGAACGGGCGGGGCGCTTCAGCGCCGAGGGCGAAAAACCCGATGTGACTGCCACACCGGTACCGCGCTTTGACCTGCTCCAGCTCGACGCCTATGACTCGATGAGCGTGCAGTTCTCGCGCGGTTGCCCGTTTCAGTGCGAGTTCTGCGACATCATCGTGCTGTATGGCCGCAAACCGCGTACCAAGACCCCCGAGCAGCTGATCGCCGAGCTGCAACGGCTCTACGACTTGGGTTGGCGGCGTTCAATTTTTCTGGTCGACGACAACTTCATCGGCAACAAGCGCAACGCCAAACTGCTGCTGCCGGCCCTAAAGTCCTGGCAGATCGAGCATGGCTACCCGTTCAGCTTTGCCACAGAAGCCTCGGTGGACCTGGCCAGCGATGACGAGCTGATGGAGATGATGGCAGAGTGCCGTTTTGACTCGGTCTTTCTAGGCATCGAAACCCCCGATGCCGCCAGCCTCGAAACCGCGAAGAAACTGCAGAACACCCGCAGCTCCCTTGAGGAATCGGTGGACCGCATCGGCAACTACGGCATCCGCGTGATGGCGGGCTTCATCATCGGTTTTGACGGCGAGAAGAGCGGTGCTGGTGATCGCATTGTCGAATTTGTGAGTCGCACCGGTATTCCTGCGGCGATGATGGGCATGTTGCAGGCCCTGCCTAACACCGGTCTGTGGCACCGTCTCGAGAAGGAAGGCCGGCTGATCCAGGACAAGGACGCCGCCAAAGGGGTCAACCAGACCAACCTTCTGAATTTTGTGCCGACCCGTCCGATCCGCGAAATCGCCAATGAATACGTGGATGCTTTCTGCCGTCTCTACGAGCCCCACGCCTACATCGACCGGGTCACGCACTACTACATGAAGATGGGCCTGCCCCGCTGGCAGCAGTACGTGCCGGCGGCCTTCGGCAAGGCCTCTCCTCCCGCCTGGACCGACGTGCGCGCCCTGCTGATCGTGATCTGGCGCCAGGGCATCAAACGTGACACCCGCTGGCGCTTCTGGCGCGCCCTGCTCAAGGTGGGACGGCACAACCCCGGCGTGCTCGAACAGTTTCTCGTGGTCCTCGCCCACAACGAGCACTTCCTCGAGTACCGCTCGGTGGTCACCCAGGAGATCGGCGAGCAGCTGGCCGCGCTCCCCCCCGAGGAGCCTGCGGCCCCGGTGCGTCAGCTGCAGCCGGTCTGAGCTGGTTGCCTTGCCGTTCAATCCTGGATGTAGTCAGCACCCTGGAGCAAGCACTGTTCGGCGCGCTGCAGTTCGCGGCCCAGATACAGGGCATGGTCAAGCCTGCTCAATGGGTGTGGCCCGTCTCCTTCGGTGAGCTGGATGCCCAGCTGCTTGGCGCTGGATGCCCGCCAGATGGCGAGGGGCCGCCGCGGCCCAGCCCTGCGGCAGCTGAGCACGGCACCAGTCTCGGGATCAGTCGCCAGGCCGCGGTCGTCGATGCCGTTGCCGTAATGCTCAACCACCAGCTGGGCGGCCCCATGGTCGACCCTGATCAAGAAATACCCCTCTGGATCCAGGGCAATGAACCGTTGCGACAAGCGGGCGTCCAGCTCAGTGAGCTGATGCTGCTGCTCAGGGTTCAGGGGTTGAGGCATGGGGTGGATCGTAAGCAGCCGTGAACGGGAGCTCGGCGTTGATCGCGTCGACCTGCGCCAGCATCTGTACGTTGGCCCCGGGCAACCACTGCTGCAGGATCGCGGCAAAACGCAGGTCGCTCCAGCGATGCAGGCTGATGCGCGGCTCGGCCACAAAGCCGCGGCGGCGTTTGTGACTGCCGCCGGCGCCCGGGTCAAACCGGGTGATGCCCTGCTCGATCGCCCACGCAATCGGGGCGTAGTAACAGACCTCGAAATGGAGGTTCTCGACCTCCACGGCACTGCCCCAATAGCGCCCCCACAGTTGGTCGGCACCGCGCACACATAACGACATCGCCTGCGGATCGGCGGCGGGGCTCGCGCCGCTGGGATGGGCCGCAAACAGCACCAGGTGCTCGCGCAGATCGCTGGCAGCCGCTTGAAAGAATGCTTCAGTGAGGTATTTGCTGCCCCAGGGACCCCAACGGGCACAGTGCATGGCATAGAAGTCATGCATGCGCGCGAGCAGGGCCGGCGGAATCGCGTCACCGGCCAGTGGTGTGACCGTCAGGCCAGCCGCCTCAACGGCCCGACGCTCACGCTTGATATTGCGACGCTGGTTGGCGTTGAAGCTGGCCAGATAGTCCTCAAAGCCCGTAAAGCCCGGGTTGGTCCAGGTGCTCTGCTGGTTGAGCCAGAGCGCACAGCCCGCGGCTTCGGCCAGGGGCGCCCAGGCGGGATCGACATAGAGAAAATTGACGCTGAGGATGCCGTGCTCGAGGCAAAAGCCATCGATCAGCTCGAGCATCAGCGCGGTGAGCTGGGCGGCGTCCTCAGCCGGATCGATCCAGAAGCGGTAGCCCATGACAGGGCTCACCGGACTCATGCCTACCAATTTGGGGTAGTACCGCAGACCAAGCCGCGCCGCGAGCTCGGCAAAGCTCTGGTCAAAGACGAACTCGCCGTAGCTGTGACCCTTGAGATACAGCGGGGCCACCGCCACGAGCTGATCGCCGCGCCAGAGGCCCAGGGGACAGCTCTGCCAGCCCTGTTCAGGCACGATGCTGCCGCTGCTCTCGAGCTGCTGCAACCAGCGCCAGCGGTAGAAGGGCAACGACGTCGGGCGGCCGCAGGCGGCGGCCAGCAACCGGTCCCACTGCGTTTCGGGTAGATCGGCCATGCCCCGGTGCCAGCGGGCCTGCAATGCAGCCATGGGCAGGCGGGCGGCGAGGGTGCCAGGTCAAACTAACCAGAGCTTCAGCCCCAATGGTCCATTGGTCCGCCTGGCCGCTGCAGGCCCTGACAACCCTGCTGCAGACGGTGTTGATTCAGGTTGTCCTGATTCAGGTCGTCCTGATCCGTGGGGCCCAGGCCTCACTGCTGCGGCCAGTGCTGGACCTGCTGCGGCCGCAGCTGGAGTGGCGGCTGAGCGAGGCCTGCGTGCGGCAGCTGGCGGGCAGCAATGATGGCGAGCTGGCGGCCCGGCTGCAGGCACCCTGCCAGACGATTACCGCCCCCATCAGCCGTTGCCTGATCGAGGAAACCGATCGCTCCGGCAGAAGCCTGAGCGTCATCAGCGACCTGCTGGCCGGCCGGTTCGGCGACGACAGCGAGCGGGTGGTCAAGCGCTGCCTGGCGCGGCAACTGGGCCTGGAGGCCGGCAGCCTCGACCAGCTGCCCCTGCGGGAGCTGCTGCTGCGCTACAGCGCAGCGCGGCCATAGCGCAGCAGCACCTCGCCAGCGCCGAGGTGCTGCTGGTGCTCGAGCTGCCAGCCGGCCTGGCCCAGGGGCAGCCGGGTGGCGGGAGGCACCCAGCTGTGGGTGCCTGCCAACAGCCGTGGGCAGAGGGTGAGCTGCATCCCATCGATGCAGTCGGCCTGCAGCAGACCGGCAGCCAGCTGGGCTCCGCCCAGCACCACTAGGCGCCGCAGGCCCTGCCCCCCGAGCACGGCGAGGGCCTGCGCCCAGTCGCGCCAGGGCAGATGACGGCTGAACCCCGGCGGCCGACCGGAGCCTGCCGGGGGCTGCAACAGCCAGCGCTCGATGGGCTGGGCAAAGAACGGCAGCTCAGCCGGCAGCTGACCACTGCGGCTGACCACGATCGCCACCGGTTGGACCGAGCTCCCCTGGCTGCGACGCTGCAGCTGCAGGTCCGGGGCCTTGATCAGACAGGTACTGCCGTGCAGGCGCAGGGTCTGGGCACCGATCAGGCAGCCGTCGGCCCAGGTCAGGGCCTCCTCCAGCGCCCGGCGATCGCCCTTGCCGCCCAGCTGGGCTGGCCCCCCGTGCGGCGGGGCCAGCCGACCATCGAGGCTGATCGCCAGCACCAGCCGCGTCTGGGGTCTCAATGAACCGCCCTCAGGAGACCAGCACAGCCTCCAGGACCTGGGGCACCAAACCCAGCTGGGGGGTCTCGGCAAAGACCTCGGCGGCGTTATTAGGGCTTTCCTGCAGACGAACCTTGTGCAGACGCGCACCCGTAGCCGCGATCGGGGCGCTGAGGATGTCGGCGATGTGCAGGGCGATGTTCTCGGCGGTAGGCACACAACTGGCGAAGTGGGGCACATCCTTGTTGAGAAAGGTGTGGTCAAACGGCTCGACCACCAGGTCCTCGACCAGCTGCTGCAGGGCCGCCAGATCACAGACCATGCCCGTGCGCGGCTCGATCTGGCCACGCACCGTCACATCCAGCAGGTAGTTGTGGCCATGGCCGTGGGGCCGAGCGCACTTCCCATAGATGGCCTCATTGTCGGCCTGGGAGAGCTCTTCGCGGGCCAGGCGGTGGGCGGCGGCGAAGTGGGTTCGGATCGAGACGAAAGCTTCCATGGTGTTGCCGAGGACATCGGCCCAGAGGGTTTCAGATTCGTAAAGGCGGATGCCCACCACGGGCAGATGGGTCACCAGACGGCTCCAGATCACCCGCGCCAGGGCCTCGGTGGTGGGCAGGCTGCCCCCGGGGAGGTCCAAGTCAAACTCGGGCCACACGCCGTTGAGACTGCGAAAGTCGAGCTGGGCGGTGATCTCGGCCTTGATGGCGTGCTTGACCTCCGAGAGGTTGAGCACCATGCCGTTGGCATCGAGGGGTCCGGCCATCGCCACGATCAGCTCGTAGTTGTGACCATGGCCTGGGGCCTGACTGCAGGGCCCGAAACGGGCACGGTTGTCGTCGTCCGAAAGTTCGGGCAACCAGTACAGATGGCTGGCGCTGAACCGGGCGCGGCGGGTGATCAGGCAGGGCCGGCCGCGGCCGTGGGGGGCTCCTTGGGCCGTCATTGCCGTCCTTGAAGAGTAGCCATCCTAGAAAGTGCCCAGATCCCCTGCCGAGCACGCCTGGTGACTGCCGAGCCGATCGACGCCGCCTCTGAAGCCTCAGCGCTGCGCCGCCGCCTCGAAGGCCTCAACCTCTACTTGGTGGGCATGATGGGCGCCGGCAAGAGTGCCGTCGGGCGACCGCTGGCCGAGGCGCTGGGCTACCGCTTCGTCGATGCCGACACCGCCATCGAGGCGGTGTCGGGTCGGCCGATCCCGCAGATCTTCGCCGAGCAGGGCGAGGCGGGGTTTCGCGACCTCGAAACCGCCGTGATCGGTCAGATCGCAACCTGGCACTCGCTGGTGGTGGCCACCGGCGGGGGTGTGGTGACCCGTCCCGAGAACTGGGGACACATGCGCCAGGGGGTGGTGATCTGGCTTGACGCGCCGGCCGAGCTGCTACTGGCTCGGCTCGACGCCGACCCGACCCCACGGCCCCTGCTGCAGGGCGACGACCGGGAAGCCCGGCTGCAGGCGCTGCTGCAGGAACGCAGGTCGCTCTATCACCAGGCCGACCTGCAGATTTGCCAGAGCGATGGATCGCCCTCCACCGTGGCCGCGCTGGTGCTGCAGGCCCTTCCAGGGATTCTCAGGAGCCGCGAAGCCCCCCCCGAGGGCGGCGTGGTGCTGCGGGACAGCGACGGCCATCTGCTGCAGTCGTTCAATTGAGTCCGGCCCGCCTCAGCCCCCCGGCGGCTCTAGCCGCACCGCAAACCACTGCACCACCAAACCGGGCTCAAGCTCCAGTTCACAGGCCGTCTCGAGCAGGCGCTGGGCCCGTTGCCCGGTCCCGGCC
>Ga0163210_1000333_pt1 | contig 19593 bp, 21 predicted proteins | sample Kivu_220m_FD_113536 | JGI IMG/M metagenome (GOLD analysis project Ga0163210, IMG submission 113536) | Freshwater microbial communities from Lake Kivu, Western Province, Rwanda to study Microbial Dark Matter (Phase II) - Kivu_220m | ecosystem: Environmental > Aquatic > Freshwater > Lake ...
GGATGTTATATTATGGTAAGAATTAACAGATATCAAGTAATGCAGGTGTCTAAACCTCTTATTTCTAAATATTTTAAAGGATTAGAAGAAAAAATCTACACTCCAGAAGATATCAATAAGATTTTTAATTTTAATAAAAAAGATTGGAGGTTATTAAATGTAACTAAGATTAGCGACTTCATAAAATTTATAACTGAAAATAAATTAGTTAAGGAAATTAAAATTAAAATGCCTAATAATAGCATTAAGAAAAGATATATCCAGGGTAATGTATCAATATATAAAATTGCTCTATCTATTGATGGCAATACTTTCTTAAGTCATTATACCGCCTTATATTTATACAACCTTACAGATAATATAATTAAAGATGTTTATACTAATAAGGAACTAACGAGAAAAACTGGAAGAGTAAATAAGTTAATACAGGAAAATATTGATAGAGCATTTTCACGTCCTATGCGTGTATCAAAACAAGTTGCTACATTTGAAAAATACAGAATATTTCTACTAAATAGCAAAAATTTTGAAAGGTTAGGAGTGGTTGAATCAAAAATTAATAAAGAAGTTATTTATTTAACAACTATTGAAAGAACACTCATTGATGCAGCAGTTAGGCCTAATTATACGGGGGGTGTTACAGAAGTATTAAATGCTTTTAAAAAAGCAAAAGAGAAATTTTCTGTTAATAAACTGAAAGCAATGTTGAAGAAGATGAATTATATTTATCCATATCACCAAACAATTGGATTTTATTTGGAAAAAGCTGGTTATGAAGAAAGACTTTTAAAGTTGTTTGAAGATTTTGAAATAAAATATGACTTCTATCTTACTTATAAAATGGAACAAAAAGATTATAATAATCGATGGAAATTATTTTTTCCAAAAGGGTTTTAATTCTTGAACTCTTGATACTACATAATCGAAATAGAAGTCATAATTCTTTAATTTAGTAGAACTTGAAACAGTAGACTGCACGGCAATAAAATCATCTCTGTGGAATTCCCTCTGAGATGCTATTTCTGATAGCAAATTAATTGGTACTTTCTTAATTTCAAAACAAGATTTTAATAACTTAGAGTTTTCCAGACTTGAAAATCTTTTTATGGGAGGTGATAATTTCTCTAATAAAATATAGATGTCAAAAAAGTCTCGAGCTCTTGGAGTTTTTGTAGTCTTAATTATTTTTTGATACGCATCCATTTGTTGGCAAATTGCCCGTAACTTCTCATAAACTATCATTAATGGACCATAAATATGAATAGTAAAACCTTCTAGATCTACTTCTTTTATATCAGCAAAATATTCATTTTTACTTATATCTATTCGAAATATTTTTTTATGGTTATGACCTATAACTATTGATCTTTTACGAAGATCTTCTGGGTTATATTTAAAATTATCATAATAATCTTTTTCAATTATTTTAAATTCTATGATATATCCACCCCAAAAATTTTCAGCTCTTTCAATCGATGGATTCGGAAAAAATTTAAAATCAAAAATTATATAATTATTTTCAAGAAAAGTGGTCTTAAAAATGTTTTCAAGTCTTGTTTTTATTAATGAAAAAGCGTCTTTTGGAAAATCTTCTTTCATTGATATATCAATGTCTATTGACTCTCTATAGTGCAGTTCATATCCAATATTTATAGCACTTCCACCTTTCAGGGCAAAAATATCCATTAAATAATCATCTGAAAATAGTGAAATTACAGCTATTCTCTTAATATTTTCTAATGCCATTAATTCATTCTTTTGTAATTTGTAGGTAATTTTTTTCTTTTTCATTGCCATTGGTTCTTTTTCTAAAATATTTTTTTAAACTCTTTAGTCAACTGATAATAATTAACTTCCTCATAAATTCTAAACTCTATATACTCGCCCATAGATAATCATATGGAATATAAGAAGGACATTTTTCTCCTGGATAAACTTCCTTATTTACTTTTCCTTCAATAAATTTCATTGACCTGAGATTTTTATTTATTTTACCACAAACTTTTACTATCTGTTGCGTAAATGATATAGTGATTTATCATCGTCAACGTGAAATGAAGAGTATTAAAATGAATTATGAGATTGCAGTATTTGGAGGGGGTTGTTTCTGGTGTCTTGAGGAAATATTTCTGCAAATAAAAGGCGTAGGAAGTGCCGAATCAGGTTATGCAGGAGGATTCAGGGAAAAACCTTCATATAAAGAAGTCTGCTCAGGAGAAACGGGTCATGCAGAAGTGGTAAAGATAGAATTTGATCCCGGGATTGTGAGCTATGATAAGTTGCTTGAAGTCTTTTTTTATATTCATGACCCCACAACACTTAATCGGCAGGGAAATGATATAGGAGAACAATACCGTTCAGTGATTTTTTTTACTTCTGCGGAACAGGAAAAGGCTGCGCGGGCATTTATAGATAATTTAAAAAATGATAAAAAAAATCCAAAGCCAATAGTAACCGAAATCGAACCACTGGATAAATTCTACAGAGCAGAAGATTATCACCAGAAATATTTTTCGAGTAATCCTTCGCAGTCCTATTGCCAGCTGATAATATCTCCAAAAATAAAAAAATTCCGGGAAAAATTTGCCGGACTTTTAAAATAATCCACTTATTTAAATAATAATCCATTATATTCACTTATTCACTGGATTTATTGTCTTATTTGAAGAAATCAAAACAATTATCTACCGGAACATGTGGAACAATTTCCGCTGGTGCAGCTGCTGCATGATGATGAACTTCCATAATTATTATTATCAGAAGATTTTTTGAAACCAACAGACGCAAAGATTTTAACCATATTTTTGCTTCCGCATTTCTCACATTTTATATGGCATCTACTCCCTTCTTTTATCACTGCTTCTGAAATGCTTCCACAATCCTTACATTTATAGTCCACAAAACGCAAAATTCGTCACCTTTTAAAATATATTAATACCAGAAAGACATTATAATATTATTCAGTTCGTATTAAAATATATAAAAATAAGGCTTAAGCCTATTATTTAAGAAAAGATTCGATAAAAAAATGTCATATAAAGCAGAAATCAAAAATTATGTTCCGGGCAAAATAATATGCGTGGGAATGAATTATAAATCTCATATCACGGAGCAGGATGGCCGGTTCCCCAAAAAACCTGTGCTTTTTTCCAAGGCAAAAAGCTGCATAATAAAAAATAAAGAGAATGTTATTTATCCCCGGGAAGTAAAAGAGCTTGATTATGAAGTAGAACTTGCCGTAGTGATAGGGAAAAAAATGAAAGATGTTCCTGCCTCAAAGGTATTGGATTACATTTACGGTTATACCATAATGAATGACATAACCGCCAGGGATATCCAGCAAAATGAATCACAGTGGTACCGATCAAAAAGTTTCGATACCTTTAGCCCCATAGGACCTGTCATCGTCGAAAAAAATAAAATACCCGATCCTGGGAACCTGAGCTTGAGATCTTATGTAAACGGTGAGATCAGACAGAACGGAAACACATCGGATATGATCTTTGGTGTTTATGAACTCATATCTTACATCTCGAGATCTATTACACTCGATGCAGGTGACCTTATATCCACCGGAACTCCGGCAGGAGTAGGAGTTTTTACGAAAGAGAAAAAACTACTTAAACCCGGTGATATAGTAATCTGTGAGATTGAAGCAATAGGCCAGCTGGAAAATAAGGTTGTCTCAGGACAATGAATCAAGAACCAGCAGGTTTATATATCAATAAATAGAAAGCTTTAAAATTCACCACTCATAGAGTAAAAGAAAATGAATGAGATTTACCAGATTTTCATCGGATCGATGATCGTAGCTTTCTCGGGTGCTCTGGTTCCGGGACCAATGCTTACACTGGTAATAAGCAGTGTAGCCCGAAAAGGTTTCTGGACCTCCTTTTTTATCGTAGTTGGCCATTCCATATTGGAACTCATTGTGGTAATTGGCTTTTTTCTGGGAATATTAAAGTTTCTCGATAATCCTTTCATCGCAAAGATAATTGGAATCCTTGGAGGTATTTTTCTCCTGTATATAGGAATCGATATTATAGTTTCGATTTTCAAGAAGAAATTTATCATAGATTTTAAGTCTGCATTGAAACAAAGAACCATTACCGGTAAATCAACCATTATAGTAATATTCAAAGGTGTACTTATAAGTCTTATGAATCCTTACTGGTATATCTGGTGGATCAGTATAGGAGCAGCATTCATTTTAAAGAGCGTGCAATTTAATACCGCAGGCATTACTTCTTTTTATATCGGCCATATCAGTGCGGATTTTATATGGTATTTGTTTATCGGATTTCTGGTAAATACCGGGCGCAGATTTTTTAACCAGAAAATATATAATGGTATTCTTATTGCCTGCAGCATATTTTTGTTTTATCTTGGAATAAGGTTTATAGTTGAAGCTGCAATCTGAATTTATATCTTTTCATCAGTTATTACAATGGATAAAATAATTCCAGGGGGGGGTGAATATTAAATGGTTGAGAATAAGAAAAAGAAAAAATTGGCAATGGTCGTTTTCAGCGGGGACCTGGACAAACTAGTGGCTGCTTTTATCATTGCAACAGGTGCAGCAGCTTCCAATATAGAGGTGACCATGTTCTTTACTTTCTGGGGACTCAGGGCTCTGAAGAAAAAAACTCTGACCGGTAAGAGTTTCATGGGAAGGATGATGGGTATCATGGAAAGAGGAGACATAAGCAAGGCTTCCCCCAGTAAGTACAGTTTTGGCGGTCTTGGTCGCTGGATGTTTGGAAAAATGATGAAAGCAAAGAAGGCCGCTACACTTCCCGAGCTCAGGCAGATGGCTATAGAACTTGGTGTAAAATTTTATGGCTGCCAGATGAGCATGGATGTCCTTGAAATTCCAAGAGAGAAAATGATTGACGAGGTGGAGGCCTGTGTGGGAGTAGCGTTCTTTATAGAACAGGCTCAGGAATCCGATATGCAATTTTTTATTTAAGTCCGATATCTTTTTTCGAAAGAGAATCAGTAAAATTTCTATAAAATTTAAAGTAAATAATATATTTTTAATTATTTTTCTGATAAAATTTTTTTAAAATTTTTTTGACAAAGACAGAAAACAGGAGTCATCATTTCCATATTGAAGAAAGGCAAAGCTCTAATTTTAATACCTGTTATCTTACTTTTCCTATTTGGAGTTATTTTAAACGTCTTTCTATTTACACAGACAGTTAACAAATTAAATCGTGGTATTCTTGTCTCCAGCAAAAGTTTCTATGGATTCCATGAAAATAAAAAAGATCCCCAAAATACCAGAAATAAAATAATTACCGTTAAGTTAGAATCTGATACCGATTCCAATAGAATAAGTATTACCGAGATAAATCTATTGCTTGATAGAGTCCTGGATAATATTTGTAATCAAATCAAAGAAACACAAGAGGAACCTTCCGGGAATGACAGCAAAATTCAGGAATCCCAGCCTTCAGGATCCGGTATAAGTTCTACAAATTCTGCAGAGGTAAATAATCAGAGTGAAAATCTGGAAGCACAGATGCTCATTACAATCAATAACCTCAGAAAAGAAAATGGTCTGCAGATTCTTAAATTAAATCAGACCCTTAAGAATATTGCTTATTCCAGGAGCCGGGATATGATCGATAGGAGCTATTTTTCACATAATACTCCCGAAGGTAAAAGCATATTTGATATCCTTGTGGAAAGTGGAGTGATGCATGCATACGCTGGAGAAAATCTATACAACTGTACCCCTCCATCTGTGGGGCCCCCTGAAGCTATAATAAGTACCTGGCTCGGAAGTGAAAATCACAGGGCGAATATATTAAATCCTGGCTACAGTCAGGTGGGAATAAAAATAGTCGATGGTGGGAACAGAAGAGTAGCTACCGCAATATTTTTGAATTGATTTTAAAACATCTATTCACGAAATATTATTTTATTTTTTTATTTAATAATTAATTTTAATTTATTATAATCACTAGTGACCAATATAAATTCAAAATACCTTAATCTATGTATTTCAAATTAGTTATTCAGGTTTTAGGTGGTCTGGCCTTATTTATTTTCGGTATGACCACTTTAAGTGACAGTATCCAAAAAATCACTTCAAATAGTTTAAAATCTATAATCAACATACTTCAAAAAAGGCCATGGGCATCCGTATTGGTTGGGCTTGTGACGACAATGATAATTCAGAGCAGCAGTGCTACATCGGTAATGACCATCGGTTTTGTCAATGCAGGACTTATGACTTTAAAGACATCTATAGGGATCATAATGGGTGCAAATATTGGCACTACCATTACCGCCCAGATAGTCTCATTTAATATTATTGACGTTCTTTCTTATCCTTTGATAATTGTTGGTTTTCTTTTGTTTTTTATCAGCAAAAGGCGTAGATACAAAAATATCGGAATGGCACTATTAGGTCTGGGATTATTGTTTCTGGGAATGAATATTATGAAGTTATCGCTTGGACCTTTAAGAGATAACATAGCTTTTAAAAACTTTCTGCTGACATTCAGTAAAAACCCATTCCTTGGTATACTGGTGGGCCTGATAATGACATCGATATTACAGAGCAGTTCCGCAACTGTAGGCTTACTTATAGCTCTCGCATCACAGGGTTTGATGCCAATAACCGCTGCCGTTCCTGTCCTATTCGGTGACAATATCGGGACCTGTGCGACTGCTCTGATTGCAAGTACCGGAACAACGGTTACGGCCCGCAGAACTGCATTTGCGCACTTATTATTCAATATATTTGGAACAATACTATTTTTTACATTATTATATGGTTTTAAGCTTGGTCCATTACTTTTACCCCGTATTGGAAGTACAGTTCCTCACCAGATAGCAAACATGCATACATTATTCAATGTAACTACAGTTATAATTTTATTTCCTATGATTGGATTATTTGAAAAATTGGTAGTCAGATTATATCCTGGAAAAGATATAATAGTTCAAAAAAATGCATTATATCTGGACAGCAGATTGATTAATACCCCGGCGGTTTCACTTGATCTGGCTAAAAAAGAACTTCACCGGGTAATTAAAATAGCTCAAAATATGTTAAATCTTTCATATGAAAGGTTAAATAAAAAAGATGCCGTAATCGAGAAGAAGGTACTTGACAGAGAATATGCCGTAGATAGTATCACTGAAGATATTATAAGATACCTTACCAAAATATCTCAAAAATCACTGGGCCTGAAGCTTTCAAACAAACTCACAAATCTGCTTCATATAGCTTATGATGCAGAAAGAGCAGCTGACCATACCGAAAGCATGCTCTATCTGATGCTGGTAAAAGAAGAAAATAATATGAATTTCAGCAAAATTGCACTCCAGGATCTGGAATCAGCAGTCAGTAAAGTCAACCACCTGTTTAACTCTCTGACCGCAGGTATGGAAAAAAACAATACAGGCCAGCTTAAAAAATGTGAAGAAATTGAAACAGATTTAGACTCGCTGGTAAAAGAAATCCGAACCTCTCATCTGAAACGGCTCCAGAATGGTGATTGCATGCCGCTTTCAGGAGTGGTTTTTGCAGATATCGTTCTGCATCTTGAAAGGATAGGGGATCTTCTTTACGGGATATCAAGAAATCTTTTAAACATCGAGGTTTAATCAAGCTCATGAATTATATTAAAACGATACAAAAAACGTTCTAGAAACATTCCCTGTCTCTCATCTTGCAGAACTCGCTCTCAAATTCGACTTCTACTGTAGAATGCTGAAGGTCCGGAGATACTACAATTTCTTTCACCTGTCTTTTTATATCAGTTATTTCATCAGCACTGGTATTATCTTTCACAACGATATGAGTTGTCAGCACATTGTTTAAACTATCAATGGACCATATATGAGTATGATGTATGCCTATGACCTTATCTATTTTATGAATTTTATCTTCAATCTCCTTGATGCTTATTCCGGTGGGAACAGCCTGCAGAAATACAGAAAATGTCTTTTTCAGGTTGACCGCAACATTATACAAAATATAAATCGTGATGACGATCGAAAGTATGGGATCCAGTATAGGGATATCCTGAAACATCATTATAATGCTTATGATGAGAATAACAGCCCAGCCCAGTATATCATCAAGAAGATGCAGCGTTATAATTCTCTCGTTTAAAGATCTCCCTTTCCTTAGACGCAGAGCAGCAATCCCATTTATCACTACGCCGCCTATCGCAAAAAAAAGCATCCCTTTAGCATTTGGTTGTTCAGGATCGAATATACGGGGTATTGCCTGAGATAATACATAGACTGATCCAAGTATCAATATTAAACCGTTTATTAATGCCGATAGTAATGAATACCTTCTGTATCCGTATGAATATTTTTCATCTTTCTTCTTCCTGGAATATTTTTCCAGTACCCAGGATAATCCAAGCGAGAGACTATCCCCTAGATCATGTAATGCATCGGATATTATAGCAATGCTGTTGGTCCAGAGCCCGCCTATTATTTCAATAATAGTAAATCCCAGGTTCAAAAAGAATGCTATTTTTATATTTAAAGTGCTGTCCTGTTTGTTGTTATGATGGTGATTTGTCATATTTTTTATGCAATCGATTTTAATTCCGTATCTTGGTAATATTAGGTTAAAATTTACTTTTGTTTTATTTGATTTTCTCGGCCAAATTTATCAAAGCCTCTTTCAGGGCTTTCTTACTTTTTTCTGAAAAATCTTTTGAAGCATTCTTACTTCTTTTATATAAATTTTTTATCGCATTTTTTAAGGCATCTTTACCCCTACCGGATAAATCCCTAGCCATGACTTCGCCTCTTTCAGTGATATCCTCGGTGATGGCTCTGCTTTTTTCCGATAAACTTTCAAAAGTATCTTCACTTTTTTCAAATATATCGCCAAAGGCGTCTCTGCTTTTACTCAAGAATTTCTTCATTGCATCTCTCAGGGCCACTTTGTTTTTCTCGGACCAGTCTTTTGAAAAATATTTTAATGCTTCTCTACTCTTTTCGGATAAGTTTCTAAGAGACTCTTTAAGCTCGGTCATACTTCTTTCGGATATTACCGGACAGGAGGTGACTCCCCATATTCCCGGACCGGTATGAGCACTCATAATCGTAGTGACTTCAGTCAAAATCAGCTCATCGATTTTAATCTTGTCGTCTTCTCTTATCATTTTTTCCAGTTCCTGAGCCGGTTTGATATCTGAACCATAAAAGATACCAATTTTTTTCTTGCCGGTATAAAAAGGATCTTTTCTTATTTGTTTATAAAGCTCGATAATAGAATTCTTTTTATTACCCACAAATTTTTTTAGCTTCACCCTGCCTTCACTGCCGATAGTAATTATTGGTTTAAGTTTTATTGACTTCGCTAAAAATTTTCCCAAAAATGGCGCCCGGCCTCCTCTGAATAGATATTCAAAATTTTCAAAAGTAGCAAACATTTTGCTTCTCTTTATTAAAAATTCTATAATGCTGTCTATTTCTTCTTCGCTTTCCCCTCTTTCTGCGGCCCTTGCGGCTTCCAGAACTATAAAACCAAGACTGGTGGCTGCAGTTTTGGAATCGATGACCTTAATTTTTACCTGAGGAAAAAATTTGCTTGCCTGATTTGCAGTATTCGAAGTTCCGGAGAGCTTTGAACTGACGTGGATCGAATAAATCAGGGTCTTTTTTTCTTTTTCTACCAGATTCCTGTAAAGTTCAACAAAATCTCCTACGGATGGTGTAGAAGTCCGGATTTTTACCCCTGCTTCCAGTTTCTCAAATACTTCACTGCTGGTTATTTCTTTTCCTTCCAGATATAATTTTCCACCAAATCCTATATACAGAGGGATTATTTTTATATTATATTTGTTTGCCAGATTTTCAGGGATATCGGATGTGGTATCGGTCACTATGGCTATATTCTTCATAAATCTCCTTTTCTTTTGGATTGAAATCCATTTTACAATATTCTATATAAAAAAATAGTATTTATTTAAATCCTGATAAATTTTTTTGTAAAGTTAATAGCATTAAAAGACTTTTTATTATATTATATTTCACAATTAATACGGGTTTAACAGTCATAATAATTATTTAAACTTAAAAAAGTTCCGGAGGAAAATAATGAATCATAAGAGAAATAAATTTTATTTAATCTTGTTAATACCAGTACTGATTATAATTTTTATATCAGTAATTCCTCTTTCGGGATGGGTGAAACAGTCAGATATTTACGGTCAAACATCAGATTTACAGATTCTTGCAGGAGGGACCAGGCCGGTTGCAATCATGGTCGAAAATAGTTTTGCAGCCAGACCCCAGTCCGGACTTAATCTTGCCGATGTGGTATTCGAAATCGTTGATGAGTATGGCATCACGAGATTTATTGCTATTTATAATTCAAACAGTGCCCTTCAGGTGGGACCGGTAAGAAGTACAAGACCTTACTATGCAGAGATTGCACGGGGTTTCGATCCTATTTATGCTTTTTTTGGCACTTACCCCGAATGTTATGGTTTGGTAGAAGACATGGGGATGTATGTTTTAAGTGCAATGACTGACAGATCGGGGAACAGCTCGATTACCGGACAGGCACCATACTGGAGAGACTGGAACAGAAGTTCAATCCAGGAACACACAGCTTTTATGTCGGTGGCAAGTTTAAGGGAGAAAGCCGGGCAGATTGGTTATCCTCTGGAAGGTAATGGTATTCCATTTTCTTTTAAAATGGATGCACCGGAATCAACCAGAGGAAATATTACAAATATTCATGTTGATTTCTCGACTCATGCATACGCTCCGCGCGGTTTCGATTTGAATTATATTTACAATAGAAACGGTAATTATTATTTGAGAAATATGGGAGGCAAAGCTCATCTGGATTATAATACCGGTCAGCAGATCGCTGTAAAAAATATAGTTGTGATGGTCACCGATATACAGGGACCTCTGGATAAGTCTGGACATATGGCCGTCAGGACTACAGGGAACGGATTGGCTTTTATATTTCAGGACGGCAATGCTATTCAGGGAAGCTGGCAGCGTGGAAGTATATATGAACCTTATACATTTAAAGACGGCAGCGATAAAACAATTTCATTTAATGGAGGCAATACCTGGATAGCAGTGGTTCAGAGTGCTGAAAAAGTCAGTTTCCAATAGTATGAATCGGCACCGATTCTTTTTTAAAATCGTATATATTTATAATAGATACTCAGTTATAGAAAATTTAAGCGTTTTAAAACACTGCTAAAAATTTAAAGCAGTCTCTTTTCTCCCTTAATTTTCTGAATATCAGTGATATCCTGGCTGACTTCCAGACAACCCGTATAATTATTTTTATTATCATAAACAGGAAAGTATCTTATATATATGAGCCGGTTATTTAAATTAATCCAGAATTCAGCCACTTTCCTTTTTTTAGCTTTAAAGTCATCGACTATTTGCTGTACTTTATCCAGACTTTTTTTAGGATGACAATTTTGTACCTTTAAGCCAATTATAGAAGGTGATCTTTTGAATATCCTGGTTTCTAATTTATTGAAATATTTGACTTCATCATTTTTGCCGATGAAAGTCATATCGACAGGCAGACTATCAAATATTAGCTCAATTTCTTCTGCGCTCAAATTGCCCGTCTTAAATTTTAAAAATTCACTGTCATGCATATAACCTCCTTTTATTTATTATGATTTTTGCTCCACCAGCATATGAGAGATTTTTATTAAGCATTTAAAACAAAATTCAAAACCTCTCGATATACATAGGTATTAGTCTGACCAGTGGCAAATTTACTCGGAATCTTTTGTATTTAAACTGATACGCCACATTGCCTGAGCTTTTCTCCAATGAAAGGCAAAGAGAGGTATTGCTATCACTACAAGAAGCACCCCTCTCAGTAAATCTTTAAATGCAAGATCTTTTGCACCCTGAATTGAGGCTTCCAGCTCTTCTTCGGCCAACCGGTTTATTTCCGCTTCGGATAAGTCAGGATACTGTTCCGTTGAATATATTGCTATTATACTGGATCTTGTCATATAGGTCGTAGGTCTTACGTAATTTATCGTTCCATTATAAACCATGATCAATCCCACTATAAAAATTATAATGGCAATAATGCAAACGATATACAGGTAAATCTCTCTAAAATAAACTCTTCTGGTCATCTCTTGCCTCCTTTTATTTTTATAAAAATTAATATAAATTATAACTTTAAAATGAATAGATTCCAATTTTTAAAAGATGATTTTAATGACTTAAGATAAAAAGTTTAATATAATTTTTAATCATGTCCGCAATAAAAATCTTAAAAAACAGAAATTTCATTTTTATTTTAGCTTTTGCATTGGGATTTCTTATTGGAGATAGTGCAGGAACATGGATCGAGCACCTGGCAATCCCTGCACTTGCAATCGTTATGATTGCATCTCTGGTACAATTCCCCTTTAAGAATTTCCTGAATTTCAAATCTCTTATTAAGCCGGCTTTATATTCGATACTGGTATGTTATTTTATCTTTGGAGCAGTGGTATTACTGCTAGCAAGACTACTGGTAAAGGAAAACCAGTTATGGGTCGGCTTCGTCATTCTGGCCTGCGCTCCTCCCGGAGTAGCAATTCCGCCTTTTACTAAAATACTTGGAGGAGATGAAAAGTTTTCTATCATTGGTATGGTTTCGACATATATTGCTATAATGGCAATATTTCCGATTGCCGGTATTATTTTTATAGGAAGTAGTTTTGTCCAGCCGTTAAAGCTGATCATCCTATTTATTGAAGTAATCATAGGGCCAATGATTGTATCCCAGATTCTTATCTGGTTGAAATGGGATAAATACATTACAAGATATAGAGGTTTCATAGTCAACTGGGGATTGTTTATAATAATTTTTGTAGTAATCGCTTTAAATAGAAATTTATTTTTTAAGGATTTAAAAATTCTTGGAATTATTTCTTTAATCTCTTTTATTTCGATTTCAGGTTTATGGCTGCTGCTGAATTTCATTCTCAAAAAATTAAAATTTACCAGTCCGATAAGAAAAAGCCTTGTTCTTTTTGGTACTGTAAAAAATGGCCCTTTTGCAGCTACCATGGCTCTCGCTCTGTTCAGTGAAAAGGCATCTGTCCCGGGGGCTATCTTCAGTATCTTTTTAATAATTTATCTTATAATTCTTAGCTTTTTAGCAAGAAAGAATGAATAAAGCGGCTTTTTGACTTATTCTTTAATACTCTGGTAAAATTAAAATGTGGGTGGTTAGCTCAGACTGGTTAGAGCGCTGCGTTGACATCGCAGAGGTCATTGGTTCAAATCCAATACCACCCACCATGCCTTAGAATACAATAATTTATCTGTCATTCTTTTGACAATATTTTGACTTCTCAGTATGATTTATCGAAAAATGAATCTAAAATAATTAATAATAATAGGGTATTAAAATGAATTCAGTAATAAGCATAGAAAATGTTAAAAAGAGTCTGGGAAACCGTGAGATTTTAAAGGGAATTAGTTTTACGGTGGAAAAAGGAGATATATTTGGATATCTCGGTCCTAATGGAGCCGGTAAGACCACAACCATAAGGATACTTCTTGGTCTCTTCCAGGCTGATTCGGGCAAAATGGATATTCTGGGACAGGATATAAATCTCAGTCAAATCCGGAGAAAAATAGGTTTTGTTCTTGATTTGGACGGTCTCTATGAAAATATGACAGCCGAACAAAATATGATTTTTTACTCGCAAATCTATGGACTATCCGATACCAGAGAAAGAATCCACAGGCTTCTGTGTATGATGAATCTGGAGAATAGGTCGGGAGATAAAGTGGGTACCTACTCAAGAGGAATGAGACAGAGGCTGGCTCTGGCCAGGTCCCTGGTACATGATCCGGAGGTTTTGATTCTGGATGAACCTACTGCTGGAGTTGATCCATCCGGCCAGATCGAGATAAGACAGATCATGCTTGATATAGTACGTAAAGAAAATAAGACTATTTTCCTGAGCTCACATAACCTTGATGAAGTGCAGCGTATTTGTAATCGTATTGCTCTGATAGACAGGGGAGAAATAAAGCTCTATGGTGAGCTTGAAAACTTACGCCGGAAAATGGGCAGCGGGGCGGTTATAATCGAAACCGTTCAGGATATTCCGGAATCACTGCTAATAGAACTAAAAAATTTGTCCCATTTTGGACTTAAAGAAAAGAATGAAAGAGCTCTTGTTTTCTCACCCCGGGAAGGAACGGAAATATCTGATATAATTAGTTTTCTTGCAAGCCGGAGTGTAAAAATTGAAGAAGCAGTAAAAAAAGAGGCTTCTCTTGAAGAAATGTATGCAGCTATCCTGAAAGAAGTTGAACCATCATGAGAGAAATAGGTCTTATAACTTTAAATAGCATTAAAAACAACCTCGGGTTAAAGGTTGCATTAATGATCTATATTGCTGTAACAATAATATGCGTTTTGGGGCTAGTAATTGCTATCTGCGTTTTTCTCATAGCTCCTGAGATGAATACCGGACTACCGAATAGGTCCAAACTGGAACTCTATCTTGGCTTAATCATGTATTCAACTTGCTTTATCGGCCTGGGAGTAAATCTAAATGCATTTGCTAACCAATCCATGACCAGAGAAAAATCCCGGGGTAACATAGAATCACTCCTGGCTACCCCACTCGAAGCCAAAAACATCTGGATTGCCAAAAGTATAGCTATCTTTATACCCGGTTTAATTCTTGGAGAAGTCTTTACCTTTATAGTTCTTATTGCTGTCAACTATGTATATTTTATTCCCGAAATTGGTTTTATTTTTAATTACTGGTTAGCCCTAAGCAGTTTTGTAGTTGCTCCGCTTATTTATCTTAGTCTAAGTCTTCTTTTTCACCTTGTCGCATTGACCGGTAAACCGGCAACCGGCAATGTTATAATCCAGATTTTTTTACCGGTTGTAATCAACCTTATGATAAACCTTGTAGTTCGTGATATTCTGGTCGGTACTTCGTGGCCATTTACCGTGGCGAATCTCGGAATAGCTGCTGTAATCGCCATTATAGTAATTTTTCTAAAGCCCCGTTTAATAAAAGAAAGAATAGTCCTATCACGTTAGGAGTAGATTCTTGAGAAAAATAAATATCGTATTTAATAGAGATTTCAGAGAACTCCGACAAACCAATGCTTTTCTAATTATAATTATTGTATTTACGATAATAACCATCACTGCTGCAGTTGTTGCCAGTATTACTTTAAAAAAGCAGGAATGGCTGGGAATAGAAGCAGCCAGACCTATGCTGGAATTAATAATGAGTCTTATTGCTTACTTCTTACCATTGTTTGTCCTTATGACTTTCATCTGGGCCTTTTCCAGTTTTCCTGTTATAAAAGAGAAGGTGGACGGTAATATTGAGTCACTCTTAGCCACTACCCTTTGTTCCAAAGAAATCTGGATAGGTAAAAGCCTGGCTATCTTTTTTCCTGGATTTATAATTTCCACTGTCTCTACATTCATAGTACTGGCAGCAATAAACTTTATCGCGATCAAACCGGTTACAGGAGCCTTCTTCTTCCCTGTTCCGATGCTTCTTACCGTGTTTCTTATCAATCCTCTATTGTTTTTCGGATTACTTTTATTTATCGTGCTTTTTTCTTTAGCCGATAATCCCGATCTGGCAATAGCACCTTCTTTTATAGTCGGGTTTGGATTAATGATAGGAATCCCGCTGGGGGTTGCCTCGGGTAAAGTAAACCTGGCTTCATGGCCGTTTTTATTATGGTATACTATTGCAACCGTTATTCTCTGGGCAGTAGTTTTTTATTTTTCCCGTTTACTTACTAAAGAAAAAATAGTTCTATCCAGCAAAGGTGACTAGGCTTAATCCATTTTTTTAAGATTATTTTGCAATGGCCTTTAAAAATAAAGCAGATAATTCCTTTTTAAGTTTTGGATTTTCCTCAAATTTTGCCGCAACATCCGGACTATTCGAAAAATAATATTGGATGATTTTTCAAATTAATTCGGTTAGAATGTAGAATTTGGTTGTTAAAATATTTAGAAATATAAACAAAAGTTCCAAAAAATAGAGATCAGGAGATGCATAAATTATGGAAAGCATTATCAGAACGGATCATTTGACGAAACATTATGGCAGAGTTCATGCTTTAAACAATGTTTCCATATCTATCAAAAAAGGAGAAATCTATGGTTTCCTCGGACTTAACGGTGCTGGAAAGACTACAACGATTTTACTGCTGCTCGGAATAATAAATCCTACATCGGGTTCTTCTTTTTTATACGGGGAAAAAGTCAGTGCCGGAAATAACAGGTTATGGAAAAATGTGGGATATCTCCTGGAAAGACAATATTCATATCCCGAGCTTACAGTCAATGAAAATCTTGAGATCATACGGCACCTGCGGAATGTATCTGATAGAAAATCAATTGACAATATTATTACCCGGTTAAAACTGGATCCATATAAAGAAGTGAGAGCAAAAAACCTATCCCTGGGTAATACCCAGCGTCTTGGTCTGGCAAAAGCACTTCTGCATAATCCCGATATTTTAATTTTAGATGAACCAGCAAATAGCCTGGACCCGGCAGGAATTGTGGAAATACGGGAACTGTTAAAAGGTCTTGCTTCTAATCATGGAGTTACGATATTCATATCAAGTCATATATTGGGTGAGATATCAAGGCTCGCCACAAGAATTGGAATCATTCATCAGGGCAACTTGATACAGGAAATCGATACAAATGAATTGGATAACCTTTGTAAAAAAAGGCTTGTACTTGATTCTGATAATAATGAAGCAGCAAGATCAAAGCTTATTGAAAATGGATTTACAGTAAACTTATCCGAAAAAGGGCTGCTTGAAGTAGAAGGAGATGAAGTAATAAGACATCCCGAAAATATCGCAAATATTTTAGTATATGCAGGCATGCCTCCTAAATTATTAAAAGTAGAAGAGGAAAACCTGGAATCATATTTTTTAAGAAAAATCGGAGTGAGTGGAGGAAATGTAAAATGAAAGGTATTTTATCTGTTCTGTGGGTCGAAAGTCTCAAAGTACGCAGGTCAAGAATATTTCCGATAACAATTCTGGCTTTTACTTTTATATCTATTTTTATGGGGCTTTTAATATATATCGCAAAGAATCCCGAACTGATCAGCAAGCTCGGCCTGCTTGGTACAAAATCAACCTTTTTTGGGGAAAATACTGATTGGCCGGCATATTTTAACCTGTTCATGCAATTAGTCAGTATGCTAGGACTCATAGGATTCGGGTTCGTGACAAGCTGGATTTTTGGAAGAGAATATTCCGATCGTACCATAAAAGACATGCTTGCATTACCCGTTTCCCGGCATATAATCGTTTTATCCAAACTAATCGTAACAGCCGTCTGGTGTCTTTTGCTTACACTCGTTATGTTTGCTGTTGGGCTTGCGGCAGGATGGATGATTCATATTCCGGGATGGTCGGGGATACTTACCGCCTATTGGCTTTGTGATAGTTACTCTTATTACAGGACAGTTTATCAATGCACTGGGTCTTGCACAATTTTTCCCATGGATGATCCCTTCTCTTTATAGCGGAGCAGCCGGAGTGGAAGGAACGCATCTGGGAATTATAAGCTATGTTATTCTTTGTTTTACAGGTGCAGCCGGAGTAGTTGGAACACTTGCATGGTGGCGCTTTGCAGATCAAAACTAAAAATTTACCTGGATTTTAAATATTCATGTGCCGCTTTAAGTTCATCCATTATAGCAATATGCTGGGAGCATTTTTCCTCACACTGGCCGCATTCAATACACTGGGAGGCGTCCATTCTATTATGGCAAAACCAGGATTCGTATCCTTCTTTTAAAAGTTCGGGGTCATTCATATATGCACTATTATACTGCCACAAGACCCCGGGGATATTCACACCGGATGGGCAGGGCATGCAGTATGAACATCCTGTGCATCTTACTTTTAACTTTTCTTCGTAAAGTCTTTTTACTTCTCCGAAAGTCTTTGCTTCTTTTTCAGTAATTAAGTTTGGAAATACCCTCTCAAATATCTTAACATTTTCCTTTAACTGCCCCATGTTGCTGACACCGCTCAGGATTATTGTCACTTCCGGAAAATTGGCGAGCCACCTGAATGCCCATTCGGCCGGAGTTCTTTTTATTCCCGAACTATTCCATTTTTCCACGATATCAGGTGGGACATTTTCTGCCAGAATTCCTCCCAGCAGGGGTTCCATAATAACTACGCCGATTCCTTTGGATGAAGCATATTTTAATCCCTCCACTCCTGCCTGGAAATTCTCTCCCATAAAGTTGAGTTGAATCTGACACATGTCCCAGTTATATGAATCTATTATTTCTTTAAATAATTCAAGATCATCGTGAAATGAAAATGCCCTGTATATTATCTTTCCTTCTTTTTTAGCATTATCAAGTTTATCCAGAAGGTTAAATTTTTTTATATTTTTCCAGCAACTCTTATTAAGTCCGTGAAGCAGATAAAAATCGATATATCCGGTCTGAAGTCTTTTCAAGGACTCATCCAGGAGAGTATCAAAGTCCTCTTGTTTTTTTACCCTATCTATTGGACATTTTGTTGCTATAAAGACTTTCTCTCTCAAGCCTCCATTTAAGGCTTTACCAACAGTTGCTTCACTATCTTTATAAACATATGCCGTATCAAAATAATTTACTCCATTTTCTATCGCATACCGTATCATTTTAATACTTTCTTGCTCATCTGTTATTCTTTTACCGGTTTCATCCTTTTTCTTTGGGAGCCTCATACATCCCATACCGAACCTTGATACTTTTATGTTTAGTTTTGGAAAGATTTTATATTGCATAAGTCCACAATCTCCTATCTTTTATATATATTTTAGTTAGCAATCATTAGCTAAGTATAAAATGCGGCTTGCCATAGTGAATCAAGTTAGAACTGCTATTACAAGCTCGGATAAGATTATTTTTATACCGGAATTAAATTTTTAATATAATCAATCAACAAGCATTTCTTTCAAGATACTTTTGACTTCTGTGATTTTTGTCTCTTTTAGATACCCGGCTTTTTCTTTTAACCTTATTTTATCGATGGTCCTTATTTGATCAAGTACAATCCAACCAAATTTTTTTTCGAAAGTGATTTTAACTCTTGTAGGGTAACTTCTGGATTTTGTAGTCATTGGTGCAATAATAATGGTGTCTATATTAAAATTCATTTCATCTGGTGAAAGAACAACGCAGGGTCTGACCTTTTTTATTTCATGACCTATTGTTGGATTAAGATCCACCCAAAAAATGTCATACTGATTAATTACCATTCCCAATCCTTATCAAAAGTATTGCCCTTGTTAATTAAAAGGACATCTTCACTGTTTTTGTGCATATCTTTAAAACTTTTATTCCACTCTGCACGAGGTTCCCTTACTGCTTGAATTATTATTTTCTTATCAATTACTTTTATTTCAACTTCATTATCCAGCTCACATTCCTTAATAATATTAGAGTTTATCCTGATCCCTTTTGAATTCCCAATTTTTATTAAATTTGATTTCATTTGTTCCTCATTTTGTAGTGACTACATTGTAATTACATTATATATTAAAGATATTTAATTGCAATAAGATATAAC
>Ga0163210_1000336_pt1 | contig 19567 bp, 18 predicted proteins | sample Kivu_220m_FD_113536 | JGI IMG/M metagenome (GOLD analysis project Ga0163210, IMG submission 113536) | Freshwater microbial communities from Lake Kivu, Western Province, Rwanda to study Microbial Dark Matter (Phase II) - Kivu_220m | ecosystem: Environmental > Aquatic > Freshwater > Lake ...
CCATCTTCTGTATAAGCTCAAATATAGGCGGCACATGCCATGACATCCTGTCTATCTCAACGGAAAGGCCTTCCGGCAAGATGCGCGGTATGTTGCCCACAAAGCCGCCGCCGGTGATATGGGCCAGCCCTTTGATCTTTCCCAGGTGCGGCTGTAAATCCTTCAAATAACAGCGGTGCGGTTCCAGCAGCTCCTCGCCAAGGGTCCTGCCCAGCTCGGGATAAACCATCTTCAGCTGAAGGGCATCACGGTCCACACCGAAAACCCTGCGAACCAGGGAGTAACCATTGGTATGCAACCCGCTGGAGGGCAACCCCAGAACCACATCCCCTTCAACGATAGCATCTCCCTTGATGATGCTGTCTTTCTCGACCAGTCCCACGATGAAGCCGACCACGTCGTAGTCACCGGCCTTATATATGCCGGGCATCTCGGCGGTCTCGCCGCCGATGAGCGCACAGCCTGCTTCTTTACATGCCTGCGCCAGGCCGGACACGATGGCTGCAATCTTATGAGGCATAAGCTTGCCCGCAGCAATATAGTCCAGCATGAAAAGCGGGCTGGCGCCGCAGCACAGGATATCGTTAACACAGTGGTTGACCAGGTCGATGCCGACCGTATCATGTTTATCCATCAGCACGGCGATTTTGAGCTTGGTGCCCACACCGTCCGAACTGGACACAAGGACAGGGTCTTTATATTGCTGAAGCTTGAAAAAACTGCCGAAAAGCCCAATATCAGTGAGCACTTCCGGGCGAAAGGTAGGCCGCACGAGCTCCTTGATAAGGTCCTTGGTCCTGTCAGCCGCCGAAATATTTACGCCGGCTTCTGCGTAAGCGCTCTTACGTTTCGATTTCACTGAGGCTCCTCGAAGAAGCTGAAGGCAGAGTCTCCAGTTGTAGCTTATCCATTTCAAGCTGGACGGGCATGGGGTACTCACCGGTAAAACAGGCCACGCAAAATACATCACTGGGCTGGTCTACAGCCTCAATCAATCCCTCCATGCTGATGTAACCCAGCGAATCGGCCCCGATGGTATCCTTGATTTCAGCGACGCTTTTTTGCGCGGCGATAAGCTCCCAGCGGGTCGCCATATCCACGCCGAAGAAGCACGGGTAGCGTATGGGCGGGGCACAAATACGCATGTGCACTTCCCGGGCCCCGGCTTTTCTCAACATGCTTATCACACGCGGTGTGGTGGTGCCGCGCACGATGCTGTCGTCGACGACGACCAGCCTCTTGCCCGATATTTCCTGGGTCAGGGGGTTGAATTTCAGACGCACACCCAGCTCGCGCAACCGCTGGTCGGGCTCGATGAAAGTCCTTCCCACATAGCGGTTCTTCAACAATCCCTCGTGATACGGTATGCCGGAAGCCCTGGCATAACCGATGCCCGCTGCCGTGGCCGAATCCGGTATGCCCATTACCATATCAGCCTCTACAGGATGCTCACGCGACAGGATAGCGCCCATCCTCTCCCTGGTTGTATAGATCAATTTCCCGTTGAGCAGGCTATCGGGGCGAGCAAAATAAATATACTCGAAGATGCAGAGGGCTTTCTTCCCGCTTTCAATACGGGTGCTGCGAACTCCGTTGCCGTCGATGGTTACGATCTCGCCCGGCTCGATTTCGCGGATGTATTGCGCGCCGATATGGTCCAGCGCGCAGGTTTCCGAGGCAAGCACCCAACCACCGTCCAGAGAGCCCACGCAAAGCGGCCTTACGCCCATGGGATCACGCACACCGTAAAGCTTATCATTTGCCAGTATGACCAGTGAATAGGCCCCCTGCAGCCGCCGCATGGCGTACTTGATCTTGCCTTCGAGATCCTTTTCCGGCGCGGACAGGATAAGGTTGGCGATTATTTCCGAATCCGTAGAGGAATTAAAATCAAATCCTTTTTCTTCCAGCTCAACCCTCAAAGAACTTGAATTGGTGATGTTGCCGTTATGCCCCAGCGCCATCCTGAGATCCATCGTGCCTACCAGCACAGGCTGGGCATTACAGATGACGCTTGAACCGGTGGTGGAATAGCGGTTATGCCCGATGGCAATGTTTCCTTTAAGACGGGCAAGTCCCTCCTCATTAAACGCATGCGACACCAACCCCATGTCCGTATGGATATAGATCCTGTCATCCTCCGCAGTAGCTATACCGGCGCTTTCCTGCCCGCGATGCTGAAGCGCATAGAGAGCAAAGAAAGTGACTCGGGCTACATCTACTCCGGGGGCGTAAATACCAAAGATGCCGCAGCTTTCATGCAAGTCTTGCATCGGTTTACATAGGGATTATACGGCTTTTACCGCCGTACGGTCAATAAATTGAAGCTGCTTTCAGGCTGATCAGACCGGTAGTTCAATTTCGGACGGGTCTGAAGGCCCGTCCCTACGTGATTTTAAGCATCCAGTCCAGGGCGGCATCCACCGCACGCTCATCGTGCCGCAGCCTGTGGCCGGCGCCCGGCAGCACAACCAGTGATTTAGGATCACCGGCTCTTTCATATAACCTGCGGGCATGTTCGACGGGCACGGTCTCATCCTGGTCGCCGTGTACCAGCAACAACGGCCGGGGAGCCATTTTTTCAATGTAATTTAAAGGCATAATAGTCTGGAATCCTTCAAGCCATTTTTCCACAGACTGCGGAAATCCGGCGTCCTTGATGATGCCTATTTCGCGGAACCTGTTTATCATGGCGTCCGCGGAAAAACCTTCGACCATGAAATTGAACTCGGCCGGGCAGGCGAAGGTAGCCACAGCTGATATGCGCGGATCGTGCGCAGCCACATATACCGATACGGCAGCGCCTCCGGATGAACCCAGCAGGTAGATTCTCTTCTTATCAACCTCGAGCAGCATGTTGAGGAAATCGATGGCGGCGCTGAGATCGTGCGTCCAGCCCACCATATCGATATTGCCCTGGCTCGGCCCGGCGCCGCGGAAATTGAAGACCAGCGCTATAAAACCGGCCTGGCAGAAGCGGGCGGCAAGCTCGCCGTAGCCTCCTTTCTCATCCGGATTGTAAGGCACGGCCGGTATACCGTGGCAAATACAAACGGCCGGATATTGCCGGGTGCAGTCATCAGGGAAATAGACTTCTCCTGAGAGTATCAGCTCATCGGCGCTTAAGATCACATTCGCGTTCTTCATCGATTAAATACTCCTGCCATCATTAATAAAAGCGTGCCCCAGGATAAGACCGCCATAACCGTCCAGGCTGCTTTGCTCCAGCGGAAAATCTTCACGCCGTCCAGCGGCGGAAAGGGGACAAGGTTAAAAGCGGCCAGCCACAGGTTGATCTGGAAACCGAAAATACCGATTACTTCGAACATGCCCCCATAGAAGCTAACTATGTAAAACAGCCCGGCTATGCCAAGGTTGGCGACGGGGCCTGCCGCCGAGATTAATCCTTCCTCCTTCGGATCGGGATATTTATTAGCCTGTGTGTATACGGCGCCCGGTGCGAAAAAGAGGAAGCGCCCGAAGCTGAGCACGGCCGAAGCAACCGCTATGATAAGGCCCATCTTCCACAATCGGAACTCCGCATGGTAGCCGAATCTCTGAGCCACCCCCTTGTGCGCCAGCTCGTGAAAAATAAAGCCCGCGCCGATGCCGATAAGTGCTACTACGAAAAATATGGCGAACTGCGTCAGCACCGTTGTATACGGCAGATCGCGCGAAGGCATAAGGTACTGGAAGGAAAAACAGAATCCCAGCACTACCCAGCAAATAGCAAGGGCGCGAATCTCCACCAGGCTGAATTTCATGGTTGCCACGGCCTCAGGTAGATAAGAAATTCGGTGTTGCCCTCGGCGCCGAGCACAGGTGACGCAACCAGGTCAAGCAGGCGCAGGTTATGTTCATTCACCCAGATGATGAATTTACCGATCGTCCCGGCATGCACAGCGGGGTCCCTTATCACGCCTCCTTTACCTACCTCACCCCTGGCCGCCTCGAACTGGGGCTTGAACAGCGCCACGAGCCGGCCAGATGGGACCAGATGCGGCAGCACATTGGGAATCACCATGGTGAGCGATATAAAGGAGAGATCCAGGGTGGCTAAATTCACCTTTTCCGGAAGCTCGAAAGGATAATGCGCGTTGACCTTCTCCATCACAACCACCCGCTTATCCTGCCTGAGCCTGTAGTCAAGCTGGTTGTAGCCTACATCAAGCGCATAGACCCTGCTGGCGCCCCGCTGCAGCAGGCAGTCGGTAAAACCTCCCGTAGACGCACCGACATCAAGGCATATCATACCTTTAACATCGATCTCGAACTTTTTTAAAGCGTGCTCCAGCTTCAATCCGCCGCGGCTGACGTAGGGCAGCTTTTGTGCAACCTGGAGCTCTGCTTCAGCCGATACCATGGTCCCGGCCTTGCTGATTTTAACGCCGTCCACGCTGACCTCGCCGGCCATTATCAGCGCCTGCGCCTTGCTCTTATTTTCAACAAGGCCGCGCTCCACCAGAAGTGAATCCAGACGGCATTTAGACATAGCTACGATAAATTCCAAACCCCAAATACTAAATACTAAACAAACCCAAAGTAAAAATTACAAAATTATTATATTCGAATTTTGAGTTTTGAACTCGTTTAGAGCTTAGAGTTTAGGATTTAGTGTTTCTCAGTTTGTTCCCTGTACAGCAAACACGCCGGGTCCTCGTCCAGGTAATCCCCCGAATAAGAGTATGCTCTGCCCCTGCAGCCTCCGCATATATTCTTGTACAGGCAGGCGCCGCACTTGCCTTTAAGCTTGTCCCGATCGCGCAGGTTGCAGAAAAGCTCGGCCTGCTCCCAGATCTCCCGCAGCGGCTTTTCCCTCACGTTCCCGGCCGATACGGGTACGAAGGGGCATGACCAGACCTGTCCGTCCGGCTTTACATAGCACAGACCGGAGCCCGCCACGCAGCCTTTAAAAACGCTCTCCGCCGTTGCCAGCCCTTTGATACTGCCGTTGTTGCGGCCTCCGTTTTGCCGCCGGGAAAGCAGGTACGGCCAGTACTGTGGCAGGCATACGGGCTCGATGATGGCTTTGCAGTCTTCCTGTTTTTTGCTGATCTGCTGCAACGATTCCTTGATGCCTCGCGCGTTAAGCTCCATCTCCTCGCTGCCGCGTCCCTGGGGTATGATGTGATAAAGCAGTATGATCTGCGCGCCCACCCTGGAAGCGAAATCGATCAGCCCGGGGATGGCGTCAATGTTGTCCTTCATAACAGTTGTATTGATCTGCAGGTTCATGCCCTCGGCCACAGTGGCATAGATGGCTTCCAGTGTTCTTTCAAATGATCCGGGCACGCGTGTGATGCTCTCGTGAATCTTCTCGTCAAACGCATTAAGACCGATGGCGAGGTTCACCACTCCCATTTTTTTTAGATCTTTTGCCACGTCCCTGGTTATCAGGGTGCCGTTGGTGGCAATGGAAATCTCAAGGCCGAGCTTGCGCGCATGGCTGATGATATCCATGATATCCGGCCGTTTCATGGGTTCGCCTCCGGACAGCGCCAGCATGCGGAACTCCTCAATCTCAGCCATCTGGTCGAGAAGCCTTTTGCTTTCCTGCAGATCGAGCTCCTGCTCCCACGCCTTTCCCGATTCGGCATGGCACTGCCCGCAGCGAAGGTTGCAGGCATTAGTGATCTCCCATACAGGGTGGATGGGATACCCTATGCAGCCCATACCCGTCGCGCCCGCAGCTGAGGGCAATGTCTTTTTGCCCTGCATAAGCCAGGCAGGCAGGTGTTTCCACGGCAGTAGATAAGCGAAATAGGCAGCCATGAAAGCCTGCTTGAAAACCAGGGATGGCGGGTTATAGAAGGGTTTAACTATTTTGCCGGCGCCCGGCATGGTCGTCACCTACTTTAATAAATTCTTCAGGCCTTTTAATGATATAAAACTGAGCGCTTCAAGGCCAAAACTGACTATGAATAGCATTATGAGGGCTACTATGCTCGCCGTATTTCTGCCGGCAAGCAGTCCCGCGGCAATGAAAGTAACAGCATAGTTGATTGTGATCAAATGGTCGATAAGCGTGGTCTGAATGGACAGCGGCTCCTGGGTATGTACGGCCAGCTTATCCCTGACAACCGACCTGATCGTCATAGCGATGAGAGGTATTAGCACCAGCGAAAGCAGCAGGTTGTACAGGGGAACGCCGAAAAAAACGTTAATGACGATATTCAGATAGCAGAGTATCCAGACCATAATATACAGGATGGATACTCCTTTCTCCCGTAATCTTACTGCCAGGTTCCTTTTACCCGCGATAGAGTCCGATACCATGTCCGGCACCTCATTAATGAGTATGACCAGGAAAACGCTGGCTGCGCCCGGCAATGACACGAGGGAAGTCATCAGGTCGAAACGTCCCGTCTGGAGGTAGTAGCCCGACATGGTGGCCAGCCAGCCACAGGAGAACCAGATGGCAAGCTCACCCAATCCTTTATAGGAGAATTGAAAAGGTTTAGCCGTATAAAAGACACCTATGAATATTGCCAGCAGCCCCAGCGGTATGGTGTAAATCCCTGTCTGATAATAGAAGGCAAGCACGGCGCCGGCCGCCAGCGCTGCCAGCATGAAACCCAGCGCAGCAAATAGCGTAGCTCGCTTTGATATCAGCCCCGAGGGCAGCACGCGCGAGCCGCCCGAAAGGCGGTGAAAGCCGGTATTTAGCAGGTCGGTGCCGTAATCGACATACTCGTTCACCAGGAAGGTCATCTCCATGACGCATAACACCGCGAAAGTCGAGATGAGTAATACCGGGATATTGATGGGATTGCCCTGGCTCCAGGCGATGGTAGCGCCCAGCAGGAAAGGTAGAATACCCCTTGCTGTGGGACCCAGGCGGAGGAGCGTAATCCAGGCCTGTGCCTGTTGGATGGGAGTTAAAGCCCTGCGTCTAATCACGAAGGACTATTATATCAAAAGAAGTTCCTGAATTGGAAACACGTGGGATACAGTAATGCAAACTCTAAACTCCAAATCCTAAGCACTAAACAAATTCCAATATATAAATCCCAAACATACTCCTTCTATATCATTTGAGCTTTGAAATTTGGGTTTGTTTAGAGTTTAGAACTTAGAATTTAGAGCTTTGATAATTTGTTTGGAATTTGGTTCTTGGAACTTGGAATTTAATTCAAACGGGCGGGCTTGAAAGCCCGCCCCTACGTGTTATTATTTAGCCGCTGGCGGAGCGGGCGGAGCGAATCCTTTGGCCAGGCTCTTGGGCATGAGGTCGACGAGCTCTTGCACCGACCATATGCCGTCCTTGAAGATGCTGGATATAACAGCGGGCTCGGAATATAGCCCCACCTCACCACCGCCCACAAAGAAAGTCCTGCCGTTGATGTTGGCCGCGGCATCGGTAGCCAGGTAAACCACCAGCGGGGCGATATGCTCGGGTGCCATTTTTTTCAACTCGGCGCCGATATCCAGGCCCAACCCGCCGCTTGATTCCTTGGCCTTCTTCTCCATAGCAGCTTGCAGTTCAGGTGAAAGGGTCAAACGTGTGGCCGCGATAGGGCGGATGCAGTTGCAGGTAACTCCGTACTTGGACATATCCATAGCCACTGTACGTGTGAATCCCACGATGCCTTCCTTGGCAGCGCTATAGTTTGCCTGGCCCATGTTGCCCAGCCCTGCCTGCGATGAAGTATTGATGATGCGGCCGGACCTCTGCTGGCGGAAATAAGAGCAGGCGTGCCGGGTGCAGTAAAAATGCCCGTACATGTGCACCTTCTGAATGATGTCCCACTCGTCCTCTGTCATGTTGAAGATCATGCGGTCGCGCAGGATGCCGGCGTTGTTGACCAGGATATCTATTTTGCCGAAGGCGTCGACAGCGGCCTTGATAATATTTTCTCCGCCCTTCCAGGTGGATACGGAATCATAGTTGGCCACAGCCTGACCACCCATCTTCTTGATCTCGGCAACCACCTCATCGGCAGGTACGGAAGCTGCGCCCGCGCCGTCGGCGCCCCCGCCGAGGTCATTAACCACTACTTTTGCACCCTCTGAAGCGAAGAGCAAAGCCTCAGCCCTGCCCAGTCCCCGCCCGGAGCCTGTTATAACAACGACTTTGCCGTCAAGTAGACCCATGGAAGTCCTCCTCCGGTCATTTTTTGCCTATATTACACTTAAAGACCGCCCGTTTCAACGGGCCCGTACGATTGTCACAGGCTGGAAAACAAGATAAAGACAATGTTCTTTGGTTACTTATTTATCCTAAAATTGTGTTAATATTGTTAAAAACGAAGGTGAGGGATGTCATCAAGCTAATTGAAGCTGATGGCTGGTTCTTAGTGGTGACGGAAGGCAGTCACAGACAATATAAACACCCGACCAAAAAGGGGCGAGTAACAATTGCCGGACATCCCGCTGATGACATAGCCCAGGGAACATTGAATAGTATATTAAAACAGGCTGGGCTCAAGGAGGAGCAATAAACATGCACCGTTTTCTCGTAGTGATTGAAAAAGCTAAGAAAAATTACTCTGCATATTCTCCAGATCTGCCTGGTTGTATAGCTACCGGCCCTACCCGTGAAGCTGTAGAACAGAATATGCATGAGGCTATAGAATTACACATTAAAGGTTTGAAAGAAGATAAATTACCCGTTCCCGAATCCAGTTCCTTCGCAGAATATATCGTAATTAAGTAGAGCCTTTATCACGGCGCGGTAACCAGGATAATCTTTTCCTGACTGTGTTCCTCAATCCGGTTATAAAAAAGTACTTCTTAAAGCAGGTTAAAGAATGCTACCGGCTTTCTGCGTTCCACGAGCTGTTCTGCGTTATAGGCAATGCGCAGCAGCAGGTTTTCCTCCCACCAGCGCCCCATGGCCTGCATGCCGATGGGCAGCCCGATGCTGTCATAGCCGGCGGGGAAGCTGATGGCGGGCAGGCCTACCAGGTTGGCCGGGAATTGAAACCGCATTACTTCCGTGGTGCTGGAGAGGTCGGACCAGCCTCCGGCAGCGTCCTCAACCGACACCTCGGGCGCCGTAATGGCTGTGGCCGGCGTGATGATAGCGTCAATTTCCCGATAAATATCCTTGAACAGGCTAATACACCTCGTGCGGATACGCTGTGCCTTTATATAGTCGGCAGCATTGAATTCGCGCCCCAGACTCAGGCTGACGCGCACTTCCGCTCCAAAATCTTTCTTATTTGCGGGATAGTCGCCCATGGAGGCCGCCATCTCACTCAGTATTGCTACCACGTGAGCTACGCGCATGGTATCGAGCCCGGGTATGACGATCTCTTTTATCTGCGCGCCTGCGGATGCCAGTTTCTCCAGCATTGCATCGCAAACACGCACAATCTCAGGCGTTGCGTGCTCGAACCACGGCCTGTAGACTCCCAGCCTGATACCTTTAAGATCAGCCTTGTTCCAGCCTTCCAGCGTCAGCCCAGGCTGGTGCAGCGAGTTGGCATCTTTAATATCAGGTCCCGCCATGCAGGCATAGGCGATGGCGGTATCCTCCGCCGAAGGCGCCAGCGGCCCAAGGTGGGCCACGCTCCAGTCCAGCGGGAATGCGCCGAATTCACTGACACGGCCGAAGGTAGCTTTCAAGCCGACAATGCCGCACAATGCTGCCGGTATGCGTATGGAACCTCCGCCGTCCGCTCCCACGGCAAAGGGGCAGATGCCGGCCGCCACAGCCGTGGCGGAACCGCTGGAGCTGCCTCCCGTATCATGTTTGGGATTAAACGGGTTGCGCGTCGAGCCGAAATTTACATTCAACCCGTCGGGATTGATGCCTATCTCGTGCATATTGGCCTTGCCCAGCAGCAGCGCGCCCGCCATGCGCAGCCGGGCCACCACCGTAGAGTCCTGCCTGGCCGGAGATTTGCCCAGAAACCTGGTGCCGACGGTTGTGGGATAGGGCACCATATCCACCTCGTCCTTGACGGCTACAGGCACTCCATCCAGTACGCTTAACGGTTTTTTCTCCTTCCAGCGCTCCGCAGAGGCTTTTGCCTGCTGCATGACGTCGCCCTCATTGACGGCAATGAAAGGCCTCAGCTTGAAGTCGCCTGCATCGGCCTGTTTGATGGCGTCCAGCGCCCGTTTAGCCACTTCTTCCGGTGTGGTTTTTCCCGATTCGTAGGCCTGCGCATAGTCCCTAGCTGACTTGTATGGTACGGCCGCGCCACCCTTGCCTTCTATCTTGTTTAACATTTTCAGATCCGGGCCTTCTTCATGCCCGGCCTTTTTATCCACGAAAGCTATGGGCATAAAGGTAGGCGGTTCCTGGGGCGACAGCGAGCGAAATTCTTCGATTCCACCGGTTTTCAACATGTTGGGCATGATGGCAGACCTGAGGAGATTGTTCTCCAGCGCGTTGGCCACCATGGAGAGTTGTTTGCCTGCCAGCCTGGGCAGTTTCACCGACTTCAGGTCGTAATCTGCAGCTTTACTCATCTCAGCCTCCTCGGATTTTCATTACCAGGCAAGTATATATATGCGCACGCAGATATACAAGAGGATGATGTTTCCTAAGGATAACTTAATTAAAACCGGTTTACCAGAGCCACGTGAAGAAAAGGCCGTAGGCTATGCCCAGAACAGCGCCCACGAATACTTCCCACTTGGTATGGCCGATGATCTCCTGCAGGCGCTGGCTGAACTCCTTATTATCCCTGAAGAGCTCGTCAAGCATCTTGTTGACCATGGTGGATTGATAACCCACCGCCCGCCTTACACCCGCGGCATCGTACATAACCACAAAAGTCACAATCATAGAGATGGCAAACAGCGGCGACTCCAGCCCGTAGAGCACAGCTATGGTAGTGGCCAGCGCCGTCATCACGGCCGTATGAGCGCTGGGCATGCCGCCCTGGCTGTACATATAGGACATGTCTACTTTTTTATAGCGTATGAAGTTGATGAAAAGTTTGAGAAACTGCGCCGTGAACCAGGCCAGAAACGGAATCCAGATGGCCTTATTGTTGATTAATGCGCTCCATGCGTCTGTAGCCTGGTTAAACATGATGAATCCTGAATAAAATCCCTGCCCCTTTATTTTACCTTTATCGGGGCGCCCGGCCTAAATTTGATCTGCAGGGCTTTGCAGACCATCATCAGCCCGAGCAGTATGGGATAGGCGATCAGCAATGGTGTGGGAGGATAAACCAGGCAGATCGGCAGGGGTGTAATTTTGGAAAATTGCATACCGAAGAGTACCACGGCTATGACGACCATGCCTACGCCGAAGCTGGTGCTGGTCCTCCTGGTCCTCCATGCCATCATGGCAGCCACCCCGGCGCCAATCAACGTAGGGATGGTTACCGTAGCCACCAGTGCCCCGGCTATGGTAGTGGCCCCCAGCCCGCCCTGGAAGCGCAGGAAAATCGACCATTGATGGCCGGCCACGGCAGCGACACCCGCCGCGAGCACCACTTCCGGAGGCGCCTGCATCCACTGGGCGATCAGCACCGCGAGTGCTGACTTGCCGATGTCCATGAAGACCACCATGAGGAATGAGAGCAGCCCAACCCGCCTGTATACTGCGGCTGCGCTGATCTTGCCGTCGGGTTCATCCCTGATATCTATTTTGCCGTTGAACCTGGCAACAATATAAGCGGAAGACATGGAACCGATCAAATAGGCCAGAGGAATGGAGAGTAAGTAGATATAGTTCATTATTCAGACTGGAAAATTATTGGTGATAAGTATACCACAAATAAACAGCTTGCAGTTAGGATGGGGCCTTATGGGTAACGTCGATGGCAAGAAAAGTCCTGGCCTCTTTGGAGCAGGCAATGCCTATGGACAGGATAAAAACGAGGGCGCCGCAGGTTGTATAGATGGCAGGGATATTCTTATTGGCGAGGTCGGCAATCACGCCTCCTATACCCATGCCCAGCGGCGCCAGGCCGCTGGTCAATGTGCCCAGCAGGCCGAATACCCGCCCCCGTATTTCGCTGGTAGCGGCCAGTTGCAGCACCGTGGTTGTTTTCACGATAAAGATGCCGGCCATCAGGCCGATGATAAAGATCACGCCCATCACCATAAAGGGGACGGTAACGAATCCCACAATGCCCATGGCAGCGGCGGCCAGCAGCAGTGAGATGATGATCAACCAGCTCTGTCGTTTACCCCGCACATTGGCGGCACCGGCTATAACATAACCGATCACCGATCCGGCCCCCAGCGCCATCAGCAGGTAGCCATACCAGGCGGCGTTCAGCTTAAGGTAATCCTCCACGTAAAACGGCAGCAGTATGGCCATGGGAGCGATGAACAGGTATAGGAGAGCGGCCGCCAGGAAGAGAACCCGCATGCCCTTCTGATTCCACACATACCGCAGCCCCTCATTGGTATCGGAGATAAAGGTTTTGAAAGCCTCGCTGCCTCTTTTGGCTTTCTCGGGGATGACCTGCGGAATTTTAACAAAGGCCTCGGTTCCCGAGGCAAAGAGGTAGGTACAACCATTGATGAGGAACAGCGCCGCCGCCCCCGTGATTGAGTAAAGCAGTCCTCCCAGTCCCTGCCCGATAAACAGGGATACGAAGACGGCGAACTGGTTCATGGAATTAGCCGCATCCAGGCGGTTTATCGGCACCAGGTCCGGCACGGCGGCAGATACGGCCGGCGTGAAAAAGGCAAAGATGATGGCGCCGGCGGCTGCTACGATAAAGAGCCAGGTTATGATCAGCGTTGTGGATGCCGGCACGAAGAACATTAAGGTTGCCAGTGAGATGACAAAAAACCCGTTGATCAGGTCGCCGTAGACTATTATGCGTTTGCGTGAGAAATTGTCGGCGAATGTGCCGCCCATGGGCCCCAGCAGCACGCCGGGCAGGGTGGAGAGCATCATCATAAGCCCCATCAGGCTGGCCGATCCGGTAGCTTCCTTTATATAAAATATCATAGCCAGGCCGAAGGCGCGCTGGCCTACCTGGCTGACGAGCTGTCCCTGCCATAACAGCAGGAAATCGCGGTTCCACAGCCGTCTGGGCTTTTGAATCAGGTTCCGGTTATCCATGATGAATTATCAAACAGGCGGGTGATACGGGGCACAGCACCTTACCATTATTGCAGAGACAGGGCGCATGTGTCTACATAGCAATTTTAGGTCACTTGATTCAACTTGCATGAATCATATACAATCAATGCCGATCTTGTAATTAATAATTAAGGAGTGAAGAAAGATGAAGTTAGCCCGAGACGTCGTCATTGTTGACTACCTGCGTTCCCCGTTTTCCAGGTCGCGCCCCAAGGAGCCGGAGAAGGACCAGCTCAATGATTACACCATGGATGAAGTCATCGGCATGCTCTGGAAAGAGCTGATCAAGCGCAACAACATCGATCCCATGATAATTGATGAGGCGTTGGTCGGCGTCGCCAGGCCTGTGATGGAGATGTGGACTTACGGAGGCAAATTACCCTCATTCTTTGCGGAATTGCCCGTTGAAATAGCAACCCAGCAGGTGGACCAGCAATGCGGATCATCCTTTGACGCGTTAAGGACAGGGGTTATGGCGATAGCCACCGGCTTCGCGGAAGTGGTCCTGTGCGCGGGCATGGAGCATATGACTCATATCCCGCTGGGCGCCGCCAATACGGCTGTAAAAGTGAATGACAAGCTCAGGAACGACCCTAAATACAAGGTATATGACGTTAATTTCTCCATGAACATGGGTTTCACAGCACAGAAGCTGCAGGAAATGGCAGGATTCAGCCGGGAGGAAATGGACAAGTGGTCGGTAAGGTCGCACCAGCTTGCCGCCAAGGCTCAGAAAGATGGCTTTCTTAAAGGTGAGATCCTGCCTATCGAGATTACCCTGCCGGACGGCAGCAAGCAGATGTATGATTACGATGCCTGCGTCAGGGCCGATACCAATCTCGAAACGCTGCTGCAGCTTAAACCGGCATACAAGCCTGACGGCACTATCACCGCCGGCAACGCCTCCCCTTTAAACGCCGGCGCCACCGCGATGCTGATCATGTCCCGCGACAAGGCCAAAAAGCTGGGTTTAAAGCCGATGGCCAGCTTCGTTTCGTTCGGTGTGGCAGGCGTCGATCCAACTATTATGGGCTCCGGGCCGGTTCCGTCATCTAGAAAAGCCCTGGCATTTGCCGGGCTGAAGGCCAAGGACATCGATTTCTGGGAGATCAACGAGGCGTTTTCCGTGGTGTCCCTCTACTGCATGCGGGAACTGGGTGCGCCGGAAGAGAAGGTGAACGTGAAGGGAGGCGCTGTCGCCATCGGGCATCCGCTGGGCGCCACGGGACTCAGGCTGGTGGGAACGCTGGCCAGGATACTCCAGCAGGAGGGCGGCAAATACGGACTTGCCACGCAATGCTGCGGCGGAGGCCAGGGCGTAGCAGCCATCATCAAGAAAGAATAAATCACCCTGCCGGGCGCTTATACCGGAAAATGATATCGCCGATCTACCCAATGCGGATCGGCGATATCATGCCGGAGTCTTATTTAAAGCCAGCCAATCCTCCCCGATTGGCCAATTAGTACCAAAGTACTGCTTTTTCAGGAATGATTACTCATTGTCATCTGAACCAGGCCGGATATAATTAAAGTTGCGTTAAATAAAGAGGCTTGAAATGCGAAAGACAATGCTGGTTAACCTGATCGTAGTGCTGTGCGTGAGCGGTTTGTCCGTAGCCTGGGCTCCACCCGATACTGCTGCACAGGCACGCACTTCCACGACTTCCCTGTACGGTCAGAACGCATCAAATACTACAGGCGCGCCGGCTTCACCGGCTGCCTATATACAGACTTCCCTGATTTATCCCGAGATGGTCAATTACGGAGAGACCATACCAATTACGCTATCGCTGGATAATGCCGGGGGTGACACGGCTAAAAACGTCAATCTGATCTACAAGGTCACCCCCGGCGGTTACTTCATGATCCAGGGTGTAACGCCGATATCCAAAGCGCTGAGCCAGGACACTGAAGTCATATCCATAGGTGATCTGGTCACCAATAAACCGCAGATTGTGAATATGACGTTACAGCTTCCTTACTTCGAACAGGCAAAGAAAGACTGGACCAAGAAATTCGTTTTTGACTTTTCACTTTCCGTCGACGGCCGCCCCGCGGAATACACCTGCGGCATAATTGCATTAGTAGGCCGCGGCAAGATCACGTTGCAGACGAAAGGCAATGTGATGGTCGGCCTGAACTAAGGTTTTCCGCAGGCGGGAGGCTTTAACCAACGGTTTCATAATGCAGGTTAACTGCGCCCTTTTTATTTTTGCATGCCGCCGGGCGGCATATTGCCGCCAGCGCCGCCCGGGAAGCCGCCACCTGCTGATCCTGCTGTGGTGACAATACCTGTAATCGTAAAGCTGAGCGCCTCGGTCCCGGAGGTATAAGCGCCGCCGGAATACAGGCCGTCGGCAACTATCCCCGTTGAACTGCCTCCGCTATACACAATATAAGTCGAGCCGTCTCTGAGTTCGGGCGAGCTCAGCACCACCGACTGGTAGGCCCTGACCGGCGCGAAGGTCAGGATTTCCCCTCCGTCCTCCGTTGCTATATGAACCATGACGCCGGCCGGCTGTGAAGACGTTAAATTCAGCATCACAGCATGCTGGGTTGACGATGTACCGGGAGCCTGCGCCATGCCCGAGCTGCCCACGGCAACCAGAAAACCTCCTGTCATCTTAAACCCCATATGATCAAGGGCACCGTTGTCATTGGCGGTGGGGCCGTTGATAACGACAACACCACCGGTCATGTTGATCGAGCCGCCTATGTCAAAACCGTCGCCCATGGCGTTGACGGCGATATAGCCGCCGTTGATATTAAGGTAGTTGTCTCCTGAAGATGCGAAATTATCCTGCCCCGGCTGTCCCGCCAGGGGAGGATTGCCGTTCTGACCGGGCTGCCAGTTCATCGTGAAATTGCCGTTCTGACCGGGCTGCCCGTTCATCGTGAAATTGTCGCTCTGCCGGGGTGGCCTCATCATCGTAAAATTATCGCTCTGCCAGGGCTGTCCGTCGGGCGGAGGACCCATCGGACCCGGCCCCCCGTTCACAGTAAAATTGTCGCTCTGCCAGGGCTGCCTCATCATTGTCAGGTTGTCATCCTGCGCCGGCCGTCCATCAGGCGGAGCGCCCACCTGCCCCGGCGGCCCCATCATCGCGAAACCGTCATTCCCGCCGACGACGTTTATGCCGTCATCGCTGCTGACGATGTGAATATTGCCGTCGTTGATTGTGATTGCCGCGCTTTCCAGCCCCTCGTAGCATCCGGTAATGTTTATCTCGCCGCCGTCAATTTCCAGGCTGGATTCAGCATGCATACCGTCATCCACACAGGCAACAGTGATATTCCCGCCGCTGATTGTGACGTTTGTTTGCGCCTGAATTCCGTCCTTCCCCGCGGTGATATTTAAAGTACCGCTCTCAATAGCGACGTACCCTCTCTCTGTATCCGTATCATTGGTGGATTGCAACCCGTCGCCGCCGGCGTTCACTGTAATATTCGCGTTCCTGATTGAGATGGAGTCCCTGCCCTTGATGCCGTCGTTTACAGCATTCACTGTGATGTTGCCGCCGGTAATTTTAAGGTCGTCCTTGCTTTGAATCCCGTTATAGTAATTGGCATTGATCGTCAGTGAACCGCTGCCGTTGATGGTGAGGTCGTCCTTGCTGAAAATGGCCGCATTGGGTTCATCGGTCTCAGAATCCGCCAGGATATACGAGGCTCCGTCCGTGACGTAATTTTTAGCATCGTCAGCCAGCGTAATAACCGTCTTTTTGGCCTTGTAAATATAGACGGGCGAGCCGGTGGAACAGGTGATATCCACTCCATAGAAAACAAGCTTTACCGTCTCCTGGTCTTCAGACCTGACTATTATCTGCCCGTCATCCAGTTTGCCGCTTATATAATAAGTGCCGGCGGATGTGATAGCGATCCTGTTGCCGTCTACTACAGCGCCGTCCCCATCCAGGGCTATTGAATTGCCTTTCAGGGTGATGTACGACATTTTAGAGCCGGTCCAATTCGAATCGAAGTCGTCACTGTCGTAGGCGGCGGAAATTATTTCGGACGCAATGCCTGAGCCCTGTTTTCCGGAAACAGCAGAGGTCGATACGCCTTTATCGCCAGCGCAGGAGGCAAGCGGGAGTATCAAAGCCAATACCACGAATATTATTAACGCTTTTTTCAGATTGACCCCGTTCCGAACCAGGACGTCAAAATCCGTCATAGCACATAGCTTACGGCATGGGCACGGCAGCTTAATAGTGCACGCAGTCATCAAACCGGTTTCTCCGCTATGACAGGGGTAACCGGTGAAAATGACAGGTGTAACAGGTTTTTACTTCGCGAAATCAGCTATGGATTCGCGATGGATGCTCGCCATATATCTGATTACGGCGCGCAGCGTTTTCCAGTCAACTATTACATGAATGATGGTGACAGCTATGGTTATCACGGCCAGCCATAAATGCACTTCCTTCCAATCACTCTTTGTCAGGTCGAAAAGGAGTGGGACGCGCCCGGACCTGGGTCCCTCCGGCGCCAACCACAGTATCAAGCCCGACAGGCCGACCAGTATCCAGACCGCCAGCATAATTATTGCTATTACGGCCCTGCCGTATACTTTGATATTGATCTTCCGCTTTGTTTTCAACATCCCAACCTCCTAAACAGGGGCGATATCAGGTTGTTTATATAGTACTCTGTTAAGAAATACCGGCTGAATCATATCTCTTTTTGCATTCCGGGCATCTTTCCAGCAGGTCAGCCAGCGACCCGGATATATTTATCGGATTGGGCGCGCCGGTGTAGTTTAGTATCGGGCTGCGGTGTGCAAAACCCCTGGATGTCATCTCCTCAGCCAGCCTGTCGTGCCTGCTGGTGAGGGAAGCGGGGTCGAACAGGTTTTTGCTTAAATAACCCGCCAGCGATTTGCCTTTTTTTATGCAGCCCGCTAACATGTGGCACTCGCAGTGCTCCCCCAGCAGATGCCGGTCGCACATTATGCGCGGATCTGTCATCCACATTCTCATTTTATTTATCCGTCTAGCTGTTTAAATCCCGTTATTCTTTCTATAAATATTTTCCGGTGATGACTCTTAGCTGGAATAGAAATATTCTGATGGTTGTCAGCCAAATAGTCAAAGAGTGTAAAAACGCTGGGTGCATAGAACATTATTTGTATAAATTTTCACCGGAGGATGCTAAAATGGGTATTACGTGATAGCGGATGCCTTGAAGCGGACCCAAGCCTGCCTTTACGCAATCGTCAATAACGTGTAAGGAGGAGAAAGCATGAAAAAATACTGGGCGGAACTGATCGGTACGTTTGTGCTGGTGCTCATCGGCTGCGGCAGCGCGGTAATTGCAGGGAAATACATAGGTTTCATGGGTATCTCGTTTGCCTTCGGCCTGACTGTGCTGGTCATGGTCTATGCCATCGGCAATATATCGGGCTGCCACATTAATCCGGCCATATCGCTGGCCATGCTGGTGGCAGGAAGGATTAATATCAAAGACACCGTCCTGTATATCGTATTCCAGTGCATAGGCGCCGTTCTGGCGGCCGCATTGCTGTGGAGCGTAGTCGCCGGCCTGCCGGAATATTCGCTGGCGCAGAACGGCCTGGGACAAAACGGCTACGGCGACCTGTCGCCAGCGGGATACAGCCTCGTCTCGTGCTTTATAGCTGAAGTGCTCTTAACGGCTTTGTTCCTGTTTGTTATTTTTGGTTCACTGAGCAAGAATGCTCCTGCCGGTTTTGCCGGCATAGCAATCGGCCTTACCCTGGTATTCATCCACCTGGTGGGCATCCCGATCACCGGCACCTCTGTAAACCCGGCGCGCAGCCTGGGTCCCGCGGTTGTGATGTGCTTTGCCAGTACAAAGGCAATAGCCCAGCTCTGGCTATTCTGGGTAGCGCCTATCATCGGCGGCATACTGGCTGCCGTCATCTGGAGATGGGGATTTAAAAACGAGTAGCAACGCTTCGGCAGTTAATACAAAGCAACTATATTAAGCGTAACCCGGTTTTCACGGGCAGGGATGAATATATACACGGCTGAATACAAGCAGAAACTGACAACGCCGGCGAAAGCTGTGGAGTGTATTAAAAACGGCGACGTGCTTGTGCATGGCGCCACCATAGCGGAGCCGCCTGCCCTTCTGGCTGCCGTGGCCCACCGCGTCAGGGAGGGCAACCTTAAGCACATCAAGGTCTACTCCAGCCTTCCCATGGAACATGCCGCCGGGACGGTGCTGTCCCCGGACCTTTCCGATTGCATTGAAGCTTACTCATGGTTCGTGACCCCTGCCAACCGGGCGCGGGTCAGGGTGGGTCTCAGCTATTTCGTGCCAAACTATATCCATCAGATACCCAGGCTGATCAGCGATTACATGGATATAGACGTTGTCGTGACGACCGTTTCCCCCATGGATAAGTCCGGCTATTTCACCTTCGGAGCCGTCAACGACTATACATCGGTAGCCGCCAGGAACTGCAAAGCTCTTATTGTGGAAGTGAACGAGAATATGCCGCGGGTTTTCGGGGACTCCCTGCTGCATATCTCCGAGGTGACCGCCGTGGTGGAAAACCATGTGCCGCTTCTTGAG
>Ga0163210_1000337_pt1 | contig 19540 bp, 16 predicted proteins | sample Kivu_220m_FD_113536 | JGI IMG/M metagenome (GOLD analysis project Ga0163210, IMG submission 113536) | Freshwater microbial communities from Lake Kivu, Western Province, Rwanda to study Microbial Dark Matter (Phase II) - Kivu_220m | ecosystem: Environmental > Aquatic > Freshwater > Lake ...
GCCATCGGCGGTCCGGCAGACGAAGCGCGTGCCGTCGGGCGAGAGGCAGGGATCGGTCGCGACCCGGATCGGCTCCGTGTGAAGCAGGCTGCCCCGGAGGTCGTAGACGCGCACGCAGGCCGGGATCTCGGGAGGATCGAAGGACTCGAGCGAGACGATCCGGCCCACGTCCGAGAGGAACAGGGCGGGACCCGGAATCGCGCGGAGCGACCAGCGACCGGGGTCGGCCCAGGATTCGCCGGTCACCGTCACCTCCGCCAGCCAACGGTTCTCGGGGGCGGCGGAGAGCGCATACTCCATCCGGTAGCGGCCCAGGGGTGAGGTCGCCTGCCCCGGGGACGACGCAAAGAGGCCCTGGGCGCTCACGCCGCTCACGTCGGCGCCGCGGGCGGCGGGCAGGGCCAGCGCCAACAGGACGGTCAGGGCGATCAGCCTTCCGGCGAGATCGCCGGGCCGGGCGGGGGCGGCAGGCCGGGGCAAGCGGGGGAGTGCGCGCTTCATGGTGAGTCCTCCTGCGGGGATTCTACCAGACGGGGGCCCGCCGGTGGATGGCTTTGGTTGTGGAACGAGTAATGCAGGTGAGGGCGTATCGGGATGACGCGGTTGAGGTTGGCGGGGCGCGCATCCGGGCCGCCAGTGCGGACGCCGCCCCCTGGACCCGAGGGCCGGCAGGCCGGCCGCAAATCGCGGAGGCGGCGAAGGACCTCGTCCGCTGTAACGCCTTGGATTGGAAGTAATTCAGAGGCTCCCGCCTCGATTGACCGTTCCACAACCGATGGCTTTCGCGCCGGGGACGTGCTTCACTGATGGCGCTTCGTACGGTCCGATCTGCCAGCGTCTGCGGGGGATGATGGACGGTCCAGGGCAGGAGGGACGGCGATGAAGATCTTCGTCACCGGCGGGTCCGGTTTCATCGGCGGCAACCTGGTGGAGAGCCTGCGCGCGGCCGGCCACGACGTCGTCTGCCTGGTGCGGCCGACGAGCGACGTGCGCCGTCTCCAGGCCTCGGGCGCGACTCTGGCCCCGGGCGACGTGACCGACAAGGCCTCGCTCGTGAAAGGGATGCAGGGCTGCACCTGGGCGGCGCACCTGGCGGGGTGCTACGACTTCTGGCTGCCGGGTCCTTCCGTCTACGCGAAGGTCAACATCGACGGCACACGCAATGTCCTGGAGGCCGTGCTCGAAGCCGGCGTCTCGAAGGTCGTCGACGTGAGCACGGTGGCTACCTATGGCGACGCGCCCTGGCCGGTCACCGAGGCGACCCCGCTGGGGCGGCGCTGGCCCACGGAGTACTCGCGCACCAAGGCGGAGGGGGAGCGGATCGCACGCCAGCTGCACGCCGAGCGGGGGGTGCCCCTCGTGCTCGTGCACCCCGGCGCGGTCCTCGGCCCGCACGATCCGAAACCGACGGGACGCTACCTGCGCAACCTCGTCCGCGGTCGCATGCCGGCCCAGGTGCTGACGAAGCACCCGTTCCCCTTCGTCCACGTCCGGGACGTGTGCCAGGCGATCCTGCGGGCGTTGGAGAGGCCGGACAACATCGGCCAGTCGTACCTGGTGGTCGCCGAGAACCTGACCTTCGGCGCGGTCAACCGCATCGTCGCGGAGTTGAGCGGGCGGCGCCTCCCGCTCATCACGCTGCCGGACGGGGTGGTGACCGCCATGGCACACGGGCTCACCGCGGTGGCCGGGCTGACGCGGCGCGCGCCCTGGTTGGGGCTGTCGCGTGATCAGGCGCGCCTCATGCGCTGGGGGCTGGAGGCCGACGGCGGCAAGGCCGCCCGCGAGCTCGGGATCGCCTACACGCCGGTGCGCGAGGCGATCCGCGAGGCCCTGGCCACCCTTCTCTGACGGCGGAGCGTCTACTTGACCATGATCACCAGGTATTTCACCTTGCGGAATTCCGCCGCATCACGAATGAGCAGCAGCGACTCCGTCTTGCCCACGCGCAGCTCGTAGCTGCCGCGGCTCTGACCGCTCAGCACCTGCGGTTCGGCGCCGCGGATCGGGATCTCCAGCGCGTGATCGGTGTCCAGAGGCATGAAGTCGGCGTCATGGAAGGTGCCCGACAGCGTGGCGGACTTGCCGATGCCGATCACGCCCCCGCGCTCCGCGATGATGCCCTTCGCCTTGAGCGCCTTCTTGGTCCCGATGACGTAGCGGATGGTGGCGATCTCCCGGCGCTTCGCCTCGATCTCCTGGCGCTTCGCCTCGATCTCCTGCTGGTTCTGCTCGATCACCTGCTGCTGCTCGGCGATCGTCTCCTGGCCGCGCTGGACGTCGGTCCGGAGCACGGTGACGGTCGTCGCCAGCGAGTCGACGCGGGCCGTCAGGCGCGCGATCGTCACCTCCCGTTCGTGGACCGATCGTTTGAGGTTGTCGATGATGCGCGTCAGACTGGCGACCTCCGTCTGACTGCTCGCGAGGTTCTCCTCCAGCTGGCGGATCCGCTCGCGCGTGTTCCGGATGCTCTCCTTCAGCTCCGCGATCGACTTGAGCATGCGCTGCTTCTGCGTCGGCTCGATCGGCGTGCCGGTCTCGGAGTACTGCGACATGCGGATCACGCGGGCCTCGAGCGGGACGATGGCGCTCAGGCTGTCCTGGATCTCGGCCACCGACTGGAGCGCGGCGTTGAACTGCTCGCGCACGGCGAACTCCGCGCGCCGCGTGTCCCGGTACCGCACCGCCAGGAGGATGATGCACGCCGCCATGACGAGCGCCAGCAGACTCAGGATGACAAGGGCAGGCTTCCTCATGGGTCCTCCTTCCGCCGTCAGCCGGCTCGACCACCGCGACCATTCTCGGGTGCCAACGGATCATAGCCCTTGCGTAGGGGGCTGTGGTGGGCCCAAGATGCATCTTATTTGCAGCGCCAGGTATGTGGGATCCTGCGCCCTCCTGGTTCCCGAGACACCCCACGGCACGTGGCCGCAGGCGGGCCGGTGGTGGGCGGAAGAGTTGCTGGACGCCCGGAAAACCGGCGCGTAGGATCCATTTCTTTAGGGTATCAATGCCCGGTGCGCGAGTCGCGAGCCGGAGCGGGCGCTGCCGGCCCTCGGAACGGCCGGGCTGCCCGGGAATCCGCTCAGGATAATGGCTTGGCGCGGGACTGAGGGTTCGATCCATCCGCCGTCGCATTGGAGAAGAAACCCGGCATTGCCGAGTCAGAGGGGGATGATGCGGGAGCGACATCCGAGGTTGTCCGTCCGGGGTCCGGGCTGGGTTGCGATATGGATCGCAGCGTTGGCGCTGGTCGCCGGGTGCTCTGGCGGCGCCAACCCGATCAACCGCCTCAAGGCCCGCGTGCACCTCAAGAACGGCAACCTCCGGTACCTCGCGGGCGAGTACCTGCAGGCGATCCGGAACTACGACGCGGCGTTGCGCTACGTCCCGCAGCTGGCTCCCGCCTGTCTCAATCGGGCGTACAGCCAGGAGGCGCTGTTCCGCGTCACCAACGGCTCTGCGGACCGCCAGCAGCTGGCCACCAGCGCGGTCCAGTGCTTCGAAAGGTATCTCGATCTGCTCGACCACGGCGCGATCGGGCTGGATGCCAAGTCCCCCAGCCGGGAGCGGATCGAGGAGCACATCCTCACCCTGCTGGTTGACTCCCAGCAGATCGATGCCGCCGTCGACCACCTCAAGGCGCGCTACGAGAGAAACCCGAAGGATGCCGCACCGCTCGAGATCCTGAGCCGGCTCGAGATGGACCGTGGCCGGCTGGACGAGGCGATGGTGTGGCAGCGCAAGCGGGTGGAGGTGACGCCGCAGGACCCGGATGCGCTCTACAGCCTGGGTGCGTTCATCTGGCTGCTCTCCTATCGCGACCCGGGGATAGCCCCGGCGACCCGCACGTCCCTGCTCGATGAGGGTCTGGGAGCGCTGCTTCGCGCGGTCGAGATCCGTCCCGATGATTTTGAGACGCTGATCTACGTCAACCTGCTGTACCGCGAGAAGGCGAAGTTCGCGACGGCAGAGGCGGAGAGAGGCGCCTACGAGGCTCGCGCCAAGATCTATCGGGACCGCGCCCTGGCGCTGCGCCCGGCGGCGCCGGCCGACTCCGCGGGTTCCGGCGCGCCGGACTCGCTGCGTCAGGCCACCGAGGCATCGTAGGAGACCGGGAGGCACGCGCGTGTTTGACAGCCTGATCGATTCGCGGACCGATGTGAAGCCGTTCTGGCGGCCGATTACGTTCGCCGTCGCGCTCGTGCTGCACGTCGTCGTGCTCTCCGGGATCCTGGTGCAGAACTACTTCCACGTGCCGCCCATCACGGAACCGCCGATCCACGTCACCTTCGCGCACTTCTCGCCGCCGCCGGCACCCCCCGCGCCCGCGCCCGCGCCGCCGAAGCCGGAGCCGGTGGCGCCGAAGCCGGAGCCGGTGGAGGCCGCACCTCCCATGCCCACCGAGATGGTGCAGCCGAACGCGACGCCCGAGGAGATCCACACCGAGCCGATGCCGGAGGAGCCATCGGCCGGGTCAGGGAGCGAGGGCGTGGAAGGCGGCGTACCGGGCGGCGTGCCGGGCGGCGCGCCGATGCCGGAGCTGCCGCTGCCCGCCGGCCCGCTGCGGGTAGGCGGCGACGTCACGGCGCCGGTGGCGATCAGTCAGGTGCCGCCCGCCTACCCGATGATGGCGCGCAGCGCGCGCGTCGAGGGGGATGTGGTGCTCGAGGCGGTGATCCGCCGGGATGGCACCGTGGGGGACATCAAGGTCGTGCGCGGACTGCGCATGGGTTGCACCGAAGCGGCGATCGAAGCGCTCAAGCGCTGGCGCTTTCGGCCCGGGGAGCGCAACGGCGTCCCGGTCGACGTCTACTACACGCTAACCGTTGGTTTCAAACTGAACTAGGGGAGGCTTGCGCATGCAGCCACAGACCACCTATGGACCGGTCGAGATCTGGAACTCGATGGGAGGCGTGGGGCACGCCGTGTTGCTCATCTTGCTGGTGATGTCCTTCTTCTCCATCGCCATCATGATCGACCGCTGGCTGCTGTTCCGTAGAGCCCAGCGGGAATCGGTCAAGTTCGTCTGGGAGTCGCGGAAGCTCCTGGCGGATGGCAAGCTCGACACGGTGCTCGACGAGACGAAGAAGTTTCCGAAGAGCCACCTGGCCCGCATTTACTCCTCGGCCATCCTGGACCTCGGGATCTACCGGAAGACCGGCGTCTTCGTCGAGGGCTTCGAGGACACCATCCGCACCGCCGCCGAACGCGAGGGCGTGATGGTGACACAGGAGTTCAAGCGCGGCCTCTCGGTGCTCGCCTCGATCGGCGCCACCGCGCCCTTCGTGGGGCTGTTCGGCACGGTGGTCGGTATCATGAACAGCTTCTTCGGCATGGCGGCGGCGGGCGCGGGCGGCATCGGCGCGGTGGCGGGCGGCATCGCGGAGGCGCTGGTGAACACCGCGGCCGGCCTCTTCGTGGCGCTCCCGGCGGTCTGGGGCTTCAACTACTTCCTGGGCCGCATGGAGCGCATCAACAGCGAGATGGGCAACGCGGGCAGCGAGTTGGTCGACTACTTCATCAAGATGTCACGGAGTGATGCATGGAAGTCCGGCGTTCTTCCCGGCAAGCCGAGCCAGCCCTGAACAGCGACATCAACGTCACGCCCCTGGTGGACGTGATGTTGGTGGTGCTGATCATCTTCATGCTGGTAACGCCCATGCTCCAGAAGGGCGTGGGAGTCGATCTGCCCGCGGCGCGCAACGTCGGGCCCGTGTCGGAGGACAAGAACCAGATCCTGACCGTGGTCGTGCAGCAGGGCGGGCAGCTCTACCTGGGCACCGACCCGATCGACCGCGGGAGCCTGACCGGCGCGTTGCGGATGCGCTATGAGGCGAATCCGGCGCTGCAGCTGCAGGTCAAGGCCGATCGCAGCGTGCGCTATGGGGACGTCAAGCGGATCCTCCAGGCGGGTCGCGACGCCGGGTTCCGCGGCGCCTCGATGATCGCGCGGGAGATCAAGACCGGCAACGGCGGCGCGGCCGCCCCGGCGGGGCAAGGAGAGTAGCGATGGCGATGGGTGGTGGTGGCGGGCTCAACCAGAGCCAGTCGAGCATCAACGTCACGCCTTTGATCGACGTGCTCCTGGTCCTGCTCATCATCTTCATGGTCGTGACCCCGATCCTGACCAAGGCGATGGAGTCGGACATCCCGCAGAAGGTGGATCAGCCCCTGCCGGCCGAGTACACCGAGAAGCAGCTGGTGGTCCGCGTGGCCGCCGACGGTCGCGTGATGCTGAACCGTGAGGAGGTCGGCCTGACCAACCTCCCCGGCCGCCTGCGCGACATCTTCGCGCAGCGCGGCGGCAAGCGGGTGATCTTCCTGGACGCCGACAACGGCGTTTTCTACGGCACCGTGGTCGAGGTCATGGACCTCTGCCGCGACGGTGGGGTGGAAACCATTGGCGTGGTGCCGGACTCGATCGGGACCGGCCCGTAGCGGTCGCCGACCACGCGTCGCCGGAAAGGGGGAAACGGTCATGTCGGCCAAGCGGTTCCTGGTGGCGTTGCTCATCCTGCTGGGTAGCGCCCCGCTCGCGTGGGGCCAGCTCTCCGAGGACTATCGGTTCCAGGGCAAGGTGCTCGACCAGCACGGGAAGCCGATTCCCGGGGTGCACCTGATGCTGCACGACGCGCGGCGCGGCACGCGCATCGAGTTCCAGAGCAACGATGACGGCACCTTCGACCGGCGCATGATCCCCATGGGCGTCTATGAGCTGACCGTCGAGAAGGCGGGCTACGTTCCCTACCTGGAGCACTTCGACTGGTCGGCCGCCGCGCCGCAGACGATCATCAAGATCGCCCAGATCGTACTCGAGAGCGAAGCCGATCGGACCCGCAAGGCGCTGGGGGAGAAGGCGGCGAAGCTCTACGAGGGGGCCTACGCGGCGCTCGTCGCCAGCGACTTCCCGGCGGCGCGCCGGGATGCCGAGGCCCTGCTGGAGCTGGGCGCGGGGGACTACGAGTACGCGGTCCGCTTCGTCATCGCGCGGTCCCGGGCGATGCAGGGAGAGGTGGACTCGGCGATGGCCGAGTACGGTCGCGTGCTGCGCCTCAAGCCGGACCTCTTCGAGGCCCACTTCGACCTGGCGGGCCTCTACGAGAAGCTCAGGAAGACGGATGACGCGCTCCGGGAATACTGCCGGGCGGCGGAGATCAACCCGGTGGATGCGGAAACGCAGTACGACCTCGGCGTGATCTACATGAAGGAGAAGCAGGACTACACGCAGGCGCAGGTGCATCTCGCCGAGGCGCTCCGGCTCGATGCGAACCACGTCCAGGCCACCAAGGCCCTGGGCCTGCTGAACCTCTGGTCGGCGAAGCCGGACATCCCGGAGGGCGTGCGGCTGCTCAAGCGGTACCTGGAGCTGCAGCCGCAGGCGCCGGATTCGACGCAGATCCGAGAGATCCTGAAGTCCTTCGAGTCGTCCAAGTAGGTCCCACGGGTGATTAAGCCAGGGAGGCGGCCGGACCGCGCCGGCCGCCTCCCGCTTTGTCTTCCCTCAAGCCGGATCGACTAGAACGTGGCGCGCAGTGCCAGTCTCACCGCCATCGGGTCCTGGAAGAGCGTCGCCTTGCCGAAGTCCGGGTTCACGCACTCCGGACACGGGTCGATGATGCCTTCCAGCTCCGCCGGCACTTCGACCGTGCCGCCCAGTTCGTAGTCATACTCGAACTCGACGCCCGTCTGATTGTTGAGGAGGTTGAAGACGTCGACGCTCGCCTCGAGCTTCTTGTTGCCGCCCAGCCCCAGCGGGATCGGGTAGTCCATGTGCAGCGCAATGTCCGCCGTCCCCGCGCTCCGGCCGCTGGCGCCGCGCGGCTCGAGCACGATCTCGCCGCCGTTGCCGTAGACCTCGTTGAAGCCCATCTTGGTGAGCGGGATGCCGCTCTGCAGCGCCACGCTCATCCCGACGTTGAGACCGTTGTCGAGCCGGTACGACCCGTAGGCGGTCAGCACGTACGGACGATCGCTCGGCAGGGGCCCGCTGGCGCTGGTGTAGCCCCAGACGCTGGGATTCGCCAGGTAGTTGAAGTCGTAGAGCGAGGTGATGAACGGGTCACTCTGCCCGTTGTCGCGGCGGAAGTAACCCTCGTAGTTGCCCCGCAGGCGGGACCAGGTGTAAGCGGCCATGAACTGCCAGTTGTCGTGGAGCCGCCGGTCCAGCTTGAACGTGACGGCATCGTAGTTGCGCTTCGGCTTCGGGTCGCCGAACTTGGGTCCCGGGTTGGCGATGACGTACTCGCCGAAGTCCTCGGTCCCTTCCAGGATGCCGACGTAGGAGCCGGTCTGGACGTCCTCCATCGTGCGGCCCAGCTCGCGATGCATGTAGCTGACGCCGAAGTTCAGGAACGGCCGCAGCTCACGCTCCGCGCCGATGACGAACTCGTCGAGGTAGCTGAGCTTGGCGTCCTCGTCGATCCGCGTGGGCACATCGCCGAAGGAGATCACGTTGAACTGATTCGCCGGGATGAGCCCCTGGGGATTGTTCCAGTCGGTCGTGGCCGCGGTCACCGCATCCAGGTCGTAGTAGACCAGGTAGGTCTTCTCCTCCGACAAGGCGCGCACGGCGAGGTCGTTCGGGACCTTGCCGAAGAAGCGCCCGTAGGCGAAGGAGAACTTCGTCCGGTTGTCCATGGTCGGGTCGACCGTCAGGTGGAGGCGCGGCGACCAGTTGTTGTCCCACGTGAACTCGTTCAGGTTCCCGAGCAGCTTTTCCTGCTCGTAGCGGATGCCCGCCATGATGCTCAGGTACTTCGTCGGATTCCAGGTATCGGAGAGGAAGCCCGCGGTGTAGTGGGCTTTCGTCTCGACCCCGATCGAGCTGCTCCGGATGCGGTTGATGCGGAAGCGCGAACCCGAGGCGTTGATGTCCCACGTGTAGCCGGTGGAAGACGTGATGCGGGTGTCGTCCGCCGTTCCGTACGTCTCGTCCGCGCCCGGATCGGTCACGATCTCGATCCCGGTCGGCCCCGAGTAGTTCGGGGTCTCATCGTAGCGGATGTCCTGGTAGATGATGCCGTAGCGGAGATTGTGCTCGCCCGCCGCCTGCAGGAAGTTCGACAGCTTGAGCTGATACTGGAAGTTCTTCGAGGTCGCATCCTCGTAGAACCCCACGCCGCCGTAGCGAATGGGCGGGATGAACTGATCCTCGTGCTGCGGCCGGCGATCGATGCCGCCAGGGAGCAACGCCTGATCCGGCTCTTCACTGAACGTGTCCGTGTGGTAGGCCGCCATGCCTTCCACGAAGAGGTTCGTCAGGAGCTCGCCGTTCCAGTGGCCGACGAAGTTGTTGCCGCCGTAGGTGATCTTGGAGAACTTCATCGTCGGATCGGCCTGCGCCACTGCCTCACCGCGCTGCGCGCCGACCTCGCCCACCGACGGATCGCCGAAGGCCGACACGCTCAACGTGTGCCGCGGGTTGAGCAGCCACTTCAGGTTGACCGCGTAGTTGTAGATCGTGCGCTTGGCGGTGAGCGTCGTGTCGAGGCCCTGATACTCATGGAGCACGGCCGCCGTCCGGCGGTCGCGCGTCGTGAAGGTCGGGTCGAAGGCCGCGAACCAGAACGCCTTGTCCTTGATCACGGGGCCGCCCGCGGCGAAGCCGTAGTCCTGGCTGCCGAAGCCGACCAGGTCGTTGGAGGCGTTGATGCGGTCGGTGCGAACCCGGTCCGCCTCCATGTCCTTCAGCTGCAGATACCCGAAGATGCTGCCGCCGAAGGTGTTGGTGCCGGACTTGGTGATCAGGTTGATGTAGCCGCCGAGGGCCTCGCCGTACTCCGGCTCGTACCCGCCGGTCTTGATCTGCACCTCTTCGATGTAGTCGTAGTTGACGCCCGTGCCCAACGATCCGTAGACGATCGAGTAGGACCCGGCGCTACCATACCCGGTGTTGCCGATGCTCATGCCGTCGACGACATACGTGTTCTCCAGGCCGCTCGATCCCGCGATCGAAGGGTTGGAGGCATCGATGCCGCTTGCCACCACGCCCGGCGCCAGGCCCAGCGTGTTGGAGAAGCTCCGGCCGAGCGGGACGCTCGACATCATTGCGGAGTTGATGTTGGCGCCGGTGGTGGTGGTCGACAGGTCGACCACCGGTGCGGACCCGACGACCTCGATCTTCTCGGAGATGCCCGGCGTCAGCAGGACCTCGACACGCACGCGGGCCCCGAGTCGCACCTGGATGTCCTGACGCTCGGCCGTCGTGTAGCCGTGCAGCGTCGCGGACAGGTTGTAGGCACCCGGTGTCAGATAGGGGAAGCGGAACACGCCGTCGTCGCGGGTCACCGCCGTTCGCGTGCCCTGCGCCGACGTGATCGTCACCGTAACGCCCGACAGAGGCTGACCGGCAGGGTCGGTCGCGGTTCCATCAATGGACCCGGTCGTCGCCTCCTGGGCGAAGGCGAGCCCGAACCAGGATGCCACGACCAAGGCCAGCAGCCCGGACAAGAGAATCCTGTGTTTCATCTCCGTCTCCCTCCCATTCCTTTCTTGGCGTGCCTCGCGCTCAGGTTGGGGGAGACGGCGGACCCCGCCTGCACCCCGTCCGGTCTAACCCCTCAGGCCAGGGAGGTTAGGAACGCTCGGTCCCAGGCCCCATAACTTTCGATCCCCTGCGGGATCGACATCACGAGACCAGCACGACACACAGAGCCAGACTCCCATCGATCATCTATCGAGAGCCGCCCTTACGGTCCAGAGAGACCGTCAGGCGACGATCGCACCCATCCGCGCCCGAGCGGCAAGCCGTTCCGCAGGGCACCGGATTTCGCGGCGAGACTGCAAGCACCTCCGGACGCCGTCAAGCACGAAACCTCATGGCGGGATGGCACGCACGCCCTCGACGCGGAAGCCACGGGAGAGGGCCGGGCGGACCCGGTCCGCGGAGCGCACAGGGAGTCAAGGCGCGGCGGAAGGTGGCGAGCCCGGCCGGCCGCGCCTGGTCATCGGGCAGGGCGGGCATGACGGCAATGCCCTTGATTATCCGCGACTTTCGCTCGGTCACGCTTGGCGTCCGGCGCGGGGGCCGTCGTCCGGGAGGCGCAAGGGGCGCCGGCCGGCCCGGCGCCCCTCACGCGAGCTTTGTGGAGTATGCCCGTTGCCTAGCGCTGGCGCGTGCGTTCCGAACGGCGCTCGCGCGCCTGGCGCTGCTCCAGCTGGCGGCGCTCCTGCTGCTGCCGCTCGTTCAGCCTCGTCCGCTCCTTCTGGACCTTCGCCTCGTCCTGCGGCGCACGGCGCGCCGCGGTGCGATTCGTCGCTTGCTGGTAGCGTTGCTCGAGCTGCGCCCGCTCCTCCTCGTGCCGCACCCTCAGCTGCTGCTCCTCATCGATCTGACGCTTCGGCTTCACCACCCGGTAGTGGGCCGGGGCACGCATGACCCGCGCGTCGTCGGTCGATCGGAAGTTGGGCCGATAGACGCGGACCACGTTGCCGCGCTCGATGGTTCGGCCGGCCGGCTCCTGCGGTCCGCGGTCGACGATGACGCGCTGTCGCACGCGCTGGCCGGTGCGACGCTCGATGTCCCGGACCGCGAGGCTGCGGTCGACGATGCGACCCTGCAGGTATCCGTAGTCCGTCACATCCCGGCTGTTCCGGAAGTGGTGCTCGGCGCGATCGTGCCCGAGGAAGTGCCGCCGCAGATGGTGCCGCAGAAAGTGACGATCCTGGACGAAGCACCAACCGCCCAGGTAGATGCCCGTGCCGAAGCGCCACCCGTCGCTGACGAAGCCGACGCCGATCCGCCAGTGCGCCCCGGGCGGCAGCGGGGCCCAACCGACGATGCCGTTACCCAGGCGCCAGGCGACCCACGCCGGACCCCAGACGGTGTCCGGCACCCAGACCCAGCCGTAGAGGTCATCGAAGGCCCAGCGACCGTAGTGGAAGGGCGCCCAGCCCCACTCCGCGTTGTCGACCCACGTCCAACCGTAGTCGGTGTAGGTCCAGTAGCCGTCGGAGTAAGGGCGCCAGTCGGCCGACACGTCCGCCGGCACCCAGACGAACCCGTAGGGCTCGATCGTCACCCAGAAGCCGTAGGGCTCCAAGGCACTGGCGAAGTAGTTGATGTCCACGACGGCCGTGATGGGCCCGTGCAGCCCCGCGGAGGCGACGCCAGCCCCGCTCGCGCCGAGCGCGGACGCCATGACGAGTGCAAGCATGATCCCCTTCATTACGCACCTCCTCGACTTGGCTACCCGGTTCAGCTCCCGAGTGTTCATACCGGCGAAGGAAGGAAGATGTTCGCGGATTCTGCAGCCCATTGCACGTCAGGAAGATAGCGTGGATCGCCGAGCCCGCGAGCGTCGGTTCTCCGCCTCAGCGGACCACCACGACCCGCGTCGCGCCGGCCATGCCGGCCGCCTCCAGGCGGCAGAAGTAGACGCCGGAGAGGACCGCCTGGCCCTGATCGTCGCGTCCGTCCCAGATCACGGTGTGAGGCCCGCGATCCTGCGTCGCGCCGAGCAGCCGCCGCACCTGCCGGCCCAGGCAATCGCGCACCGAGAGCGTGACCGCGCCATCCTGGGGGAGCGCGTAGTGGATCGCCACGCGATCGTCGAAGGTGATGCCGCGCTCGACGGAGAGCGCGAGGCCCTCGCGCCCGGGGTCGTGCGGCCCCACGCCCATGCCGGAGTCTGGCGCGCCCAGCGAGACGATCGCCATCGGGATGTCGCTCGAGGGGATCCCGGTCGCCGCGCGGATGGCGGACTGCTCCGACGACGTCAGACTCGTCGTCAAATAGCCCTGCAGGCCCATGGAAGACGCCTGTACCAGCGCGCCGACCGCGGCGAATCCGACCTCGACCTCCGGCCAGGAGCCGGTCGAGCCGACGCAGAGGATCATGTAGTGCGGCGCCACCGGCAGGCGCGACACTGCCTGCCGCAGCGCGGGCCGCACATCGCCCGCGGTGACCAGCTCAATGCGATGGTCGTGCGTGGTGAGATCGGTTCCCGGCGGGACGCGGTTGTGGAAGCGATGAACCGCCGCCGGGCCCGCGGCGTAGATGCGGCGCGTCAGGTAGTAGTTGGCGACGGCGGAGGCGCAGGTCAGTCCGCCCCGGCCGCCGGACGCGTGATGGTTGCCGCAGCCGTAGGCGGCCCACAGGAGCTGCGAGAGCTGCGGGAGGGAGAGGTCGGTCGCGGCGAAGGTCGTGTCATAGGCCAGGCTCTCGAGGGACGTGTCGAGGAAGACGTCGCCGTCGGTCTCCGGGTTGGGCAGCGAACCGTCGGACGAGACCGCGAGGAGCGTCGTCGTGAGCCCGGCCACGCTGCGGATCCCGAAGCTGGTGACGAGGTCGACCGGCTGCGGGAGATTCCAGTTGTTGTTGGCGTAGGTGACCGCACTCGCGCGCGGGCAGCTCGCCAGCTGGCTCGCGGTGCCGGTCCAGAGCGCGACCGACTCGAGCTGCGCCAGGTGCAGCGCGGCCCCGGCGTCGATCGTCACGTCGGACGCGACGCCGACCTCGAAGGCGGCCGTCGCGTCCGAGCGCCAGTCCCCGGCCTTGTGGACGCTGAGCGTGTGCGTGATCGGATCGTAGAGATAGACGTTCTGGCCGGTTGCCGCGTAGATCGCCCGCGACGCGCCCGTCACGGGCGCCCGGGCCGTCGCGTGGAGCACGTCCCCCAGCATCTGCTCCGTGCCCGCGGACGACCAGCCCCCGTGATAGGAGAGCCGCGAGTTCTGGCAGATCTCGGTCGAGTGGGGATCGACCACCGGCGGCGGAAGGTCACGCCGATCCGCGGCGGCCGCCCCGGCGGTCGCCACCGTGAGCAGGGCCAGGATCATCGCCGCCGCGAGCCAGGAGAAGCCGTGCCGTCCCAGGTGCGCGCGCTCGCGCCGCATGCCGAGCCCCCTTTCGGATGCCCTCACCCCCGGGCGCCAGCAAGCGGACGAACCACGGTCGGATCGCAGAGCCCACGCGCGCGGAGACACGCCCGGATCCGAGAACAGTTTACCACGCCGGCGTAGCGAGGGATAGCGACCCGCCGGCGGGCGCCGACCTGGACGCGTCCGGCCGCGACCGCTAGGATCGACGCGGTTCGGGACGGGCCCGGATCGTGCCCAACGGGAGGCGCAGCAACTCGTGAACATTCGGACCCTCCGCGGGTGGCGCGGCGCGCTGACGTCGCTGCTCGGCCTGGCCTTGCTGGGACTCGCGTGCACCGCGCGGGAGGAGGGGACGCTCCCGCGAATCCGTCGCACGGGCGTGCTCCGCGTCGGAACCGACGCGACCTATCCGCCCTTCGAGACGATCGACCCGGCGACGGGCGGCCTGGTCGGGTTCGACGTCGACCTGGTGCGCGCGCTGGCGCGCCAGCTCCCGGCGCGCGCGGAGTTCGTGATCGTACCCTTCGACGGGATCGTGCCCGGGCTGAAGTCGGGCAAGTATGATCTCGTCGTCTCGGCGATGACGATCACGCCGGAGCGTGCGCAGCAGGTTCGCTTCACCGAGCCCTACACCGTCGCCGGGCAGTCGATCGTGGTCCGCCGGGCGGAGGCCTCGATCCGGAGTGCCGCCGAGCTGGCGGGCAAGCGCATCGGCTGCCAGCTCGCGACCACCGGCGAGATGGAAGCGAAGAAGGTCCCCGGCGCGCGCGTCGTCAGCTTCGATGCGATCGGCTCGGCGTTTCGGGATCTCGAGAACGGCAACCTGGACGCCGCCATCGCCGACACCCCGACCGCGCGCATCTTCATCCGCGACCACCCGACGCTCGACCTGGCGGGGGAGCCCCTGACGCGCGAGGAGTTCGGCATGGCCGCGCGGCCGGGCGATGCGGAGCTGGTCGAAGCGCTGAACCGCGGCCTGGCGGAGCTTCGGGACACGGGCGAGATGCAGGCCTTGGAGGCGAAGTGGGGGATCGCGGCCGGCGCGCGCCCCTGATCCGCGACCGGGAGGTGTGGCTCGATGGATCCGCTGGCGGCGCTTGGACGCATCGTGATCTTCCTGCTCCCGACGGTGCCGGAGACGATCAAGATCACGCTCGTCTCCTTCGCTCTCGCGCTCCTGCTGGGGTTGCTGGTCGGCGTGGTGCGGATCGCGCCGCGGGCGCCCTGGACCTGGATCGGCCGTACCTACGTCGACGCGATTCGGGGCGTTCCGCTGCTGGTCTGGATCTTCTTCATCTACTTCGGGCTGGGGCGGGTCCTGCACCTGCCCCAGTTCGTGGCCGGGGTGCTGGCGATCGGGATCTGCTACAGCGCGTACGTGGGGGAGACGATCCGTGCCGGGATCCAGGCGATCCCGCGGGGGCAGTGGGAGGCCGCGGCCTCGCTGGGGCTCTCGCACCGCCAGGCGATGCAGCGGATCATACTGCCCCAGGCGGTGCGCGTCGTCGTCCCGCCGGTCATGAACGACTTCATCGCGTGCCTGAAGGACTCCTCCCTGGTCTCGATCATCGGCCTGCGCGAGCTGACGCGCGCCGGGCGCGAGTACTCCTCGGGGACGTTCGTCGACTTCGAGACCTGGCTGGTGGTGGGGATCCTCTACCTGGCGATGACCGTGGCGCTCACGCGCTGCTCCGCGCTGCTCGAGGCGCGCTTGCGCCGCCCGGAGGCGGCCGCGTGATCCGGGTCGAGCGGGCGAGCAAGCGCTTCGGCGCGCACGTCGCGGTGGATCAGGTCTCCTTCCACGTTCCGCCCTCGACGGTCACGGTCCTCATCGGCCCGTCCGGGTCGGGCAAGAGCACCGTCTTGAGGCTGATCAACGGCCTGGAGCGCCTGGACGCGGGCGCGATCGTGCTCGACGGCCTCCCCCTGGATGCGGCCGGCCGCAACCTGGAGCGGGTGCGGGCCGAGACCGGGATGGTCTTCCAGCAGTTCAACCTCTTTCCCCACCTGCGCGTGCTCGAGAACCTGACCCTGGCGCCGCGCCTGGTGCGGGGCCGTCCCGCGGCGGTCGTGGAGGCGGAGGCGCGAGCGCTGCTGGCGAAGGTCGGGCTGGCCGACAAGGCGGCGCGCTTCCCGGCGCAGCTCTCGGGCGGCGAGCAGCAGCGGGTGGCAATCGCGCGCGCCCTCTGCATGAAGCCGAAGGTGATGCTCTTCGACGAGCCGACGTCGTCGCTCGATCCCGAGATGATCCAGGAGGTCCTGGAGGTGATGAAGGCGTTGGCGGCCGAGGGCATGACGATGGTCGTCGCGACCCACGAGATGGGCTTTGCGCGCGAGGTGGCGCACGAGGTCCTCTTCCTTGATGGCGGCCGGCTGATCGAGGCCGGCACCCCGGAGCGGATCTTCGGCCGACCGCGCGAGAGCCGGACGCAGGCGTTCCTGGCGAAGGTGCTCTAGTCCCGCCGCTGGCTCGCACCGGGTCGTGCGTTGGGTGTGACCGGAGAGCCGCACGACCTGCGGTCCGGGACGAAGGAGGGGGCATGCCGGGTTCGCACCACCCGCGGCGCGCCGCGACGGGTTTCGGCATTGGTTTGCTCGCGCTGGCGGCCGGACTGCTCGCGTCGGGATGCAGCCGGGTCAACCTGAGCTGCGCGTGGCAGTCCACCGCGATCGTCGTCGATGGCCAGACCCGCGAGTGGTCGAGTCCCTGGTACGCGCTGGCCGACGAGCGTATCGCGCTCTCGGTGACGAACGACGAGACGTTCCTCTACCTCGGCATCGCTCCGTCGGGCTCCGACGTCCAGGCCCAGATGATGCGGGGCGGGATCACGATCTGGCTGGATCCGACGGGTGGCCAGCGCCGCGACTTCGGGATCCGCTACCCCCTCGGCCACGGCAGGCCGCCGGGCCCGCCGGACTCGCTGCGCGGCGCGCATGGCCCCGGCGCCGAGGCGATGCGCCGCCCCGATCCGGAGGCGATGCGCCGCGCCCTGGAGGCCGGGCCGAAGGAGCTCGAGATCCTCACCGATGGGGGCAAGGCCCGGCGTCGTGTGCCTCTGAGCGAAGCCGGAGGCATCGAGGCCCGCGTCGGGTTCTTGGAAGAGCAGCTCGCCTACGAGATCCGGATTCCGCTGTGCTCCGACCCGCAGCATCCCTTCAGCGCCGGTCTGGTCCAGAATCAACCGCTTGGCCTGGGTATCGAGATCGCTGCCGCGACGGGCGGCGGGCGGGGCGGACGGCCCGGAGGCCGGCATGGTCCCGGAGGCGGAGGATCCGGGCCACCCTCGGGGGGCCCGCCGGACGGTGCCGGTCCCCCCGGCGGAGGCATGCCGCCGGGCGGTGGCGGACGGGAAGGCCTGCGGGGTGGGTCCTCGGGCGCAATCAAGGTCTGGGTGCGGGTCCTCCCCGCGGTGTGCCCCGCGACGCCGTAGCTCAGTTCCTCCCGGAGCGGGGTTGTCACGCAGCGGCTGGCCCGGCTCAGCCAGTCGCCTACCACGAACGTCCGAAAGAAGATAGTCATCCTAGCCGATGGATCCCCTGGGGATTTGCACCCAGGGAGGAAGCGTGCGCGGCGCGGCAAAGGCGATCACGTGCCTGGCGATCCTGGTGTGGGCGGTTCTGGGGGGCTCGGCCGTCGAGGGGACGCCCACCCCGCGCAGCGTGATGGATCTCTCGATCGAGGAGTTGCTCGACCTGGATGTGCAAGTGGCGTCGGCGGGGCCGCAGGCGACTCGGGAAGCGCCGGCGGTGCTGACGGTCGTGACGCGCGAGGAGATCCAGGAGTCGGGCGCGCGCGATCTGATCGACGTGCTGCGGCTCGTCCCCGGCTTCGAATTCGGCGTGGACGTCTGGGGTATCGTCGGCCTCGGCTTCCGCGGGCTCTGGGGCCACGAAGCGAAGATCATGCTTGCCGTGGACGACATGATCATGAACGAGCCGATGTACGGCAACCTGCAGTTCGGCAACCACTTCCCGGTGGATCTGATCGAACGGATCGAGATCGTGCGCGGCGCCGGATCGGTGATTCACGGCAACTACGCCGAGCTGGCGGTCATCAACATCATCACCGCGATCGGGGACGAGGCCACCGGCCTGCACGGCTCGCTGGCGTCGGGCTGGTTCGCCGACGGGCGTGCCCGGACGAACCTGGCCGCGAGCTACGGCCGCGAGTGCGGGGAGGACGCCTATCTCGGGATCTCCGCCTTCGGCGCCACCGCGCAGCGCAGCGCGCTCACCTACACCGACGTCTATGGCAACGCGTACGACATGGATGGCAGCTCGGGCCTGCAGACCCTGCAGATCGGCCTGCACTACTTGCGCGGGGGGCTGCGTGTCCGCTTCCTCTATGACGGCTACTGGACGAAGACGCGCGATGCTGACTTCGAGATCGCGCCCGAGCCATTCCACTCGGATTTCACCACGTACCTGGCGCAAGTCTCCTACGCCTACGCGCCGCGGCCGAACCTGACGATCACGCCGGAGGTCCAGGGCAAGGTGCAGATGCCCTGGCGCAATGACGACGACCCGGCTTCCGAGTACGTCTTCTACGATCCGACGGCGCAGCTCTACGGCGGAGTGCTGAAGGTCAACTGGGACCCGTCCGAGCGGCTGGCGATCCTGGCGGGCGGGTCGTACAAGTGGGACTTCGCGCGCTACGGAATCCGGGCGCCCTACTTCTTCGGGAACGGGAAGCGCACGATCGACTACCGGCGTCGCGCGCTCTTCGCGGAGGCCTACTGGAAGACCGCCCTGGCCCATGTGACCGCGGGGCTGCGCGTCGAGGGCCACAGCAGCTACAACACTGCGCTCGTCCCGCGATTCGGGCTGACGCGCACCTTCGGTCCGGCCCACGCCAAGCTGATCTACAATCACGCCTACCGCGCGCCCGCGTTCGAGCAGGCCGGCAGCGGCACCCCGGTCAAGACGGAGGAAGCGGACGTCTATGAGGTCGAGGTCGGCCGCCGCTTCGGGAGCTCCGGATACGCCGGGGTCAACCTCTACGAGATCCGTGTGCATCGGCCGTTGGTCTACGTGTCGCAGGAAGACGTCGTGCGCAACTTCGGGTCCCTCGGCAGCCGGGGCGTGGAGGTCGAGGGAAAACTCCAGGGGGACCTGGGCCATCTCACGGCACGTTACTCGTTCTACGCCGCCCGCGAGGGCTCCCTCTCGTACTTCGTGGTGCGGGGGGAGGACGATCTCACGCTCGGCTTCCCCGCCCACAAGGTGACGCTCACGGGCACCGTGTACGCCTCGGACGCATGGAGCGTGACGCCGTCCGTGATCTGGACCAGCGCGAGGTACGCCAACGTCGGCTACGACGACGAGGCGGAGCTTGCCGAGTTAGCACGCCTGGACCCCGAGGCGGTCACCAACCTGCACGTCCGCTACCAGGGCCTTCAGGACCATGGCGTGACGATCGGGCTCGGGATCTTCGACCTCTTTGCCGCCAATCACCAGTTCGTCCAGCCGTACGACGGCCTGCACGCGCCGCTCCCCGGCCCGGGCCGGGAGTTCCTGCTTCGGATCGGCTACAGCTTCGATTGACGTCCCCGCCGCAGCACCCGCGACCCGGTTCCCGAGCAGGCGTCATCACGCCCCGCTCCCGGGGGAGTCACGGCGGCGAAGCGCCCTCGGCTCCTGCCCGACCGCCGGCTTGCGAGGCGGGGCGACCTTCGTGCATAATCGTACGTTCGATGAACGTTGGACGGCCCGGGGC
>Ga0163210_1000338_pt1 | contig 19527 bp, 13 predicted proteins | sample Kivu_220m_FD_113536 | JGI IMG/M metagenome (GOLD analysis project Ga0163210, IMG submission 113536) | Freshwater microbial communities from Lake Kivu, Western Province, Rwanda to study Microbial Dark Matter (Phase II) - Kivu_220m | ecosystem: Environmental > Aquatic > Freshwater > Lake ...
AGAAAAATGAGGAATCTTCTTTTTACCCGCTAAATACTGGCCGGTCAAAGATTGAGGATTAGTTTTAATGGCTTGAGGAAAACCTTCGGCCACTACTTTACCTCCATTTTTGCCCGCTTGTGGACCAAAATCTACGAGCCAATCAGAGCTATTAATTATAGAAGGGTCGTGTTCAACCACGATAACGGTATTACCCAAGTCACACAACCTTTTTAAGGTTTGAACCAAACGTTTGGTATCTTTGGGATGAAGGCCAACAGTGGGTTCATCAAGAATATAAAGGACGCCAGTCAAACCACTGCCTATTTGGCTGGCAAGCCTAATTCTTTGTGCCTCACCAACTGATAAAGTTGAAGCCATTCGTGACAAAGTGAGGTAATTTAATCCTACCGTTAGCAAAAAAGACAGCCGTTTTCTAGTCTCTTTAATAATCGGCTCGGCGATTGACTTTTCCTTTAGAGTTTTTAGAGATTCTGGTAAATTTTTTAGCCATTCGTGAAGATCTTTCAAAGAGATTTGAGATAATTTAGCAATTGAATGGCCATCAATAGTAACATTTAGGCTTTCTTTTTTTAACCGTGTACCTTGACAGACAGGACAAACTTCTTTGATCATTAGTTTTTCAATTTCTTCGCGGATTACATCCGAGGTAGTGGTGTAATATCTTCGTTCTAGATTGGCTGCTCGCCAGGGTGAGACTTTAGTGATATCAATTTTCAGTTTAACTCCTAATCCATTACACTCTGGACAAGCACCAAAAGGAGAATTAAAAGAAAACAACCTTGGTTCTATTTCTGGTAAAGAAATGTTACAGGAAGGGCAGGCAAAACGTTGGGAAAATAAAGTATCTTGCATTTTTGTTGGTTTTTCAGGAAGGGTAAAACCTTTGTCTTGAATTTCGGATAGAATCACTAGACCATCAGCTAAATCTAAAGCAATTTCTACATCATCTTTGATTCTCTGAAAGAATTTTTTGTCTTTAACTTGTTTTTTCTCTGTAGAAATTCGGTCGACAACAACCTCAATATTGTGACGGTTGGTCTTAATTAAGAACAGATCTTCATTGAGGTTAAAGATCTGGCCGTCAATTCTGGTTTGCTCAAAGCCTTTTCTTTTGAGATTTTCAAAAAGTTTGGTAAATTCACCTCTCTTGTCACGAACAATCGGGGAAAGAATCAAAAATCTAAATTGTTTTATGGTTAAATGGCTAAATTGTTGAATGGTTAAATTGATGATTTGCTCACTGATGCTTTGGCTTGACTGGATAGAAACTTCACGGTTACAGGAAGGACAATGAGGATGGCCGATTTTAGCGTATAAAAGGCGGAGATAATCGTAGATTTCGGTTACTGTTCCTACAGTTGAGCGAGGGTTGTGGGATAAAGCGTGTTGGTCAATAGCAATTGCCGGTGATAAACCTTCGATGGTATCAACCTCTGGTCGTCTCATCATCCCCAAAAATTGGCGGGCATAGGAGGAAAGACTTTCTACATAACGTCGCTGCCCCTCGGCGTATAAAGTATCCATTGCCAAACTGGTTTTGCCCGAGCCGGAAACACCCGTGAAAACAACGAGTTTATTTTTGGGAATCTTGACGGTGATATTTTGTAAGTTATGCTCGCGAGCACCTCTAACGGTAATAAAGTTTTCCATATTATTAAATTGTCAAACTAAATGATTAGTTGAGTTTTCTTAATTTGTAACACCCATACTGCCCTTTAGCTATCATAAACTCTTCCCCTTTTCCCGTGGCAATTTGTTATTATATAATAAAAGTATATGGGGAGACAGCAAGAATTGGAATGCCGGCTAGCCATTCTTAGGCATGGCCAGGGGAATCCCCCAATCACAAAAAAGTGTATCCGTGAAGATGTGAGACAAGGGATAGTAGGTTGTGAGCATCATATTCGGGGAGTGAGACGGGGCGTAAAAAATATTGTAGAGAAATGCGAGCGGGCAAGGATGGCAAGGAGACTCCCCATTCCTGAATTTGATTAAAAGGAGAGCAATTTTTGGATTAAGTCCCGCACCTCGGCGGCTTTTTCGAAATCCAAGGCGGCGGCTGCTTGACGCATTTGGCGGCGGAGTTTAGGAATCAGTCTTTTGGCTTCGCCAGGAGTCAGTCCCTCTAAATCAATTTCATCTAATTTTGAATTTTTCTCTACGATTCTCTCTCTTATTGGTTTTTGGATGCCTTTCGGTTTGATTCTGTATCTTCGGTTGTACTCCAATTGGGCTTTCCTCCTTCTTTCTACTTCTTCAACTGCTTCTCTCATCGCCGAAGAAACCTCATTAGCATATAAAATCACTTGGCCGGAAACATTCCTGGCAGCTCGGCCCATGGTTTGAATCAAAGAGGTTTTGGAGCGTAAGAAACCTTGTTTGTCTGCGTCCAAAATTGCCACCAAAGAAACTTCGGGTAGATCCAAGCCTTCCCGTAAAAGATTGACACCCACAATCACATCATATTTACCGCCTCGTAAGTCGGCCAAAATATCAGTTCTCTCCAAGGTTTTGATGTCCGCATGGAAATAGTGGACGTTAATCGGCTCTCTTGTATTTTGAAGATCGGACAAGAAATAAGCCAATTCTTCGGCCATTTTTTTGGTTAAAGTGGTAACCAAAACCCGCTGGCTTTTGTTTTTTCTTTTAAGAATTTCTTGGATCAAATCGTCAATTTGGTTTTCTTCGGGGCGGATGATGACTTGGGGGTCAACAAGGCCAGTAGGACGGATGAGTTGCTCGACTACCCCATCTTTCCACCTCGCAGGAGTGCGTTCGCACACCTCCGAGGTGTCTTGGTAGCATTTCCTTGCTTGATTAATTTCCCAATCCGCCGGAGTGGCGGAAACATAAATTGCTTGCGGTACTCGTTGCAAAAATTCAGGGAACTTCAACGGTCGGTTGTCTAAGCAAGAAGGCAAGCGAAAACCAAAGTCGATTAAAGTCTTTTTCCGACTTAAATCGCCCCGATACATACCTCTTATTTGAGGAACACTTATGTGAGACTCATCAATTACCAGTAAAAAATTCTTTCCATAAACATAGTGAAAATAATCCAGTAAGGTAAAAGGCGGTTCGCCTGGCAGACGGCCGTCAAAATAACGAGAATAATTTTCAATCCCGTTAACATAGCCGGTTTCGGCAATCATTTCTAGGTCATAATTAACTCTTTGCTCCAAACGATTGGCTTCTAGATGTTTACCTGTTTTCCGCAGCTGTTCTAATGTAATAGTCAAATCCTGGCGGATTTGACTAAAGGCTTGGTCTAGAATATCGGGATGAGCCAAGTAGTGCTTGGCCGGATAGAGAAGATAGGAATCCAAAACTGTCTTTTCTCCGCTAAAGAGAAGACAACTGATGAGTTGTTGGATTTCGCCATGGCTAACTTTAATCTTTAGAATTTCATCCTGATAAGCAGGGAGAACTTCAATTGTTTCTCCCCGAACTCTAAAAGTGCCTCTGGAAAGCTCTAATTTAGCCCGCTGATAGTGCAAGGCAACCAGTTGATAAAGCAGTTTTTCCTGGTCAATCTTTTGTGCTTTCTTTAAATGAATTACATACCGACCATACTCAAAGGGCGAACCGAGGTTATAGATACAAGAAACCGAAGCAACAATAATAACATCTTTTCTGGAAAAAAGTAGGTTGGTGGCTTGTAAACGGAGTTTGTCAATTTCTTCATTGATATCAGTTTCTTTGGCAATGTAAGTGTCTGTTTGGGCAATATAGGCTTCTGGTTGATAATAATCATAATAAGAGACAAAGAAGCCAATGCCATTCTTGGGAAAAAATTCTTTAAATTCCTGATAAAGTTGAGCCGCCAGAGTTTTGTTATGGGAGATAACTAAAGTTGGTTTTTGGGTATTGGCAATAACTTTGGCAATGGTAAAAGTTTTGCCACTACCAGTAACACCCAGCAAAACTTGGTGCTCCCGACCTTCTTTTACCCCCATCGTTAATTTTTCCATCGCCTGGGCTTGGTCGCCCGCAGGTTGGTAGGGAGAAGAAATTTGGAACTGCATAGATTAAACCAAAAATAAAAAACCAAAGACCAAAAACACAAACCTAAAAAAGCTTCGCTTTCTAATTATACCAATTTACGTTAAAATATACCTAAATGGTTGATGATTTAGACCGGCGAATCGCGGATATTCAAAAAGAAATTAAGGCTACGCCTTATCATAAAGGAACCGAGCATCATATTGGACGATTAAAGGCGAGGTTGGCGAAACTCAAAGATGAAAAAATCAAAAAAGCCATCAAAAAAGGTGGCAGCGGAGTTGGTTTTGCCGTCAAAAAAGTGGGTGAGGTCACTGTTGTTTTGGTCGGTCCTCCTTCGGTGGGTAAGTCAACTTTAATTAATCAGTTAGCCCGAACTACCTCCAAAGTTGGCGCTTACGCTTTTACCACTACCTCTGTTATCCCCGGCATGATGTCTTATAAAGGGGCAAAAATTCAGATCTTTGATGTGCCGGGTTTAGTTGCCGGTGCCTCTGAAGGTAAAGGCCGAGGCAGAGAAGTGATTTCCCAAGTCCGCTCCGCTGACCTTATTATTTTAATGATTGAACCTATTGCTTCGGAAACAGAAAAAAATCTTAAAAAAGAACTTTATGAAGCTGGTATTAGACTTGACGAAAACCCACCACAAATTTTGATTAATAAAAAGAGAAAAGGAGGCTTAAAAATTTTGGCAACTACCAAACTTTCTTTAACAAGAGAAACAATTAAGAAAATTGCCGAAGAGTTTCGTTTAGAAAATGCCGAGATAGTAATTAGGGAGGATGTGACAATGGAGCGATTGATTGATGCCCTGGCTGATAACCGAATTTATCTTCCCTCTTTGCTGGTAATTAATAAGATTGATCAGTTAAGATTAGAAGAACTGGAGAATATTAAAGATAAATTTGCCGGTCAAAAAGCGGTTTTTATTAGCAGTCTTAAAAATTGGGGTTTGGAAGAATTAAAAGAGATGGTTTGGGAAGAATTAGGTCTGATTCGGGTCTACTTAAAGAAGAAAAGCCAGGAACCAGATTTTCAATCGCCTTTTATCTTGAAAAAAGGCCAGAACTTCAAGAATTTGCTGGAACAAATCTCGATTTGTGAAAAGGAAACTTTTAAATCAGCCAAAATTTATGGCCCTAGCGCTAAATATCCTGGCCAGGAAGTCAGTCTGGATTTCCAACCGCAAGATGAGGAGATTGTCAATTTTGTGTAGTTTTAAACCCGAAAGGTTTAGGTATTTTAACCTTTCGGGTTAGAATTAGGGGAATGGTTACCCATAATGCAAATCCCAGACACTCCAACAGTTGAGGAATAAAAACGATGTAAATTTTTAATTTTTCATTTTTAATTTTTGGTTTATCTATTAGCCATCCATTCGCCCAATTGTTGACCAGAACATGATTAGGTATTTTTTCTCCAGATATCATCGGAAAAGTTGAGTTAAGCCAATTTTTAATTTTTGATTTTTTATCTTTAATTTGATAAGCCTGCCAGCCTTTTTCAAATGCTTGATTAAAAATTAGCAAATTAGGTTTTTGATTATTAGCTTTCTGACTGTTTACAAATTTCATTTCCTTAAGCCAGGTATAGGGAAAAGAATAAATCTTGATACTTTTTAGATGATTAATTGATTGAGTATTGCCGACAGCGTAATTGTCAATATTGAGGTCAAAACCGGCTCCGTAGTCACCCATCGGCGGAATTACATAGAAATGCTTGAGGAAATCCTTTGATTTTGAAAGACTGGTATAAAGATCGCATTTTTTTGTTTTGTAGTTGCTCAAACATAACCGCAATGGTAGACCTGCTACATTTTTTGTTTCTACCACCAAAAGATAGCCTTGATTTTGAAACAATTCCGGAAAGTCAAAGTGGTCACAGATAGAACCTCGTTGGGAGATGTATTCAATATAACCAATCCTATCTTGACGAACTCTATTTCGTTCAATATGTTTGGGTTGACGATGGTTGCAGCTGGTAGCTCTTCGTTCCAAAGATAAGATATCTAAATCAACCGCGGTTGAATGAGGAATAATTATTGGTTCGTCTGGAAACTGGTCAAGAGTAATTAAATAAGATTCATCGGTTATCACCAGTAAATCATCAGGCATTTTTTCTTGTTTGTCCAAAAAAGTTCTGAAGGGATAATATATTCCCTCACCGGAGATATAATTACCATTTTCCCAGTAAGCTTGGTCCTGGTATGACCACAGATAGGTGGGTTCGACACGGACATAATTATCAACAATAAATTCGTCGTTATAAGTTACATTAAGAGAGTTTTGGTAAACACTTAATTGAGGACCGAATCTTTTTGCTAAAGTTATTTTATCCGAAAAAGCAAATAAGTCTTTCATCTGTTGAAAATAAAGAAACTTGTTGCTTTCTCTGTTTTCAGGGGCAATGATATTCTCATCAACCAAAATCCATCTGACTTGATATTTTTCCAACACTTTTTCTAGTAAAGAAACATCCTGCGAATAAAGAGCATATGAGGCTTCACGATAGAACTGTTCATTGACAGGATTCCAGCGGTCAAAGTCGCGGTCCAAAACAGGCTGCTTGATGCCAAACCACATAAATCCTGCCCCCTGGAAACTAGAGAAGAAACCTCGGAGGTTGCCGAAGGCGTCCTGCGAGGTTGAGGAATTACCCCAATCATAATAGCTCCAACCATAAGGTGTATGAATCGGAAAATGGGCGACTTTCCCCTGTTCTTCTTGTTGATTAAACCAATCAAAAAGTGCAAAATATTCTTGAGGAATTTTAATTCTCATTGAAGGACTGATGAGATTACCCTTAAAGACAGGAAGCATAAAAAAAATAAGTGAAAAGGAAAGAGTGAAAAGTGAAAGGTAACAGAAAATTGGCTTCTTAGTTATTTTCTTAATTGTCATTAAGAGCAAGTTTGTTCCTTGAGAGAGAAAGACAGCGTAAGTAAACATAAGAGGAAGGGAAAATTTGGTAAAAGGAAAACGAAAGCCTTCCTTAACAATAGAAAGATTTATATTTGCTTTTAATAACAATCCCCCGATCGGGGTATAAATATCAAGAATAAACAAGAAACAGGCGAAAAAAATTGGTAGAAGTGCCAAGGCATATTTTTCTTTTTTTACTAAACTTGTCAAAATGCCAAGAATGACCAAGTTAAAAGCAACATAGCCGATAGCTTCAATTTTTGGATTGGCAAGGTGATTTCTCCATTCATTAAGTAAATAGTCGAATTTACCATTGCCCACATATTCGCTCCAGTTAAACAAAAAATTTTTCAAAATAGCAACGTCTTTAATCGTCCCAAATTCTTTGCTGGCAAGAAAGGCCTCTTCGGAAAACAAGCGATTTGTTTTAGCCAAGGGAACATCTTTACTATGATTGACCAAGAAATATAAATTAGGCAAAAGCCAATAAGAATTGATAATCAAAGTCAGTAAAAGGAGAATAATAGCTGGTTTAAACTTTCTATTAAGAAAAGACAGAGTGATAAGATACAAAAACAGGCAGAGAAAATAGACATACCAAAGATGGGCAGCGTAAGCCATCGGAGTAGACAAAAAAGTAATCAGGCTAAACATGACTAAGTCTTTCCGCTTTCTTTTTTGAATAAATTTTGTGGCGGATAAAAAGAGCCAAGGCAAAGCCGCATACAAAGTCGGAAACATTTCAAAAGGAACATAAAAGTGCTGGAGGGTGCCAAGATTAAGCAGATAAAAAAGCCCTCCTAGGAAAGAAGATAGCTTCGCCAATTCCCCAACCCTTCGGGTTGAAGACTCTAAACCCGAAGGGTTTTTCCTTGGCGAAGCTAAAAAGAGGTATTTCCCATACCAATACACTCCTAACGGTCCTAAAATTAAACAGAGGAAAATATAAAGATACCGAAGATTATTGAAAGGAAAAATGAAAGATAGTAACCACAAAAATAAAATTCTTGGCAAATCGGCCATATGGGAATGGCCGGCCACCGTGCCTAAACCCTGTTCTTCCCGCCAAACACCAAAAATAGCCCGTTTAAGATTTAGAGGGAAGTTAAACTCGGGATGAAGTGTATCCCATCCTGAAAGCCAAGTGCCGGGAGTAAAATTTCGCCAACACAAAAAGCCGGTAACCAACACCAGCAATAAAGGAAACAAGTTCCTTTTGAAGAAATGATGAGCTTTTTCCATACACGCCAAGTCCTCTTTTACTTATTTCCTGATGATTTCGGCACGGAGTAATTCAAAGATACGTCTTGGGCTTCCATCAGCATTATTGCCCCACTGCCTACGTTGGACGGAAACAACCAGCACTTCCACACAGTTATCTGGATTATTACAAGCACCTTGATACATTCCAGGAATACCATGTAGAAGTCTGTCAGCATAATGAGCCAGTAAGCCTTGTTCTGCTTTATCTATATTTTTCTCTCCATCCCACAAAGGCCCGCCACCGGTAAATCCATGCTCAACCCGAACAGGAGAATCAGCATCCCAAGCGTGAACGGACCTATCTCGATTTAGCAATAAAACCATTACCGCCCGATTTTGTTTGCCCCTCAATAACCCAACACCAGGAACATCAACATTTTCTCCCGTAAAAACCTTCCAAGAAGACATATTGAGTTGGGCCGTGCATTGATTGGTTGGTGGATTACTGCAATAATCACCCAGCTCTATACTTGGATCATATCCCGCCAAAGGTAGTGTTCCATCCGTCCGTTTAGTGTTTAGGGCCTTTTGAAAATCAGCGTAAGCAGCCGTATCTTTAGGTACAAATAGAGTATTTTGAAATGTATCCGGTTGGGTATGGAGTCTTAGTCTAGCATCAGGAACAAAGCCTTCTGGAAGAGCAACTTCCTTTTTTTCTCCATCGGCGTCTGTTATCTCCCATTTTCCCTCAGCAGTCCGAACTGCTGATTGGAAAACAGCACCTTCGCTATTTGGAATCACTAATTTTTGACCTGGATGAATTAGGTTGCAGTCAGTCAATTTATTCACCTCACAAATTTCTTGCCAAGTCACACCGGGATAGTTTGCGGCAATTTTACTAAGATTATCGCCAGATTTAACTGTATGAATATTAGTTTCACCCTCCGCAGATACTGGTTGACCTAATCCTGTTAATGCCAAGCCAGTCGCTATAGCCAATTTTACTTCTTTTGTTAATAATCTCTCCCGCATTTTTCCTTCTCACCCCCTTCCTTCAAATTTCAATTATTAATATCTGCTAACTGATATTTTAATCCAATTTTTCTTTTTCAAAACCAGTCCGGTAATGCCGGATGATAGAAAGAGGACGGTGTAAGCAATAAGATTTGCTCCGGTAGGTGGAGTAACACCCAAGACTCTTTGGCGGAGGCAAAAATAAGAGCTACTCGTATAGTCACCTTCCTCGGTATGAGCCTTAACCTGGTTGGCAGGACAGGTAGTTTCGGTCGGTAAAGAATTTTCCTCAATAACTTTAACAGTAATAATGTCTTCTTTTATTTGTCCGACCGGCAAATCTTTGACCTCATAATAAAGTTCTCGTGTGGCACTATTGTAAGTTCCTGGACCAGAGAAAAAGTTGGTGTAATCGGGAATTTTATCCCGGACTTGAATCGTACCAATAGTTTCCTCCGCCAGATTTTGGATTTTAATTCTGAAGGTAATAATATCATTGGCATAAAAAGGGTCAGCCGCGCCCAAATCATCATAAAAATCAGCTGTGCCTCTTTTTTGGACTTCTTTATCAACCCAAATTTTGCCTACTTCACGGCATCTTTCTCCTCCACCATAAATAGGTTCACAAATAATTTTGGCAGAAACAGAAGTGGGAGAAAAAAGGAAAAATAAAAAACCTGCCGCTAACCAGAATAGTTTTTGAAATTTCATAAAACCTATATCTTATCTGGGCAGGTTGGTGAAAGTATAACAGCTAAAATACGATTTGTCAAGACTAAAGGATAATTTGGGTGACTGACCGGATTCGAACCGGCAACATTCTGCTCCACAGGCAGACGCTCTAGCCATTGAGCTACAGCCACCAACAAAATTATTTTGTATCCCTGGAGGGAATCGAACCCTCATCACATCCTTAGAAGGGACGTGCTTTCTCCATTAAGCTACAGGGACTTGACTTGAAATATAGATTTGAGCGGGTGAGCAGAGTCGGACTGCCGTCTGCTCCTTGGAAGGGAGCTATTCTACCATTGAACCACACCCGCTGGTCGGAGAGCCGGGATTTGAACCCGGGACCTCTTGGTCCCAAACCAAGCGCGCTAAACCGCTGCGCCACTCTCCGATTTATAAATATTCTACAATACTTGTTTTCTTTTTTCAAGATTGATATAATAAGTTGATCTTGGGCTGATGGCGAAATTGGCAGACGCGTACGCTTCAGGAGCGTATGACGAAAGTCTTGGAGGTTCGAATCCTCTTCAGCCCACTAAAAATTTCTAAGTTTAGAAAGCGCTCGTGGCGCCTGCCTGCGCAGGCAGGGAATCGGCATACCTGCCCGAAATGCTTTGCCGCGGTGGCGGAACGGTATACGCGATAGCTTGAGGAGCTATGCCTATTTTAGGCGTGAGAGTTCGAATCTCTCCCGCGGCACATTTCAAAGCAGGCATACGCAATAGCTTGAGGAGCTATGCCTGTAAAGGCGTGTGGGTTCAAATCCCACCGAGCGCACCCTTACCAATAGGTTAGCTTAAAAGCCTATTCTCAAAAGCTTCTTTAAATTCCCTCTTCAGTTTTTCATTGTAGAAAAGCAATCCAATGAGTTTGAAATTTTTGTTTTCGAGCTTTAAATTGGTTTTTGCTCTTTTTTCTACGTCAAGTAAAAATTTTTGCTTCCACCCTTCTTTAGAGTTCTCAAATCTACCTTGTTTATCTTTGAATTGGTCTCCTTTCGGTTCAATAAAAATCTGGTAAATGCTGATAACTTTATTCCTTCTTTTCAAAATCATAATAAAGTCTGGTTCAAATGCTCTGCCCTCATCAAAATCAAAAACCTGAAAGAATTTTTCATTGCGTAGTAAAGCTATATCTGAATACTTTTGTCTTAATTTTTCTATAAATTCATCGATAAAGTTGATGAAATTTTGCTCCTCTTCCGTGCCGTAAAATTTATTTTGAGCGTACCAATTTTTCTCGGCCAAGTTAACATCCTTCAATTCCTTATTTTTCACTTCATCAATATCTATTTTTATTTTCTTATCCCTAAAAACTTCTCGTAATAATTTAGCCTTAAATAATTCGTTTCCCTTAAACTCTGAAGTATTAACTCTCGCTTTGTCCGCTATATTTCTAACCACAAATAAAGTCGTTTCCAATTTTTCAACCGGCGTTAGTTTATTTAGCTTGTCTTTTGGTCCTGAAAGTTCTATCTCAACTCCGCCTAAATAATTATCAGCTTCAATAAATTCTCTAACTGATTCTATATGAGGAAAATACCTTCTTAATGTTTCAAACTTATAAAACTCAAATCTATCTAAGGCGCTTCTAACTATATTTTCTCCAAAATCAGAAAGTTTATATTTCATTTTACTGCGAACAATGGCCTTCCCTAGTTTTGTTTCTTCACCTTCAGTCAAAATAATCTCTTCTCTGACTTCTCCAGTTCTCAATTTATACCGGTAAATCCGCTCAATCTTTGCATCAGCTAAACTAAAAATTTCTGTCCTTGGATTTACTATTCTATCATTGATAAAGACCACTCCGCTTTTCCAAAACTCGGTTCTCTTAAATGATGGTTTAATAAACAAATCAATCTGAACATGTGTCTCCGGTAAGATACCAATTTCTTCGAGTGTACTTTTCATTTCATTAATATAATCTGGGTTATGAGCGCTGTGATAATGTAATGTTTCCACAATTCGTATCTCATTTTCTATATCATCATCAAATTTTCTTTTATATTTATCTTCTGTTTCATCTAGTTGAAACGGAAAATACCTTGCTCCTCTGCCAATAAGTTGGGCTTCGCCCATCGTGGTATTGCCGGGTTTGTATCTTCCGCGAATATATTTTCCATCCCGTGTATCATACAACCTCACGATGTCAAACAAATTTAATACATCCCAGCCCTCATTAAGCATATTCACCGCAAAAATTGCCCTTGTTTCATTGTTTTTACTCTCCAAAGAGTTGAGCTTTAACTGCTTTTCTTCATCAACATTTTCAGAGTCCAAAAGCATAAGTTTTTCTTCATCAAAATCTTCTTGTAATTCTCTGATTAAGTTTTCAGGGGTTATATTTTCTTTTTGAAAATAATTAAAAGCTTTCTCTAAATCTGTTCCTTTTGCTCGCAAACTTATATCTTGGACATCTTTTGAAGACAAGCTTTTTACTTTTTCTAAAAAGCTGTCATAATTTTCTTTTGATTCTTTAATGCTCTTTGACTTGAAAAGAAGTACCGGCTTTAAGTAGAGCTTATTTTTCTCGGCAATTTTTCTGCGGTACTGGCTCAAAATAACCGCCTGCAAAACTTCTATCTCTTTTGAGAATTTGTCCAAGCGAAATTGTTTCAAGTCGTACCGGAAAATAATTTTATCTTCATATTTCTGAGCGATATTTGGATTACCCAAATCAATTGTGGCGGTAAATTCCAGCAAAATGTTTTTAGGATTACTTTTGAAAATTCTCTCAACCGTATATTCCCAACTTCTTTCTATTTCAATTTCTTCTCGGCTTTTCTTTGTTATTGTTTGCAAATGATGCGCCTCATCAGAAATCAAAACAATTTCTTTATCGGTAAAATCTCCGTAAGTTAGCGCATTTTCTTTTGGATAATTTAAACGAATATGCAATCCCTGAATGGTCGTAAAAAGAATATTGATGTCTTCCGGACTTGCCGCCTCAAAATTCTGAACCTCTTTAACAAAAACTTCTCTCTCACCGAATTTAATTTTTGGAGCAAAAAGACATTTTTCAGATTGAGGATTTAAAAAGTTGTCTCTTGTTTTTTCAATGATATTTACACTGTTCACAAAAAAGATAAAATTGCGATAGCCAAGTTTATACAAATATAAAATATTAGCCGCCATTATCAATGTTTTACCACTACCGGTCGCCATATGGAAAAGCAATTGTGCCGGATATTTTCTCTTTTGAAACGCGCTAAAATAAAAATCAAACCGACCTAAGGCTTCTTTTTGATACTCTCGCAGTTCAAACTTTGGATTAAGATCTTGGGCGATCTCATTACTTATTCGCGAAGTAAAATAATCCTGCCCAAATGATTCTTTAATTGAATTAAAAATTTCGTAGAGCATAATTGACACTTGACTTTTACCTTCTCTCTGATATACTTTCTCTTGATCGAAAGATCACTAACTCTAGTGCTAAAGGGCTCCGGAAACGGAGTCCTTTGTGCTTTTATCTCTTCCTATTCCGGCAGAAAAGAGCTTTCCTTGAAAATAAAAACTCTAAAAATCATTGATTTTGGGCATAAAATTGGAAACTCTTTATTTATTTTCATCCCTCTTTGAAAATAAACGGGTAGGAACTTCTTGCCCTGGTTTCATATAGCAGGCGCCTTTTTTTGCCCCTTTCTTTTCAAGCAGTCCCTTGTCCAACCAGTTCTTTAATAGACGGGACATCTTGAGTGTATCTCTGATCCCTGTAATTCTCCGTGCTTCATTGTTAGTAATACGATAATATTCATTTAAATATTTATTTACAGTATCCCAATACTCTGTCTTTTGGAAATTAAACAAAAACAATAAAACAGAATTGGGGCGAATGCTGGGAGGGAAATATAAGGGTTCATAAAGATTATGTTCCTTCATAACTTTAAACATACGGTCCACTCCTTCACCAATATCTAAATTTGGAGCTTCGCGAAAACGATTAAGAGTCCGTTGAATAATAGGATTTCGTGAAAATCTTTCTGTTCTTATATTGCCGACTGTAATATGTCCCGGGTATGTGCCTGGATTTTCAACCTCTATGCGGTCGTCAAAGAATCTTACCTGAATATCGTCCTGGATAAAATAGTTTCTATGAATAACAGCATTAGTAACAGCTTCTTGAAAAGCCCACTCGGGAATTAACAAGGAGGAGCGAAAAGTACCACCTTTTAATTTAGGAGGCGCATTTCTTACTGCCTCTCTAAAATATTTCATTGATTCGTTTATCTGATATATGAGAGGTCCTTCTATTGTAAACGGTCTGCGGACAAAGTTTGGTTCTCCTGTGTATGTAGGCTTAGTTCCATAATAATGAGATATTTTGACCCCAGTTTTACTCTTTAATATAACAGACGGGTTCTTACCAAATAAAAGTACACCTGCTTTAGTAAGTTCAAAACCGCCATTCAGTTTAATTCCTAATCCGTTGTCTTTTAAAAATTGCCAATCGCTTTCATTTTCGCTTTGAGTATCTTTTTTATATTCGTCCAGCAGCTCCCTGTTAATCTCGTCTAAGCTCATAATTCCAGACCGCTCATCCTCAAATCTTACGCTACCTTTCTCATATTGAAGATGCATAATCTCTTGTGAGCCAATTTTTACATTCTGTCTTCCTTTCGCTTTTGGTCCTCTTTCGTCATCCCGCCTTCCAGAACACAATCTTTATAAGGCCAAGAAAGCACGACTTCTTTTTTTTCGCTTATAAATTCGTCGTTTTCAGTCAAACCGATTTTATTTTTGAACGCCGTAAAAAAATCAGGTAAGAAATCCTTGCTAGAAACAAAACGGATAAACTTATCTTTATCAAAAATAAGAGTTTTGCCCACTCTAACAAAAAATACTTCCTTTATCTTTTTATCGGACAAAAGAAGCTGGATAAGATCCTTATCTAACTTTATAGCAAGCTCAATTATTTTATTCTTCAAAAGCTCGCCTTCGCTGGTTAAGCGCTCATCTTTTCGGAGCAAATATTTTAGATTATTTAACAGATCTGCCATCCTGCTCCAATTTTACCATCTCTCCCTCTGGTTTGCCAGAAGAAACTTGCAAAACTTGTTTTAGTTTTGTAAAATTATAGCGAACTAAAAACAAAATGCGGGCGTAGTTGAGTGGTACAATATTTCCTTGCCAAGGAAAGGATCGTGGGTTCGATTCCCATCGCCCGCTCAAAATTATGAGTTATTCCGGTGTCGTCTAACGGTAGGACAACAGCCTTTGGAGCTGTTTATCTTCGTTCGAATCGAAGCTCCGGAGCCATAAAGTAGAGCAAAGCTCACTTTATGGCCGGGGTGGCGGAATGGTAGACGCTTCAGACTTAAAATCTGATGGAGGTAAAATCCTCCGTGCGGGTTCGACTCCCGCTCCCGGCACACGGGCTTGTAGCTCAGTTGGTAGAGCGTACGGTTTACATCCGTGAGGTCCCAGGTTCGAAACCTGGCAAGCCCACTAAAGCCAGGATAGCCAAGTAGGTCACGGCGCGAGTCTGAAACCCGCCAAAAATTTGCCGAGGTAGCCAAGTCGGTCACGGCACGGGTCTGAAAAACCTGGGATGACAGTTCGATTCTGTCCCTCGGCACAAGCAAATTTAGGCGGGCGACTCCGAGTCCTGGCACAAATTACTATGAGCTACTCATGGGTAACAGTATAGGTTATAGGATGAAAGAGAAAGATAGCGGGGCATTCTTCAACAAGTGTTTTTTGGAACTCTTGGTAAATTTCTTTTCTTTTTTCTTGGTCAAAAGTTTTCCTCCCTTCCTCCAAAAGTTTGTCAATCTTGGGGTTGGCCACTCCGGTAATATTGCTAATTTGAGTTGAATGCCAGATTGAATACTGGTCAGGGTCAACTGGTATCTCCCAAACTGCCAGTAAAGCCTCAAAATCATCAGGCAATTGATTAATAATTTTCACTTCTGTTTTAATACCCAAAGCCTGCCAATTTTCTTTTATCTTTTCTGCCTCAACCATTAATGAAGGAAAAGCTACCAAGTCAATTGAATCCTCGTGCTCCTCCTGCCCTAAAAGTTCTTTCGCGCGAGCAAGATTATAAGGATAGGGTTTTAATTTGTAATTGTAGGCCCAACTGGAAGGATTAATCGGACCAAAAGCACGTCTCTCTCCATCTTCTTTTTTAATCCCATAAGCTAAAGCTTGACGAAAGGATTTTTCTTCAAACTTAGCCTTCTTTAGGTTAAAAAATACGGCTGCATAACGGTCCTTATGGACAGTAGCAATAATTTTATTCCCAATAGCCAAATCGCTAAAATTAACAATTCTTTTTAAAATATCTACTTCCCCAAGTTTAAACCCAATTCTGGCGGCTTCTTCGGTGGGATAAAAACGGTAAGTGTAGTTCGGTAAAGTTCCTTTATTAACAGCAACCAAAGTCATTTTTTCCAAAAAACGGCCTGACCTCTCTAATTTTTCAATTCGATAATCCCCTACCCCGATGATTCCCCTTTTGAAAATTGGCTTGGAAACCAAAACTGGCAAAGCAGAAAAAGGCTCTTTGAGAGTAATTCTTATCTGAAAGTCCGAAGTCGCTTCAATCTTGGCATTTTTAAATTCATAGGGAATATCTTTTGCCGTAAATTTAGTACCATCTTGCCAAATAATATCATCTCGTAAATAGAATTTGTAAACTTTCCCTTCGTCTGTTACTTCCCAAAGTTTAGCTAATGATGAAGTGGCGGTTCCTTCTGGTTTGAGTTTCGTAAAACCTAAACTAGTCAGTTGAGCAATTTCTTCTGGAATCAGCTCCTCGCTAAATCTACCAACCAGACCAATTCTGATGGTTTCTGGTTTTGAACTATTTCCAAAAAATCGCGGCAGAAGAAAAAATGCCAGGATACCCAAAAGACTTCCTAAAAAAATGATAGAAAAATGTCGTTTTATAAAAGCCTTTGCTAGCCTTACAAAGAAGCGAGATTGTCTGGTTAAACGTCGCATAACCATTAAAAAATTATGAATTGTAGTAGCAACGATAGTAAAAAGGCAACGGCTAACAAAATTGTTAACCGAAAAAGGATTTTCTCGATCCCCCGCCTTGATTTGAAGAACTCTCCCCCTGTTCCTCCAAGAATTCCCAAACCTTGGCCTTGAGACTGGAGTAAAATTGAGGCCATTAAAAGGAGAGAGAGAATAATTTGAATAATAGTTAAAACGGGTTTCATTGTTGTTTTGTAATTAATGTAGTGATGCCATTTATGGCATCCTAAATAAAAATTTCAGGGTGCGATGAATCGCACCACTACTATTTTCTTAGCCAATGAATAAAACTAGTAATCAAACTCAAGGTAAAAGAGATTATAATATAAGCGTAAAGAATTGAGGCTGAGAAAGAAGGAATAACGAAACCCTGATAGGAAAAGCCAGGAAAAGCAAAAGCCTGAATACTAAAACCAGGAACCAAAACCGTTACCAGATAGAGACCAAGGACATTAATCACCCAACGAAAAAGCCCTAAAGTAAGAATCGTAATCGGCAAGAGAAGGAGTTTAACTAGCGGTTTAATGGCAAAATCAACCAGACCTAAAGCCGCCGCTGACCAAAAAAGAGTTTGCCAATTTCCCTGATAAGAAATGGCGGTCGGAAAAATCCGACTGATTAACCAGAGAGCAAAAAAATTGATGGCTAGGATTCTTAAGAGCTTTTTCATCAGATTTTGAAATGAGAAGTTAGGAAATTAGAGGTGAGTAATCTTCCTCACTTCCCATTTCTACATTTTCCCCCTTCTTACTTCTTTCGGATTTTCAAAATAAACACCAACAGGCTTCCTCCTAACGCTATTCCCCCCAAGGCTGGGAAAATAAAATTTAGAACCAAAGAATTAGCCATCATATTGTAACTGAAATTTTGATTATTTGCAAACAACTCAACTTTGCTTTCGCCTGTTTTGGGCCACCAACTACCGCTAATCCTGATGGGAATTTCCCTTTTGCCAAAAGGCGGCAAAGCCTTTATGTTTAGACTTTGAGGCTCTAGGCTTAATTCTACCGGTAAATTGTAAAAAGCAGTTGGTCCTAAATTTTCTAAGATAATTTTTCCTGTTGTCCCTCTCTCCACAAGATAAGTTTTGGGAAGAACAAACTGGGCGGTTAATCGAGAAGGTTTTACCCCTTCAAAAGCACCAAAATCTATTTCAATGTCTTTTTGCTCTTGACCCTCCTTTTTGTAAGAGCCGGCCGGGGCAGGATATTGACTGTTAAGACCATGAATGGCAAAAACAAAATGAGAAAGGTCAAATTTGTGAAAATAATCAATCCCTGAAGTCTTCTCCCAAGTAGGATCAACTTGAATCCAGAGATTTTTTTCTCGGTCCCAATATTCAGGCCAGGAATGCAAAATATCTGCCTCTTGACTTAAAGGTTTAAGTTTGGGATTGTCAGTATAAGCAAAACCATTTAGCTCTCGGGCAGGGATACCAGCCGTCCGTGCCAAGGTGACAAAAAGATCAGTAAATTCCATGCAGATTGCTTTTTGAGGCTGATCTAAAGATTTTAGGGCGCCCATCCTTGTTTGTCGAGCTTTAACCTTTTCAAAATCATAAGCCAATTTTTGAAGGGTCAAATTATAAATTTGTTCTGCTGTTTTTAAATCAGCGACTATCTTTTGAATTTCAGGGTGGTTAACTTCCCAAAATTCCTGAGCTACAAGATATTTTTCTAACCCTAGATCTTCTTGCTTAAAAAAGGGCTGCGGCTCCGCATAAATCTGCACTTGACCTTGAGCGATTACCTCTTTTTTTTCCTTTGGAGAAAGAGTATAAACTGCCAGCCAATTACCATCCTCATCTACTTCTACATTCTCTGGTTTAGGTTCAAGACCAAAGTAAGAGATAGTTTGCCAGGAAGTAGTTGGCGGCAAAGCAATTTTAGTAAAAACCGCTTCCCTTTTTGGATTGGCAAGATGATAGGTTAAACGAAAATCAAAAACTTGGGATTGGCCAAAAACTGCCACAATTCCTTTCTGCTGTAAAATCTTCTTGGAAAAAGAATATTGATAAAAATTATTGGTGGTTGTTTCTTGGGATGGTAGAGGAGAAATTAAAGACAAAGTCGGAAAACTTTTAGGCACTTTTAGAGTCAAACGATAATCAACCAATTTTTGCAGATCTGTTTGTTGCGGTAAAATCACTTGCCAAATCTGACCGGTTTTTTTCGCCAACCCTTCTTGCTCGTACTTCAAAGTAAAACGAAGAGTTTTGTCAACGCCAACAACTTGTTCGTTGAATTTAAGATTGATTTTAATTTGTCCATTTTGCTCCTCCAATTTTGTTTTTATTTCTCCTTGACTATCCCAGGCACCAATATTAGTTGCTCCTCCTTTTTCAATTACCAAATTATATTCAGTGGCATAGACATTGGAGAGTTTATTAGTCAAAGCAATATCAGAGACTACTTTGGCTGAACCATTTGGTTGAATTTCATAAGTAGTATCGTAAGCAACAGCGAATTCATCCGCGGCGAAAGCAGGATGTGATATGTGATATGTGATATGTGATATGAAAAAGAAAAAGAAAACAAAAAGAATTTTAAATTTTAATCTCCCGTTTTGACATTTGCCTGCCTGCGCAGGCAGGACTTTTGACTTTTGACTTTTGCTCGCCATGTCTCTATTTAATCATCAAGACCTCTTTGCTTTCAAGTCTCTTTTTTGCTTGC
>Ga0163210_1000342_pt1 | contig 19388 bp, 17 predicted proteins | sample Kivu_220m_FD_113536 | JGI IMG/M metagenome (GOLD analysis project Ga0163210, IMG submission 113536) | Freshwater microbial communities from Lake Kivu, Western Province, Rwanda to study Microbial Dark Matter (Phase II) - Kivu_220m | ecosystem: Environmental > Aquatic > Freshwater > Lake ...
GGGGTCAAGGGGCACAATATAAATGAGATTTCCTTTCCGGGAAGCCCCGCCCTGTGGGCGGGGAGCTTCACTCCAAAGAAATTTTGAGTATATTGATGGACAACCCGGATTTGAGATGTTCTGATGAGAGCCCGTAAATCAAAAAGATGTTCTCGGAGATAAAGGAGTGAATCCTGATCATCTGAAAGTAAGCAGGAGGAGGTTTCTCAAACTGTCTGCACTGACAGGGGCTGTGGTGGGAATCGAGCAGGTGATCGGGCCTCTCCCCTCCGTCTCTGCCTCTCCCGTAAGAGCTCCTCAGAAGGCCCTGAGATCGAAATGGATCGCCACCTCCTGCCTCAACTGTCAGGGCCGTTGCGCCATAAGGGTTAAAGTGGCAGATGATCGTGTGGTCAGGATCACCGGAAATCCCCTTTCTCCCGCCTCGGAAGGAAAGGTCTGCCCGAAGGCCCATATCGGTCTCCAGGTCCTTTATGATCCGGACCGAATCCATACCCCTCTGAAGAGAACGGCAAAGGAAAAGGGGAAAGAGATTGACCCCCGATGGGTTCCTATTTCATGGGATGAAGCGCTTCGCCAAGTCACGGGTCGCCTGAACGAAATCCGGGATCGCCTTCAGCCCCATCGGGTTCTGATCTTTTCAGGGCTTCATTCCGTCAGCGCCCAGGACATGATCTCCCGGTTTGCAGAGGCACTGGGAACTCCGAATCTCATCTCAGGAGAGGGTCTGGACCTGGAGGCGGAAAAATCAGGAAACTGGATGGCAGACGGACATTATGGTCTGACCTCCTATGATCTCGATCGCACCAGCTACATCCTTTCCTTCGGAGCCGACCTGCTGAGTTCAGGCGTTCCCCTCTCTCGTTTCCTGAGGAAATGGGGAAGGATGCGGCGTGAAAGACCCGGCAGGACAAAGGTCGTTGTCATCGATCCAAGGTACTCCGTGACCGCTTCAAAATCGGATGAATGGATCCCCGCTCATCCAGGAACCGAGGGGGCCCTAGCCATGGCCATCGCCCATGTCATCATCGCTGAAGACCTTTATGACCATGCCTTCATCGGTCGCTGGTCAAATGGATTCGATGGTTATCGAAAATTAGCCCTCGAGCAATACAGCCCTGACCTTATCTCAAAGATCACCGGTATCCCTCCTGAAACGATCCGAAGGGTTGCAAGGGAATTTGCCAAAACCGGGCCCGGCCTTGCCATCAGAGGGAAGGAAGCCCTCTCAAGGCCGGACGGATCCTATATAAGCTATGCCATCTTCTGCCTAAACGCACTCGTGGGTAGTATTGACATCCCGGGCGGGATCATCTATCAGGAGGCCCCGAGCTACCGGGACATGGGCCCTGTGATTGAAGACAAGGCAACTCAAAGAGGCAGATCCCAACCAGGAATCGACCTCGGAGGGACGGAGCGGTTTTTGGGGACAAGGGCAGTAACCAACCGTGTCCCTGACTCCCTTATCGAAGGAAAGCCCTATTCCATCGAGATGGCCATCGGTTTTAACAGCAATTTCAATATGACTGCCCCCTCCTGCCATAGATGGGATCAGGCCTTAAAAAAACTTCCTTATTATGTCCATATCTCCCCTTTCATCAGCGAAATGGCCCTCTATGCAGATCTCGTTCTGCCCTCTACCACTTACCTCGAGGAATGGGGCTATGACCATCCTTCAGCGGGCGGCGGATTGGCTGAAATGAGGATCAAGCAACCTGCCATCCCTCCAAGGGGTGACGCACGGCCCGTGATCGATATGATCTTCGAGATGTCCAGGAGGATGAAAGGAGGGGTTGCCGGATCCTTCGCTGCGCTTGGAGGAAATTCTGAAGGCTTTGTCAAATTTCGGACGGGCCCACTCATCCCCTGGGAAGAACTCCTTAAAAAGGGGGTCTGGGTTGGAAGGGAGTACAGGTACCGGAAATATGACCGACTCTTCAGGACCCCCTCTAAGAAATTTGAATTCGAATCCGGAAACCTCAGATCCTTCCTATCCAAGACCGGGAATATAAAAAAGGGAGAAACGGATTTCTTGCCCCGCTCCGGGGAAATGAGATTTTTGGGAGAGAGTGAGAAGTACCCTCTTATCCTTCTCCCCTATCAGCCCTTATTGATGATGGGCAATGGGAGCCAAAATTATCCATGGGCCCAGGAGATCTATCTTCCCATGCAGGGGATGGGCTGGGACATTGTGATGGAGATCAACAGCAGAACCGCAGAGACCTTTCACCTCAGGAACGGACAGAGGGTATGGGCCGAATCTCCTTTTGGGAGGATCAGGGGAAGACTGAAGCTTTCCGAAGGGATTCATCCTGAGGTGCTGGCCATCCCCTCTGGCCAGGGACATTACGCCTATGGAAAGTGGCAGAAGGGAATTGGCGCCAATCCCAATGAGATCATCGGCGTCGATGACGACAGGGTAAGCGGACAGCCCTCCTCTCTCAACACGAGGGTGAAGGTCTATCCTGTTTAAAAAGGTCTGAACGATGACAAGATGGGCAATGGTGATCGATCTTGATAAATGTACGGGCTGCCAGGCGTGTACCATTGCCTGTAAGGTCGAGAACAATGTCCCCCACGGATCCCCGGAGGAGCAGAGGGGAAGAAGGGAGATATACTGGAACAAGGTTATTGCTGTGACCAATGGAAAGTATCCACACGTCCAGACGATGCTGATTCCAATGCCCTGCATGCACTGCGAACAGGCTCCCTGTGTCACGGTCTGTCCTGCAAAGGCAACCTACAGGCGTGAAGACGGAATCGTCATGCAGGACTTCAGAAAGTGCATCGGATGCAAATACTGTATGGTCGCCTGCCCCTATGGGGCAAGGAGTTTCAATAATAAAGAACAGGATGAAAAGGAATACCACCGTCAGGATTTACCCCCTGACCGGAAATCCTGGGGACAGTGGCCGTTTCCTACGAGGACCCATGGAGTGGTGGAGAAATGCACCTTCTGTTTCCACCGGATCGACAGGGGAATCAAAGAAGGAAAAAAGATAGGCAAAGAGGTAGTCCCTGCCTGTGTGGAGGAGTGTCCGTCAAACGCCCGGACCTTTGGAGATCTCGATGACCCCCAGGGTGAGGTATCCCGACTATTATCTTCAAGAGGCTGGACCAGGCTTCGGGAGGAACTGGATACAAAATGTAAAGTCTATTACCTCTTCAAGTGAGCGGTTCATGGTCAAGTTATCCTATACGACGATCGATTTCAAACCCCGGGGGTTTTATATCCTCAATGCCATTCTGGTGGCCCTGACAGTTGCGGGATTCATCTGTTTTGTGATCAGCTATATGGAAGGTCACCGTGTGTTCGGAATCAGTAACGCCGTTCCCTGGGGGATGGCCATTATCATCACGGTTTATCTCATCGGCCTCAGCGCCGGCTCCCTCATGCTTTCCTCACTCACTTATGTCTTCGGAAGGGAGGAGTACCGGCTGATCTCCAGGATCGCGGTTTTTTTAGCCGTGGTGTTGATCTTCGGCGCAATGGTTGGAATCTCCCTGGACCTGGGAAGACCAGAGAAGATGTGGCGGCTGTTCATGTTCTTTGTCGCAAACAATATGCGTTCGATGTTTGCGGTCAACGGAATTCTCTACGGAGGATATTTTGCTATCAGTTTCGTTTACCTCGGACTTATCTTTGCAGAAAAGATGAAGTTCATCAAAAAGATGGGGATCCTGGCCATGGTCTGGGCGGCAATGGTCCATATGGGAACAGGGGCGATCTTCGGTTTTGTTGCCGCCAGGCCCATCTTCTATTCACCCCTCAAACCCTTCGAATTTCTTGCGGCGGCCATGGCCTCCGGGCTGGCCCTGCTCATCATTGTGGTGATATTCGCATTTAAGCTTTCCAAAAGGGATTTTAAAAAAGAACCCTTCTTCTCACTGGGCAAACTGCTTCTGGGCCTGATCATAGCGCTTGCGGTCTTAGTCCTGATCGATAAATTAACCCATCTTTATTCACCCCATCGGGAACCGACCCTGTGGCTTCTGACCGGACCTTTTGCCTGGCTATTCTGGATATTTCAGGTTGGATGTGCCTATATCTTCCCCATCCTTTTATTGATCCATCCCCGGGTCAAAAAGACCGTTGGGGGCCTGCTGGTTGCATCATTTTTAGTCGTCACCGGTATCTTCTTTGAGAGATTTCTCGTGGTCATCCCCGGGACCGCTCATCCGATGCCTTTCTATCCCGGGCAGATTGAGGGGATCTGGGGAGAGGCAGGCTCTTTCCCCATAACACTCATCGAATTGCTGATGTGCCTTGGTATATTTTCACTGATGGGATTGTTCTTTATCCATGGCTGCAGAAATCTGGAGCTCTTACCCATCATTGAGAGAAGGGAGACGCCCCCTCCTCCAGAGACTGTGTCATAATTGCGACACAATCTCCCGGGGGAGAGAAATGAAAAGGCTTGAAGAAAATTGGATGCTGAGGAAGAGACAATGGGAAGTTTCCTGAGGCCAATCGCCATTCTGTTAGAGTTAACCCTATTGACAGCCATCCTTTACTCCCTTCTCGCAGGGATCAAATTTACCCTGTTCGATTTCGGAATGGATCACAAATACCACCGATTGATCAAGGTGACGCTCATCATCTTGGGGTGCCTGGTCTTCTCATTTCTCATTGCTCACCTGTTCACTTTCTACCCCCGTATCTCAGTGATGTTAAAAGAGTGAGGATGAGGCGATGGAATCTTCCGGACTTCGGTTTTGGTCATTTCAGGAGGTTTATCTCAGCAGGATATTCCTGCCCATTCTCATCGGTTCTTCAGTTCTTTTCATAGGGCTCGCTGCGCTTTTTGCCTTCTGTCTTTTCAGGCAGCATTACCGCCTGTGGCATCTCGGAAATCCTGAGAATAGGTATGAACGGGTATGGAGCCGGCTCAGAACGGTCTTTACCGTAACGTTTCTTCATCTCCGTTTCTGGAAAGAGGGATACCCGGGGACCATGCATTTTCTGATCTTTTATGGAGCTCTTTTAATCCTGACAGGTAAAATCGTCAGGATCTTCTCCTACCCCATCGGTCTGACGAATCCGCCTCAGCCTCTCTTCTTGTATGCTTCTTTTCTCTCTGAGGCGGGAGGAGTCCTGCTCTTGATCGGCGGAGGGATGGCCATCCTCCGGAGATATATCATGAAGCCTTCCCGTCTGGAGACCAAACCGGACAGGACACTGGTCTTCATTTGGGGTTTTGTCCTTTTAATGACCGGCTATTTGATCAAGGGCTATCGGATCACTGCCCCTGGAGTGGCCGCTCCTCCTGATTGGCCTTACTGGGCTCCGATCAGTTATCCGATCTCCCGTCTCATGTTGATCCTCCCCACAGAGCCCTTGAACGAACTTTTTATCTGGCACCGCATTTTCATCCATGCCCTGCCGGTATTCATACTTTTTGCCTATGTCACGGTCAGCCACTCTCCCTTACAGCACCTGTTCCTCTCTCCCATCAATATTTTTTTCCGCTCCCTCAAACCAAAAGGTGGTCTTGCGCCCATTCCGAACTTTGATGAGGCGGAAATCTTTGGCGTGAGAGAGATTCCCGAGTTTACCTGGAAGCAATTATTAGATCTTGAAGCCTGCACGAATTGCGGCCGATGCCAGGATGCGTGCCCTGCCCACCTGTCACAGAAACCCCTTTCCCCCAGGCGGGTCATCCAGAACCTCAAGGAGCACCTGTGGCGTGAGGGGCCGAAACTTCTCAACACTCCAGCGGAAAAACGCCAGCCCCGGGCTATCACGGAGACGACCGTCAGTGAAGACGAGCTCTGGGCCTGTACGTTCTGCCTCAACTGCCAAGAACAATGCCCTGTCTTCATCTCGGCCTATGACAAGATCATCGAGATGAGACGGTCCCTTGTCCTGATGGAATCGCGCTACCCCTCTGAGCTTCGTGACGTCTTCCGAAACATGGAGAGGAGAGGCAATCCCTGGGGAGCGGAGAGACATCTCAGGGATGATTGGGCTTCTGATCTCGGAGTGAAGACACTTCAGGAAGACCCTGAGGTCGAGCTTCTCTACTTTCCGGGCTGTTTTAAGGGGTATGACGACCGAAATAAAAAAGTGGCCATTTCCATGGTGAAAATCCTTCAACGGGCCGAAGTGAAATTCGGTATCCTCGGTAAGGAAGAAGGATGCTGTGGTGATCCGGCCCGCCGGATCGGAAATGAATATCTTTATAAGATGATGGTGGAGTCGAACATCGAAACCATGAACCGTTATCAGGTCAGGAGGATCCTGACCACCTGCCCCCACTGTTTCAATACCCTGAAGAACGAATATCCTCAGTTCGGAGGGACCTTTGAGGTCCTCCATCAGACAGAGTTTCTCTCCAGGCTTCTGAAGGAGAAACGGTTGAGTTTGAAAGGACTGGAGCCGGCCACGGTGACCTATCACGATTCCTGCTACCTCGGCCGTTACAACGGGATTTATGAAGAACCCCGAAAGATCCTTACCTCCATCCCGGGATTGAGACTCAGGGAGATGGAAAGATCCCGGGCAAAAAGTTTTTGCTGCGGAGGCGGAGGAGGAAGGATGTGGATGGAGGAGCACCTTGGAAAGCGAATCAATGAGATGCGAACGGATCAGGCCCTGGAGCAAAAAACCGATGTGATCGCCACAGCCTGCCCCTACTGCCTGACCATGTTAAGCGATGGGGTTAAAGCCAGGGGAGTCGAAGACCGGGTGAGGGTGCTCGATATTGCCGAACTTCTCGAGAAATCTCTCTCCGGAGAATCCAAAAAGAATTGAAAACCGCTCTCCTCTTATCTTATAAATAAACTGGGGTTCAAAATATGCTCAAAAAGAAAGGGCTCGATCATGGATGAGATAATAGAGTTAAAGAAGATCGTTGGAGAGAAGAATGTGAAAACGGATCGGATCGAACGGCTCTGTCACTCCAGGGATATGTCAGTCCATGAGGGTATTCCCGATGCCATTGTCTTTGCCAGGACCACGGAGGAGGTTTCGAAAATCCTTAAGCTCGCTTATGACCGCAACCTCAAGATGATCCCCCGGGGTTCGGGGACAAGCACCACTGGAGCGGTGTTGCCCTGCTTCGGAGGAATCATCCTCGATGTGAGCCGGATGAACAGGATCAAAGAGATTCAGAAAAAGAACGGTTATGCGATTGTGGAACCCGGGGTCATCTGTCAGCAGTTAAATAATGACCTGGCCCCCACTCATTTCTTTCCTCCCGATCCTGGCAGTGCGACCATTGCCTCCATCGGTGGAATGGTCTCCACCAATGCGAGTGGCAATCGGGCGATCAAATACGGGGCGACCAAAGATTACATCATGGGACTGGAGGTCGTTCTATCGGATGGAAGGGTGATGAGAACGGGGTCGATCGTTCCCAAGACCTCTTCAGGCTATGACTTGGCCCATCTCTTCTGCCGGGCAGAAGGAACTCTGGGCGTGATCACGGAGATCACGTTAAAGATTCTCCCGATGCCGGAGTACATTGCCTTTGCCCAGGCCTGGTTCCCTTCGGTCGAGGGTGCCGGGAAAGCGGCTGAAGAGATCATCACCGCCGGAATTCCACTCTCTTCCTGCGAAATTCTGGACCGGCTCTCCATCGATGTGGTCAATAAGGCCATGGGCCTCAATATTCCGGATAATGTGGAGTGTATCCTTTTTATGGAGATTGACGGAAACAAACAGGCCGTTAAAGAGAACATCCAGAAGATCGATCGGATCTCAAAGGAATGCCGTGGCCTGGGCAATCAATGGGATGATGACCCGGCCAGACGCCTGAAGATGTGGGCAGGCCGTCAGGGTCTGGTCCCCTCTCTCTCAAAGATAAGAAGGGGTGCAAAGCTGATCCCCTTTGTAGAGGATTTTGGGGTTCCCATGTCCAGAATCCCGGAAACGATCCGAGAGCTTCAGAAGATCCGGGAAAAATACAATTTCCCCATTCCCATCTTCGGCCATATCGGTGATGGAAATCTCCACGCCACCCTGATCATCGATGCCAGGAAAAAGGAGGATTGGGAGAAGGTAAAGCCGATCGCTCAGGAGTTTATTGACCTTACCCTAAAATTCAAAGGGACCCTGACCGCAGAACATGGAATCGGAGTGGCCAAGGCCTCCTTTATCCATAAAGAACTGGGGCTAAGCCATGAGGTGATGAAAACGATCAAGAGGGCGCTGGACCCAAAGAATATTCTCAACCCGGGCAAATTGGGTTTTGACGACACCGTCAAAGATATCTTCGATCACTTTACCTATAAAGAATTTTTGGAGACCCCGGACCGGATTAAGAGTTTCGGCCCGGCGGTCGACAATGAGATCTTTGCCTGTATCAACTGCGGATTCTGCCGGGCCGGCTGTACGGTCTATGCCCGGACCGGGCTGGAATCGGAGAACGCCCGAGGCAGGGTTATCCAGGCTTACTACATGATGAAGGGCCAACTGGAGCCCTCCAAGGAGATGGCAGACAAATTCTACCTCTGCACCACCTGTCTCAACTGTAAGGCGACCTGCCCCGCAGGGGTAATGGTTTCAGAGATTGTGGAGGCAGGACGACGTAAACTGGTCGAGGCGGGATTCCTTCCCGACATTCATAAGACCCTGATGGAAAACCTCAAGACCACTGGAAATCCTTTCGGAGAACCCAAGGAGAAGCGGACCGACGTCTTTCCGTCCTCGTTTAGGCCCAGGAAGGGGCCGGTGGATGCCCTCTTCTTCCCCGGCTGCGTTGCCTCCTATCAGGATATCAATATCATCCCCAATATGATGGCTCTTCTTGATAAGGCCGGGATCTCCTATACCGCTCTGGGAAAGGATGAGAACTGCTGTGGATATATCTCCTATCTGGTGGGAACAGAAGAATTCAAGGAGGTGGGTCGAAAGAACCTCGAAGCCTTCTCAAGGATTCAGCCCAAACAGATCATCACCACATGTGCGGGTTGTTACAAGACGTTTAAGGAAATTTACCCCAAACACCTCCCTTTTCAAACGCCGGTTCTCCATGCGATCGAATACTTCAATCAGCTGGTTCAGGAGGGGAAGATTAAATTTAAGAACAGGGATTCAGTCAAGGTGGTCTACCATGACCCCTGCGATCTTGGCCGTCATCTCAACATCTTTGAGCCTCCGAGAGAACTGATTAAGAAGATTCCGGGAGTCACGCTTCTTGAATTCAAGAATAACCGCCTGCTTGCCAAATGCTGTGGAGGGGGGGGAGGATTGAAGGCCTTCAACACCGATCTCTCCGGCGAGATCGCCTATCAACGCATGCTTGAAGCTTTGGAGGTTGGCGCGGATATCGTCGTCTCAGCCTGTCCGGCCTGTAAGGCCAATCTCCAGCTTGGCGCTGCAAGGCTCCGCAAAGAAAAGAAAGGCCGTCTCAAAGTCATGGATATTACGGAGCTGGTAGGAGAAGCAATGGCTTAAAGGATTTATTTAAGGAAGTAGTCCTGCCAGATCTCTTCGATCCGGTCAACCCATTCCCTGAATTCATAAAGGAAATTCATTTCATCAAGATAATCCTCCAGTGAATGGGCAATGGTGGTCTCCATAAATCTCCGGCAGGTCTTTCTGAGATTCGGCCGCAGTTGATCACAACCGATGCTTTTCACAAGGCTTGAGACAGCAGGCAGGTTCTCAAAGGCGGTGCCGGAACGATCATAAAACCTTCCATGAATACACCGGAGGCACCTGTTCTTCCTTAACTCGATCGCCCGATCAATCTCCTCATCTACCGCCTGCTGGATCATCTTTCTTAAAGTGGACGCCCTCTCCCTATACCCCATTATCTTTGTCAACCTGATGATCTCTCTCTTCGTTTCCTCAATCGATCGTGAAATCTCATCCGTGAGGATACCAGGAGCGGAGGCCTGTTTTAACCGGTACAATCTGGTCTCCTGAATGACCAGCGTCCTGGCTCCCAGTTTCAGGACTCCTCTCAATTCCTTATCCATATGAAAAATCTCCCGGTGTGAAATATCTTCTCTTTTCTTCCGTTCAGAAACGTTTCCTTTAATCCAGTAATAAGTTAGAAATGACCTTCACTTTTAAACTGTAATTATCTTTTATGTAAAAATACCATGACCGGAGAATTTGTCAATCCTTCTTCCTGGAACCGAGATGTTACTCATCGTAATCTGTTTCAATTGAAAATGTCAGAAGAAGGTAATAGAATATTTGATTATGCGATTTCCTGTCGCCACCTTAGAACGAAAAAGAATTCCTCGAATCATCTTTTCCATCCAGCCCCGGGGGCCTTTGGATACCCGGAAAATTCTCCTTTTAATGAAAAAAGGTTATGAGATGGGCTTCTGGTGCTTTGATCTCCCCACCCTCAGGCATCTGGAATCATTCAGGGAGTTGAGGCAGACCGAAGCGGATGAAACGCTGATAGGCTTCGGTCACGTTGAGGCAGTCTCCGGAGTCTCCTTTCTGGGTAAACCCCTCCATCAGTTCGAATCGAAAGTCATCTCAACGATCATAAAAAATACCATCCCCCCTGATCTGGTTAAAAAACTATTCCCCGCTCATTCTCCCTGTGAAGTCCTCACGCAGAGGGAGATCGATCGCATGGCCTCCGATTCATACCATTTTGAAAAGGCCCTCTCCCCGTTTAACCCCGGAGAGTCCCCCTTTCTCATCGTAGGGGGAAAATATAGTGACTGGCTGCTGGCCTTAGGAAGGATCGATCTTCTGAAGGAGATGGTCTCGATGGCGAGGAAGAGAGGGTTCATCCCTATCTTCTCGGGTCAATGGTCTACCTTTGTTTTACCGAAGGCAAAGCCCCTCGAAGTGGCGGCCTATGCCATTCCCATCAATCAAAAAGGGAGCCTGTTCGATCTCGCTCAGGCATGTCCTATGATCAAGAGGTTTGAAAAGCCTATCATCAGCCTCAATCCATTAGCGGAGGGTAGCCTTTTAAAAAAATCAGAAGAGGCCTTATCCTTTCTTTTCAATGAGCTCAAGGTCTATTCAGCTATAATTGAGGTGGCTTCGGAAGAGGAAATGGGGGAGGTGATTCGGGGAGTGATGAGGATCCCTTCCCTTATCCCCTTCCGAAAAACATAATGACGCCTGCGAAAAGGGGAATGGTGAGATTGTCATCCAGCGGGATGGGGAGGGCCTCGATCACCGTGGCGCCCAGTGCGGCAAGGCTTCCTGAAAAGCGGTCCAGGCCAGGATAAATCCAGACAATCAGAAGAGATGAGAAGAAAAAGGCGATTGACCCTTCAAGGCTTTTTTTAAAGAGGGGAATCTTCCCGAAACCTTTTCCTATGAGGGCTGCCGCCGTGTCAGAGAGGATGAGGATCAGCAGGCTTGCAACGGCAATCGGTCTGGGAAAGAGGAGGACGGTTAAGATGGAGGCAAAGAGAAAATAGGTTGAACCCATCAGGTTCGGACCCTCCTCCTCCCTGAGCACTCTTCCGAAAAAATATTTCTTGAATAGCGAAGCCATTCCTGGATGGAAATGGCGAAGAAGATCGACCGTAAGGTACAACAAAAAGAAAGGGATAAGGAAGGTCAGAACGGTTGACTCAGAGGTGAGGCCATACCCAATAGGAATGATCAGAGTGGCTAAATGAACAATCTTTCTTCTGATTTCAATCCCGGTAATCATTTCAGGTGTCCTTTATGTTTTACTGATGACTGATCACTGCCTTCTGTCCTTTATCTTCCCTCTTCTTTCGTCTCTCGTCTATCGTCTATCATCTTCCTTAGGCTCCGCATTTCTTCATCTGTAAGAGGTCTTACCTGGCCGGCGGGAAGGTTTCCCAGCCTGATCGGTCCGAATCCCACCCGTTTCAACTTGAGGACAGGATGGCCAATGGCTGAAAACATCCTCTTCACCAGATGGTTTCTCCCTTCTGTGACAGTGATCTGAACCCAGCTTTTTTTCTCCCTCTGTTGAAGGATTCGGGCAGAGGTGGCTTTTGCCTTACCGTCCTCGAGATTCACTCCCCTTTTCAACAGATCCAATTTCCTCCCATCCGGTATACCCTGCACCTTTGCCTGATAAGTCCTCGGGATTAAAAATCTGGGGTGAGAAAGTCGATAGGTCAGTTCCCCATCATTGGTGAGAAGGAGAAGCCCTTCCGCATCGAAATCGAGGCGTCCCAGGGGATAAAGCCTCCCTTTCATCCTTCCCAGGAGGTCCATCACCGTTGGTCTTCCCCTGGGGTCTTTAACCGTTGAAAGAAACCTTCTCGGTTTATTAAGAAGGAGAGTGATGGGAGGTTCAAAGCAGGTGATCCGCTTCCCGTCTATTTTGATGTGGTCTTTCTCCGGATCAGCCTTCGATCCCAATTGGATGGCCCTGCCATTCACTCTCACTCTTCCCTCAAGGATCATTCTCTCCGCCTCTCTCCTTGAGGCGATCCCGGCTCTGGCCAAAATTTTCTGCACCCTTTCGGAGGTCATCGAATTTCTCAATTTTCCGGTTCAGTAGAAAAAGAAGAAGTGGCCTCTTCTTTCGGAACCTCCTCTGGTAAGAGAGGGAGCTGAATCTCCTTGAGAGCGGGGAGATCGGCGAGCGAGCTGAGATTGAAGAGTTCGAGAAAAGTCTGGGTTGTTCCATAAACAATGGGCCTTCCGGGAATATCTTTCCTTCCCATCATTTTGATCAATCCTTTTTCCAGAAGGGTTCGAAGAACCCATCCTGAATCCACCCCTCGAATCTCCTCGATGGCGGACCGGATGACGGGTTGACGATAGGCAATGATTGCCAGCGTTTCCAGGGCGGATTGGCTCAATCTGACCGGCTTCGCCTTTTTGACCCGGTTGACCCATTCGGCATATCTGGGTTTTGTCCGGAACTGATATCCCCCCGCCACTTCCAGCAGTTCGATTCCCCTGGAACTCTCCTCCACCTCCTTTTGAATCCGATGGATCCCTCCCAGGATATCCTCCCTGCTCCATTCAGGAAGGGCCTCCAAAAGGACCTCCAGTTTTAATGGAGAATCCGAAACAAAAAAGATACTTTCCAGTATAGGCTTAATATCCAATTCACTCATGGGAAAAGCTCCGTTGCAGGATTAGGGATACTTCTCATATTTTATCATTTTGATATAAAAACATAAGTAAAAATAGGGGAAGTGTCTCTAAGGCTCATGAAATTCTATTTTTTGATTGGAAAGGATGGAAGCGACCGCATGCTTATAAAGCAACTGATCGGTTTCCCCCCGCAGGACAAGACAAAAATTATCAAAACTGATGACGGTTCCATCGAGCTTTCTGCCGCTGACCAGTTCGACCGTGACATGGCTCCGTTCTTTACGAATACGATTGAGAAATTGATCCTGGACATTGATCTGATTCTTCATCATGGTCTTTTACCCCCTTTCCTCTAAGAAAGACTTGACCTCCGATAATATTCTTTTCCGATCGGAGGATTCCTCATACCAGTGAACCTCAGGGTCAGCCTTAAACCATGTCCATTGTCGCCTGGCATAATGACGGGTATCCCTTTTCATCTGCCTGACCGCCTCCTCCCAACCGATCTGGTTGAATAGGAATTGAACCATCTGTTTATAACCCAAACTTCGCATCGGCTTCAATTCCGGGCCATAGCCCATGCGAAGCAAGCCCCTGACCTCTTCGAGCAACCCCCTCTCGATCATCCGGTCAACCCTTTCGTCGATCCGATAATATAGCTCCTTCCGGTCAGTTTCCAGACCGACCTTCAGGGTGAGATAAGGTCTTTCTCCAAAACGATGCTGTTCATGAAAAAAAGAGAGAGGAGTTCCTGTTGATTCAAAGACCTCAAGCGCTCTGATCACTCGAAAGAGATCATGGGGATGAATGTGTTGCGAAGTCTTCGGGTCAACCTCTTTCAATCTCTCGAAGAGAAAGCCTTTCCCTCTCTCCTCTGCCTCATGCTTCAATCTCTTTCTCACACCGGGATCCACAGGGGGACTGCGAAAGAGCCCCTGGGTGAGCGCCCTGATATAAAGTCCAGTACCTCCAGTAACGAAGACAGGCCTCCCTTCCTGATGCAGTTGATCCGCCGCCCTTCTTCCAAGGGTTCGATAGAGGGCGGCATTGAAAGGCTGGTCAGGGTTGACCAAATCGATCAGATGATGTTTGACCCTCCTCTGTTCCTCCGATGTGGGCTTGGCTGTACCGATGTCCATGAACCGATAGACCTGCATGGAATCGGCATTGATGATTTCTCCTTCCAGTTGCTCCGCCAGCGCGATGGCGGATTTAGACTTTCCCACACCGGTTGGACCAAGAAGGATCACCATTCGAGGTCGGTCCATCTCCATCCATTCGGTCATACGAGTTGCATTTTAATGAATTCCCAGATAGACTTCAAGATAAAAGTCACTCTTCTGAAGGCCTGAGGGGATTCGCCTGTAAATTTTTCTTGAAATCCGGATTGGATTCTATTAGATTAACTAACGTGAGTTTACCACGTTAGAAACAGGAGATCCCTCTGTTTCGAATGAGAAGACGCCGGGGTTTTCTAACGGGATAAACTTTTTACACTCCATCCTCCTGAAACGATCAGCCCAGAAAACCGGATACAGAGGAGCTAAAAATGCCCACAGCATTCTTTATCAACCCTCGGACCAACCCTGAAATGCGGAGCCTTTATCAAATCTCCTTACTTCCTCCACAGAACCATCTGGAGGATTACTTTCTCGGGGTGATGGCGATACTGTCTGAATACTTTCTGATTGGTTATTCGGCTCTGATTCTCCAGGATGCAAAAAAGGACTCCCTCCGTGTGGAGGCCCTCTATGGAGCAGGAAAAGAAAGCCATCCCCTCTCATGCTTCAGCCGGAAGGGAATCATCGGAGAAGTTCTCAAGTCTCGACAGCCCATGATCATCAAGAATTTAAACCAGGAGCCTCTTTATGAAGAGATGATGAAGGGTTCAAAACAGACTGATAAAATCCGGCCCCCTCTGCTCTGCATTCCTCTGACCGTGGGCAACGAATCCATCGGTGTCTTCAATATCAACCCCCTCTATGGATCCAGAGATGAATTTACGGAAGATTTCCATTTCCTCTCCGTTCTTTCTGCCCTGCTTTCCCCATCCATTAAAAATTATTGTTCCATGGGGGAGGAAACGCTTGCCCGACAACGTAAGACAAAATTAAAATCTTCCCTGCTGGAAGAAATATTGACCGAGAGATTGGCAGAGCTCCTAAACAGGATTGACCCCTATGTGGAGTCTAATAACGAGACGGGTCTTCTTGATGATATCATTAACCTCGTTGAGAAAATCCTGATCCGGTCCGCATTGCAAAAGGTCAATGGCGTCCAGACCGCTGCTTCTCAACTTCTGGGAATCAACCGAAACACCCTTCGAAAGAAAATGAAGGAATTGAAAATCAAATTCCGCTGAAAATCCTCTCCCCTTTGCTAAGGGGGTGATTGGGTGGATAAAGTATCAACAATCTTTTATCGATGTTGATCCACGAAACGCCTCTTCTCACCAAAATGAAAAAATTGGGGGTCCGGTGATTAGGAGTCCTTGACATATCTTGTAGAATTGTTGAAGAATAGAGTTAATTTTTGCGAGCTGGATGAATATCGGATGAAAAGTCTTCTCCACCTCTTCCGCTGGCAGGATGCCCTGGACATTATCATCCTCGCTTATATCTTTTACCACCTTTACCTCTGGCTAAGGAAAAAAAAGGCGCTTCGAATGGTCATTGCCATTTTATCCCTGCCCCTTTTCTATATCATGGCCAAATGGATTGATTTGCCTTTAATCGTATGGGGGCTCCAGAACCTGTGGCCGGTGATCATCATTGTCCTGGTTGTGATCTTCCAGCAAGAGATCAGGGAAGTGCTGGGAAATATCAGCCTTCCCTCCTTTTTCTTTGGAAGGCCTGAAGGGCTCCCCTCGAAAACGATTGATGAAATTGCCAGGGCGGCCTTTCAGATGGCAAATCGGAAAATGGGTGGATTAATCGTTCTTCAGAAAGGAGAAAATCTCGAGGAGCTGATTCGTGAAAAAACGTTTCTGGATTCGGAGATCAATGAAGATATCCTGATCAGTATTTTTAATTCGCAATCTCCACTCCATGATGGCGCGGTCATCGTCCAGGGAGGTCGGATTCGATATGCGGCCGCCCTGCTTCCTCTTTCCGGATCCACCTCTTTCCCCAAAGAATGGGGAACCCGGCATCGTGCCGGAGTCGGCATCACCGAAGTCTCGGATGGAGAATGCATTATTATTTCAGAAGAGAGAGGGGAGGTCTTATTCGCCTCTCAGGGAAAGGTCGAAAAGAAAAAAGACCAGCAAGATTTAAAAAAGAGTCTTGCTGATTTGACCCCTTCCGGAGAGTCAAAAGATAAGGAAAGGACATGGCCTAAAAAATTCTTCGAGGATACCCCCACCAAAGCACTCTTTCTCTTCCTGGTGTGCCTCCTCTGGGCGCTTGTCATCGGTATCCGTCAGGGAGAAGTCAGCTTTAACATTCCCATTGAATACTACTCGATCCCCCAAAACTTAATCATCGGAAGTGAGCCGCCCAAAGAAGTCAATGTCCGCCTGAAGGGTTCACAGAGACTTCTCTCCTCCCTGAAGCCTGACCAGATCCGGATGCAGGTCGACCTGTCCAATGCCCGCAAAGGAACCAATCAGATTTCCCTTGCCGAGGCCAATATCACCGCCCATCCGGGGATAACGATCACCAACTTTTATCCCCGTAATATTAAAGTGCAACTCTCGTCAATTGATTCCAATAAAAAACCTTGATCCCTCTCAATTACAGATTGCCTCAACATGAGGATCATATTATTGAATTGGATATCTTAAACTTATTAAAATCTCGAAGATCTGTCCGGGTCTATCAGGATAAACCTGTCCCAAATGTGAGAAGACAGACCCTTGGGGACAATATGGTTCGATCCGGTCCCCTTTCTTTGATTAAAAAGATTTTTAGAAAGGGGCCAAGGGGACAAGGATTCAGGCGGTCAAGTGAAAATTTTAAAAAAGAGGCTTGAACCCCGAAACCCTCGAACCCTATTCACAGGAGAGAAGACCATGGATCATCAACTCATTCAAAGAGCGGCTGAGGACATCCTTCGGTCAAAAAAAACGATCGCCTTTACGGGCGCAGGAATCTCCGTGGAGAGCGGTATCCCGGACTTTCGCGGGGCTCAGGGCCTCTGGCAAAAATATGACCCGGAGGAATATGCCCATATTGAGGCCTTTTATTCGAATCCGGAGAAGGTCTGGCTCATGCTCAAGGATATGTTCTCTCTGATCCTTTCGGCCAGACCCAACCCTGCCCATATCGGGTTGGCTGAACTGGAAAGACTGGGGCTGCTCTCCTCAGTCATCACTCAAAATGTAGATGGCCTTCATCAGGCGGCAGGCAGTCAGAAGGTGATCGAATTTCATGGAAGCCACCGAACCCTTTCCTGCCTCAAATGTTCTAAATCGATCGATGGAACCGGCCTCAAAATGGAAGACCTCCCTGCCCGTTGCCCATTTTGCTCTTCTCTTCTGAAGCCTGATGTGGTCTTCTTTGGAGAGGCTATCCCCTGGAAAGCTCAGGCACTTTCCATCGAAGAGTCCAAGTCATGTGATGTCGTCCTCGTCATTGGAACATCTGCCGTCGTCTATCCGGCTGCATCCATCCCCATCATGGCAAAAGAGAGGGGGGCAACCGTTATCGAAATCAACATGGAACCCACACCCCTGACCCATCAGGTATCCAATTATCTTATTCTTGGCCCTGCGGGTGAAATCCTCCCGGCCATTGTTGAAGAAGTGAAAAGGAGAAAAGGCAGGAATATTGCAATCTCCCATTGAAGGTGATATGATTTTAAAAGAGAAAATGGTCCATTCCTGCGAAGTCTGCCCATCCTATCCATTGACGAAAAGGGCCTCTGGAGCGGATGAATGCAGGGTGAACTCCGTTAGAAATTTTATAGGGGTCTAACCTCCAGAAAATTAATCCGAAATATTCCGCCGCTTTGGATCAGCGGAACATCATTTCTAACGGGGTGAAGGTTTTTATTTGAAAGAACAGCAAGTCGCAGAAACGACTCTTCGAGGAGAGGCGGCCGAAAAGGTCATTTTTGACGATCTTCAACTTGTGAACGCCCTTTTCGGCGCTCATAATGAAAATCTGAGGCGTATTGCCAGGACGATCGGTGTGAAGATCAATGCCAAAGGCAATGCGGTGACCATCCAGGGCGATGATCTGGATGTCCATTTGTCAAAGCGCGTCCTCGATGACCTTTATGCCCTCCTGAAAAAAGGCTACCCCCTCTTCCCAAATGATGTCGATTATGCCATCCGGATGATCTCCAATGACCAGAATGTCAACCTCGAAAACATCTTTCTCGATACCGTCTACATCTCTTCAAGAAAGAGGGTCATCACCCCGAAGAGCCTTGCTCAGAAGCGTTACATTGATGCCATCCGGAAACATGACCTGGTCATTGGCATTGGTCCTGCGGGGACAGGGAAGACCTATCTGGCCATGGCCATGGCGGTCGCCTTTTTAATGAAGCAAGAGGTGGAGAGGATCGTCCTCACCCGTCCGGCTGTGGAGGCGGGAGAAAAGCTGGGATTTCTTCCTGGAAATTTGTATGAAAAGGTAAACCCCTACCTCCGACCTCTTTACGATGCACTTCATGATATGATGGATTTTGACCGGGTCTCAAAATTGGTGGAAAAGGGAATCATCGAGGTCGCACCTCTGGCCTTTATGAGAGGAAGAACGCTCAATGATTCCTTTGTCATCCTCGATGAAGCCCAGAACACCGGCCCCGAGCAGATGAAGATGTTTCTCACTCGATTGGGGTTCAGCTCAAAGGCGGTCATCACAGGAGATATCACTCAGGTGGATCTTCCCGAAAACAAGGCATCCGGGCTTATCGAAATTCAGGACATTCTCAAGGGGATTGAGGGAATTGAATTCGTTTACTTCTCTGACAGGGATGTGGTCCGACATCCTCTGGTTCAGGACATTATCAAGGCTTATGAAAGAGTGGAAGGAAAGGGCCTTCGTTCAAAGCAGTAATTCCCTCTTTTACGACGAATGAAGAAACTGATTAAAAAATTCAACCGCCTTCCATGGCGTGGCCGGATCGATAACAGTACCCAAAGGGGATCATGGGCTGAGAGGATGAAATCCCCTTCTTCGCAAAAATGGCTTATCGGCATCGGGACGGCCTTCCTCCTCACCCTTCTCCTCCTCCCCACCCTACGCCTGCCCATCAAAGAATATAAGGCAGGGGATATTGCAACCAAGGAGATCAAATCAGCCCGGGATCTTCTCGTGGAAGATCAAAGGTCGACTCAGGAAAAACGCGTCGAATCCGAAAGGACTGTTCTCTCCGTCTATGACTATGATCCTACCCTTCTGTCCGATACGGAAAATAGAATCCGATCCGCCTTCATCTCACTGGCCACCTCTTTCAAAGAGGGAGAAAAAGGACC
>Ga0163210_1000350_pt1 | contig 19229 bp, 15 predicted proteins | sample Kivu_220m_FD_113536 | JGI IMG/M metagenome (GOLD analysis project Ga0163210, IMG submission 113536) | Freshwater microbial communities from Lake Kivu, Western Province, Rwanda to study Microbial Dark Matter (Phase II) - Kivu_220m | ecosystem: Environmental > Aquatic > Freshwater > Lake ...
GCGTGGCGACGGCGCCGACGGTGTGAGGCGCGGCGGGATCGGCGACGTCGAGCACCCTGAGGCCCGAGCTCGACACATAGGCGTAGGTTCCCGAGACGACCACGTCCTGGGCGAAACCGGGTGTGTCCCAGCTGCCGACGATCACCGGGTGCGCGGGAGTGGAGACGTCGATCACCAGGAAGCCTTCGTCCTCGTCGGCGACGTAGGCGTGGGTGCCCGAGGCGGCGACGCCCAAGGCGAAGCCCGGCGTGTCGACATCGCCGACGATCCGGGGGTCGGCGGGATCCGAGATGTCGACCACCTGGAGGCCATTAACGCGGTCGGCGACGAAGGCGTGCGACCCTTCGACCGCGACATCTTGCGCCACGCTGGGCGTGCCGACACCGCCCACCCAGTGTAGGTAGTCCCCGTAAAGGATGCAGTCGGCGCCGGAGGGCGCGAGGGAGCACACGGACAGCGCGACGGCGACGAGAGTGGCTGCCGCGGCACGGGAGAGACGAGTGTCGTAGGAAGTTCCCAAGTGACACCTCCTTGGCGCCGAGTCGTTCATGGACTCAACCTGTCGGCGGCGCCCCGGTGGCGGCGGAGCGCTCGGGCCGACGTCAGCGTGCCACCACGAATCGCGTGGCCGTGCTGCCTTCCGATGTCGAGAAGCGGACCAGGTAGAGCCCGGCCGCGAGAGCGCGACCCCCTTCGTCACGACCATCCCAGGACAGATCGTGAGCACCGGCGGCGACCATCCGGTCGGACAGCCGGCGGACCCGGCGGCCGGCAAGGTCATAGACGCTGGCCCGGACTCGGCCCTCCCGGCTCATCTCGAAGCGGATGACCGTCTGGCCAGCAGCCGGATTCGGGTAGATTCGAACAACCGAACTGACGACCGTCCGATCGCCTTCCCCGGCGCTCGATGGCACGTGGCACTGCGCCGGCAGTACCTGGAGGCCCGCTCCCTCGTCCGCGATGTAGACGTAGCTCCCTGCGACGGCGACGCCCCTGGCGTCACCCGGTGTCTCCCAGTTGCCCACAATCCGGGCGCCCCCGGAGTGCGCGAGGTCGATCACCTGGAGGCCGGAGGCGACATCCGTGACGTAGGCGTAGCTGCCCGCGACATCCAGACCATACGCGAAATCCGGTGTGTCGACGCTGGCGACGATCTGGGGGCTGGCGGGATTCGCGATGTCGACCACCTGGAGGCCCGAGAGGTTATCCGCGACATAGGCGCGGGTCCGAAAGACGACGACGCCCATGGCGCAGTCCGGCGTATCGACGCTGGCCACGATCCGGGGGACGACAGGATCCGTGACGTCGATGACCTGGAGGCCCCCATCGTAGTCCGCGACGTAGGCGTAGGTGTCACCGATCGCAACACCCCGGGCACGACCGGGCGTGTCGACGCTCCCCGTGATCTGGGGATGGGCCGGATTCGTGACGTCGATCACCTGGAGGCCCGACTCGTAGTCAGCGACGTACGCCCAGGTATCCGCTATGGCGACGCTCACGGCTGTACCCGGGGTGTCCACAGCGCCCACCAACTGAAGGTCCGCCGGATTCGACGCGTCAATTACCTGGAGTCCGGAGTCGTAGTCCGCGACGTAGACTTGAGTGCCTGAGACCGCGACGCCCAGGGCATTGCCTGGGGTGTCCAGACTGCCGACCGTCTGCGGACTGGCGGGATTCGTGACGTCGATCGCCTGGATGCCCGGGGAGTAGGTCGCGACAAAGGCATACTGGCCGGAGATGGCCACACTTCGGGCAAAGCCGGGGGTGTCAACACCTCCGACTGCCGGGGGACTGGCGGGGTTCGTGGCGTCGATCACCTGAAGGCCGCAATCATAGTCGGCCACGTACACGCGCGTGCCGTCGAGAGCCACATCCTGGGCGCCGAAGTCATAGTCCGGCGTGTCCACACTGCCCACGATTGCCGGGTTCGCGGGATCCGAGATGTCGATCACGCGGAGCCCGGATTCCATGTCCGCGACGTAGGCATGGTTGCCCGACACGGCCACGCCCCGGGGACGGCCCGGGGTGTCCACGCTCCCCACGATCCGGGGGCTCGTCGGATTCGTGATGTCGACCACGTGAAGACCGAAGTACCGATCCGCGACATAGGCGTAGGATCCCGAGATGGCCACGCCGTGGGCAGGCCCCGGCGTGGGTACGTTGGCCACGATATGGGGATGGGCGGGATCCGTGACGTCGATCACCTCAAGACCGGAGCGCCAGTCCGCGACGTAGGCGTAGTTGCCTTCGAGCGCGACCGCCAGAGCACCGTCCGGGGTGTCGACGTGCCCGACGAGCTGCGGACTTGCCGGATTCGACACGTCGATCACGTGGAAGCCCGAGAACCAGGCCGTGACATAGGCGTAGAAGCCCGACACGGCCAGAGTCTCGGTCGGGCCCGGCATGTCCACGCTTCCCAGGATCGAGGGATTCCGGGGATCCTGTATGTCGATGACCTGGAGCCCCTCCCAGTGGTCCGTGACGTACGCCAGGGTTCCTGCGATCTCGACGCCCGAGGCGCTTCCGGGCGTGTCCACGGAGCCCAGGATCTGCGGGCTCGCGGGATCGGAGATGTCGAGCACCTGGAGGCCGGATCCCCCATCCGCGACGTAGGCGCGACCGTCCGAGACCGCCACGTCGACGGCGTCACCCGGTGTGTCCGTGCCTCCCACCCAGTGGAGGTAGTCTCGGTAGTCGATGCAGTCGGCCCCGGCCGGGTTGAGGAAGCATACCCACAGGATGGCGGTGGCCGCGACGACCACGGCAGCGCGGCGCCGCCACGGCACTTCGAACCCTGAGGTGTCGTCGCCGTGGGGCCGCGAAGGGAAGGCTCCGGGAATCCCGGGCATCTTGACCGCTCGCACGCTCATCCCCCTCAGGCCGTCGCGCGGAGAACCGCGCCAGCAGACACAGTCACCAAGGGACGTCGGCGCGGCGGTGACGACCTCCCCGCAAGCGTCTCCAGCACACGGGCGAGGGACCAACCCACCTGTATCAGCACCAGAGGAAGCGTACCACGATTCCCCCTGCCGGAACAGGGCCGGGCCGATCCGCCCGCGTGACCGGCAGGCCAATCGCTCGGGAGACGGTCGCGACGAGCGCGCGTGCGGCCTCCGGAAGGGAACCGTCCGGGATTACCCGCAACACCCCTTGCCGCCCGGGTCGCGCTCCGCGGAGCGGCCTGAATCCGGCGCCGCCGGCGCGAGCTGCTCCGGCGAACAGCAGCAGTCGCCGGACTTCCCGAGCTGCGCGAGCAGGATGCCCGTGGCGCACCCCACCCCGGCGCGAACCGTGATCGCCCCGGGCGCGCAGTTCATCGCGCAGGCGCCGCACTCGATGCACTGGTCGCGGTCGACGATGCGCGCCTTGCGCTCGCGGATCTCGAGGACGCCGTGCGGGCAGACGGCGACGCACAGGCCGCAGGCGTTGCACTTCGTCTCGTCCAGCTTGAGCGTCACGACGTCAGGCAGATAGGTCAGCATCGTGATGGTCCTCACGCCAGGAACCGCGCCAGCACCCAGAGCCCCAGCCCCACCGCGGCGGCGATGATCACCGCCGGGATCGCGTAGCGCATCTCCTGCTTCACACCGGAAAGTGACGTGAAGGTGCTGGCGCCGGTGTAGTTCATCGCGACGAACCCCGAGATCGCCGGCAGCATCAGGAGCCACGCCGCGGCGTCGACCCGCTGCGGCGTCGCCTGCAGCGGCAACCCGCCGAGCACGATCGCGCCGATGGCGACCAACGCCCCGAGCACCGCGCCCTTGACCGTGAAGGGGCGCCCGGGGAGCCAGGGGAGGAGCACCGGCGTCAGCACCGCGCCCGTCAGCCACGCACTCAGGATGAACGCCGCCGCGCGCGGGCCGGTTCCGGCGAGCGCGGCGCTGCTCCAGCCCCCGGGGCGCAGGCCCGACAGCACGCCGAGCACGAGCGCGACCGGCACCGCGTACTTGCCCCACTGGCCGAGCTCGACCGGGACGACCGCGAGACGATCGGCGATACGGAAGCGCACGCGCCGCATCTCGGGCGTCGCGCGCTGGCCCGCGGCGAGGAAGGCGGCGATGTCCCGCGCGCGCACCGGGCCGTAGACGACCCGGAAGCCGCTCGCCTCCCGCACGAGGTGCGCCGCGACACCGGTTGCGCCGAGCTGCGGCACGATCAGTTCGCGGTGCGAGACGATCTCCTCCAGGCGCGTCTCGCGAATGCGCTTGACCAGCTCCGCCGTGCCGAAGGTCCCCTTGCCGGCCGCGCACCAGACATTCACCCCGCGCGTGTCGAGCACCAGGATCCAGCCGTCGATACCGGCCAGGCCGCGGCGCAGGTGGTCGAAGGAGAGCTTGTAGTTCGCCGAGACGAAGACCGGGGAGACCGGGGTCGGGTCGCCGATGGCATAGAGCCCGGGCTCGACGGTGTAGCGCATGCGGCCGATGCCCCAGCGGACGCGGATCTCGCCCCAGCGATCGCCGCGGGTCCAGCTCGCGCGCACGCACGGGATCCGGCGGACGGGACGCGCGGGCGCACTGGCCGCACCGCAGCCACACGAGGAAGCCGCCGGCGCCCCGCCGCAGCAGGCGGACCCGGTGGGGGAGACGGGGGTTTTCGAGGCCGATTCCATGCGCGCGATTCTAGCGCAGGTTGTGGAAAGGAGATTCGGGATAGTCTGCGCAGAGCGCGTGAACCGATGCGATTGTGGCTCGGTTCGGCCGGGCGGAGGAGCACCGGGACCGTCTCGTGAGACGCGGGTTTAGCTGATCGCGATAACCCTTTGGGGTGAAAATCGATATCGCTCTTCCACCCGGAATCTTCATTCCACGGGCTTTTCCTGCTTGCGTACCGAACAAATGTTCGGTATCCTGGTTCCGTTGCCATGACGAAGGGGGCTCGCCCCGCCCGGGGCCGCGATCCAGCACGCCGCGGCACGCGGGCCGGGGCGGGTCCCCGAAAAGACGCGAAGGAGGCCGGCGCATGAACGAACTGACGCCCCGCCAGCGCGAGGTGCTGGAAGCGATCCTCGCGAGCGTGGAGGAGGGTGGCCGCTTCCCGCCGATCCGCGAGATCGCGCGCCGGCTCCGGCTCGGCTCGCCCGCGACCGTCTTCCAGCACCTCGAGGCGCTGGCGGCGAAGGGCTTCCTGCGGCGCGAGCGCGGGCGCTGGGTGCTCGGGGCGCGCGCGCGGCGCGATCGCGGGATCCCGATCGTCGGGCGGGTCGCCGCCGGCCGGCCGATCACCGCCTTCGAGGAGATCGAGGACTACCTCACGCCCGAGTTCGTCGGCGCGCGGCGCGGGCGCTTCAGCGTGCGGGTGAAGGGCGAGAGCATGATCGACGCCGGGATCCTCGAGGGCGACTACGTCGTCGTCGATCCGGACGCGAATGTCACCGACGGCGATCTGGTCGTGGCGTATCTGGGCGAGGAGCAGGAGGCGACGGTGAAGCGCTTCTTCCGTCGCCGCGGCGGCGTCGATCTGCACCCGGCCAATCCGCGCTTCGCGCCGCTGCGCATTCCGCGCGGCGATGCCTTCTTCCGGATCGGCGGCAAGGTCGTCGGCCTGCTGCGCCGCCTGGGCTAGGGGATGCGCGATGCGCTGGGAGACGCTGGATGAGCCGATCAAGGTGCGCGCCGACTTTCAGGGGGGCGACGTGAGTCCGCTCGCCTTCCGGCGCGGCCCGAATCGGATCCGCGTGGTGCGCGTCAACACCCATTGGGTGGATCGCGACGGCCGACGCGCGCGCTATTACTTCTCGGTCACGGCCGAGAGCGGGGACGTCTATCAACTCTGCTTCGACGCGGGAGACCTGACATGGAGAGCCGAGTGCGTGATGTACGAGGGATGACGGCGGGCACGGAGCCCTACCTGAGCGCGGGGCCCCGCTGGGGACCGCACCCGGCGGTGCTGCACTTGGACATCGACGCCTTCTTCGCCTCGATCGAGCAGCTGCGCCAGCCGGCGCTGAAGGGCCGGCCGGTCGTCGTCGGCAGCGGGGTGGTGGCGAGCGCCTCGTACGAAGCGCGCGCCTACGGCATCCGCGCCGGGACGACGCTCAGCGAAGTGCGGCGGATCTGTCCCGAGGCGGTGATCCTCCCGGGACACGCGCCGACCTACCGTGCCTTCGCCGAGCGCGTCTTCGATCTCGCCGCCGAGCTGGCGCCGAACTTGGAGACCTTCCTCGACGATGCGCTGCTCGATCTCACCGGCACCGAGCGCGTGCACGGGCACCTGATCCGTGCCGCCGCTGAGCTGCGCCGCCGCGTTCGCGCCGAGACGGGCCTGAGCGTCTCGCTGGGGCTGGCGACGAACCGCATGGTCGCGCGCATGGTGACGCGGCTGGCGAAGCCCGGCGGCTTCGCCTGGCTGCGCCCCGGGGGCGAGGCGACCTTCGTGGCGCGGCGGCCGATCGAGGAGCTGCTCGGCATTGGACATGCGCGCGCGGCGCTCTTGCGCGAGATGGGGGTGACGCGCGTCGAGGACCTGCGCGGCTTCCCGCCGGCGCGGCTGCGCGAGCTGTTCGGCGAGGTCGGCCTGCTCCTCGCGGCCCGCGCCTGGGGCCGCGAGACGCGCGCGGTCGCGGCCGCCGAGCTGCCGGGCTCGATCCGGCGCGAGACCTCCTTCGACGAGCCCGAGGCGGATGGGGCGGCGCTGGCGGCGATGCTCCACTACCTGAGCGATCGCGCCGCGGCGCAGGCGCGCTCGCTCGGCATCGAGCCGCGCGGGCTGCGCGTGCACCTGCGTTGGGCGGACGGCGGGGCAGCCGCGCGCCAGGCGACGCTCGGCGCGCGCGGGGCGACGACCGAGGTCCTCTTCGCCGCCGCGCGGGAAGTGTTCCGGGGGCTGCTCGTCCGGCGCATGGGGGTCCGCAACCTCGGCGTCGAGATCTCGCGCTTCCACCCGGTCGCGGATCACCAGCTCGCGCTCTTCGAGGCGGACGCCGCGGGGGAAGCGGCGGCCGCGCGTGCGGGCCGGCTCGATCACGTGGTCGACGACCTGCGCGCGCAGTTCGGCTTCCGCGCGCTGGTGCGCGGACGGTCGCTCGAGCTGATGGACCGACTGCCGAGCGACGCCTACGGCTTCGTGCTGAGAACGCCGTGCCTGACGCGCTAGGGCACGGCCGGAGAGGACGCGATGCCCGCGCGGCGCCCGCGCGAAGGCGGAGGCGATCCGCCGCTCCTGCTGCTCCGCAGCGCCTACTCGCTGCTGCGGGGGAGCGCGCTGCCCGCGGCGCTCGTCAGCGCCGCCGCGGCGGGGGGGCACCGCGCCCTCGGGCTGACGGATCGCGAGAACCTCTACGCGACGATCCCGTTCCTCGACGCAGCGCGCGCGCAGGGCCGCCACGCGATCCTGGGGGCGGAGCTGGTGCTGCCGCGGGGCGCGCTCGAGGGAGCGCGCCCGGAGGCGACGGCGGAGGATTCCGCCGGGCCGCCTGCCCGCCTGACGCTCCTGTGTCGCGAGATCCTCGGCTACCGGAACCTCTGCGAGATCCTGACGCGCTTTCACCTGCAAGGTGAGGAGGCCGCGGGGCAGGCGCTCGGCGCTGCCCCGGAGGGCCTGACGGTTCTCACCGACGATCCCGACGCGCTCGCGCGTCTGCGCGCGCGCTTCGACGCGACCGACCTCGGCGCGCTCCTGGCCGCGCCCGGAGAGAACGTGCCGCGGGAGATCGCGCTCCGCCAGACCGCGCGGCGGCTGGGGGTGGAGGTCGTCGCGGCGCAGCGCGCCTCGCGTGTCACTGACGACGAGCACCCGACGCAGGCGCTCCTCGCCGCGATCCGCACGCACGCGATGCTGCCGCAGGCGAGCCGCGCCGCGACGGCCGCGCGCGCTGCCTGGGATGCGCGCCTGCCGACGGTCGCCGATGCGCGCCGCCCGTTCGTGGCGACGGCGGAGGGCCGGGCGGCCCTGCGCGCGGCGCAGGCCCTGGTCGAGCGCTGCCGGCTGTCGCTCGAGGACCTGACGCCGTCGCACTTCATCCTGCCCAGCCTGCACGGCCGCCGGGCGGCGGCGCGGCTCCGGTGGCTCTGCAGCGAGGGCCTCCGGCGCCGCGGCCTTGGCTCATCCGCGCCAGCCCGAAGGCGCCTGAAAGAGGAGCTGCAGATCGTCGAGATGCTCGGGTTCGCCGACTACTTCCTGATCGTGGCCGAGATCATCTCCTGGGCGCACGGCCAGGGGATCCACACCGTCGGGCGAGGCAGCGGCGCGTCTTCGATGATTGCCTACCTTCTGAGCATAACCAATGTGGATCCAATCCGTTATGGACTCTGCTTCGAGCGCTTTCTCCACCCATTGCGGCGTGATCTGCCGGATCTGGACATCGACATCGCCTGGGATCGGCGCGACCGCGTGCTCGAGTTTGCGCTTTCACGTTTTGGTCGAGAGCGCGCCGCGATGATATCTACCCATCAGTTCTTCCGGGCGCGGGGCGCGTTCCGCGAGGCGGGGCGCGCGCTCGGCCTCTCCGACGCGCAGCTCGCCGAGGGGTCCCGCCGGCTGCCCCATGCCTTCTTCGGGGCGATGACCCCGGCGGTGGCGGCGCCCGTCGCTCCGGGCTCGGCCGCTGACGCCGACGAGCGAGAGGCCCTGAAGGCGCTCGCGGGGGATCGCGACCCCTCGCTGCGCCGGGTCGCGGCGGCGGCGCTGCCGCTCCTGGGACTGCCGCGCAATCTCGGCCTGCACCCGGGGGGCATCGTCTTCGGCGACGGCCCGCTCGCGCGCGTCGTGCCGCTGGAATCCTCGACGAGCGGCCCGACGGTGACGCAGTTCGAGATGCGCGCCATCGAGCGGATCGGCCTCGTCAAGATCGACCTCCTCGGCAACCGGGCGCTGGGAACCGTCGAGGAGGCGGCGCGGATCGCCGGCATCGACCCGGAGCAGATCCCGGAGCGCGACGCGGCGACGGCGCGGCTCCTCGCCGAGGGCCGCGCGCTCGGTGCCTTTCAGCTCGAGTCGCCCGCGATGCGGACGCTGCTGCGCCAGCTTCGCCCGCGCGACCTCGACGGGGTGATCGCCGCCGTGGCGCTCATCCGCCCCGGTCCCGCGGGGAGCGGCATGAAGGCGGCGTTCGTGCGCCGCGCGCACGGAGAAGAGAAGGTCACATTCCTCCATCCGTTGCTGGCGCCCGTGCTGCGTTCGACGCTGGGCGTGCCGCTCTACGAGGAGGACATCATCCGCATCGCCGCGACGTTGACCGGCATGAGCCTGGGCGAGGCGGATCTCTTCCGGCGCGCGGTCAGCGAGGCGGCGCGGCGCGCGAAGGAGAACGGCAACGGCGAGGCGCTGCTCGCCCTCGCGGCCGGGTTCCTCGAGACGGCACGCCGACACGGGATCGCGGCCGACGTCGCGCGGGCCGCCTGGGAGGATCTGGTGCGCTTCGCCGCCTATGCCTTCTGCAAGGCGCACGCCGCCGGCTACGGCCTGATCGCGCATCGCACCGCGTGGCTGAAGGCACATCACCCGGGGCCGTTCTTCGCCGCGCTGCTCAACCACCATCGCGGGATGTACCCCTCGCGCGTCTACGTCGACGAGGCGCGGCGCCTCGGCCTGCGCGCGGGGCCGCCGTCGCTCGCCGCGGGCGCGCCGGGCTGGCGGTGGGAGCCGCCGCGCGACGGCCGGGCGGGCATGCTGCGCTGCGGGCTGGGGGCGATCCGCGGCCTGCGCGTCGAGACGATCGACGCGATCCTGCGCGAGGGATCGCGGTCCCCCTTCACGGACCTGGCGGATCTGCTGCGGCGCACGGGGGCGAGCGCGCCCGAACTGGAAGCGCTCATCCTCTGCGGGACCTGCGACGACGCCTTCGGCCGCGCGCGCGGCGAGCTGCTCTGGCAGCTTCAGACGCTGCTCCGCCGCCGGGCGACGGCGGCGCGCGGTGCCGCGGGCCAGGGCGCGCTGCCGTTCGCGCCGCGCCCGGCCCCGGTCGTGGGGGAGAAGCGCAGCGCCCTGGCGCGGCCGGTCACGCAGCGCCATCGCGCGGCCCTGGAGCGCCGCCTCCTCGGGGCGAGTCTCGCGCTGCACCCGGTGGCGCTGCTGCCGGCGGAGCAACGGCGCGACGCGCTGCCGATCGCGCGGGCGCTGACGCTGGTCGAGGAGCGCGTGCGCGTCGTCGGCATCGTCTCGGCGCTGCGCCGGGCGCGTACCGCCGACGGCCGCGCGCTCCTCTTCGTGACGCTCGAGGACGAAGGCGGGTTGCTCGAGGGCACCGTGGGTCCCGAGCTCCTGGCGCGCGGCATCCCGCGCGTTTCCCTGGACGCCTTCGTCGCGGCGACCGGCCGGATGCGGACGCGGCAAGGGGCGCCCGGCCTCGAGATCGACGCGCTGCGCGTCCTGGGCCGACATTGAGCGACGCCTCGATTCCGATTGCGCCGGCGGTCCCGCGAGCGTTTCATCCCTTTCCCATGCGTGGTGTGCGGGGAGCGATGCTGTTCGTGCTGGTCGCGACGACCGGGACGGCGACCGCGTCGGCGGCGGAGGGCGCGGCGGAGATCGGGGCGCGGCTGCCGCTCGCCTCGGTCCTGCCGTTTGCCGGGATTCTCCTCTCGATCGCGCTCTTCCCGCTGCTCGCACCCCGCTTCTGGCACCACCACTACCCGAAGGTGGCCGCCTTCTGGGCCCTGGTCTTCGCGGTTCCCTTTCTCTTCGCCTACCGCGGGACGGCGCTTCAGGAGATCCTGCACGTCTACATCGCCGACTACGTCCCTTTCCTGCTGCTCCTCGCCGCGCTCTTCGTCGCCTCGGGCGGGATCCTGCTGCAGGGCGCGCCGGCCGGCACGCCGCGGGGCAACACGGCGCTGCTCGCGATCGGGACACTGCTGGCGTCGTGGATTGGGACCACTGGCGCGGCGATGCTGATGATCCGCCCCGTCCTGCGCGCCAACGCGGGACGGAAGCACCGCGTGCACACGATCTGCTTCTTCATCTTCCTCGTCGCCAATGTCGGCGGCGCGCTGACGCCCCTGGGGGATCCGCCGCTCTTCCTCGGCTTTCTCCACGGCGTGCCGTTCTTCTGGACGCTCCGGCTGCTGCCGCACATGGCGTTCCTGACCGCCGGCCTGCTCGCGGCGCACTACGTGCTCGATACGATCCTGCACCGCCGGGAGGCGCCGGCGCGGCCCGCCGCGCCCGCCTCGCGCGAGCCGTTCCGGATCGAAGGTGCGCAGAACCTCCTCTGCCTGGCGGGCATCCTGGGCGCAGTGCTGCTGAGCGGCCTCTGGCACGCGGGCAGCGTGCGCGTCCTGGGCGTGCCGCGCGACGTGGCGGGCCTCGTGCGGGATGGGCTGCTGGCGGGCCTGAGCGTCGTCTCGCTCCTCATCACCCCGGCGCGCACCCGCGCCGCGAACGACTTCACCTGGGGGCCGATTCGTGAGGTCGCGATCCTCTTCGCCGGCATCTTCATGACGATCCTGCCCGCGATTGCGATCCTGCGCGCCGGGCCGGCGGGGGGGCTCGCCGGGCTGCTGGCCTGGGCGAGCGACCCGGCCCACTACTTCTGGGCCTGCGGCGGGCTCTCGAGCTTCCTCGACAACGCGCCGACGTATCTGACGTTCTTCAACTCCGAGCTGGGCAAGTTCTACGCCGGGATGCCCGAGCCGGAGGCGGTGCGGGCACTGCTGCGGGAGCATCCGGCCTTCCTGGAGGCGATCTCGGCGGGCGCGGTCTTCATGGGCGCCAACACCTACATCGGGAACGCGCCGAACTTCATGGTGCGCTCGATCGCCGAGGAGGCCGGGGTCCGCATGCCCAGCTTCTTCGGCTACATGCTGCGCTACTCGATCCCGTTCCTGATCCCGCTCTTCCTGCTGATGACCTGGATCTTCTTCCGGTAGGCGAGAGGGAGGCGCGCATGGCGTCATTCCGTGAGCTCATCCTGGGGGCCGAGCGGCCCGTCATCGAAGCGTACCTGGCCGGCCTGGAGCAGGGCGAAGGCGTGCGCCTGCACCCGGTCTTCAACGAGTTGCGCGGCGTGCGTTGCGAAGGCTCGGTCGAGCGGCTGCTGGAGAAGCTCCACCTGGAGGCGCCGGAGACGCATCTCATCCTGCCGGCGGACGAGGCGGCGCATCTGGTGCGCGCGCTGGGCGGGGAACGTGCCGGGGCGCCGCGCATCGCGGTGCACGCCGACCGCGGGATCCGGGAAGCGACCTTCACGTATCGCTTCCGCGTCTATGCGCGCCCGGACGCGGCCGCGATCCGGCAGGGACTCGCCCCGTTGCCGGCGGGCGTGGTGGCGGAGGGGGCGGTCGCACGCGAGGAGGAGAACCCGGACGCCAAAGGGCCGGAGCTCTACGCGCCGCTCCACGCTTACGTCTATGCGGGGCAGGGGCGGCTGCGCGGGCCGCTGGCGGCGATCCTGGACGTGCGCGACGCGCTCGCGGCGCTCCCGCGGATGGATGTCGATGAGATCGCCCTCCTCTTCGGCGAGCCGTAAGTGAGCCGGGTGGGCGTGCGATGAGCGAGGAGGCGCTCCGGACGATTGCGGCCCCGGGCCGCGCCGAGCTGCTCATCAAGCGCTCGCGCTTCATCGGCCTGGTCCTGCCCTGCGCGGCGGCGGCCGAGGCGGCGACCCATCTCGGCGCGGCACGCGCCGAGTTCCCGAAGGCGAGCCACTACGTCTCGGCCTGGCGCGGCTTCGATGCGGCGACCGGGCGAATCACGCAGCGCCATGACGACGACGGCGAACCGGGCGGGACCGCGGGCCGCCCGGTGCTGCAGGTGCTCGAGGCCCAGGGCCTGGGCAACGCGCTGGCGATCGTGGTGCGCTACTTCGGAGGGATCAAGCTGGGCGCCGGCGGGTTGGTCCGCGCCTATGCAAGCGCCGCGACGGCCGCGGCCACCGCGGCGACGCTCATCCCCCTCGAGCGCCGGGCGCGGCTCGAGATCCGCGTCGCCTATCCGCTGCTCGCGCTGGTCGAGGGCTGGGCCGCGCGCGAAGGGATCGTGATCGCGGCGCGCGGATTCGATCCCGAGCCGTACCTGTCCGCCGAGCTCCCGCAGGCGCGGCTCGCCGCGTGCGAGGCGGCGCTGCGGCAGCTGACGAACGGGCGCGTTGCGCTGCGGCGCCTCGACGCTTGAACGCCCCGAGAATCTCGCGGTGGTCGAAAGCGATCTCCTCCGGCAGGCGATCGAGCGGGAAGAATGCCGCGTCGGCGGCGTCGTCGCCGGCGCGTGGCGTGCCCGTTGCGTGCCCGGTGAAGACCTGGGTGACGATCGGGTGGCGGGCATCGCGCCGCGGATCGGAGTAGGCGTGGAACTGCCGCGCCCGGCGCAGCTCGAGGCCCGTTTCTTCCCGGAGCTCGCGTGCCACCGCCGCCTCGAGCGTCTCCCCGAGCTCGACGAAGCCGCCGGGAAGCGCCCAGCCCGGCGGGGGATACCGGCGGCGCACCAGGAGCACGCGGTCGCCTCGGCTCACGATGCAGTCGACGGTGACGAGCGGGAAGGGGACGGGGACTTCCGCGCCGCACGCGGGGCAGTGCAAGTGCCTCACCGCGCCTCGGGGTGCGGCGTCGGTCCGGCGATCTCCTCGGGCGTGAGGATGTCGCTGAGCACGAAGAGCGACTCGAGCTGCACGCCCTCGCGCGCCAGGCGCTCCACGCCGCCGCTCTGCCGGTCGAGGATGGTGAGCGCGCCGATCGCCTGCGCGCCATGCTCGCGGACGACGCGCGCGGCGCGGACGAGCGAGCCCCCCTGGGTCGCGACGTCATCGAGCAGCACGACCCGGTCGCCCTGACGGAGGTGCCCTTCGATCATGCGTCCCAGGCCGTGGTCCTTCGCGGAGGAGCGCACGATGAAGGTACGGAGCGGCCGGCCGTGCACGTGGCTCAGGGTAGCGAGCGCTCCGACCATCGGATCGGCGCCCAGGCTGGGCCCGCCGACGGCGTCGGGATGCACGCCGTCCAGCCGGTCCAGCAGCAGCGTGGCGACGAGGTACGCCCCCTCCGGGTGCGTCGTCGTCTTGCGCAGGTCCAGGTAGAAGTGGCTGCGCCCCCCCGAGGCGAGCAGGAAGTCGCCGAATTCGAGGGAGTGCTCGCGGATCACTTCCCGCAGGCGCGCCCGTGCGCCCCGGCGTTCGGTGTCGTTGGGGAAGAGCGGCTTCATCCCGGGACTTGCCCTCGCTGCGGACCCGGCACCTCGGCGTGCCATCGATCAGGCCGAGAAACCATACTCTAGCCTCGCATGTCGCCGACTGTCAAGTCTGGCTCGGGCGCGCCGGCGAGAACGGCAGGCAAACAACGAGGTGCCCCGTTCAACCGAACGGAGCACCTCGGGAGGGAGAGGTCAGAGATCCGTTTATCTGCCGGAGCGATCGTCCAGCACCGCGTCCTGACCGTTTGGAACCGCGCCCGTGCCCCAACCGCTCGTCGGCGTGAAAGCGCCGTCGCTCGGCTCAGTGTCGTCGGGGTCCGCGTCCCACGGACTGGGCGTGTACTGGTACGCGTAGGGACCGAAGCGCTCGCTCTCGTTGCCGGCCTCGTCGACGGCCGAGAGCTTGAAGTACCAGGTGTCGATGCTCGGATCGTTCGCGAGCACGTACCACGTCTGCTGCATGCCGATGAGCGAGACGCCGTGCGGGCAGACGTACGAGTTGTCACGCGTCGGGCTGGGCTGATAGACGTAGACGCGATAGCCCGCCAGGTCGATCTCCGTGTTGGGCGCCCAGGACAGGCGGAACCCGCCGTCGGTCGCCTTCACGATGTCGAAGCCGGTCGGTGCCGCTGGGGCGACGTCGTCGCCCGATGCCGGAAGCCCGTCTCCGGGAGATCCGACGCCATCGGCTTCGCTGCTGCAGCCGGTGGGTACCAACGCCAGCAGGCCGAAGAAGGCCAGCGGGAAGAGCGCGCTCATGAGTCTTGACCGGTGCATGTGAGAACCTCCTCGACCAACATCCGTTTGCGTCGATCCGCCCCCGGGATCCGGCTCGTGCCTCCGGGCTGGGCGGCTCTCGGAGCCTTGCAGACGCTGATCGGGGAGCAAGGGCTGTGCCGCCGGGCTGCGCCCGGTGGTGCGGGCGGGTTTACTTGCTATTTCGCAGGCGGTTACGGCGATCGTCCGCCCCGCCAGGGGGCGGCATCCGGCCATCGGCCGCCGTGCCGCGTCCATGCTTGCGCGGCAATCTGCAATCCCTGAGTCTCCGGAGTTGCACATGCACGGGTGGTTTGCAGAACGAGAGACTGCGCGCCCATCGGGCGGGACCGGCATCGCGGAATGCGAGAGCCGGCGCCGGGCGCGGGGCTGGCTACCCGGCGCCGGGCTCGCGCTGTGCGTGGTGGCGGTCGCGACCGCGGCGGCTCCGCCCCGCGCGCGCGAAGCCTGGACTGCCCCGCTACCCATCCCGCTGGGGCTGACAGGCACGCCGGGCGAGTACCGGGCCGGTCACCTGCACGCCGGCGTCGATCTCTCCACCGGCGGCCATACCGGAGTGCCGGTGCGTGCGGTGCGCGCCGGGACCGTGGTCCGCGTCCGCGCCAGCGGTTCGGGGTACGGCCGCGCGCTGCATCTGCGCCTCGACGACGGATCGGAGCTGCTCTACGGGCACCTCGAGCGCTTCGCGCCGGCGCTCGCAGCCTTCGTGCGAGAGGCGCAACAGCGCGCCGGAGAGTACGAGGTCGATCTCTTCCCGGAGCCGGGGCGCTTCGCCTTCGCCGCCGGGGATACCCTGGGCTGGTCCGGCGAGAGCGGCGCCGGCCCGCCGCATCTGCATCTGGAGGCGCGCCGGGGGGAGACCGTGCTGAACGCGCTCACCCTCGGGCTGCGCGTGCCGGACATGCGGGCGCCGGTGCTGGGTCCGGTCGGGCTGCGCGCGCTCGGGGCGGATGCGTTCGTCGCGGATAGCACGCAGGCGATCTGGGCCGGGGAGGCGGGTGCGCCGCTGCGCGTCTGGGGCCGCGTCGGGATCGAGTGCCGCGTCGTCGACGCGAGTGGAACGACGACCGCGCGGCTCGCCCCGCTGAGCATCCGCGTGACCCTGGACGGCGGGCCGGTCTTCGCCCGGAGCTTCGATCGGTTCCCGATTGACACCGGTCCCACGGTACAGCGCGTCTACGGCTCGCTTTTCGACGCCGACGGCCCCTGGTCCTACCGCCTCTACCGTTGGCCGCCGGGAGCGGAGTCGGATGCGACCGAGGAGGCGTCGCAGGAGGGCGTCATCGATTTCGCCGCCCTCCCGCGCGGGAGGCATCGGCTCTGCATCGAGGCGTGTGACGCGAGCGGCGGCTGCGGGGAGGTCGCGCTCGACGTGCGGGTTGAGCCTCCGCCGCGGATCGCGGAGCTCCATGCCGCGCCCGACCGCTCGGGCGGCTGGCTGATCGGGTTCCGCCTGGCGCAGCCGGTCGATTCGCTGCGTTTGCCCCTGTGCCTCCAGGTGGAAGAGACCGCGCCGGCGCACCATGTGTCGGGAGCCGCGGCGCGATCCGCATGGAAAGATCATGACGAGTGCCTGGAGCTGGGGGATGGCTGGCTCTGCGCCCGCTCTCCGGGCGGCGGGCCGGTGCGCCTCGTCGACCGCTTGGGGCGCCTGGTCCTCCCCCCGATTCGGCCCGCTGCGGAGAAGGCGGAGGTCCCGGCCCCCGGCACGCCGCGGGTGGAGACGCGTCTCGAGGAGGGGATGCTCCTGATCGAGGTCCACCCGTCAGCTGCCTTCCCGGGACTGCCGCGCGGCCGCCTGATCACGGACTCGGGCGCGAGCGTCCCCTTGGTCCGGCGCGGTCCCTGCGGCGACGGCGGATGGGCCTTTGCCCTCGAGCACGGGGCCTTCGAAGGCATCGCGGATAGGCTCGCGATCGACTTCGGCGGCCGGCCCGAAGTCGTTGAGATTCAGCTGCCTAGCATCCTCGGTCTCCGCCGCGGAAGAGCGGGGCAACCGATCCGTTGCCTGGGGGGTCGGTTGACCCTGGTTCCCGCGGTTGGTAGCCTGTTCGGCGGCATGGTCGTGGAAGCGAAGGTCGCGTCCACGACCGATTCGCTTCGAGCGGATCAGGCGGATGTGGAGGGGCTGACGATCCTCTCGCCGGTCGTCTCCCTGGCGCCGGCGCGTTGGCCGCTGGCGGCGCCGCTCGCCCTGCGATTCTCTCGCGCCGCGCTGAAGGGGATGGATGCGGCGGACCCCGCCTGGGGGCTCTACCGCGAGGCGCGCGAGGGCCGATGGCGCTGGGTCGGGCGCGAGGCGGACGGTGCGGGAGTAGGCGCAGACGTGACCGAGTTCGGGACGTTCGCGATCCTGGCGGATCGGAGGGCGCCCGCCGTCTCCGGTGCGCAGCCGGAGGACGGGGCCGCGCTGCGCGAACCGCCGGCCGCGCTGCGCGTGCGCCTGAGCGATGTCGGGAGCGGCTTCGATCCGCGGAACGCGGACATCGACTTCGACGGACAGCGGCTGATCGCGGTCTGGGATGTCGACGAGGGGACCTTGACCGCGCGGCCGGAAGGGGTCGCGCGCGGCGCACATACTTGGGACGTTCGGGTCACGGACCGGGCCGGCAACCGCACGGTCACGCACCAGCGTTTCGAGGTGGCGGGCCCCTGAGCGGGACCGCTCGGGCCCGGCGCTGAGGGCTTGGGATGCCGACACAAAGCGGATGGCTCGACTTCGAGCGCCCCCTGGTGGAGCTCGAGCAGCGCATCGAGGATCTGCGCGCGCAACCCGCGCCGAGCGAGGGTGCGCCCGCGGAGCGCGAGCTGCGCATCCTGGAGCGCCGTGCTCAGCGTGTGCGCGAGCGCCTCTTCACCGATCTGACGCCCTGGCAGCGCGTGCAGCTGGCGCGCCATCCGCGCCGCCCCTATACGCTCGACTACATCCCGCTGCTCTTTACCGACTTCCTGGAGCTGCACGGCGATCGGGGCCACGGCGACGACGCAGCGATCGTCACCGGCTTGGCCCGCTTCCGCGGCCGGCCGATCGCCGTGGTCGGTCATCAGAAGGGCCGCTCGACGCGCGAGAACCTGCATCGCAACTTCGGCATGCCGCACCCGGAGGGCTATCGCAAGGCGCTCCGCGTGATGCGCCTGGCGGAGAAGTTCCAGAATCCGATCCTCTGCTTCGTCGACACGCCGGGCGCCTATCCCGGAATCGGCGCCGAGGAGCGCGGCCAGGCGGAGGCGATCGCGCTCAGCGTGCGGGAGATGACGCGGCTGCGGGTACCGATCGTGGTCTGCGTGACCGGCGAAGGGGGCAGCGGCGGCGCGCTGGCGATCGCGGTCGGGGACCGCGTCTTCATGCTCGAGTACGCTTTCTACTCGGTCATCTCGCCCGAGGGATGCGCATCGATTCTATGGAAGACGCGCGAGAAGGCGGCCGAGGCGGCCGAGGCGCTCAAGTTCACCGCGCCCGATCTGCTCGAGCTGGGCGTCATCGACGGGATCCTGCGCGAGCCGACGGGCGGCGCCCATCGCGCGCCGGCGCAGATGGCCGGAACCATCGCCGAGACGATTGCGCGATCGCTGGCGGAACTGGATCGCCTCCCGGGCGCGGAGCTGGTGCGGCGTCGCCAGGAGCGCTTTCTCGCCATGGGCGCCTTTTCCGAGGAGGCCTGAAGGCCCCCTGCGTTGACTCCCCCGGGACCCTTTGGTAGCGTCGCGTGGTACTCAGATGGCGGGAGGAACCGATGATCTCCGACGAGCTGCTGCAAATCCTCGTCTGTCCGGTCTGTAAAGGGGACCTCGAGCATGACCGCCAGGGCGGTCGGCTCATCTGCCGAGCCTGCCAGCTGGCGTACGCGATCAAGGACGACATCCCGATCATGCTGCCCGAGGAGGCGGAACACCTGGAGGGGCCGCGGCAGCCCGGGGCCCCCGCATGAGGCGAACCATCGGGTGGCTCCTCGGGTCCGTCATGCTGCTCGGGACCGCCGCCGCGGGAGCGGCCGGCGTGACCTCCTGCTGGTCGGCGGTCGAGGTCGGCGCGACGCAGCTGACGATCGATGTCGCCGTCGCGGCGCCGACCCAGGCGGATGGGTCCATCCAGGTGGACGGCTTCCCTGGCCTGGATCTGGTCGGCACGACCTGGGTGCCGACGCTCAGCCTGCCGATCGCGCTTCCCCCGGATGGCACGGTCTCGATCCGGGCCACCGTCGATGGGCTCCATCCGATCACGCTGGCCGCCGCGCCGGGAGATTCCCTGCCGGAGGCGCTGCCGGACGGACGCCCGCCGGTCGATGCCCTCGGGTTCGTCGATCGCGGGGAGCCCTCCTGGGCGGCGGACCTGCGGCGGGTGTCGCTGCGCGTCTTCGCGCTGCGCCCCGGAACGGCAGGGGAGTGGCTGA
>Ga0163210_1000353_pt1 | contig 19189 bp, 14 predicted proteins | sample Kivu_220m_FD_113536 | JGI IMG/M metagenome (GOLD analysis project Ga0163210, IMG submission 113536) | Freshwater microbial communities from Lake Kivu, Western Province, Rwanda to study Microbial Dark Matter (Phase II) - Kivu_220m | ecosystem: Environmental > Aquatic > Freshwater > Lake ...
CTCGACCGGGTGTTCTTCTCCGTGGAGGGGAGCGCCTGGCGGGCGAGGCTCGGGGACATGGAGTGGGTCCGCGGGGACGGCGACACCGGACCGCTCTCCTGGAGGGAGGACCTGAGCGGCATCGACTTCGGCGCCGGCGCAGCCTCCGGCTCCGGCGCCTCGGCCGGATACGGCACGTCCGCGGCGGAGCGGAGCAGCGTCGTCTTCCTCACCTCCGAGGGCGTGCAGGGGCCGTACGACATCTCGGGCGGCTGGGAGGTGGTCACCGGCAGCGAGAGGGTGCATCTCGACGGGCAGCTGCTCTCGCGGGGGGCCTCGGCGGACTACGAGATCGACTATGCGGCCGGGCTGCTGACCTTCACCCCCGGCAGGCTGATCCGGGCCGACCAGAGGGTCGAGGTGACCTTCCACCGTCTTGGCGACGGCTTCCGGAAGGACCTGTTCACCGCGTCGGCCGCGATGGTCCTGGAGGGTCTCTCCGTGGCGGTGACGGGGCTCGACGCCACCGACGACAGGGAGTCGCCCCTGGGCTTCGATCTCACGCCGGAGGCCGAAGAGGTGCTGCGCAGCGCCGGGGAGGACCCCTCGGAGGCCTGGCTCGACGGCGCCGAGTTCGTCGGCGAGGGCAACGGGTCGTACGATCGCGACAGCCTCGGGAGATACGAGTACCGGGGACCCGGTCTGGGGAGCTGGACCGTGGTCTTCGGGAGACCCCCCGGGGAGCCCGGAGACTACGTGTACAGCTCGGCCCTCGGAGGCTACGCCTGGGTCGGTGAGGGCCTCGGCACCCACCTCCCCAGGCGGTACGTCCAGATCCCCGCCGGGTATGTCACCGGCGGCACCGTCCTGGAGGCCGGCGACCCCTCGCTGGGCGGGAGCCTCGAGGCGGCCGTCTCCAGGAGGACGGGCAACCTCTTCAACCCGGACGGCACCACCCGCGAGGGCGGCTGCTTCACCCTGGGGCTCCACGGCGACGCCTGGGAGGACGGCCCCGCCATCGGTCTCACCGCGAGGAAGATCACCGACGGCTACCGGCCGCCGGGTCGGCTCGAGGCCGACAGTACGCTCTCCTCCTGGGCGCTTCCCGGCGGGTACGAGGGACGTGACGACCTCCTGGAGCTCTCGGCGGGCGGCGAGAGGCTGTCCGCCAGGGCGGCGGTCCGCCTCGTGGGCACGGGAGGCACGATGCAGCGCCTCGCCCTGTCCGCCTCGCCGGTCCTCGGCAGGATCACCCTCGGCGCCGGCGGCGCCTTCGCCTCCAGGCGGGAGACGCCCGCCCAGGCGGTCGGGGAGAGGACCACGGCGCGGTTCTCGGCGGACGTCTCCCTCGGGGCCTTCACGCCCGGCGCCGGGGTGACCGGCAGCGACGAGACGTGGGCCGACAGCGTCTCCGGGCGCACTTCGGGCCTGTCCGCCGGTCTCGGGGTCGATCACGGGAGCGGCACGGCTGCGATCGGGTTCGAGTTCCAGGACGACTCCCGGCAGGGGACCGTCTCCGGGCCCTTCCACGTATGGAGGGCCCGCGCCGAGGGGACCGGCGTCTCCGGAGGATGGCGGCTGTCCGGCAGCGCGGAGCACTCCTCGACCCGGTACGACGCAGGCGGCACGCTCCAGGCGGACGCGCTCTCGGCTACCGTCGGCGGCACCCCCGGAGGCGTCTGGGTGCAGGCGACGTACGGCGGCTCCGGCACGATCAGCCGCTCCCTCGAGGTGGTCTACGAATGGGTCGGCGAGGGAGAGGGGGAGTACTCATTCGATCCGGAGACGGGCGGGTACTATCCCGATCCGGACGGCGACTACGACGTGACGTACCAGCCCGGCTCCGCCGGGGGGACCGTGACCTCGGCGTCGCTCGAGACCACCGTCTCCTCCGCCGCGGCGGGCGGCGGGCTGACGGCCTCGATCGGGCTCTCCGCCTCCTCCTCCGACGACAGGGCGGAGGCCCTGCTCCTGACGGGCGCCTTCGACCGGGCCTCGGCCGGGGGGTGGGAGGTCATGCTCTCGCCGTGGTGGAGGTGGGAGCACGGCCTGGCGAGGAGGCTCACTCTCGAGGGGGAGGCCGCGGACGAGAGGGTGGAGTACAGCGGGTCGGGCCTGCTCGCGACCCGGCGATGGTCGCTTCGCGGATCCCCCGAGCTCCGGCCCTCGGAGAGGCTGGTTGTCGACCTGTCGCTCCTGATCCGTCGCGAGGAGGAGGAGCTCTACGTGCCCAGGGACGTCCGCAGCCTCCGCGCGGAGGCGGATCCCGCGCTGGTCCTCTCGCCCGGCTCCGAGATCGGGTTCCTCCTGGCCGCGGAGCGGAGGAGCGACGCGAGGTCGGGCCTCGGAGCCCGGCTCTTCGAGGGCGGGCCGCACCTCTCCTGGAACGGCGGCGGGTGGTCTTCCAGCGCCTCCGTGACCGCCGGATGGATCCCCGGGGAGGACTCGCCGCCCCTCTGGCTCTTCGACGGCGAGGTCGCCGGGCTCTCGTGGAGGACCCAGGCCAGGGTCGGCCGGAGCATGGGCTCCGGCCTGGATCTCGGCCTCTTCTACTGGGGCAGGCGGAAGGGGACCGACGGCTGGGTCCAGGGCGGCGGCCTCGAGGGGACGGTCAACTTCTGATGATCCGCCTGTGCGCTCTCCTGCTCGTGCTGGTCCCCGTTTCCGCACGCGCGGGGCTGACCGTGATCGTGGACGGCAGCCCGCCGCTTCCGGATCCGGTCGCCACGGGGCTCGCCTCGGCCGAGGCGACCGACTCGTCGCTCGCCGCGCTGCAGGACAGCCTGCTCCAGTGGTACCTCGCGGAGGGCTACCCGTTCGCCGGGGCGGGGCTGGTCTTCCTCTCCGCGGACACCCTCCTCGCGAACGTCGTGCCCGGGAGGCACGCCGCGCTCGAGGAGGCCAGGATCGAGGGGGCTCCGCGGACCCGGCCCTCCGTCTTCCTCCGCCTCCTCCGGCTGCGCCCCGGCGAGCCCTACGACAGGGAGGAGGTCCGGGAGTGGCGGGGCCGCCTGGAGAGGCTCCCCTTCGTCGAATCGGTGGGCGCCACCGGCCTCCTCATGGGACCGTACGGTGACCTGGTGGTGGTGCAGCAGGTCGAGGAGGGTCCGCAGGGCACGCTCTCCGCCTCCCTCGGGTGGGACGGCGAACGGGCGGAGGGCGGGGCGGAGGCCCTCTTCACGAACCTCGCCGGCACCGCCAGACAGCTCGAGATCTCGGGAGCGGCCACCCCCTGGGGCGGCCTGGACGCGAGGATCCGCTACCGCGAGCCCTGGCTCCTGGGCATCCCGCTCTCCGTGGAGCTCGTCGCGGCCCAGGAGACGCCCGAGAGCTCCTGGGTCAACCGGGAGGGGAGCCTCTCCCTGATCTGGGAGACCGACAGGCTGGAGACGAGCGCAGGCGCAGGCGCCTGGAGGGGGTATCCCCCGGACGGCTCGCGGGAGTCCTACGACTACGGGCTGGCGGGGATCCGATACCTTCCCGGCCGGAGGGTGCCCCAGGGATGGCTCGGCGCGGACGTGTCGATCGTCGCCAGGGTCGGGGACCTGTCGGACGGATCGTCCGGAGGGGGCCTGCTCTCCCTCGCCGGACTGGTCTCGTCCGGACACTGGTACGGCGGAGCGCTCGGGCTCGGGGGCGAGCTCCTCGCCGGCGGGGTGATGTCCGGCGGATGGGTGGAGGGGCTGCTCGTCACCCTCGGGGGACAGGAGACCCTCAGGGGGTATCCGGAGGACGCCTTCACCGCCGTGCGGTACGTCGTGGCGAGGCCGGAGGCGTCCGTCGGCGAGACCTCCACGCGGGCCTACCTCTTCGCGGATCTCGCCGCGATCGAGACGATGGGGGGCTCCGACCGCTTCCCGGCGGGGTGCGGAGCGGGGCTGCGCGGAGGCGCGGGGGCCTTCAGGACCGATGTCGCCGCGGGTTTTCCGATCCTCGAGGGCATCGGGAACGCGCGGGTCTACCTGAGGGTGGCCGCCGCCATCTAGGGGTCGCGGGCGGCGGCGTCCCGCGGAACCCGTTGCGATCCCCTCGACTATGTAGTAGTGATGACATGCTGGGGTGGCTTCCTGCGAATCCTGTTCATCCGGGAAAGCGAGGTCACGATGAGCCTGCGCGCTGCATTCATCCTTACGGCATTCACGGCCGCCGCGGCCGCGGGTGCGGATTTCGAGTACAATACCGGCGGTTACCCGGGCTATCCGGCCGACCTGTTCGGCTCGAGCGCCGGCTGGGGCGAGTGGTTCGTCACCACCGTGCAGAACCCGCTGCCGGTCGCCATCCAGATCATGGAGTTCGGCTTCCCCTGCAGCGGCTCCGCCACCGGTCCCTACGGGTGGGTGGTCTGGGAGGACCTGGGTCTCGTCACCCATCCGTCGGGCGGTCCCCAGAGCTGCGACCATCACGGGGAGTTCACCCCCGTGGAGGGGCCGTACGGCGATCCGAGCGTCTACACATGGGTGGACGTGTCGGCCGCGAACGTGATCATCCCCGCCGGGGCGCACTTCTGCTTCGGCTACAGGAACACCGCCTACGGCGGACAGACCCCGTACAACGGCGTGCTGACCTGGTCCTGGTTCGACTCCATGTGGATCGTCGACTCCTCGTACTACAGGACCGCCGTGATGCAGGTCTCCGCGGACGTCGCCGGCGCTCTCGAGGGCACCACCTGGGCCGCGATCAAGGCTTGGCGCTAGGGCCTGAAATTCGTACCTCCCACGAATTTCGTGCTCGAAATTCGTGGGGGGTACGAATTTCGTAGCGGCGGGAGCCTGTCCCGCCGCTACGTGTCCCTTCTTGACACATGAAGATATCTTCATATAGTCATATCCATGAAGGACACATTCTCGGCGCTCTCCAATACGAACCGCCTCAGGATGGTCATCATCCTGCTGAGGGGGCCCCTCAACGTCAGCGAGATCTCGAGGGTGCTGCACCTCTCCCAGTCGAACGTCAGTCACCATCTGCGGCTGCTCCTCGACGCGGGCATCGTCCTCCGTCACTCCGGCGGGGGCTGGGTCTACTACCGGCTCAACCGGGCGGACCGGTTCACCGCTTCGGTGATCGGCAGCATCGAGGCCGGGCAGGAGAGGATGGAGAGCCGCCAGCGGGACATGGAGGAGCTCGGGCGCTGCTACCTGGGCAGACGCCTGGAGTCCAGGGAGTTCTTCGACAGCGTGGCGGACGAGTGGGACGCAAGGTCGTCGCTGATGCCCGATCCCGCCGGGTATCTGCCCTGCCTGCGCGAGGCGCTCCCGCGTGAGGGGATCGTCCTGGACGCGGGATGCGGGAGCGGAGGCCTCCTGGCGAGGCTCTCGGGCTCCGGCCTCCGCCTGATCGGGGTGGACCAGTCCCCCGAGATGCTCTCCGCGGCGGCGAAGCGGCTCGCCGGGACACCGGGAGGCGAGACCGTGGAGCTGAGGCTGGGAAACGCCGAGCATCTGCCCGCCGCGGATGCCTCGGTGGACGGGGTCATCGCCCACATGGTCCTGCACCACCTGGGCGAGCCCTCCCTGTTCTTCTCCGAAGCCTCCCGGGTGCTGAGGTCCGGGGGCGTCTGCATCACGGTGGAGCTGGCCCCCCACGAGGACGCCAGCCTGCGCAGCCTGCACGGGGACCTCTGGCCCGGGCTCGACCGGACGGAGATCACCGGGTGGATGACCGCGGCGGGGCTCTCCCCCGAGGGGGCAGATCCCTGCGGCGACGGCAGGAGTTACATGGTCACCGGAAGACTGAAGACGAGGAATGGCAAGGAGGATCGATGATGGCCGATGCCGACCACAGGATTGCCGACATCTCCCTCGCCGCCTTCGGGAGGCGGGAGATGGACATCGCCGAGCACGAGATGCCCGGACTCATGGCCGTCAGGGCGAAGTACGGCCCCGCGAGACCCCTCGCCGGGCTCCGGGTGACCGGATCCCTGCACATGACGATCCAGACCGCCGTGCTGATCGAGACGCTGAAGGAGCTGGGGGCGGACGTCCGCTGGGCCAGCTGCAACATCTTCTCCACGCAGGACCACGCCGCCGCCGCGATCGCGGCCGCGGGGATCCCGGTCTTCGCGTGGAAGGGCGAGACCCTCGAGGAGTACTGGGCCTGCACGCGGAGCGCCCTCACCTTCCCGGGAGGCAGGGGACCGAACCTCATCGTGGACGACGGGGGCGATGCCACGCTGATGATCCACCGCGGCGTGGAGGTCGAGCGGATCGTTGCGGCCGGAGGCCGTCCCGCGACCGATCCCGGGGCGACCGGCGACGAGATCGCGCTGATGGCCAACCTCGCGGAGGGCGCCGGCAGGCATCCCGGCTTCTGGACCGCCATCTCGAAGGAGATCATCGGGGTCTCGGAGGAGACCACGACCGGCGTCCACAGGCTCTACCAGATGCTCAAGGCCGGCCGCCTCCTCTTCCCGGCCTACAACGTCAACGACTCCGTCACCAAGAGCAAGTTCGACAACCTCTACGGTTGCCGCGAGTCGCTCGCGGACGGCATCAAGCGCGCCACCGACGTCATGGTCGCGGGCAAGACCATCCTCGTCTGCGGCTACGGAGACGTGGGCAAGGGGTGCGCCCAGAGCATGCGCGGCTTCGGAGCGAGGGTCCTGGTCACCGAGATCGACCCCATCTGCGCCCTCCAGGCCGTCATGGAGGGGTTCGAGGTCGTCACGGTGGAGGAGGCCCTCCCGGAGGCCTCCGTCTTCGTCACCGCCACCGGGAACTGCATGGTGATCACCGCCGAGCACATGTCCCGGATGAAGGACCAGGCCATCGTCTGCAACATCGGCCACTTCGACAACGAGATCGACGTCTCCGGGCTCGAGAGCCTGCCGGGCATCGCGAAGACCGAGATCAAGCCCCAGGTGCATCGCTTCAGGTTCCCGGACGGGCATTCCATCTACCTCCTCGCGGAGGGCAGGCTGGTGAACCTCGGATGCGCGACCGGCCATCCCAGCTTCGTGATGTCCAGCTCGTTCACGAACCAGTGCCTGGCGCAGATCGCGCTCGCGGGGGAGCGACCCGCGGTCGGGGTCTACATGCTGCCCAAGAAGCTCGACGAGGAGGTGGCCCGGCTCCACCTCGGCAAGCTCGGAGTGCGTCTCACGAGGCTGACCCCCGCCCAGGCCGGGTACATCGGCGTGGATGTGGAGGGCCCGTACAAGCCGGAGCACTACAGGTACTGACGGTACGGGGCCGCGCGGGCGGTCCGTCGGACCAGGGCGCCGCAATGGCGCGGGAGGAGGCTGCGGGAGTATATTGATCGCCTCTGCGGGCGATCCCTGTCAGTTCACACCAGGCAACCGGAAGGAATGGCAATGGCGGACATGATACGAGTCCTGCTGGTGGATGATGATCCGGACTTCATCGAAGCCAACAGCATCGTGCTGGAGGCCAGCGGCTTCGAGGTCCTGACGGCCTCGAGCGGCGCCGACGGCCTCAGGATGGTCAAGGAGGAGAAGCCCGACGTGGTCATCCTCGACGTGATGATGGAGAACACCGACGAGGGCTTCGCGGTGGCCAGGAGGATCCGTTCCAGGCTGCGGAGCGACGTGCCCATCATCATGCTCACCTCCGTGGGCAAGGTCACCGGCTACGACTTCAATCCCGAGGAGAACCCGGACTTCTTCCCGATCGACGTCTTCCTCGAGAAGCCGGTTCCGCCCTCGATCCTCGTGAACAGGGTGCGCGAGGTCCTGAAGAAGAGGGGGGGGGAATAGTGGCTCCCACGCCTGCCGAGCTCGCGCGGAGCCTCGTGCGGAAGCACGGTTCCGGGCGCGAGTGCATCATCCGGATACTGACCGACGTCAACCATGAGCTCGGCTACATCCCCTCCGAGGCCATCGGCGTGATCGCGGACGCGACCGGAGTGAGCGACGCCGAGGTCTACGGCGTCATCTCCTTCTACTCCTTCCTCTCCACGAAACCCCGCGGCCGTCACATCGTCCGCCTCTGCTCCACCATCAGCTGCAAGATGAGCGGCGCGGGTGACGTGCTCGCGGCCGTCATGGACGAGCTGGGCATCGGGGTCGGAGAGACCACGCCGGACGGCAGGGTCACGCTCGAGACCACGAGCTGCCTCGGTCTGTGCGACCAGTCGCCGGCCATGCTCGTGAACGACGCGCCCCACACCCACCTCACCCCCGATTCGGCCCGCGGCATCGTCGCGGGTCTCGAGTAGGAGGCGGGCCATGGCGGAAGAGAAGAGAATCCTCCTGGGCGAGGACCAGCCCCAGCCCGGAGCGGCGCTCACGAAGGCGCTGAAGATGAGCCCCGCGGACGTGGTGTTCGAGGTCAGGGAGTCCGCGATCCAGGGACGCGGCGGCGCCGGCTTCCCGGTCGGCATCAAGTGGAACCTGGCCGGCGCGGCCTCCGGCGCGAACAAGATGGTCCTCTGCAACGCCGACGAGGGCGAGCCGGGCACCTTCAAGGACCGCGTCCTCATCGAGAGGTTCGCCTGGAAGCTGCTGGAGGGCATGACCATCGCCGGGTACGGGATCGGTTCGCACGAGGGCATCATCTACCTCCGCGCCGAGTACCCCTATCTCATCCCGGTCCTCCAGTCCGCGATCCGCGACATGAAGGAGAAGAACCTCCTCGGCAGCCGCATCCTGGGCACCGAGTTCCACTTCGAGATCGAGGTGCGCTCCGGCGCCGGCGCCTACGTCTGCGGCGAGGAGACCTCGCTGATCGAGAGTCTCGAGGGCAAGCGCGGCGAGCCGAGGAACAAGCCGCCCTTCCCGGTCAACTCCGGCTACCTCGGACGGCCCACCATCGTCAACAACGTGGAGACCTTCGCGGCCGTGCCGCACATCATCCTGGGCGGGGCCGAGTGGTTCCAGGGCCTCGGCGCCGGCAAGCATGCCGGGACCAAGCTGTTCAGCGTCTCCGGCGACGTTGGGAAGCCCGGCGTCTACGAGCTTCCCATGGGCAGCACCATCGGCGAGCTGCTCGAGCTCGCGGAAGCCCGCGATGTCCAGGCGGTCCAGGTCGGCGGCGCCAGCGGCAGCACCATCACACCGGCAGAGTTCGGCAGGACGCTCGCGTTCGGCGACCTGCCCCCGGGCGGCTCCGTCATGGTGTTCGGCGCCGGGAGGAACATGCTCGAAGTCCTCGAGAGCTTCATGGAGTTCTTCGTCCACGAGTCGTGCGGCCAGTGCACCCCCTGCAGGGAGGGCAACCGCAGGCTCCTCGACGTGGTGGAGTCGATCGCGGCCGGCAAGGTCGCCGGCGGGGCGGAGCTCAAGCCCTTCTTCCAGCTCGCCGAGATCATGCGGCTCGGGAGCAAGTGCGGCCTCGGCCAGACCTCCTCCAACTGCTTCGTGGACATCATGAACAAGTTCGTACAGCTCCCCGGCGGGAAGGAGGGCGTCTGATGCCCAACATATCCGTGACGATCAACGGCACCAGCAGGAGCGTCAGGGAGGGCGTGACCATCCTCGAGGCCTGCCAGATCGCCGGGGTCGAGATCCCCACCCTCTGCTACCATCCCGACCTCTCCCTGGCGGGCAACTGCCGGATGTGCCTCGTCGAGGTGGAGGGCTGGAAGACCCTGGCCATCGCCTGCGTCACCCCGGTGACCCCCAACATGGTCATCCACACGCACTCCAAGAAGGTCCGCCACGCGAGGCGCACCGTGCTGAAGCTCCTGCTCGCCAGCCACAACGTGAACTGCCCCGAGTGCGAGCGGAACACCAACTGCGAGCTCCAGGCCCTCGCCGAGAAGCACAACATCACCATCAACGAGTACCAGACCTCGCCGAAGCCCGTCTCCTTCGAGGAGTTCAGCCCCGGCGTGATGCGGGACAACAGTCGCTGCATCCTCTGCACCCGCTGCGTCAGGACCTGCGAGGAGCTGCAGAGCGTCGCAGTGATCAAGCCGATCGGCCGCTCCAGCGCCGTCAGGATCTCCACGTTCATGGACCGCGGCCTCAACGAGGTCGCGTGCACCCAGTGCGGCCAGTGCATCAACCGCTGCCCGACCGGCGCCCTGTTCGAGACCTCCGAGGTCCGCCAGGTCTGGGAGGCGCTGGAGGATCCCGACAAGTTCGTGGTCTGCCAGACCGCTCCGGCCGTCCGGGTGGGCATCGCGGAGGCCCTCGGCCTCCCGACCGACCGGAGCACCGGCCAGATGGTGGCGGCGATCCGGGGACTCGGCTTCGACCGCGTCCTCGATACCGACTTCACCGCCGACCTCACCATCATCGAGGAGGGCTACGAGCTGATCGGCAGGCTCCAGAAGGCGCTCCTCGAGGGCGACGCCTCCGTGAAGCTCCCGATGATGACCAGCTGCTCGCCGGGCTGGATCAAGTTCATCGAGCACAAGTACCCCGAGCTCCTGCCCAACCTCTCGAGCTGCAAGAGCCCCCAGCAGATGTTCGGCGCCCTCGCCAAGACCTACCTGGCGAAGAAGGAGGGCGTGGATCCCTCCAAGGTCGTCTGCGTCTCGATCATGCCCTGCACCGCCAAGAAGTTCGAGAAGGACCGCCCGGAGATGAACTCCAGCGGCTACAGGGACGTCGACTACGTCCTGACCACCCGCGAGCTGGCGAGCATGATCCAGGAGGCCGGCATCGACTTCCGCCACATCGGCGAGGAGAAGTACGACCGCTGGATGGGAGCCTCGACCGGAGCGGCCGTGATCTTCGGAGCCACGGGCGGCGTCATGGAGGCGGCCCTCAGGACCGCCTACGAGGTGGTCACCGGCAAGGAGATCCCCTTCAACGGCCTGAACGTGATGCCGGTGCGCGGCATGACGGGCATCAAGGAAGCGGCCGTCACGATGCCGGAGAAGATGGCCCACGGGTACGAGTTCCTGGCCGGCGCGACCCTCAAGGTCGCTGTGGCCCACGGGCTCGCGAACGCCAAGGCGCTCATGGACCGGGTCGCTGCGGGCGAGGCCGACTACCACTTCATCGAGATCATGGCCTGCCCCGGCGGCTGCCTGGGCGGCGGCGGACAGCCGATCCCCACCTCCCCCGAGATCCGTCTCAAGAGGGCGGAGGCGATCTACCAGGAGGACTCGGCCCTCCACTACCGGAAGTCCCACGCCAACCCCGAGGTCCAGCTCCTCTACGCGGAGTTCCTGGAGAAGCCGCTGGGTCACCACTCCCACGAGCTGCTCCACACCCACTACACCCGCAGGGACTGACGCGGCAGCGATCCGGAGAGAGGGCGGGCGCCGCGAGGCGTCCGCCCTCCCGCACAGAAGGGGCATCCGGAGGTCCGGTCCGGGGAGGCGGGCGGCTTGACATCCCGGAGTCGGGATGGTAGTTACTCCGCGGGAGCGATCATGCGCCATGCAACTATTTGGCCGATAACGATGTAGGATTCATGAACCCTGTCAGGGCGGCCCTGCTGTTCGCGTTCCTCGTGCTCTGCAGTTCCTGCGCGGACCACGCCGCGCGTCCGAACATCGTGCTGATCATCATCGACACGCTCCGGGCGGACCACCTCGGGTGCTACGGATACCCGCGCGGCACGAGCCCTGCGATCGACAGCCTCGCGGCTCACGGCGTCCTCTGCACCGACGTGCAGGCGCAGTCGTCCTGGACCCTGCCGGCGGTCACCTCGATCCTCTCCGGGCTCGACGCGAGGTCGCACGGGGCCGGGAGGACCGGCGGCGACGTCTATGCCGCCAACCCCGGAGTGACGTGGCTGCCGACGATCATGAACGACCACTCCTACCAGTGCCTGGGCATCTTCAACGTCTATCTGCTCTCGGAGTACTTCAGCTTCCACAGAGGGTTCGGCCGGTTCCGCAACGACCCGCTGGGGGACGGGCAGGCCGCCGCGGCGGTCGACACCGCGATGGCGTGGCTGCTGCAGGCGGATCCGGAGAAGCCCTTCTTCCTGGTGCTCCACGTGTTCGACCCGCACGATCCGTACGACCCGCCGCCTCCCTACGACCGCCTGTACGCCCCCGACGGGACGATGGGACTCACGGGATGGCCGGTCTCGCCGTCCGGGCAGATGGATGTCTCGCCGGCGGTGAGTCGGCACCTGACGGACCTGTACGACGGCGAGATCGCGTGGATCGACTCGCAGATGGGCAGGCTGTTCCGCGGCATCCACGACGCCCCGTTCGGGGACAACACCGTAATCATCCTGACCGCCGATCACGGCGAGGAGTTCCTGGAGCACGGCGGCGTCGGGCATGGCCGGAGCATGTACCGGGAGATCCTGCACGTTCCCCTGATCGTCTCCGGCGCCGGGGTCCCCGGGGGAGTGGTCGACAGCCTGCCGCACGCCCAGATCGACATCCTGCCGACGATCCTCGCGTTCGCGGGCATCGACGACGCCACGAACGGCGGGGGAGTCCCGCTGTTCGGAGAACAACCTGCGGACCGGATCATTCCTGCGAGCAACGTGAACACCGGCGAGGCGGTGCATCACGCCGCGGTCCGGTCGAACGACCGCGTGGCGCTCTGGAACGTCGACACCGGGACGGTCTGCGAGTACGATCTCTCCGCGGATCCGGAGCAGCTGCATCCCCTGGAGGCGTCCTCCACGCTGGTCGAGCGCCTGGAGTACTACTGGAGCACTCCCCCCGTCCTCCCGCCGGTGCTGGTCGAGCGCGACCTCATCGATCCGATCCTGCGCGACCTGGGCTACATCTGAGCGGGGCCGGGGTCCTCGAAGCGTCCCGCAGCACGACCTGACACGGGCCTCGGCAGCCGGTGGACTCCTCCATGCGGGTGAGCAGGGCAGGCAGCGGATCGCACGGCAGGTGCTCCGATCGGAGAGATCCCTTCGACCCGGTGCGAGAGCAAGGGACATCAGGCCACCCGCTCCTCGATGCCATGATGCGTGGATCTCCGGATGCACCCGTTGACTCGGTGTATCACGGATGATATTTTTTGAGAATAAACCGTACGAGCTTCCGAGGCAGGTTCGGATTGGTTCGCAGGACGGAAGCCAGAAAACGTGAGAAGCACAAGGAGAGTCGGCAGATATCCGCCGACTCGGTTGCAGACGCTCGAGATGCCGGCACACCGGCGGAGCGACTCGAGGAGGCTTACCAGACGCAGCGCGAGCGTCTCGCAGGCGAGATTCCGACCCAGCTGAAATCCGCCTCGCCGTTCTTCTTCGAGAAGATCGTGGGAGGAGGATCCGAGTAATCTCCGCAAGGGACATGACCGAACGGGAAACGCAGAGGTTCCGAGGATGAAGAGGATCCCGCGATTCGAGACGGAGCAGGAGGAGAGGGAGTTCTGGAGGACTCACGACTCGAGTGAATATCCTCCCCGGGACGCCGCCGCCGAGATCGCCCTGTCGAAGCTGAAGCCTTCCACAAAGACGATCTCCCTGCGCCTCCCCGAGTCGATGATCGAGGAACTCAAGATCCTCGCCAACCGGCAGGATGTTCCGTATCAGTCGCTGCTGAAGGTGTACCTTGCCGAACGCCTGGACGAAGAACTGGAAGCGATCCGGGCACACTGATTCCGAACGGGTGTCTGCAGCAGTCCTCCTGCAGGCCGCAGCAAGCCTCGCTTCCTGACGATCTGCTGCCGGATCCGCATGCGACCTGCTCCGCGGCGCGGGCGACTGCGCTCATTGTCCAGACGGTGTCTGGACTATTCGGTGGTCGTACTCCCCCGGGAGGGTACCGTCGAGCGTTCCCCTCGAGCGTCGTCCGCGGGACGGCGGAGGTTGACCACTCCTCCGGTTCCCATGCATCGTCTTCCGCGCATGGGGAGGAGAATGACGATGCCGATCATCCTGCACGCCGGCGAACGCGCCGCAGGACACCCCGCAGGTCCGACGGGGGGTGGACCCTCTCGCGGGGCCGTCGTCCTGCCGCTTCTGCTGATCCTCGCCGCCACCGGGCTCGCCGACGGCGGCCTCCGGCTCCCGGAGACGCTCGCGGAGGCGCTGGAGGGTGTGCCGGAGGAATGCCCGGAGTGGATCCTGGAGAACCAGGTCCTCGTCGATGTCGTTCACTGGGGCTTCGACGGGAGTCTCCACTCGGGGTGCCTCGTGGCGGACGCCCGGGTGGCGGGCGATCTCCGGTGCGCGTTCCTCCTCATGCTGCTGCTCCACTTCCCGATCGAGTCGGTCGCGCCGGTTTCGCTGTTCGGATGGGACGACGACGAGTCGATGCGGTGGAACAACACCTCCGCCTTCAACTACCGCACGGTCTCCGGAACGGACCGGCTCTCGAGGCATGCGTACGGGCTGGCCTTCGACGTCAATCCGGTGCAGAATCCCTACTGCAGCGGAGGACGGATCTCCCCCGAGGGAGCCCTGTACGATCCGTCCGCTCCGGGCACGCTGTACGACGGCCATCCGGTGGTCGAGCTGCTGCGGGCGCTCGGCTGGCGATGGGGAGGGGACTGGCAGGAGCGGGACTGCCAGCACTTCGACAAGCCGCTCTGAGCTGCCGTGCGGGAAGGCTCACGACCGGCGCACCGGCATCCCGCACGTGGAGGTCGAAACGATGAAGGCGGGCATCCCGCGCGACCGGATCCGCATCCGGACCATGACCCGGCCTGCATGACACACGGCCGGTTTGCATCTATCTTTCCGCGTCAAAGCCTGATGGAACGGGACGATCCCACACCCTGGAGGAACCCATGAGCGAGATCCGCTGGTCCGTGAGCCCCGAGGGCGAGAAGTTCCCCCTCCCGGTCCCCGAGGACTACCCCCGCGAGCTCGAGAGGCTCCGCACCCTCGCGGAAGCCCAGAGGGCCATGGGCAGGGAGATCGTGGCCGTGGTCGGCCTGGGCTTCGTCGGCGCCGTGATGGCGGCCGTCGTGGCCGACTCCGTCCGGGAGGACGGGACCCCCGGCAAGTTCGTCATCGGCATGCAGAGGCCGAGCCCGAGGAGCTACTGGAAGACCCCCCTCATGAACCGCGGGATCTCCCCGGTCACGGCGGAGGACCCCGAGGTGGCGCCCATGATCGCCCGGTGCGTGCTCGAGAAGAAGACGCTCGTCGCCACGTTCACGGAGGAGGCGCTCGGCCTCGTGGACGCCGTCGTCGTGGACGTCCAGTGCGACTACCTCAAGAACCGGCTCGGGAACTGCCGCGACGGGGCCGCCGACATGGCCGCCCTGGAGGAATCCCTCGGCGTGATCGCGCAGCACATCCTGCCGCACGCGCTGGTGCTGATCGAGACGACGGTGCCGCCCGGAACCACCGAGCAGATCGCCTGGCCGATCATGAAGAAGGTGTTCGAGAAGCGGGGCATCGCGAGCGAGCCGATCCTCGCCCACAGCTACGAGCGCGTGATGCCGGGCCGCAACTACGTCGCCTCGATCCGCGACTTCTGGCGGGTCTGCAGCGGGGTGAACGAGGAGGCCCGCGGCCGGGTGGCGAAGTTCCTGGGGGAGGTGCTGAACACCCGGGACTTCCCCCTGACGGTGCTCGACCGACCCATCGAGTCGGAGACGGCGAAGATCGTCGAGAACAGCTACCGCGCGACGATCCTGGCCTTCCTCGACGAGTGGTCGGTCTTCGCGGAGCGGAACGGCGTCGACCTGCACAAGGTGATCCAGGCCATCAAGGTGCGCCCCACCCACTCGAACATGATCTTCCCGGGTCCCGGCATCGGGGGCTACTGCCTGCCGAAGGACGGGGGTCTCGGCGTGTGGGCCTACCGTCACATCATGGGCTTCGAGGACGACATCTTCCGGATCACTCCGGCAGCCGTGGACATCAACGACACGCGCTCGCTCCGGGTGCCTCAGATGGTGCGCGATGCGCTCCGCAACATGAACCGGGGCATCTCGGCCGCGGACATCCTCGTCCTCGGGGCGTCGTACCGCGAGGACGTGGGCGACACCCGGTACAGCGGGTCGGAGATCATCGTCAGGAAACTCGGCGAGATGGGCGCGGACGTGAAGGTGCACGACCCCTACCTCGAGCACTGGTGGGAGTTCGAGGCGCAGGACACCTATCCGAAGCCCGGCTTCAGCTGGGCGCGGTTCTTCCACCGGCAGACCCCGCTCGCCGGTCTCCGGATCGAGAAGGATCTCTGGGGCGCCATGAAGGGGGCCGACGCGATCGTCCTCGCGGTGCGCCACTCCGAGTACCTGGCCCTCGATCCGGACAGGGTGTTCGAGGCGGTCGGGAGGCCCTTCGCGGTGATCGACTGCTTCTGCATCCTGGACGATGCGAAGATCCGCCGCTACCTGGAGCTCGGCTGCGAGGTGAAGGGGCTAGGCCGCGGCCACATCCGCCGGATCAAGGAAGGCGTGAAGGCCGGCAGCTGAGAACGCGCATCCGCAGGCCGCAGCTCCCGGAGGGGATCGGGGTCCGCTCTCCGATCAGTCCAGGGTGAAGCTCCAGACCGGGGTCCACGCGGTGTAGCTGTGCTGTCCGGACACGGAGGCCCTCACCCTCCACCACCAGGTGCCGGCCGTCCCCATGTCGATCGTGAGGGACGGCGAGGTGGTCGTGGTCTCGAGAGGGTTCTGCATGGATTCGCTCGAGGAGACCTGGTGGTAGTATTTCGTGGCGCCGGAGACGGCATCCCAGGTGAAATCGACGTCCGGCCCCGTCACGGTCGACCCGTCGGCCGGGCTCCTGTCGCCAGTGGGATCCGGGACCGCCGGGTCGCTCGGGGAGCTGCAGGCGATCGCGGCGAGGAGGGCGAGCATCGGGACGAGCGGTGCGAGCCTCATGGGAGTTCCTCCGGTGTCGGGGGTTCGGTCGGTGGACGATTTCCGAGCGGTATCCTATGAAAACACCTCCGACGCGAACAGGTTCCGGAAGCGCCCGGCGACCGGATGCGGAAAGGCCGGGAGCTCGCGCTCCCGGCCTCCTGCGTGTTCGGCGGGCTACTTCTTGCCCAGGAACCTGTCCGCCGGGCTCTGGACGCGGATGGCGTCGCGACCCGTGGCGAGCTTCATGTACGGCGTGATCATGGAGGGCGTGCTGATCCCGAGGAGGGTCTGCACGAGCTTCCGGTCCGTGCCGTCCTCCAGGAGGTGGACGGCGAAGCTGTGCCTGAGCCATCCGAGGGTGGCGCGCTTCTCGATGCCGACCGCGAGCATCGCCTCGGCGAAGGACCTCTGGATCGTGCGGGCGGAGACGCAGCTCGTCTTGCCCCTGCCGGGGAACATCCAGGGCGAGCTGTCGGTGCGGGTCTCGATGTAGTAGCGGAGGATGTCGCCGGTCGACTTGGCGAGGATGGTCTGGCGGGTGGTCCCGCTCTCGGGATCCGTGACCTCGATGGTCATCCTGTCGAAGTCCACGCTGTCGCGGAGGAGATGCGTGGCCTCCCCGACCCGGAGGCCGGAGGAGTAGATGAGCATGAGGGCGAGCCGGTACTTGAGCTCGTGGACGTTGGAGAAGATCTCCTTGATCTCCTCGCGCGTGAAGATGCCGTGCAGCGGGATCTTCTTCGCGATGAGCCCGGGGCCGGGCAGGGGATTCTCCTTCTTCAGGACGTGCTTGTACATGAACCGGATCGCGCTCTGAGCCTGGTTGATGTAGGAGAGCGACTTGCCCTCGTCGACGAGCCCCTCGAGGTACTTGCGGAGGTCGTCCTCGTTCAGGCTGTCGCTCCTGTTGCCGAAGACTCCGGTCAGCCTCCTGACGTGCGACAGGTAACTGTTGGCGGTCTTCGGGCTCCTGCCGGCCTCACGAAGATATTTCCTGGTTTCCTCGACGAGTTCCACCATATCGGGCTCACTTCCTTTCCATCGTGTGTGCAGCCTGACCCCGTAGGACGAATTTAGTAGGACAGAAGATTTCCGTCAAGGTCTTACCGAAGGATACGAGTGTAAACGGCCGCTCCAGTGGGTCTGCGACCTCCTGGAGCCTGTCCGCGACGTTCCGCGGCGGTTTCCGGCGGTTGTCCGGGGTGTCTTTGCACGGGTCCTCCTTCTCTGATCATCCCCCCAAGCGGCATGACTATCTACCCGTTCGAGATTCTCAAGTTCCATGCGGCTCCGGCGCAGAAACCTTGACACCGGGTACCGTCCGGGAGGAAACTAGTAGATTACATCGAGCCGCCGGAAGGAGTGCGCATGCTGTTCCTCAGAGGCGCGTCGCGGCGCAGGGTCGTCCGGGTGCTTCTGCCGTACATGTTCGGTCTGCTGGCCGTCCTGGCGGTCCTCGCCTTCTATCTCCGGGTGACCGGGGAGGTGGCCGGGCGTGCCGTCGACGCCGTGCGCGACCGCGCGGTCCGGATATCCTGGGAGCTCTCCAGGCTCGCCTCCGACTCTTCCGCGGCCGCACTGATGTTCGCGACGTACACGCAGGACGACATGCTCTTCAGGAGGCTGAAGCCGGACTTCACCGACCTGCTCGGGCTGGACGACTTCACGCTGGTCATGCCGCTGGAGGGCGGCTTCGCGCGGATCCCGTTCGGAGAGGACTCGCTGGCGGTCCGTGCGATCGACACCGGCGAGCTCCAGGTCCGGATGGACGCGGGGGTCGCCGCGGGGGGACTGACGCTCTTCTTCCCGGTGCCCGCGGACTCCGCCGTCACGCCGACGCTCTCCAGGATGGAGCTGCCGGCCTCGAGCGAGAGCATCTCGTTCGACAGGTACCGGTACATGTTCTTCATCCTGACGGCCGTGGTCATCGTGCTGGTCATCGTCCCCGCCGTGATCCTGCGCCTGGCGGACCTGAGGAGGCGCATCGACCTCACCCGGTTCGCGCCGCGCGAGGTCGCCGGCCATCCCCCGGGAACGTCCGCCGGCGTGTCCTTCCGCGACGACCCGATCCTCTCCTCGCTCCTCGCCTGGCAGGGCGCTCCTGCGCTGATCCGGCTCGACGGCGAGGGATCGATCGCGGACATGAGCCCCTCGGCCCTCTCGCTGTTCGACATCTCGTACAACGCCGCCTCCGGGATGCCCTTCCAGAGGCTGCCCGGGCTCGTCCCGGGAGACGGTTCCGGGCCCCCCGACGCATGGAGATCCGGCAGCTTCCGGGTCGGGATCGTCGACAGCTCGGGGACGCAACGCGAGCTGCGCTTCGAGTCGAGGACCCTGGCCGACGGAGGCTTCCTCCTCGCCGGGCGCCTCGAGCCGGTCCCCGGAGGGGAAACCCCCGATCCCCGGGAGGGATCCCGCCGGACGGACGAAGGGGCGGTCGCCGGTCAGGGATCCGACGCCGTCCCCTCCCCGGATCTCGCGGAGATCCTCCGCCTGGCGGAGGAGGGGGTGCGGAACGCGGTCAGGGGCTCGAAGGCGGCCGACTGCCTGGCGAGGATCCTGGACCTCGCGGGCGCCGGAGGCGCCGAGTCGGTCCAGGCAGCCCGCGGC
>Ga0163210_1000355_pt1 | contig 19125 bp, 11 predicted proteins | sample Kivu_220m_FD_113536 | JGI IMG/M metagenome (GOLD analysis project Ga0163210, IMG submission 113536) | Freshwater microbial communities from Lake Kivu, Western Province, Rwanda to study Microbial Dark Matter (Phase II) - Kivu_220m | ecosystem: Environmental > Aquatic > Freshwater > Lake ...
CCAGGGTGCTTTTTCCAGAACCCGGCAAGCCAAGGATCAGCCAGTGGTATGATACTTGAATTTCCGGGTTCCACGAGATTGGAATCGCTGAGTCGCGAAGGCGACCTAAGTAGATGCCTGACAGCAGCTTCTCGAGTGGGGGCATCTTCCGCGTGACGAAGGGGTTCTGGAAGACGAGGTCGTAGCTCATGACGCGGACTGGGCGGCTGGAGGAGGCGACTGGGCTGGGGAGTCCACCCACCAGAGCCTGCGGACGAAAAAAGCTGAGAGAATAATACAGCTGCAGGTCTCTCAGTATCTTCGCTTTGATGCCTAGCCCCGAATCGAACATGTTCAGTATCTGCTTCGCGTGAACATCCAACAGATTCTCAAGGTCCTCTTGGCTTTCCGCCTCGTCGGCGACGAATATGAAGAACCGAGCGTCGTAGGGCTTCTCACCCTCCTCCATCCGGCTGATGGCGGTTGTCATCTTCTCAGCCTGCTCTAGGCGGCTTCGCATTCCGCCAGAATCAAAGTCAGATTGCTTCCAGTCCCGCTTCTTCACAAGCGCAGACTTGTAAGCCTCAATATCAATCGGCAAGCGCATGTGAAACGTACCCACCCGTAGCGCTCCGCCGCCCATCGTATCCTCATACACTTTCAGGCGACGCTTCAGCTCGTTCAGAGTCACCTCCTTCCAAGTCGTCGTGACATCAGTCACCTGCATGACTTTGGCGCCCTGTATCTTGTCGGACGCGTCAACCTTCCATGCAACGTAATCAGGCCCGAAGTAGAAGCCCGTCACATCGTGAAAGAGAAGTGGAACCGCTTCTTCCCTGTCCAACCATCGCCCCTGAACTGTGGTGTTTGCGATTATGGGGCCACTCATCTTGTAGTAGTATAGAAGAACCGCTGCGAAACCTCCCGTGAGGACTACGGGAGCCCAAGACATTTGGGAGCCAGTAACTTGCCCCTGACTGAAGAAGAAAACCATTCCAACAACAGAGACACCTATAGTGATGATAAGGAAAGTTTTGAAATTCAGTAATGTCCACAGTTTATCGAGCGCCACTACTCATCAAGCAGGTTCAATCTCGTGCTTTAAAGCGGGACAGGAAAGCATGCTCGGCGTTGAGGAAATGCCGCGTAACCTTCAGGACACGTTCCGCCTAATCACCTACATGGGAATCTTCATCACATTCTCATTCTGGTGGTTCTCAGGCAACACCCTAGACGAACGCCTCGGAAACATCTGGCTACTCGCAGTCTTCTTACCCATCTTCATCATCGCATACTTCATATTGGGACCAAGAATTCCCGCAGAAGTCAGCTGACGAGTCGAGAAGAAGTCGAGAATGGGATGAGGCGTATTACCCAACAGATCGTAGGAGAATCCGCCGCTAGATGCTTCTGATTCCACATGTATGGATTGAAAACGGTTCGGTTAGCCTTTGACGTCAGTTTTCTAGATTCCTATATGTTCAGCTTCATCCGGGATCGAGGGGCAGGTCTCCCGTGCGTTGCGGCCGTACCTCTGTGATCTGGGGATCGCCGGGAAATTCGGAGGCCGTTCATAGGCGGTATACTGTGGCGTACGTCTGGAAGAAAGCTGCATCAGCGGCGTTGAGCATCCTAATCCCCTGTGTCTTGAAGGCAGCATAGGCGTCTAGGAAACGTTGCCGTGCTTCCTCAGGCGTGCAACGTACCCCTTGGCTTGCCACATGCTGCTGCCATGCGATGCGAAGCTGCTCATTGGTATCATACTTCGCTTCACCCACACTTGCCGCCAAAGCAAGCTCAGCAGCACGGGACGCCCTCCCCTCACGGTCTGCTCCCTGAGAACGTACAGGCAAAGAAGCAGAAACTTCCTGACCTGCTTCACTAACTAGTTCACGGAACCTCTTCGGCACAGGAACCGGCTTCTCACGCATCCATGAAGGCCGAGGGTGAGGAGGCTTGAAGTCAGGCCCGTCTTCTGGCGTGAACACGTCCCCGGCCCACTCATTAAGGTCAGGAGTGTACACTTGGCCACATCCTTTGTACCCAGCATCAAGAACAAGCACGTTCCCGTTGGGAAGCTTATGGACACGTTCAGGATGCTTCATAACCTCCAACTTGACACGTGCATTAGCCAGCATCAGACGACCGACTCCCCAAGAGCTGGGGTGAAGACTAACGAAGTCCTCGAGTATTCCAATGGAAGCTTCAACTTTCGAAGCCAGAAGTTCCATGCAATCGTCTGGACGAATTCTAATGCATTCCGGATGCTTCTTGATGAACCAACAGTACTTTAGACTATTCCAATAACTCCAGAGATCATGTGCTTCCTTACTACTAGGCGGCAGCGCCTTCGCCCTTTTCACGCACTCCTGCGCAAAAGCTTCTAGCGTCTCAACTGAAAGCTGCTTAGTCACCGTGGACTGCTCAAACGAGTCTGATGAGTCTAAAGCCAACCATTCGTCGAAACTAAGCTTCCTTTCAGCAGATGCCACTTCACTTCCCTCATAGACAAAGTAGGTGATCGGATTTAACCTTCCCGCCGCGATCAGTACGGGTACTCGTACGCTTTTTCACTCCGGATCGCCCGTGCACCAATGAAACTCGCCCAATCACGCCAAGACTCCTCAACTTCTCGTACCTTAGGATCATTAAAGTTAGTAACTTTTGACCCTGGGAATTTGCTGCGATCCGGAGCCGTGAACAGTGCAGTACACTCAGCGTAGTTCTCATTCATACTGTCGAGAATATAGGAGGGATCCCAGTTCCGCAGATACTGGAAATTGTCATACGCGTGCCCTTCTTTCTCCAATGTTTCCCAAGAGTATTGGGTTAATCCGCCTGTTTCCGCGATCCCACGGAGGAAGCGGGCGAAACGTTCCCTAGCAACCTGCGCGTCGCCACTCAACCTTTGCCGATAAACAGTCAAACCAGCCAGCGCCCCCGACGAATCAGGATGAAACTCTAAATGATGCTCTGCCGCAGAATAGCGCTCATCCCACTGCAGCAATCCCTTCGCACACATTTTTTCCAACACCAGATAGGAGTCACCCTCTCGCCAGTCAGTTTCCATACCCGCCAAGCTCCAAGGAAGCTCATCTTTCGAGAAAGATGCGACTGGTTCGTAGGTTACGTTCAACTCGTCCGGGTGCGTGCGGATATATTCGCTGTTAAGGCCCCACCTAGCAACGGGGCTGTGCCCAAACTTCCCATGGGGATTTGCTCTCGTAAACTCGCTTTCCATGTACGGAAGACCACCACCAAAGAAGGATGCGTGCCCCATCTGCTCATGCGCTATGAAAGCATGTGCCATATGTTTGTCAGAAAGCATAGCGTTCGCCGTGAATAGTGAACAACATTTCGTCTGAGGGTCATACAGGCCTCCTATCTGCCGTGTCGGATGTTTGCCTGTGTGAAGATACCAGCCGTTTGTGTACAGTCGTCCTGCAGCTGCTAGACCACTTGGGTCAGCAGCCCACGTCGTCCGCGTCGTCTCAACAGTCTCAGGCAAGATGCCCTCGTCAACAACGATGAAACCTATTGGCGTGCAAGTTGCTCTGAGGCCGCCAGTTAGATAGTAGTAACCACCACGTTTGATGCGTTCCGGCCGTGCCCCCACGATCTGCGCATCATGCGCCATGAAGAACCCTCGGTCTCTCGGGTCAGTTAAGATTCCTTTCTCCCACCTTTCGTACGCACTCATGAATTCATTCTTGAAGTAGCGACACTCAGAGTCACGAAGATCCCATTTACCTTGCACAGGATCAATCTCAGGATAAACAGCAGGATCCCTTCCGCGGATGTGACTCCGCCACTGCTCACGCAAGCTCTCGTCAGAATCATACTTCGCAGTACCCGCCGCGAAAATCATCTGCTCCTCAGGAGTAACACCGTACTCTGTGGTAACGCGAACCGCCGGCCGCGGCCTATACATCGTCGACTCATGGAACTTATCCAATACTGACCGCAGACCAGAACGGCGACTCGACGCCCCGCCTAGCGCCCACGCCACCCCAGCAGCCGCCGCCTCCCCCGCCTTCTTTTCATCATGCTTTGCGGTTCTAAGCAACATCCGCCGACGTGCTTCCCTATGCGCCCTCGAGAACGTATCCTCTCGACCCCAAGCAATACCTCTGTCTCGCTGACGATGTGGCAGAACGGACCGCTTCACTTCAGTCCTGCCTTCCGCCCTTGCCTTTGCAACATCAACAACTTCACCCTTTTTCGTGGTTATGGTTCGCGGCATGATCCATTCGGGCTCCTGCTTCAGGTCAAGTGAGGGACCTTCACGCAGCCGCTTCATGTCACGACTAGGAACTGGAGAAATACTGCCCCGTTCAAGAACAGGTGCACGACGGTAATCTTGGAAGTACTGGAGCGCCTGCTCACGATGCTTCCAGTAGCGCTGGCGACGCTCAAGCGGCGCCTTAAACTTCTCACCAGATGGGGTTCTACCTTCCAGCCAATACTTGTACTTGAGAGTGTCAGGTCCACGCTTCACCATCTCAGCCTGAGCTTTGACTGTTTTAGCAAGACTCTTTGCTGTGTGCAGTACACCATGCCCTGCCTGTTTCGCTTCAGGGCTACCTGCCATGACACGTTTTGCCTCCTCTATCCACCGATGACTCATCTGTCCAATGTTTGTTGGTAACCCACGGAGAGGGATGCTTGATGCACCGGTGAATGCGGCTAAACCACTCATGGCGAGCGTAGTGAAGGTCAGGTACGTTACAGGAGCCGCTAGAGCCATCCCCACAACCGCAGGATCGACGTATGATTGGATAACTTTCCAACCAGTAGCTCCTGCAACCCCTGCAATACTCTCAGCCATGATCGGGCCGAGGAGAGCATAGAGAGGAATCATAACGTAGCTCACGACCGGGAAGGCAATCAGAAAGAAACCGGCTCTCTTACCAATGTTGAACGGCATTATTGTTAGCAGGATGCCGAATGCGGCGAGAAGCGCCCAGTTATTGAAAATGAACTCAACAAAGTAGACGACGAATGTGCTGACAAGCAACGCTGTGCCATACAAGCTGCTCACGGGCGAAAGGATGTAAGCCAGCTGTGTAGCCAGCTGAGCGCCGCCCTGCATACCATTATAGATTGCAAGCGGAAGCGTACCCCATCCAATGACGCCTCCTGCCAGCGCCGTGAGTATCGAAACCTCAATAAGCACCGTCGTCATGCCAATTGCTGACGTGTTCAGTGCGTCAACGTTATGCTGATGCGCCTCCACCACAAGCCGGTACGCGTCCTTATGAAAAGCCTCGATGCCTACTATTCCACAGTTGCTTGGCGTACCGTAGATCGCACACCAGACCACATCTTGCCAACTCAGAACGATCGTCATGAAAATGTTGAGGATGAAAATCGTTACGACAAGACTGAATCCGTCATGTATCATCTTCCGCGCGTGATGTTTCAGACCGGCTGATTTGGGCAAAGGAATGGCTAGGAGGAGAAAGCCTAGCATGTACATTAGCAACGCGAACATGGAAGCTAAGCCGAAGTACCAGCCCTGTACAAACGCCATTCAAGGCACCTCTACACACCCGGTAGCGGCAAGCCTCTCCCGCCACCCAGCGCTCTCGCAATCCCTATAGCAATTAGCGTTAAGAGCAGAAGAAAGAGCAAAGGCGCTAAAATCATCTCCAGAGCCACCCTCGCAGCGTAGTCCGCAAGCTCACGCAGTGACGTAACTCCCTTCTGTGAAAGGTCCTGGTAGTGCACCAACTCAAAGCTGAACTGCGGGTCTTCATCCTTCATTTCCTTCGGAAACTGTTGAGGAAGCTCAAGCATTGGAATAACCAAATTTGTCACGATGGTTAACGTATGGACCTGCGGAAGCGAAGTCGTACACGTTTGGCAGAGGGTGCAGTTACCACATGGACATTCCGAGTAGCGGTCAATCCGCATTGGAACAACCCATCGTCTTGCATCGTCCCCCATATTGGTTATCCCTGCAAAGCTTTCACAGGGCCCAAGTCCGCAACTAACAGTCGTTCCTATCGGTGTGCATGGTTCTTCCCAAGTAAACTTCAAGTCCGCACGTTTATCGTAGTAGGCTACGAGCTGGTCCCTTTCGCTTCTCACGTTTACTTGGACCGTGTACTTGGTGCCAGTGACATCACGGGCGACGGAGAGCATTTGAGCTGTAGTCTGCTCGAGGTCAATGTAGCCTTCTACTTCACGTCCTTCATAGGCCGCTCGTACTCCATAAATTGGAAGCTGAACTGGCACTGTAACGTTCGAGGATTCTTCGATGCGAATGTCCTGACCCCCTCGGAAATGCAGGTGCTGCCCGATGAAGATTATGTCTGTAATCCAGTAGTCGCCTGTAGGTAGCCTGTGAGTCCGCTGCCCGTTTACGTCAGTCCAAAGTTTCCAAGTGTCAGTGCCATTCGTCAAGTAGATGAGATAATTACTTGTATAGCCGCCGGTCAGCTTAGTTCCGTCTGGAAGATAACCCTGCTCTACGCTAATGTAAACGTTAGACTGCGTGTATGAAACATATCCGGCATGAGCCTGCTGAGCTTCCAGCAGCAGCCTAGTTGAATCATCCAAATATGTGCGAGTCATGTTCTCGCTTCGAGGAAGCGTGGGCAATACGAGCATTCCCGGCTGTTCGGGAGTGCCCACAAAGCTGGGCATGAACGGCAAGCCAACATAGAAGACGAGCATCGTCGCAATGAGCGCCGCACCGAGATTTCTCCCAACCCGCCCCGGCAGACCGTAGATGAAAGCGCCGAACGCAACGAAACTTAGCCATGCACAACGTATGAACTGCCCAAGAAAGTACAGTATGGTCGTTACGAACAACGCGATGTTAAGCATCTGCAGACTTGGATTGATGAGACTCCAATGCATGCGGGTTTGAGCGCTTCCAATTATGGGAACCCAAGTATATGCGGTCAGATAGTTACCTATGGCCTCATAGATGAGCCGAAGCGTTATTTTGAAAGGGCCGTCCGGGTTAAGCATCTGATTGTATCCTGCATACATGCTTTCCACTGTCGCCTGCGGATCTGCTATCGGAGCACCTGGCCTAAGCAGAGACAATGCAAGAGACATGAACAGCCAGACCGAGTTGATTATCGTCATGAACACCAAGTACGCGTAACCATCCATCATCATCGTGTACCCGGCAGCCTTCAGCCGCTTGCTTGCCCCAGTTGGAACCGATATCAGAACAAAACCGAGAAGAACACTCAGAGTCGCAAGGCCTAGACTGAGCGCGAGCACCTGCCCATATATTGTAGCTCCGGATGGACAGGCAGCGGTCAAATCAATGTTCGCCCCTTGATGGTTCTAGCGATCCCTGCTGCCAAACCTACGAGAACCACATAGACGAAGATGACAGGCAGCATTAGCGTACTTGCATAGTACAAGCCTAAACTGCGAGCCTGCGCTTCATCAGGCTTCGGCAACATGGGATTCTGCAGTTTGTCTAAGGCGTAGGGATCCTCATCTTCCATTGCAGGTACAGGCGGCGCCGGCCCTACGCTGTTCACGTTAACTCTGAAAGTATGATAGCCTCCGTGAAGCCCGACCACGATCCCGCGGTACCGATAGACCGTTCCGTCCGTCCACATGGTATTAAAGTGCGGATCTCTAACCTCCATTTTGACCCCCAAGCCCGGTAGTGCACCGTCGAGCAGATCGGTGTACGCAACGTTCTGCTGTACGAACATGAAGAACTGGTATCCAGATATGATGAAGACGTCTGCATAGAAGGTGAAGCTAACGCTTGTCTCGTCAAGTTCCATGCTGTAAACTCTAGCATTGGACCACGCGTCACCCCACATCCTCCAGCCAACAGGGAAGAAAATGGTACCGCTATTGCCGCCCATGGTGAAACGAAAACTGTACACGTCTGCCGTCAACGTGATGAACTTCATTCGACCTACTTTGATATCCTCTTCAATGATCGTGAACGTTGTCTCAGTACCGTTGAATGTGACTGGAACCCCATGCCACCAAGCCGCTTTGACCGTGTATGTGCCTGGCGGCAGAAAGTACTGTCGCGTACCAGTCCCGTCGGTCCAGAGATACCGATCAGGCGCACCTGCAGTTGAGAGTTGAATACGTGCAAAGTCAGGCGCCGACATGTAAGGGTCGCCGCCAGGTCCATACAAGCGCGGTGCGACATGGAATGTCACGTCGGCACCGCTGCCTTGCATCAGATAGTACAACGCCTTATCATATTCTTGTTGCAGTTTCTGAAGGTTCGCGTTTGCCTCTTGCGTAGAACTAAGCGAATTCACGAAGACAGGCATGAATGGAAGACCAACGTAAAGCACCAGCGTCGTCGCGATGAGTACGGCGCCCCATTTTCGGCCAAATCGCGCCGGAAGCCCATATAAGAAACCTCCAAGCGAAAGCAGCAGCGGCCAGAGCACTTGAATGAACTTTGCCAAGAAATATATGCCATAGATCAAGTAGGTCGCAAAGGGAATGAAAATTAGAATCGGCAGTATGACGAGAAGGGACATCGCAGTTGAAACCTGCGCGAAAATGGTGACCATGCTTCCTGCGAACTCAACAACCATTTTAGCGATCTTACCACTGATTATCTTCGCAAGGTCCCCGATTCCCGGAACGGGGGGAATCACAGATTCGACGATCAGCGGAACAAGCGCCTTTACAATCGTTATCCCGATCACTACAGCTATGAGAACAAGCACCGCAGTTACAGCAGACCAGAATGCGTAGCGGTACCCTGCCAGCATCTGCGCGAGCAAACCTGCACCAGTGGGAACGCCGCATAGGCCTCCTCTTCCAACGCATAGGGGCGCTGTGCTCCCCACGCTGCAGCAACCTATGCCAAGAGACGCGTACAAGTTCTCATACGCTGCCGCCGCACTACCCCATCCAAGCTCGCTGACAAGCGAAAGCACCAAGTTCGGCCCAGAGAAAACCGTTAGAACGAACACATTCACGTAGACGTCTTCAATCATCATCCTCCCGAACGACCTCACTTTACTTCTCGTATCATACGCGTAGCCGAAACGACGCACCGACGGTTCTTTGAAGCGGCCTCCAGGAATTGGCAGACTCCACATCACCCAACCAATCATCATCTGCGCCGTAACGAGGGACAGCCCCAAACTCAGCAGTATCGTGGGATCAAGTAGCCCTCCTAACTCTGCAGCCGTGACGCCACTCATCCCTGCATCACCTCACTCCAGCCCTTCAACCGTTGGAACCGAAGCATGCGATAGAACCGACGCAATGCCACTCGACACCAATCCAAGAAGAAGCATGTAGAGTCCTAACGCTAGCGTACGTAGAACCATGTATCCTGCAAAGTCATTACCTGCCTGCAGCAGGTTTGTCACGACGCCGGGAACGTCAAGAATATTGGCGGTCACTATTGCTTTGGCAATATTGCCGAGCGCAGTCGCGTTGAAGGCAAGCAGTAGACTCTCGTAGCCTGTAAACCAGCCTATGAATAGGCGGAGGCCTGGCAACCCAAAATAGAACGTCAAAGGAAATGCAATCATCCAGCTTCCGACAATTCTACCCATCCGAGCAGGTACCGCCCAGAAGACCGCCCCGAGAAAGATGAGCTGCCACCAGTACGCTTGCAGGAAACTAAACGTGTAGTCCAGCCCAACTAGTGTGAGCCCGTAAGCCATCAGCATGTTGTTAATCGGCGCCGTGGCCAGCTCGTACAATGTCTGGGTTTCAGATATGATAGCCTGCGCTGCAAAAGACAGGCCTGGAACGTTCGGCACCAATGTTCCGATCGCCTGAAGAAGGCTTTTCGGCGCCGACAGTTCCGTTATGACTAGAATAACATCGGTCTTCTCTTTACTCAGCCAAGCTAAACTTCCACTCCATCCTGGAGTACATGAAGTGCAGAAACAGACCTCCTTGTACGCGTTAGGTCCATAGCATGCACATTCAGTGACGTAGCAGAAAGGCGGATAAACTGCTTCAAGAATTGCTTGACCGCTCGCAAAGAGGGCTACGAGAATAGTGAAAAGAAAGACTGCCGCGTAACTGTCTGCAATCAGCTCGAAACCTGCCTGCCGCATCCACCGTACAGGCGCCGGAAAAGAAACCAGCAGAATCCCAAGCAAGAATGTCACGTATGCTAATCCAAAAGCCAGGATAGCATATCCGGAGGACCACAAGTCCAAAGACGCCACTGGCCGTTGGGTCTCTTCTGGGGCGCCTTAAAGCGGGGCGTCTAGTGTACTGCCTATAATACGCGTTCAATCAGAGAAACGTATCCACCCAACAGTCTTCCGACACCCGCAGCTGCAAGGGATAGAATTCCTATCCACAGCAGCGGAAGGAAGAAGTTTGTCCATATGAGCACTGCGGCGTCTTCACTGATTAGCGCCCCAAAATTCAGAAGGCCGGACATGATTGTTTGCCAGTTGCCGCTCAACGGATTAAGGCTGTCGAAGGCGGGACAGGCTCTAAGAGTACATGCCATCTCATGGTACGTTGCCGACCCATACATGTTGACGAATATTGGCATGAAAGGTAAACCGAAGTAGAAGACTAACGGCCACGCGATCATGGCGCCTCCGGCAGCACGGGTAAGCCTCTTCGGAACGGCGTATAGAACGCAGCCGAAAGCTACAAGGACCAGCAGCCTTTCTTGAAGGATGTGCGCCACACTTTCAAGCATCACCATCAACGAGTACGTTGCCTGAACCATGCTGAGCCAGGGCCCTATCTGACTTTGAAACGTTAAACTCAACGGAAGAAAAGGCTGCACCCCCGGCGCAACAATACCTGCGCCCACATTGGCCATGCCAAGCGCCCAGAGCACTCCTCCAATGGCAGCGATTATCGCGAAGGCCCCGTTCTTTGCACCTGTGACATATGCATAGTAGCCTTGATACGCAGCGGCCGTCGACGCGTCGCCATATAGGAAGAAACCAATCAGGCTTGATACGGCCACGACTCCGTTGATCATGGTGATAAGCGCAAACGAGATGTAACCATCCTCTATCAACTCATTGCCTGCGTTTCGGTACCTACGGTAAGGAAGCGTCCTCAAAATGAAGCCGAGAAACAACGAAAGCGTCGCGAGGTCGAAGGCGAGACTCAGAAGAACAGCGTTCCCCTGAGCGACAGGGGGCGGCAGTGGCGGAGGCGGCGGAGGCACCATATCGGGCGAGCCCACTGGATTATGGTTGAGGATGCAGCCATGGCTCCCAGCTGCCGCCTAGGCTCGTACCGATCCATGTGATGAGGGCGATGAGGGCGGGAGTGATGAGAAAGAGAAAGAGCGTTATGAAACCCATCTCAAGCTGTCCTCGACCTGACTTCTTTACCGTCTGTAGGCCCCAGGGCCCAGCGATCTGCACGTAACCCATCATTATGCCAACTAGAATCAGCGGGATCAGGATAGCGTAGCATGCACCGATTATCTGGTAGACGAGAGTTACTACTGTTTGGGTGACATCAGTTTGTGCGAACACAATTGGCAGAGCTGGCAGAGCTCTAACAAGCACGAAAGCCAGCCAAACAACCAAGGTTCGAAGTAATTTTCTGAGAGAATCCCCGGGAAAGGCACGCATCCAATCCACCGTGCAGTTTCCAGGCGCCACTTAAAAAGAGCAAATCTACGCCTTACAAAGAGCGTCAATCGTCTTCTTCTTCAGCCAAGGCCCGACGCTTCTCTGGAGGGCGTAGTTTCTCAAGCCGCTTCGAGGTGGTCGGAACCGACACCGCTTCTTTGCAGCTTGGACACCAGTAGCGGAAGCCTGACCGGTCGGGCGCTATCACCGTCTTGACCCGGGTGAGGCATTTGGGGCAGAAACGGCGTTTTCGCTTGTTTTCTTCTCCGGTTTCTGGGAAGCGTATACCTAGACTGCTCAGTATTCCGTTTATGATCCCGAGGATGGCGACGAGTATAGCAACGATTCCGCAGAGCGTCACGCCAACCTTCACGCCAACGTCAGAAGAGGATACGCCGACACCGACCATGATGAGGCCGCTGAGTACCACGCAAGCATTCACGAGACTGTTCCTACCCATTTCGGATTTCACCCAACACTAGATTGGCGGTGAACCTTCCCCGAGATTATCTTCGCTGTGACCCAGCAGCGTTACGGAGATTTGCTTTGTTCGTAGAACTCCTTGAGCGAACGGGGCTCTTCACTAGGAGGAGGCGCTTCTTCAGGAGGCGGCGGAGGCGGAACCTCCTCTCCTTCTTCTACTTCTTCCCCTTCCTCCCCGGCTTCTCGTCTCGGGTGACTTCGTCTCCAGCGGAGGTACATCACAGCCGAGACAGCGGAGACGCTTACGAGCGCCACGATGATGCCGGCATCCGCGAATCCCATTACCTGCACTTGAACATCACGAGGCTGATCCAGCTGAACCGTCATCGAGCCGGGGACGACCCCGCCTGTTGCTTGCACCTGATATGTGCCGGCTGGAAGCTGCGCTAGAACTGCCTGCCCTTCCCCGCTTATCGACGACGAGGCTACGGAGCCGTCCGGTAAGGCCACCGACACCGTCGACGAGACAGACGACCGGAACAGCGTCGACTTCACCGACACCGTGAGCGTGTAGACTCGTACGGGTATCTCCCAGCTGCCGTTTGGAGAGGCTGCACTGTAGGATCCGCCTGCAGAGACATCGGCGCCAATGTAGATGACCTGCACAACTGACCAGCTACCCTCTGCAAGCCAAGTCTCATTGAGCTCGGTGAATGTAGCCGTGCCTGACGGGCCTGAGAGCACGAGCTCCGATGGAGACTTCTCAAGCGGCTGGCCCTCTCCGTCGCGGAAGCTAAGCTCAGTTTTGAATTCACGGTTCCAACTCGCGGTCACTGTCTTCGGGCTGTTCATAGCGACTGAGCCTGACGGCGACGTGCCTGCATAGTCTCCAGCCCAGCCTACGAGGATGCAGCGTGTTCCCGCCTCTTCCGTAGCGGCCACATGGAACTGGGCACTGGCACCTTCATCGTACCAGCCGTCACCCGATTTCGTACCATACTGGCTTACTATCGTCAGAAGAAACTGCTTCTTCCACTGAAACGTTATCGTCTTCGCAGTATCCATCGTAATCGTACCAGAGTTCACGGAGCCTGAAGCGTCACCAGTGTAGCCTGTGCAGTAGTACCTTGTGCCCGAGTCGACCGCGACGCTTTCGTCCACGCTGAACTGCACTATCGAGCCGAGGTCATGCCAACCTGCACCTGTCACCGTGCCGTATGAGCTTACGATGGTGAGTTTGACCTGCTCAGACCTCACGACGGATACCTCGATGTCGGCTGAGACGGTGAGGCTGGCCGGATTCGCTGTGACGGTCTTGTTGCTACCCTTCGGGATAACCCAATACTTGAACACGATTCCGGACACCTCTGTTCCGCTGAGCACCTGACTCGTCGAGAGCGAGTATGTTCCAGCCTTCACAGTAAACCTCACCGAGCCACCAGCTGGGACCTGCAACGAAGCCGAACCGAGAGTGATATTCGCGCCCTGCACATCATACACCGCCACGTCGAAGAGGGACCGCGTATATTCAGCAGTGAAGGTGTCTGCTTTCGTAACGGTTACAGGCGACGTGATCGGTGAGCCGGCAGAGTTCACCCAACGCGTGAAAGTGTAGGCTTTCCCTTCCACCTGAATGTTCTTGGGGGAAACAAGCTCGAATGATAGACTCTTGCTCGCCTTCGCCCAGGTCTCCAAGTCAAGGGGCACCGTGTCCGTATGCGAGGTGCCGCCGACCTTGATGATGACGGACTTCCCAGACGGAAGCCCGCTTGTCCGCCACTGAATAAGGTACCATTTCTGATACTTGAAGGTCAACTTCGTAGCGGCGCTGACAGTCGCCGAGTACGCATCGCAAGTGAACTTCACAGTATCCAAATCGACAACCGACTCAACCTTGACCGTGTGGGTTGAGAGACCATCGAACGGGCCGACCTCAGTCACATTCGCCGCATCGTTCAACTCGACATCCTGATCCTTCCCGTCAACGTAGACGGTCGTGTATCCTTCAGACGATAGGCCGCTCGTACGCACCTTCACATAGTAGTCAGGAGGCTTCTCCATGACATTCAGCATCACGGAGACCGAGTGAGCCCAAGTGCCGCCTGGCACGCCTACGCCGACCGACGCTTCAACAGTAATGGCGTACGTATTCACGGCAGTGTTCTTGCCTGTCGACACGATCAGGTCGGCTGTGAAGCCTGCGGTTCCCACGATACCTGAAGTCGGCGATACCACCACAGTCATGTTCGTCGCGCTCGGGCTTACCTTAGGCGTCTTGAATACGACCGTTTCAGGGAAGAACGGGACAGGCGAGACCGTGATCGTATAGGTTACCATTTGAGTCTGGTAGACGCTCACCGACGCGGGAGAAACCTCCACAGCGAAATCGGCACGCTTCACCGTGAGTATGACCCCTGCCTCCTGAGTTTGGCCGCCCCCCTCCCCAGTGACGGTTATGACGTAGTCGCCTGGCACCATCGTCAGGTCCGTGCTCACGAGCAACGTTGCCGAGAATGGCGGCGTACCAGTCGAAGGCCCAACTGCAGGAGACATCTCCCCAGACGCCTCAGCCGCCGTCAACCTCACAGTATCACTGAACACGCCGGTCTTCTCAACGGATACTGTGAACTGCGCCGTCTCACCTTGATAGACGAATTTCGTAGCTGGCGTGATTGTCACCGAGAAGCTTGAGGAACCGACCGTCAACGTAACAATCGTCTGGTGAGAGATACCGTCGCTTCCAGACGCAGCGATCGAGATAACATATGTCCCCGTCGGCGTATTCGAGGATGTGGTGACGATCATCGTCGCGGAGAAGTTCAAGTAGCTACTGTCCGGAGTTACGGACGCGGTTATCTCCTTGCCGGCAGGCGGAGTTACGGTCAAACTCACAACGGAAGTGTATGGGCTTCCAGCCGTTTGCACATGTATCGTGAATGTAGCGGATTCTCCTTGACTCACAGCCGTAGATCCAGGGGTCGCCGTGACTGTGAAGTCCGGCAGGATAACGAAGAGGTTTGCGGCACCATAATTTGTCAGGTCACCGCTCTGCCCCTGCACTATGATTAGATGCCAGCCAGGCGCCGCCGTCGAAGTTACCGTGACCGCGAGAGTCGCCGAGAAGTTCGCGACCGCATGTGTCTTCGATAGCACGGCTTGCATGCCACTTGGCAGGTTAATCACGACAAGGTCAATGGCGGGCGTATGTGATGATGTCGTGGTCACATTGACTTGATAGTATACGGTCTGGCCACGCATAGCGCCTTGGTCTGACGGCGAGAGAGCAATATCGAAGTCCGAAGCCTTTACGGTGAGAGATGTCGTAGCCTCGAAGACCGCGCCGCCGCTGCTCGTTCCACGCACCGTAATCGAGAAGGTCCCCGGAGTCACCGATGCGCCAATGGAGACCAACAGCGCCGCAGTGAAGGATGGAACATTCTCCGATGGACTTACGCTAGCAGTTAATCCGGCGGGCGGATTCGGCGTACTCAACGTGACCGGCTGATGGAAAGCCCCGACAGCCCCCACTGTTACGTCGTACTGCACCGTTTGGCCGCGATATCCAGTCTCACTTGTGGGAGAAACAGAGACTGTGAAGTTGGCACTTCCAACAATCAGTGTCACCCCTGCCGAGTAGACGAGAGGACCAGTGTCAAATTCGATGCGCCCCTCAACGTTGACTACATACGAGCCTGAAGGCGTAGCGTTGGTGGAGTAGACCTGAAGTTTCGCGGTGAACGGAGGAATATTCTGACTGGGCGCAATATTCGTGATGATGCCGAAGCCGGCGAAGCCGCTAGGCGGGTCAGCGTTCAAGTACGCTATCTGAGAGAAGGCTCCGACAGGTTGAACGTGTAGGTCAAACTCTGCAGAGTCACCCTTACTGATGGACCGCGACGTGGGCGTAGGAGTTATTGTGAATGAGCCTGCTTGAACGTTTACCGTCAGCGAGACCTGCTTAACCTCAGGTGCGTCCGTACAGTTGGCTTCGATCACAAACAGGTAGGAATTCGGCGGGGTACTCGCCTTCGACGTGATTATCAGCGTCGCATTGTAGGATGCCTGATTGAATGTTGGACCAAACTGGACGAAGAAAGCTTGGTCAGCAGGCAACGACGGTTTGACGGCAACTCGCAAGGTGACGTTCGGGCCGGTTCCTAGGTCTTTGACTATCACCACAAATATCGAGGATTCGCCTTGATACTGAGTATCAGATGAGGGCGACACGGAAAGCGAGTACGTCGCCCCGGCCATCACTGATCCAGGCATAGCCGCGAGCACTGAAAGAAGCATCAGGCCAACAATCAGAGGCGCCTGAACCCGTAACCTCAACAATGAGACACCTGAAATTAGATCTCGGACTCGTTTTAAAGCGCAGGTTCAACCTAACGAGTCGGAGCCGCCGGCTACAGGTTTTTCAAGTAGTTCCGCAGTGGGTTTGACTTCAGTCTCCGCACGATTCTCCTTCTCCGCCGCAGCCTCTCCTTCGCTTCCGCGCCTCTCCGCCTCTTCAGAAACGCGATGAGAACTGCTACTAGAACTAGGCCTGCGATGATTCCAAGCTCCAACGGCACCGGCACCCTTGCCGTCACTTCCGCGTTCTTTGACTCAACGGTGACCGTGAACTGCTGTGGCAGATACTGCACCGTCGTCTTCACAGGGTAGCTTTCTCCACCGGGGACCTGTGAGAAGACGACTACGCCCTCCATGTTTGTTGTGGCGTTCAATGCTTCCCCGTCGGCTAAGATGAGCGTCACCGCCGCATGGCTGGCAGGCAAACCTGTGATGATGCTTCTCACGTTAGCGGTTACACTGTAGACGTGTAGAGGGGTCTGCCACACAGCATTCGGCGACGTGACGTATTTGGCTCCCGCGATTGCGATGTCGACACCGTGCCACCAGGCGCTGTTAAGCGTGTAGTTGCCTGCATCAAGCCAAACCTCTCCGCCCCCTTGGAGATCCAACTGTGATGTTCCATAGGTGAAGACCAGGTTTGGAGGAGGGTTGGCTAGAGACTGACCGTTCCCGTCAACGAGATTTATCGAAACCAAATGTTGAAGCTGCCAGTTCACCTTCAAAGTTTTCGGCTTGTCCACGGTGAGTGAGAACGTTGTCTCTGTCCGTGACGCGTCACCAGTCCAACTCAAGAATCTGACTCTTGCACCAGAGGAGATGTCAACGGTGCTCGCGACCGAGACCTGCGCAGCCTCATGTGCATTATACCAGCCGGCGCCTTCAGGGCTACCGTAGTCACTCAGGATCGTCAGCTGATACTGCACTGCCCAGTTCGCGGTGACGGTTTTCGGCGTGTCCATCACTAACTCTGCTGACGGAGAAGTTTCAGTGTAGTCTCCACTCCATCCGGTGAACGCACGGCGAGTCCCGTTGCCATAGTCAACATACTGGTCCACCTTGAGCGGGGCCTTGCTGCCTGCATAATACCATCCGCTTCCGTTCACAGGTACTTCGGAAACGAGCGTGAGGAGGAACTGCGTCTTGTAGATGGCGGTCACATTCATGTTCGCGAGCACTACAAGCGTACGTGGGTTACTTGTATCCCCGTCACTCCACGCTGAGAAAACGCCTCTGACGCCTCGGTCGACCATGTGGATTCCTTGAGTCGTAACGTTATGCGCTCCGAATGTGACGCTGCTGATGACTACGCTGCCCCCCTGGCTGGTTCGATACTCTTTCCCATCGAAGACTATGGGCAGGTCAGGATAGGGCGCGTTTATTGTGACATCGAAAGTCCCAGACGCAGATGCACCGTACGTTGTGATCTGGAAGTTCGTGTCGACAGCGGTCGCTACGATCAGTTGATTCGCTTCATCCACGAAGAACTCGTTCGCCTTCCACGCTTTGTTGAGGTTGTTGGAGGGACCCTTGTAGCGGACAGGCCCTTCACCGCTGCCTTTCCTGTCATCCACGTAGAAGATGAGAATCCCCTCATCAGGCAGGTTTCTATCCCAACCGGTTTTCTCTCTTGCTTCAACCAGGTAGTACGTTGAGTCCGTAATCGTGACTTTGACTACTGAAGGCGTAGCGGAGGCTAGAGGACGCAGCTGCTGTTGGCTCTTATCTCCTGCCTTAACCACGGTGATGGCTGAGCCGTCAAGCCAACCAAGCTTCATCAGCGACCAAGAAGTTAACCGCGCCGGCGTAGTGCCGTTCCCACTCCAGCAGCCATGCGCCATCAGGTCCCATTCGCCAACGAATGTGTCACACCACGGACAGGAGCTGCTCGCTATCTTGTAGTCCCAAAGGTCAGGCAACCCGAAGTTGTGGCCTAACTCATGCGCATATGCTCCAACCGGATCCTTCTCAGCCACAATAGAGACGCCGAGCAGGAAGGATCCCTGTGAGGTTGTGACGGTCCCACGTCCGATGGTTCCGGCGGACCATATGTCCGCCGCCTTCATCGAGTGCCCCTCACTGTCGCCAGCATGAACTATGATGAGGAAACTGAAGTCGCCGAAACTGAAGTCGCCGCTTGCCAGCGAGACGGCGTCCTGGATGAGTTCAATCTTCCTCGATGAGGTTTCAGGATTTGCACCGTAGTGCGCATGCGTCTGCGTGAGCATGTACCACTTCGCCGAGAACGTCGCGGCCAACGAGATCTTGCCGTAGCTTACGTCCTGCCAGTACTTGGACAGGTCGGACACGGTTTCCTCAATTCTGCCCGTAGTCGAGTGACTCAGGTCCGTAAACTGAACGGTGAGAACAAGAACCTTCTGCGTTCCGGTGAGACTGCCTGACGAAGATGACGCGTACACGCCAGACGGAGATGCCGGCAGAAGCAGAATACTCGAGGACGACTCAGCAACTTCGCTTCTAACTTTCAGCGGAAGCGGAGGAACATAATCGGCCGTGGTCACCACGTTTACGCTGGCAGACACCGACAGAAAGAAGATGAGCGGAAGCAAAATGCAGAGAGCGGAGAAGCGCAGCTTCAAGCCCGATCGCTGAAAATCAGCGTGCACACTTTAAAGTCGAACCGGCGACTCTCCGCGTTTTACGTTCCGCAATGACTCTTCAATGAGCCGCTTTGCCCGTTCACATACGCAGGATACTCATAGCGCTGGCGACCGTTGCTTGCTTAACATTCTGGAACATCACTGCCGCCACAGGCGCCTCGGAGCAACTGGACTTGGCGCCAGTCTCAGCGTACGGCGCTGCTCCA
>Ga0163210_1000357_pt1 | contig 19106 bp, 16 predicted proteins | sample Kivu_220m_FD_113536 | JGI IMG/M metagenome (GOLD analysis project Ga0163210, IMG submission 113536) | Freshwater microbial communities from Lake Kivu, Western Province, Rwanda to study Microbial Dark Matter (Phase II) - Kivu_220m | ecosystem: Environmental > Aquatic > Freshwater > Lake ...
GATAAACCCTAAACTCTTCCAGGGGAAGATTGTCCTCGTTGGTGCCACCGCGGTGGGAATTTACGACCTCCGGGTCACCCCGTATACTGCCGCAATGGCAGGGGTTGAAAAACATGCAAGCATCATTGGTTCTATCCTCCAAAACAGGTTGTTAAAAACAGTCCCTTTTTCTGCTAACCTCGTTTTTCTTTTATTAACAGGTTTTCTTTTCACCCCCCTCCTCATCAGGTTGAAAGCCACCGGAGCCGCCATCTTCACAGGGGTCTCCATCATCCTGGTGATGGGGTTCGGATACTATCTATTTGTCCAGAAGGGGCTTTGGCTTCAAATTGCCTATCCTTCGAATAATATCCTTCTCATCTTTATCACCCTCACCGCTTATAACTACGCCATAGAGGAGAAATATGCGAAAAAGATCAGGGCCATGTTCTCAAACTACGCTACAGAAAGGGTGGTCAACGAATTGATTAAAAATCCGGGCCTCTCGAAATTAGGAGGAGAGAGGAGGGAGGTCACTGTCCTCTTTTCGGACATCAGAGGATTTACGACCTTTTCCGAAAGACATACTCCTGAAGAGGTGGTGGCCATGCTCAACGAATATCTCGCAGAGATGACCGACATCATCTTCCGCTGGGATGGAACCCTTGATAAATTTGTCGGAGACGAGATCGTTGCCTTCTGGGGTGCCCCCCTTCCCCAGGAGGACCATGCTGAACTGGCAGTGAAATGCGCCCTCAATATGGCAAAGCGTCTGAGAAAACTTCAGCTCAAATGGGAATCGGAAGGTAAAGTTCCACTCGATTCAGGAATCGGGATCAACACCGGAGAGGTCCTTGTCGGAAACATCGGAGCCGAGGGTAAAAAGATGGACTATACCGTCATCGGAGACCATGTCAACCTCGGAGCCAGGGTGGAGGGATTGACAAGAAGGTTCGATGCCCGGATCCTGATCACCGAATTCACCCTGTCGAGGATCAGGGAGGCCGTCAGAAATGGATCTATCTATCGATTAAAGATTAAGGGTCTTCAAAAGGTGACGGTCAAGGGAAAGGAAAAGCCGGTAACCATCTATAAATTAGAAGAAGGGGAATCCATTCTCACCGAATGTGAGGAAGATACGGTTCTTGCCCTCACAGAAAAATAGCCAAATATCCCTTAACCTCATGTTATTGGGCCTGGGCCGCTGGGTCGCTGGATGATACCCGGACTGGGTCGCTGGATGATACCCGGACTGGGTCGCTGGATAATACCCGGATAAGTCTCCGTGACGGGAGGAAAGGTTGAAATCCCCGGACCGGGAGGTGTGGTCATAATCATAAAATCGAGCAGGCTTGAGGATTCCTCCATCAGGGCAAATCTATCGAATATCTTCTTTTCCTCTTCGGATGCTTTTCTCGGCTTCGATGCGGTTGCCGGTTGATCCGCATAGATGGTCACGATCTCCCCCGCGTGGACTTCAATCACCTGGTCCGGAAATTTAGGGTTGAACACATAGACCACTCCTTCTTCGACATAGATGGTCGCTGAATTCCCGCTCTGATAGGTATGGTACTTGCACCCCCTGGCACCTGCCACTGCAACCGGGGTCTGGATCTCAAACCGGTTCGTCTTCGGCGAAGACTTGATCCGGTTGACCACCTGCGGAGGGACAATGGCTTCCACCTTTCCCCTTGGAAGTTTGATGATGGCCCTGCTTCTCGTTGGATCTGTCGAATATTCGCTGATGTCGATTCTGCTTCGTTGGCCGATTTTGATCTGATTACCATCCATGAAAAGGATTTCAGCCTTTGAATTGCTCTTGGTCCTGATGATATCCTTTACAAATACAGGATCTCCTGTCTTGACCGAAATGGCAGGCATGGCCCCTTCCCTCAGGACATCGACTTTTCCCTCGACAAGGGTAAATTTTCCTACCTGAGAGGATGCCCTGATCTGTAAGACATAGAAAATCATTCCGATAATCGCAAAAAGAAAAAACCCGATTAGGGTAACCCTGCCATAAAATCTCTTTCCTTTTAACATGATCTCTCTCCTTAAAAAGTATACTCGGCTCCCAGAAGAAACTGGTTCCTCCTGTATTCATAGACATCAATGTTCGAATCGACTCTCGTATGGGAGTATTGGAGGTTGAGCTTCAACCCCTTTAGAATTTCCCAGCGAACTCCGGCGGAACCGTAATAGGTTCTGTCACTTCGTTCCATCCCGTAAAAGGTATGGGTATGCCGGTAATCCTGTAAAAAGATATCTCCCGATGCGGCCAGGCTCACCTTCTCAATGATCGGGAAGATGAGTCCCAGAGTGAACCGGTTTCCCATATTCTCCCAATTCCTCCCTTCCGTATGATCATCCGAGAATTCATAATAGAAATAGAGTAGCCCTTTGCCCCCTTTGAAGGGATGAAGATAGCCCGGGGATAGGCTCCATATATTTCCGTCCCGCTCTTCATTCCGATCATGATTGGGAGGGGATTGTAACATCTCCCTCCGGATGTACCCGGCCGAGAGTAAAACGATATGATCAGGTGTGATCATGAGATGCACGGTCGGCTTGGCCTGGCTGACATGCATGTATTCCTTCTCATGAAGCCATTGATAGGTAAAAGAGGCAGGAAGGGTCAGAACGCCCCTGCTGAAGTTATAGCCCGGGGTAAGAGAAACCGACTGGTTGATAAGATTGACCCGATGGTTATCAAAATAGGTATTCGTATAGGAATAGTATTGGCCGGTAAATACCCAGGGGTCTTTCAGGAGAGGGGTATAGATGAATCTCAGGGTCGTAATGATGCTGGAATCTTCCTCGCCGGTTATTCTCACGCCGGAGATACGTTTGGAAGGTTTCAGAACCGCATTATCATCATATTGGTAAGCGACCCCGGCCGTGACACTCCAGGGCTTATACTTTTTAACCGTCCGGGAAAGGGCATCCTCATATTCTTTGGCAAAGGAGGCTGATTCCGAGGTCGGATCGACCGAGATGACCGCCTTTAAACTCTCTCGGGCTTCTATAAATCTCTTCTGCCTTGCATAGATTCTTGCCATCTGGATATCGGAAGCTTGAGACAGGGAGGGGTCCATTTCCTTCGCCTTCTTAAATGCCTTCAGAGCACCTTTCTCGTTCCCTTCTTTAAGGAGAATAAATCCTCTTAAGAAGAAAAGACGCCCGGGGGTTACCCTTTCTCTCTCGGCCCGGTTCATCCAATCCTTCGCCTCTTTGATCTCATTGAGATAAAAGAGGGTCTCGATGAGTTCGGGATATGCCTCCTTTACCGGCGGAGAAAGACGAAGGGCCTCTTTGAATTGGGAAGTAGACTCCCTGTAATTTCCCATCTGCTTGTAGGTCAGGCCCAGATAATAAGCGACCTGTGGAGAGTCGGGTTGCTGGCTTTTCGCTTTCATTAAAGCATCGAGGGCTTCCTCATAGTTTTCAGCCTTATACTCTGCGATTCCTATATCAAGCAGGCTTTGGGCAGAGAGGGATTCTGTCTTCCCAATGATAAACATCGCCACCAAAAATATAAAAAATATGATTTTCTTCCTTCCCATTTTCGCCTCCCAAAGCTGAAAGTCATTAAACCGAAAAGAAAAAAACCTGGCTCCTTTACTGATGCCGGGTGTCAGGTTATCTTTCCATTCTCCATCCTCCGATCAGGCGCTCAATGATTACAAAATCCCACCCACTACCCCTTGAGGCATAATGGATACAAATTTTTACACATAGAATCAATAATTTGTCAAGAGCTATTTTAAAAACTATTTTAAAATAATTTTGAAAAATTCCACCATCCTCCTCAAAATAAAAACATGGTTTTTTGGCTTAAAATATGATATGCGATTTCAAATATCGGAAGAACCCGATCAATGAAACACATTAAGGTCATCTTACCCGTCTGTTTTATTCTTGGAATTTCCTTTCTCACTCTCTCTCCCTGTCTGAAAAACGGCTTTGTCAATCTGGACGATCAACGGTATGTCACAGAAAACAGATGGATCATGGATCCCTCCTGGAAGATCCTGAAATCGATCTTCAGCCAGTTTTACGCAGGTCATTACCACCCCCTTACCCTTCTCACTTACTCTCTCGAATTTTATCTTTTCAAATTAAACCCTTTACCTTACCATGCCACCAACCTCTTTCTCCATCTCTTCAACACTCTTCTCGTATTCTGTGTCATCCGGAGACTCCGAAGCGACCTTTTAACTTCGTCTGTAGCAGCCCTTCTCTTTTCCATACATCCCCTCCATGTGGAATCCGTCGCCTGGATTTCCCAGAGGAAAGACCTCCTGTATTCCCTCTTTTTTCTCGGATCATGGATCTGTTATCTCCGTTACCGGGAAAAAGAGAAGTCCTCCGACTACCTCCTTTCCCTGATCTTATTCGTCCTGTCCGTTCTTTCAAAAAGCATGAGCGTCACTCTCCCCGTAGTTCTGCTTTTATCGGACTATCTTCTTCACCGCCCCTTCAATAAAAAAATTTTCTTTGAGAAAGTCCCTTTCTTCGTTCTAAGCATTCTCTTTGGAATCATTGCCTTTTTTGCCCGGGCTCACGCGGAAACAGGAGGGCCGGATTCCCTCTCCTTATTCCAACAGCTATTGAGCTTCAACTTCATACTCTTCTTCTTTCTTTCTAAATTGATCCTTCCTGTCGGCCTCTCCTGCTATTATCCCTATTTTAAACCTGCCGGACTCTCTTTGGGTAATATGCTTTTTTATCCTCTCGTGGTCACATGCCTCTTCTTCATCGGAGTGCTTTCCAGTCGCCGGAGTAGAAAGATTCCATTCGGACTCCTTTTCCTCCTGGTCACCCTTCTTCCCGTTCTCCCGCTGAGGATCTTTGCAGAGCGTTACACCTACCTCCCTTATACAGGGATATTCTATATTATCGGAGAAGGCCTATCCTCACTTCTGACAGGCCGATTCCGGTCTGCAAAAATGGCCAGGACATTCCTTCTCATTCTCTTCACAGGAGTGATCATTACCCTGATAACCCTCTCTTATCAGAGGTGCCGGATTTGGAAAGACAGCCTTACCCTCTGGAATGATGTGCTGAGAAACTATCCGGACTTTTTAACCGCTTATCACCACCGGGGAACGACCTATCTCGATATGGGAGAATATGAGAAGGCGATCTCTGACTACCAGAGGGTATTAAAAACTGACCCGGATCATCCGAAAATCTACTCCGTTTATCATAACCTCGGGGCGGCCTACCATAACAGAAGGGAGTTCGATCAAGCCATTTATTATTACTCCAAATCGGTTAAAAAAAAACCGGACTATTTTCTTGCCTACCACCACCGGGGCCTCATCCATATGGAAAGGAAGGAATTCCAGCGGGCCCTTGAGGATTTTAATAAAGTCATCGAAATCAATCCGGGATTTGCGGAGGCCTACTACAACCGGGGCAATGTCTATATGGAGACGAATCGCCCGGATCAGGCGATCTCCGATTATGCGAGGGCCATTGGAATCAACCCAAAATTTTACCCTGCCTATTACAATCGGGGAGTTCTCTATGCGAGAGAGGGGCTTCATGATCAGGCCATAGCCGATTATCATCGGGCGATTCTAATTCATCCTGGGTATGCCGAAGCCTATGCTAACAGGGGGGTCTCTTATTTTCAAAAAGGCCTTTTTGAGAATGCCCTTCGGGATTTCAATAAAGCCCTTGAGGTAAATCCTGCTTATGCGGAGGCATCTTTCAACAAGGCCTTGGTTCTCGAGAAGATGGGACGAATGAGGGAAGCCTCAGAAGCCTACGAGAGGTTTATTCAGGTTGCTTCTCCTCAACATGCCAAACAGATCGACCATGCAAAAAGGAGAATCAAAACCCACATTCCCTGAGACTTCAATCAAAGGATGGAAGGATCAGAGGTTTTTACAAACAACCCCCGAATGGATTTTTAGAGCTGTATTGAGGCAATTCATATTTAATGAAGCGGTTTTGCGGTCTGAAAGGCCTTCCTGTTAAAAACCCAATCCACTGATGAAGGCGTGTATAATTTTTTATCCTCTCCTTCTTCTTTCCCAATCTCCCCGTTTCGATGATCACCTCCTGAGTTTCCTTGATCCCCTTAATCTCCCATCCGATACTCGGGACAGTGATGTGATAATCCGAAACTTCAATGGGAAGGGGAATGGGAGGATTATTCCAGAAGGGAGAATCTTCAGGGCAATAAAAAGCCAAGACAAGAGAACGCAGTCCCCAGAGGCAACTGGCTGGCCCGGAATAATTGTCAAGAAGTCGAAGTTCTTCCCCGAAATATCCTTGAGAGACCCTGCCCTGCAAGACTCCTCCTTTCAAAATGAAGTAAGTCCAGAGCACATCCAGGGCACGGCGGGCCAACCCTGCTTCGATCATAGGAGGTTCCTGAAGGTAAGCCGCAAGGACAGGAACGGAGGCTGCCATCCGGTAACAGATGCTTCGCCCGAGAATCGGGATCCCTTGAGGGGTAAATACATAGAGATAAGATTGAAGCAAATCTCTGAGACTATTCTTGATGAATTCCGGATCGAACTTCGGGTTAATTTGATCGAGCCAAAATAAGCCATAATAAATGGACCAGGCATTGTAATAATCGAAAACATTCTTCGGTCCATCACTGAACCAGCCATCCCCCCGGTAGAAGGATTTAAACCTTGAGTAATGGGCTTGAGTTTCGTGATCATTATGCTCATATCCTAAGGTAGAGGCCACCTCATTGATGATCACAGGAAAGAGATGCCAATTATTATCGTAGACCTCTTTACCATTGACCTTTAAAAGCCAATCGATGATCTTCTTTCGCTCTTTGCAGTTAAGTTTCCGCCACAAAGTCTTCCGGACAAGCCAGATGGATAGAGCCACATCGGTTGCTTCGCATATCCTCGCGTCCCCCTGGAGAATTGTTCCCCAATAGCCTGATGAATCAGGATCAGTTCCCGAGATCAATCCTCCACTGACAATCTCCTCTAAATCCGTCCCCCCACCGGTTAGCAGTTCAACCTTCTGTTTCCGACCGGAGGATAACCAAGAGCAGATCAGGGGCAATATCCGTGTGAAACCTTCCATCCTATCCTGGTGAGGCCCCCTCTTGCTTGGAGCACCGGGATAAGAGGCAAGAGAGGGCGCATCATCTCGGTAGAGAAGAAACCCAGTCACAAAGTATCTGAACAGGAAATTATATTTCTGCCTTGCCTCCGATATATGACCGCTAAAGGTTTGAAGAAGGGCAGAATCGATTTCCCTAAATGCCTTTAGAGCGATCTTGGAAATTTTAAATTGGTCCCGGCCAAAGGAGTAGAAAATGATCCCTCTCAGAAAATAAAGAAGCCGGTTAAGGAGCATTATTATTCTTATCATGAACCGGCGAAAGAATGTCATTGGACCTTTTCTCAAGTATTCCGATTGAGTTGAATAAATTGGCCTTTCCTTCTATCCACAGGAGTCTTCAAACCGGATATAAAACCCTTCGCAAAGGCTATGAGCCTCAAAACCCTGGGTGGATGAAGTCCGAGGTTCACCACAGGACCACCAAATGCCCACCTCCATGCCAGATGAAGTAAAAGATTGAAGGTTTCATGGTGTCCGCATTTAAAATGTTTGGCAAACATTGCCCCGATCCCATATAGGTATCCATCAATCAGATCTATCACCTGATCCCAGGTCCGAAATCCATGATGAATGACCATGACTTCAGGAGTTTCATGGACTAAATAACTTGCCCGCAGGGTCCGGAGGGTGAAATCCATCTCTTCGGCAGACCTGAATCTTCCTCCCGCACCCAGCAACTCATCAAAACCTCCGAGTTCAAACCACACACTTCTCCTCAATCCCATACAGGCTGATATTCCATTTACACGATGCATCTCATAGACACTGCGGGCTATGAAGGATCCCTTCCGAAGGTAGGCAGGGATAGATCCTTGGTTGGAATCATGGGGGCCTGTCTCGACATTCCCAAAAATAACTCCTATTCGATGATCCAGAGAGAATGCTTTTACCAATCCTCCAAGCCAATGATCTGGTGTTTCGCAATCATCATCCGTGAGGGCGATGAATTCACTTTGAGCGCTTTCGATTCCAATATTCCTCCCTGCAGACAACCCCCGAGTTTGAGATCGAATGTATCGAAAACGTGAATCTTTTAAAAAAGGACGAATCGCATTTTGGGTCAGATCATTATCACTTTGGTCCACCACGATCAGTTCGAAATGAGGGTAATCATTCTTCAGGATGGAAAGTCCAGTCCTGATTATGCTTTCGCCCCTATTCCGGGTAGAAACGACAACCGCAGCCTTAGGAAGATCCATCTATCTTTTTCCTTTTATCCTAACACTTCGAATAAAATCTTTTATTTGATCATAAAAGATCACCCATCTTTTTCTCATCCTGAATGGAATACACCAGATCACGATATGGGCCAATAGATCGATAAGCCTCGGCCTCCTGTTTTCAAAGGCCTTCCGGGGCAAAGACCAGAAAGCTCTCCATTCCCTTGCCCTGGCAGCATGAAGGCTGACCTGTGTCATGATGAAGGAAGTATAGGCCTGTCTGGTGAAGAGATTTTTATTTACCTGAACCCAGGAGAGAGAGTATTTCCAATCCGTTTGATTGCTCATCCGGGCTCTTTCCTGTTCTACGTAGCAAATGGCCAGGGGTTTATCCGTCTTCACAAATTCGACCCCCACCCCTTCTAATCTATCTGCGTGGAGAAACCATTCCCAGTCCCCATGAGGGAAAAGGTCTTTTCTGAAGTTCACCAGTTCTAATAATTTCTTTGACGTCATGATGGTAGGAATAGCCACAAACCCTTCTCCGCCAAAAATTCCAGTTTGGCAGAAAAGGTACTCGCTTAAGGGTTCACCAGATTTGGGATATCTGCGGGGCCAGATGAGATCTCCTGATTCATTTCGTGCAATAAACCGGCAGGGGATAATGGGATAGAGAAAGGATGAATGTTCTGCCCTCTGGAGTTGAGCTTCAAGCTTCTGAGGAAGCCACTCATCGTCATCATCTAAAAAAGCAATCCATCTGGCCCGGGATTCCTTTACCCCGACATTCCGAGCCTCCCCCGGGCCAACCTGCGCTGGCAATATTTTTACACGCAACCGAGAGTCCCTGATTCCATTGAGGTTCTTTACAGTCTCCTCATCAGGGCCGTCAATGATGATAATAACCTCGATCTCCCTCAATGTCTGCAGGAGAGCGCTTTTTACCGCCCGCATAATGAGAAAGGGACGACTTCTTGTCGGGATGACGACAGAGACCAAGGGGCTCGAAGATTCTTTATTCAATTGGGCTATACCTCAAAAGGCAGGGGCGTTATGATAGGTTTGTTCTGTATTCATTTTCCAGAGATCATGGTGTTCCCCAAGAATATTTTTAACCGCTGAGATTGCTGTCAGCATTGAATGGTCCTGATTATTATAGCGGTGAAGTCCGTTTCGACCGATGGTCTGGAGGTTAATCAGGGTTCTCAAATAACGTTGAATCACCTCCAGATGTCTGGAATAATCGAGGTCATATACGGGATAAGCTCCGGGTTGTCTAAAGACAATGCCCTCATGAACCTCTTTCCTGTCCACCAATCCCAAATGACTTAACTCCTGATTGGATAACCGAATGAGGTCCTCATCTGACATCTTCCAGAAGGGATCTCCTTCCGTACAGAAAAATTCCATTCCTAAACTGGTTTTTGATGGATCGGGGACCATGGCTGAAGACCAATTCTTATAATTCTGAATGCGGCTGACCCTCGCCTCAGAGTCATGGATATAAATCCATTGGTCATCGAAGACAAAGGGGCGGTTGATGAGGAGGCCAACAAGGATCAAAGCCCGGTACTTTAATCGGTGCGAAGATTCGATCACCTCCTCAGGGGGTAAAGGATCGAGCCGTAAGAGGAGTTCCGAAAGGGGCATAGTGGAGATAACATGCTCTCCACTGACTTTGACCTCCTTTCCATCCTGCCGGAAAATAATGCTCCGGATAAGAGAACCTTCCCGTCTTAAACGGAGCACTTCTGAATCGACCTGAACCCTCCCTCCTGACTTTTCAATACCGCTTTTAAAGGACTCCCACATCATGCCGCAGCCAAGAACGGGAAATTGAAATTCACTGACCAGGGTTTTAGGTTGATTGGTTTTTAAAAAGATATTTTTCACTGCCGAAAATAAGGAAAGCCCTCTGATTCGCTGGGTGGCCCAGTCTGCCTGAATCTGATCACAGGATAGCCCCCATAGCTTTTCCGTATAAGGTTTAAAAAATTGATCGAATAGCCTCCGACCGAAGCGATGGATCATCCATTGTTCGAACGTTTTTTCCTCAGATGGAGGAAACCATTGAGCCTTGAAATAACTTGACAAGATTTTCAGACTTTCAATGGCCCCGAGATTCTTCAGGGTATTGATCAATTCAAGGGGATAGTTGAAAAATCGTCCCCCGTGAAAAATTTGCGACCGTCTCTTTACCCAAAGGAGATCCTCTTGAAGCATCTCCTCCCAAAGCTTTTGAACCTCTCTGAGGTATGTAAAAAACCGGTGCCCGCCGATGTCAAAGCGGAAACCCCGGTGAACCTCCGTCCGGGCTAATCCTCCCACCCTGTCCCTTTTTTCGAGAACAAGGGGATAAACCCCCTTTTTGACCAGTTCGTAGGCAGCGGTCAGGCCTGCGGGACCCGCACCGACCACAATGACAGGGCAATCCCCTAAAGACTCCATCGGTTCCATTCCTTCTTTTATCTCCGGTCCTCTATCCTCTTGTTGGGTGGACCCGAAAGGGAAAGAGCAGGATGCCGATCAGGAAGGCCATACCGCTATAAAGATAGTAGAACCAGTGTAAGGGGATGGCCATCATGGCAAACCGGAAACCGCATCTCTTATAGAAAAATCGGTAAAGCCGGAGATTGAGTGTTATCAGAAATAGGATGAACCCCATTCCAACAAACAAAAAACCGTACCATTTCGGAATCCCAACCAATGCGATTAGGAGCCCGAAGGTCAACAGGATACTGAGGCGGCTGGAAGTCCTGAGGTTCAAATCATTGATCAACCAGCGTCTCCTGAGAATCAAATCCGTCCAGGGAAGTGCCCGGTTAAAGATGTCAGAGGCCAGGAGGGAGAGAAAACTCCATCTCTTCATATGATTGACCTGGATGGTTTTGGCGAGATAGATCCGGTAGCCGGCCTTCCTTAAACGGTAGCCCAATTCGATATCCTCAATCGATGGCCTTCGATAAGTTTCATCAAAGCCACCCAGAGCGAAAAAGATATCCCTCCGGATGGCCCCACAAGCCCCCCAGAAGGTGGAGGCATCCACGCAGGCTGTCTGATGGATAAAATGATGAAAGAGATTTTTAAAACGGGACAGGAAATGATCCTCTGCCGGGTGATCATCGTAGGAACCGATCAAAGCCGCCAGATCGGGTTGAGCCTTAAAATGTTCCAATATTTTTCCTATGGTATCATGAGGAACAGAAACATCCGCATCGATAAAAAACAGAATATCACCATAAGAAAAGCCGGCTCCCCTGTTTCGTGCATGGGCAGGTCCGTTCGGCCCTTGAATTTCCAGCAAATGGATATTGAACTCCCTTGCCAGTCGCCAGGAACCATCCCCTTCCCCATCTGCGACGACAATGATCTCGTCTGCGGGCGGCCTGGATTGTATTAGGCTTGAAAGGCATTGCCGGAGATTCTCACCCCCTTTGTAAACGGGCACAATGACAGAAAGGGTTGGATGATCTGAAGAGGAAATCATCTTTGGGGACACGGAGAGTTCCGCATTGAAATTGAGTTATACCCTGATCACTTCGCCATCTTTCAAAAGTCTGAGGCTTGGGATCCTCAGATTTCGAAGTTCTGCTTTAATGGTTTTAAAATACTGGGGTTTTAAATGGGTGATATAGATCCGATCAGGAGGAGGATCTATTTTTAAAAGTTCCTTCCTTAATAACTCGGGGGTGAGATGGCCTGCCTTCATCGCAATCCGTTCCATTCGATTCGGAAAGGAAACCTCGATGATGAGGCAGTGAATTTTCACATTCATTAACTTCTGCCAGGTTAAGGCCGTGGGGCCGGTATCGCCGGTATAAAAGAACCTCCTCTTTTGATCGTTTTCAACCAGATACCCTGTCGCAGGAACAGAGTGGCGGACTTTCACCGGGGTGATGGTGTAATGTTTAACCCTTATTGATTGTCCAGCCTTCAACTCCCCTAAGGAGACGATCCCGCTATGAATGTCGGGAATCACCGTAAAATCCGGCCAGATGGAATTATTAAGGATATTCTTTTTTAACGCCTTCACCACAGGAGGAATGCTGATGATATTCACTTTGTGCCAGATATTTCCCACAGCGATATTGTCTAAAACGAAGGGTATCCCGATGACATGATCCAGATGAACATGAGTGATGAAGATATGCTCCACTCTCAATTGTCCCCTGAGATCCAGGGTTTTGGTCAGGCTCCCAGCGTCAAATAAGATCTTTCCATCCAGTAAAAAACCGGAGGGATTGCGACCTGGAAATTCCGCTCCAGAGCACCCGAGGACCTTTATCTCCATATCCCGCTCCGCTGAAACCTTAACCCATCAGAACCAAATCCTCAAGGGTTCTTTCATGGCATGAAAGAGCCATTGCCACAGGAACCCGTTATTTTTTTGAGGCTGCCTTCTCCTCAAACTCCTTCCAGAATTTTTCGTCCGGTCTTTGCCAGCCCTCTCCCCATCGGCCATTGAAGAACCCTTTTAATTTTTCAAGGAGGAGCTTCCAGCCGGGGAGATATTCATACTTGAGAACATCCTCAAGAAAAGGAACCACCTCCCCCAACTTTTCCTTTGGGAGGTAGGCCCTTGCCTTCAATTCAACAGAACGCTTAAGGGCTTCAGGCGTAAGGGCATGAGCGGTCAGCATCACCACAGGAAAGTCCCGGCTCACTGCAAGGGTCAATAGGTCAAACCCTCTGACTCCCATGATGTCAAGAATGATCAGATCATAGGTCCAGGAGACCATCTTCTGGACGGCCTCCTCATAGGTTGCCGCCTTTTCAAAGATACAGTCCTTACAAGAATTCGAGATCTCTTCTTCGAGAACCGTTAACACATCCGGTTCATCATCCACCGCCAAAATCCTTTTTCCGTCTAAAATGGATCCGGTCATGTCTCCTTCTCCTTATCACCTATGGTTTTCCCCATTCCCTCCAGTTCAGGCCTGTCTTCTTCTCCCAGTCCGATTCAAATTTGCTGTCAAAAAATCCCTTCAATTTTTCGAAAAGCCTTCTCCACCCGGGTAGATAATCATATTTTAGGAGATCTTCTAAAAAGGGGACGATCTCCCCTAATTTCTCTTTTGGGAGGTAGGCCCTGGCCTTCAGCTCAAAAGATCGTTTCAAGGCTTCGGGAGTTAAGGCATGGGCCGTAAGCATGGCCACCCGGAGGTTGCGGCGGACAGCCAGATCCAGTAAGTCGAACCCACGAACCCCCATGATGTCAAGAATGACCACATCATAGGATTGGGACCTCAATTTCTCTGAAGCTTCCTCATAGGTCGTTGCCTCATCGAATTGACAGCTCGGGCAGGTTTCCAGTATCTCCTCCTTCAAAATTTTCAGAACATCCGGTTCATCATCCACCGCTAAGATCTTCTTACCGTTTAGGATCGATTCCGTCATGGCTCCTCCATGATACGAATTAGACCGAGGATGAAATGGGGGGAATCCGGACTTTAAACCGGGTTCCAACCCCCTCCTGGCTCTCAAAGGTGATCTCTCCTGCCATTGCCTCCACAAGGGTTTTAACCCCTGCCAGTCCCAATCCCAGCCCTGGCATTTCAACATTTTTCTTGTCTTTCAGTCGGGTGAAACGCTGGAAGATCATTTCCTGCTCTTCCGGGGGGATGCCCTGGCCATCATCTTTCACCAAAATGAGGAGGTCTCCCTCGCCGCTGATAGATAATTCAACCCGCTTACGACGATATTTCATCGCATTGCTCATAAGGTTTCGAAGGATCTGCTGAACCTTTTTCCGATCATGGCAGAAGGGGGTATGGCACCATCTCCCGGTGACTTCCACAAAGATCCCATTGGACTCCAGGCAATGTCTGAACTCCTCACCATTTTCAATAGAATAGAGCCTCTCCGCTTCTTCTGACGAAACACTTTCGAGGACATCCAGGATGGATTCCCTGACGACTTTGTCCACGGGGAATGACTCTTTTTGGAACAGCCCCTCTTTTGAACGGGTAACTTCGATCATCTCCTGCAGAAGCAACTGAGCCTTCCGGGTATTTCTCGAGATCCGTTCAAGGATTCTTCTCTGAGACTCATTAAGGGGACCATACCGTTCTGCCTTACGGAGAAGATTGGCTACACTGGTCGATACAATGGAGAGAGGGCTGGATAAATCGTGGATGAGGAGATCGATCAATTGTTCTCTCCCCCCCGTCACTCTGATCGCCTGGGTTTTTCCCGTCTCCTTTCCTCTCTTCCAGAAACTGATTTTTTTCAGAAAGACCTCCCGGACCTAAAATGTTTAATTATGTATAGGCGAAACAATTCTTTGTGTCAATAGGTTATTGAGCCGAGAACTTCTGTTCGGTAAGGGTGGGGCTCCTTTTTTTACTACAAATCCAATAAGAATTAAACAACCTTTTTAACTCTCTCCCGTTTTCATAACTTTCTTTTCTAAAATTTCCATTTAGCCATTTCCAAAATATTCTCATAACACCCAACTCTTTGTCTGCAATACCAAACAGCGGATGCGGTCTTCGCCGTATTGGCGTTCCTTCTTTTCCTTCAGCACACAGAAAGTTTCGCAGGGAAAAAATGTGTGACACACACATCCTTGAGATCGAGAATATAGAGAGGTTCATCCCAAGGGTATTTTATAAAGTGTATAATGTAGCTTTGACCCCCACCACTCCCACCACTCTTTTAACCAAAACCAACAAGTTTTTCTCTCCCCCAAAATCCCAAAGTCATCTTTTTTTTCGGTCTCCATAAGGGATTTTCCCCTCCCTAACCGGCATTGGTTGGGTTACAGCGTCTATCGACAGATAATAATGATCAACCTTCTCTACTTCATGCCATTGGAGGCTGACTGGGTCTTTAATTACAGTCTGTCAAGCACAGAACAGACTCCTCAAGTCCGGCATGACAGATTCTTTTGCTCTCTCTTCAAATCCTCTCTCGCTCCCCGGTCTATACACTCTTTTCTAAAGTGGGGGACAAAACGTGCTGCCCCCCTCACCCCCACCCTCTCCCGCTAGGGGCGAGGGCTATAGAGAAATGGATCATACCCTTACTAATACCCTTACTTGATGGTACTACCCTTTCTGCCTCTATAGATCCATCGAGCAGCGGGTCCTTTACCGCTGCACTTAATCTCATTCGACTTCTTTAAGTCAGCCAACAAGACTCGAATCCACTCCCGACCTACTCCAGGACAGGCTCGTTCGATATCAGCCAAACGGAATTCTCCCCTCTGAGCTCGGATTGCATTTAGCACCATCTCTGCTTTAGCACCTTTGGGGGACACAATTTGCCCAACCCTTTCTTCAAATTCTTTATAAGCACTCTTGAGAGTATAAAGAACAAAGTTTATATAAGGCCAGGGGTCGTGTTTGCCTTCGTGCCAGCCTTCAGAACTTTGTTCTAATGTCTCGTAGTAGCGTTCCTTACTCTCCTCGATTAGACGCTCAATGCTGATATAGCGCCCTACCTCATATCCAAGATGGTAGCACTGGAGCAAAAGCAGGAGCCGCGATACCCGGCCATTCCCATCTCTAAATGGATGGATACAGAGGAAATCAAGGTTAAATGCTGCCATGGCGATAAGAGGGTGAACCCACTTTTCAAAAAGGCATTGCTCCCAGATCTTTATCAATTCTTTCATGAAGGCTGGAGTCTTAACTGCTGGAATAGTCTGAAATCTCACTCTCTCCCGACCATTGGGATACCTTTCAATGATGTCACCGTCTTTCTCTTTGTATTTACCGGCATCCCATATTTCACCACGGCACATACGATGGAAATTCAGAATGGTCTCTTTAGAAATTGGGAGTTTATTCCCCTGCTCGTGGATCAGCTTTAGTGCATCCCGGTATCCTCTTACCTCCTCCTCGTTCCGGTCACGCAGGGCCGGTCTGCCAAAAAGAATCGTTCTTACCCGCGCCTGATCAACAGTGACCCCCTCAATTCGATTCGATGAAACTGCACTTTCAATCATTGCATTCTCACGCAACACTCTTAACTTTTGTGGGGACTGTTTTGTGAAGAGATCCTGCTTTCCACGTGCTTCACCCAGATCTGCCAGGTACCAGGAAGTTGAAGCCGGAATAGATTCAGGTTTGTGGGAAAACTGACGGAGAGTCATCATCAAATAGTTACCTCATCCACAGATCACTTCCTCCCCCCTTGTGGGGGAGGATTTCAAAGGTGTCAGGCCTTGAAATTTGAACTAGGCTCATCCACCCTCACCTTTCAATCGTTTTACATTGATACCGTGATTCGTGAATCGTTTTTTGTGAATCATAAGCGTTATGTGTAATACGCAAAAAACTCATTTCCTCCTTTATAGAAGCTCCGGATGGTTTTTCTTAAGCCAAGCGATTACCTCATCCCTGAATTCTTTAACGAACCCAATCAGCTCATTCGCATCTGACTCCGAAGCTCCACCCACAAAATCATATTCCACTACGTTACGCTTTTTCCGGCAGTCACCAAGATATTCAGCATCCGCTTTTTTGACCTCTCCTAGAATCTCAGGAAAAGCTGCCAGCGTCCGGTAGTGCTGCACCTCACGCGACGGCCGATATCCTTGTGCGTAAAGTGGGATTGTGCAGAGCTTCAATGCGGCATTGTAGGCAATACCGAAACGCCAATCCGGTGAGATATCTCTTTGGGCACCCAAGAGATCACGCGCCACGATGCTTAGAAGATTGTTGATTTCTTCCCTACCTGTTCGATGGGCCCTCAGCCATCCATTATCTGCCCACTGCTTCAAGCTCACGGTTGGATCCTATGATGAAGATTTTCGGGCTATCCATAACATTGGAGACAAAATGTTCCTTTGCACGAATACGCTTTCGAAACTCCTCCTCGCGTAAAACGTGGGGATTCACTTCGCGCCCTATCTTCTCTTCGATACCAGACAATAACCGAGAGAGGTCTCGTAATCCGAGTTGACCGATCACCATTAAATCGACATCGCTGCCGGCTTTTTCCTCCCCACGGGCGACGGATCCGAACACAAAAGCCACCCGAATCCTCTTGTCCCTAATCGCAGACTTCAGCACATCAGATAGGCCCGAGGTCTTCAGCACCAGATTACGAATCTCAGGGTAAAGAGGGTTTTCGGTCTTGGCACGATAATAAACGCGATTGCTATCCCTTCGGCTTTGGACGAGATCGAGACGGATCAGCTTACGAAGCTCCTGCCTAAGGGTGCTATCGTTGAGACCGGAGCGGCGCTCCATTTCCCGAACATGCAGTTCTTCTCCCAATCCCCTTAGTAGGAGCCGAAATATCTCTGCACGCGTTCGAGATGAAAGGAGTTCAGCCAATCGATTCATATTGCGTGTTTATACCACGCAATTGCGTGGTTTGTCCACTCATTTTTTCATTAAGTCCTCTGTTGTTGCTGTGTCGTTGAAAACGCTATCTGCCATAATGGCACCATGCTCAGTAAAAACCATAGGTAGCTTACGTCACCCATCATGGCCTGAACTGATCACAAATTGTGACCGGTTCAGGCCTGCACTTGAATTCGCAAATTGCGACTTCAAGTTTGTAACCTCAGAACACATGACTTTGCTCTGCCGTCAATTTCTCTTTCCTCTTTTCAAAAAGTTGTCTTTTCAGCCTCTCCTCTCCCACATTTTCGATTAGCTCCATTACAAACTCCAAGGCTTTCCTCACTTTCTTGTATTCTCCTCGGGGAATCCATCTACCACTTCTAAATTCTGACTCAAGACATTTGAAATTTTTCAGACTTGTCATCCTGAATTCGTATCGGGATCTGAGGTGCAAGATAATACGAGATGCCGGACCAAGTGCTCCATAACACACTACCCAAAATAAAAAGGGGTTACAGCCATTGCCATAACCCCTTGATTTGATTGGTAGCGGGGGGTAGATTTGAACTACCGACCTTCGGGTTATGAGCCCGACGAGCTACCGGACTGCTCCACCCCGCGATCTGAATAAAGACTAATGGATTCACAGGGATTTGTCAAGTTTTCCCGTGATGGGGCTGGAATAGGGTTTCCTTGACATCCACCCCCCTCTCCCTTAGAATATTTTAAAAAATGAAAAAGACCGTCTCTCTTTACATTCTGAAAGAAACCTTTCCCATCTTTCTTATCGGTTTGATGATCTTCACCGTTATCCTTCTGATGGATAAGATCTTTAAGATCATCGAGCTGATCATCGCACGAGGGGTCCAGCCCTCCCAGATTTTTATGCTCCTGCTCTTCATCTCCCCCTCCTTCCTCATCTTCACCATCCCCATGGCGTTCCTTTTAGGAACCCTCCTCTCTTTCGGGAGATTATCCGGGGACAGCGAAATCACTGCCTTTAAAGCCTCCGGGATAAGCCTCTATCAGCTCTACTTCCCTATTCTCATCTTCTCGATCGCTTCCTATCTCCTCACCTCCTTTTTGGTCTTCTATGGCCTCCCATGGGGAAATCGGGGGTTTAAGGCCACTCTCTACCTTATCGCTCAATCAAAGGCGGACATCGAAATCAAGGAGCGGGTTTTTAATGATGTCTTTGACGGCTTTGTCATCTATGTGGATAAGGTCCCGGTCCAGGGGAAAAAGATGGAAGGGATCCTGATCTATGACGAACGAGATAAGGAAAGGATTAATACCATCTTTGCCAAAGAGGGTTTCCTCCTCAGCGATCCTAAATCTCAGGAAGTCATCCTCAAGCTCCTCAACGGAGATATCCACCGATTTGAACCCCGCGCCAATGTCTACCAGAAGATGCGATTCGATTCCTTTGACCTGAAACTGGAATTGGCCAAAACCTTTGCCGGCCTGGGGAAAAAATTGAAGGAACGTGAGATGTCCATAGACGACATCAGGGAGAGGATCGAAAAAAAGAAATTGATCGGTGAAGATATTACCCCCC
>Ga0163210_1000358_pt1 | contig 18992 bp, 9 predicted proteins | sample Kivu_220m_FD_113536 | JGI IMG/M metagenome (GOLD analysis project Ga0163210, IMG submission 113536) | Freshwater microbial communities from Lake Kivu, Western Province, Rwanda to study Microbial Dark Matter (Phase II) - Kivu_220m | ecosystem: Environmental > Aquatic > Freshwater > Lake ...
CAGTGATGGTCGGGAAGGCAGCCAGCTGTTCGGCCCGGCTGTAGCCGATATTGATGATCCTCCCCCACCCCCGCTTCCGCATGCCCGGCATGGCGGCCTTGAGGCAAACGAAGGGGCCGATCAAATTGGCCCGGAAGATCTTCTCCCAGTCGGCCGCGCCGAGATCGGCCCACGGCTTCACGAGCAGCGGGCCGACGTTGTTGATCAGGACGTCCAGCCTCCCGAATTTCCGCTCGACCCGGGCGACGAGCCCTTCCGCCTCGCGCTCCTTCGTCAGGTCCGCCCGGAAGACGGCGGCCGCCTTCCCTTTCGCCCGGATCATCCCGGCCGTCGCCTCGGCGGCGGACCTGTCTTCGCGATAGTGAACGGCGACGCCGGAGACGAGCTCCGCCAGGGTGAGCGCGATCGCCCGGCCCAATCCCTTCCCGGAGCCGGTGACCAGTCCGAATCGTGCGGCCGTCATCTCCCCTCCAGTATCCGCTATTTCCTCGTTTGATTTCAATGAGTTCCTGTGCTATAAGGAAAACTTCATAACCTGCAGTTCGACGATATCATCCGGGAACAAGGCGGACTCATGACGAAGGCGACGAAACGGATCATGGTCACCGGAGCGGCCGGCCAAATCGGCTCGGAGCTCCTCAAGCTCCTCCGCGAAAAATACGGCGCAGCGAACGTCCTCGCCGCCGACATCCAGAAGCTCCCCGACGCAGAGCTCCGCGAATCGGGTCCGTTCGAATTCTGCGACGTGACCAAGCGGGACGTCGTTGAATCCATCGTCCGCCGACACGGCATCGACACGATCTACCACTTGGCCGCCATTCTCTCGGCCAACGGCGAAAAGAATCCTTCTTTGGCTTGGGACGTCAACATCAACGGCACCCACAACACCTCGAGACCGCCCGCGAGCTCCGCCTCGCCCGGGTTTACATCCCCAGCTCGATCGCCGTTTTCGGGCCGGAGACGCCCCGCGAAGCGACGCCGCAGGAGACCGTCCTCAAGCCGACGACGATCTACGGCGTCACCAAGGTCGCCGGAGAACTTCTGGCCGATTATTACGTCCGGAAATTCGACGTCGACGTCCGCGGCAGCCGCTTCCCGGGCATCATCAGCCACGAGACGCTGCCCGGAGGCGGGACGACGGACTACGCCGTGGCCATTTTCTACGAGGCCGTGAAGAACAAGCGCTACACGTGCTTCCTGCGGGAGGACACGCGCCTGCCGATGATGTACATGCCGGACTGCCTGAAATCGGTGGTCGACCTGATGGAGGCCGACTTGTCCCGGCTTCGCCATCACGCCGACTTCAACCTGGCCGCGATGAGCTTTTCCGCGACCGAGCTGGCCGCCGAGATCCGCAAACACATCCCCGATTTCGTATGCGAGTACAAGCCGGATTTCCGGCAGGCCATCGCCGACTCCTGGCCGATGTCGATCGACGACTCGTCGGCCCGCGAGGAGTGGGGCTGGAAGCCGGACTACGACCTGGCGGCCATGACCAAAGACATGCTCGCCGTCCTCGGACGGAGGCAGGCCGAAGGCCGCCTGAACTACTGAAACGAGACCTGGGCCAGGCCGGCCGCCACGGCCAGGACGACCCTCGTCACCGACGTCGCGAAATCCATGTTCAAGGTGGCGAAGACGTCCGTCGTTTTGTGGTAGTAGGGATTCGGCACGTTGTAATCCTCGATCCCGCAGAGGGCGCTGTATCCCTGGTCCCAGAACGGCGAGTGGTCGCTCCACCGCAGGCTGGCGTTGACGACTTTAAACAGGGGAGGAAGGGAAAGATACTGGGCCGAGCAGATGGCGAACCGGTTGGCCAGCCAAGCGGACTTCGTATTGACGACCAGGTCGAGATCCTCGGGCAGCCTGTCGGCGTAGGCGATCATATCCATGTTGAGAACCCCGATGATCTTCTCGCCCCGGCTCACGGCCTGTTGGGCATAATGCTTGCTCCCGTAGAGGCCCCATTCCTCGGCCCCGAAGCAGGCGAACTTGAGGGTGAAGTCGAACCGGTACTGAGACAGGATCCGGGCGATTTCCACGACGGCCGCCGTGCCGCTGGCGTTGTCGTCCGCTCCCGGAGCGAGGACCGCCGCCTGGTTGCTGATGGAATCGTAGTGAGCGCCTACGAGCACCACGTACTCGGGGAAGGCCGCGCCGGGGATCGTAGCGACGATGTTGCGCGTGCTGTAGGACGAGAAATTGAAGGGATCGGCCTCGGCCGCCAGCCCGTACTGGACGAAGGTATTCAGGAGATAATCCCCGGCCAGGGCGCACCCCTGCGACGAGGCATAGCGGGTTCCGAAGCTCTGGAGCTGGAGGATAACGGCGCTCAGGTTGGCTTGGCTCACCTGGCCGACCATGCCGGCGATCAGCGGATCATAGACCGGCGGCTTGAGGACCGCGCCCGGCGCCCGGGGGAGGCCGGTTGCGGCCGATTTATCCGGATTCGCCGCGACGCGGTCGGTCGGCGCCAGGCTCTTGATCTCGTATTGCGCCGGCAGGACTTCGCGGGCCTCGCGGCCGTCGTCCGTCCAGAACAGGCATGTTTTCCCGTCGAGGGCTTTCGCCTTTCCGAACCGATCGAGAGAGACGGCGTCGGCCGGGTCCTCCGTGAAGACGAGAAAATACGTTTTATTACCCGGCTCGGGGTCGAGGACTTCGCAGCTGAAACCGGCCGCCTCGAGGGCGGGCTTGGCGCGGCCCGGTATCCTGGCGATCCAGGAGGATTCGAGCTCCTGGAGGACTTGGATCCTACGCGCGAGGGGCGCAGGGATGGGCGTGTTTCCGGATCGGCGCACCAAGGCGAGGACGTCGCCGCCGGGCGATGAGCCCAGGTCGATGACCAGCAGTAAGAAAGCGAGGACGAAGGCCGTTTTTATGAAGGGCGAGCGCCGCATCGGCATGGTTGGCACCTTGAATCCCGTTCCCTATTATATAATAGGTTTCCAATTCCCGGGAGGAGAAACTCTATGAAAAAAATCACGATCCTTTTAATCCTGTCGATTCCGGCGATACTGTCGTTCGGAGCGAGAAAGGCCCTGAGGCCCGTCCATACGTATTCCATCGTGGCCCTCGACAAGGCCACCGGCCAGCTGGGCGCCGCGGTCCAGTCCCATTGGTTTTCGGTCGGAGCGCTCGTCCCCTGGGTCGAAGCGGGCGTCGGCGCCGTGGCTACGCAATCTTTCGTCGAGCCGTCGTACGGCCCGCTGGGCCTGGAACTCATGAAGGCCGGCAAGCGGGCCGACGACGCCCTCGCCGCGCTCCTCCGGGCGGACAAGAACGAGGCCGTCCGCCAGGTGGCCATGGTCGATGCCCGGGGCATCGCGGCTGCGCATACGGGCAAGAGCTGTATCGATGAGGCCGGGCACGTTGTCGGCGACGGCTTTTCCTGCCAAGCCAACATGATGCTGAAGCCGACCGTCTGGAAGGCCATGGCCCAAGCGTTCGAGACGGCCAAGGGCGAGCTCGCCGACCGGCTGATCGCCGCCCTGGAGGCGGCCGAAAAGGAGGGCGGCGACGTCCGGGGCAAGCAATCCGCGGCGATCATCGTCGTCAAAGGTAAAAGCTCCGGCGTTTGGTGGCGGGACAGGATCTACGACCTGCGGGTCGAGGACGACAACGCCCCCGTACCCGAGCTCAAGCGTCTGCTAAAGCTCAACAAGGCCTACAACCATATGAACCAGGGCGACGAGTACATGACGGAGAACCGGCCGGCGGACGCGATGAAGGAATATTCCAAAGGCATGGAGATCTATCCCGACAATCCGGAGATGATCTTCTGGCCCGCCGTGACCCTGGCCTCGACGGGCAAGGTCGAGGATAGCCTGCCGCTGTTCAAGAAGGTGTTCGCCGTCGATCCCAACTGGGCGCTGCTCCTGCAGCGGCTGCCGAAAGCCGGCCAGTTCCCGAAGGACGAAAAGCTGATGAAGCGGATCCTGGCGGTGAAATAATGGAGGGGGATTAGGCTTTTTATATCTTCAGCCTGCCGATCAGCGTCTCCAGATAGCGCGATTTCATCTGCCGGCTGGCCATCGCCTGCTTGAGCGGAGGCAGCTTCAAGATGACCCCCAGGATGGCGGCCATGGCCCGGTGGCTGAGCAGAGCCCGGTTGTCGAAGATGAGGTTCTGCAGCTTCCCCCGCTCGATGGCCATGAGAACGGCCTTGTGGGTCGAATCGAGCGGGGTGATCACTCGCTCCGGCCTCGACCTCAAGCGGAGGCTCTTGGTCTTGCAGACGCGGACGCAGACGGCGCAGCCCAGGCAGACGGCCGCGTCGAGCTTGGCCTTTTTCTTTTTGACGTGCGCCGGGTCGTTGGCCGAGACGAGCGTCATGGCCTCGACCGGACAGGCCGCGACGCAGTCGCCGCAGCCTGAGCAGCTCTCCCCCACCTCCGGAAGGAAATTCGAGGTGTGGACCGGCCGCATGTGCCCGAAGCGGCGGGCGGCGATCATCGCCTCGCAGCAGCAGCCGCAGCAGTTGCAGATGAAGCTGACCCGCTTGCGGACATTCTCCCCGAACTGGACCAGATTGTTCTCATAGGCTTGCCGCAAAAGGTCGAGGTCCTCCTCGACGCTCACCGCCCGGGCGTACCCGTGATTGGTCAATGAGGCGGCCGTCGTATTGAAGGTCATGCAGATGTCGAGCGGCGCGGCGCAGGCTTTACCGGCGTGCGCCATTTTGTGCCGGCAGTAGCAGAGCCCGACGCCGCGGTGAGACGCGCTCTTGATGACCTCGCTCGCCCGCTCGTAGTCGAGGACATGGAGGGCGTTCTCGTTCGTCAGCACCGGCTCGTGGACGAAGACGCGGCCGAGCTGGGTCTCGCCCTGGACGAAGAGCGCTTTGATGAAATCCTCTTCGACCGTGATGTATTGATAATAGAGCTCGGCCAGGAGCTTCTGGTCGACGTCCCCCCGCAGCCGCATCATGGAGAACTCGAAGAAGCCGGCCATCGGCGGGGGCAGGACGTAGTAATTCTTCTTGCGGCCGGCGACGTCGATCAGGATCGCCCGGCTCGAGAGGGCGTCCAGGACGTTCCGGGCTTCCGTAAGGCTCGTCTTCCAGGCGCGCGCGGCCGTTTCGGCCGTGAACGGCTTGATGGGGAGCCGGGCGACGAGCCCCGCCTCCTTTTCCGAAAAAAGGAGGCCCAGGATCTTGTAGAGGAGGTCGGAGGGAGGGGCGCCCTGAGGATACCTATTGAGGCGCTCGACGAGATCGGCGTAGCCGGAACGGGCCGTCGCGTGGGCCATGGCAGGACATAGATATCAAATCGCCGGCCTCGACGCAAGCCGCTAGGGCCGGACGCTGAGCGTGACCTTGAACACGCCTCGCTCGCCCAGAGGGACGAAGCGGCTGGTCGGATCCCATCGCCTCTCCCAGTTCTTGGTATAAACGAGATAGATTTCGTTGCCGGGCGATATCTGCCAATAAGATAGGGTACACCCACGGTGGGTGTACCCTATCTTAGATTTGGGCGTTTGCTTTCTTTTTCCATAATCCCTATAATCGGCCTCATTATAAGGAGCGCCGGATGACCGAAAAGATCGCCGCCAAGGCCTTAGAGCTCAAACGGGAGTTGACTCTCCTCGGCGCCGTCGCCGCCGGGGTCGGCGGGATCATCGGCTCCGGCATCTTCAAAAAGCCCGCCCTGATGGCCACCCAGCTCGGCTCGCCCGGGCTCCTCATCGTCGTCTGGGTCGTGGCCGGCGTCATGACTCTCTTCGGGGCCCTGAGCATCGCCGAGATCTCGGGCATGTTCCAGGATCCCGGCGGCCAGTACATCTATTTCAACAAAGGCTACAACCGCTTCATCGGCTATCTCTACGGCTGGGCCGTCTTCATCGTCATCCAGACGGGCTCGCTGGCGGCCATCGCCTACGTCTTCTCCGATTCGCTGGGGACCTTCGTCAAATTCCCCCGCCTGTCGGCTGCCTGGGAGAGCATCAGCGTTCCCATCCCCCTGGTCGGGACCATGACGCCGTTCAAATCCATCGGGCTCAAGCTCTGCACGGTCGCCCTGATCGCCTTTCTGACCGTCATGAACTATTTCGGCGTCAAGTTCGGCAGCGCCATCGCCGTCATATTCTCCTCGCTCAAGATCGGGGTGCTCGTCGCCATCGTCGTCCTGGCCTTCGCCCTCGGCCACGGCGATTTCGGGAACTTCACGGCGGCGGCCCCGGCGGCCGGAGCGGGCACGTCCTCGGTCTTCCTCATGTTCATCATGGCCATGGCCGGCGCCTTCTGGGCCTACGACGCCTGGATCAACATCACCTACATGTCGGGAGAGATCAAGGAGGTTCAGAAGAACCTGCCCCGGGCGATGGCCATCACCGTCCTCATCGTCATCGCCGTCTACGTCCTCGTCAACCTGGCCTACATCTATGTCATTCCCGTCTCGACCATGGCCTCCAAGTATTCTGAGAGCTACCTTGTCGCCGTAGACGTCGCCAACAGCTTCCTCGGCCGGTGGGGCGCGGCGGCGATCGCCGTGGCCATCATGATCTCGACCTTCGGGGCGGTGAACAGCATCGCCATGATGTCGGCCCGGGTCTATTTTGCCATGGCCCGCGAGAAGCTCTTTTTCCGGGGTCTAGGCCATATCCACCCCCGCTTCCGGACGCCGAGTACGGCGCTTATCGTCCAGGGCGTCTGGGCGGCGGTCATGGTCTTCAGCGGCACGTTCGACCAGCTCACGGACATGCTGATCTTCGTCAGCTGGATCTTCTACGCCATGGCCGCGGCGAGCGTCTTCACGCTGCGCAAGAGGATGCCCGACACTCCCCGGCCCTACAGAGTCTGGGGCTATCCGGTGACGCCGATCCTGTTCGTCCTCTTCGCCTCGGTCTATATCGTCTTCACGCTCTACTCCGACATCACGAACTTCAGAAACGGCACGGCACCCATCATCAATTCGGTTATGGGCCTTCTCTGGGTCGCCATCGGAATCCCGGGATACATCTACTGGAGCCGCAAGAGCAAACGGGAATCCGCCCAGACGGCGAACAGCAATTAGGTACCAGCAATTAGGTACACACACCGTGTGTGTACCTCAAGAATACCAAAACAACGTCAAATCAGGCAGGGTAGTATTCTAAGCGCTTAGGTAAGCTTTAGGTACACACACGGTGTGTGTACCTAATAAGGCAACGCTCCGATGACCAGGAACCGTCGGTCCATGTTCACATCCTCCGCGGCAAGATGCGAAAAAGTCTAGCTTACTCGCCAGCCGAATGCAACCGAATCGGCTTGACAATCCCCTCCTCGGGGCGATATGTTCAAGCCCGGAAGGAGGAGCGACATGTCTAACAAACCCCATAAATATCCCACGACCTCAGGCTGCCCGCGCTCCGGCATGAGCCGCCGCCGCTTCCTCGAAGGCTGCGCCGCCTGCGCCGGCGCCGCCGGATTGATGAGCTCTCCCCTCTGGCTCCACGCCGCGCCGCAGGCCGGCAAGACCCGCATCCGCGTGATCTACGCCCTTCACGGGCCGGTCCAGGAGGGGCCCGACTGGCCGAACAAGGGCTTCGACTTCCGGCCGGTCATGGAGCGCTTCAACGCCGAGCTCACGAAGCGCTTCCCCAACTTCGAATTCCTCCCGACCCTGTCCACCGGTCCCGAGCAGACCCAGAAGATCGTCGAGGACGACCGCAAGGCTCCTGTCGACGGGTACCTGAACTTCCAGATGAACTGCTGGAACCGCGTCGTCCAGACGCTGGCGGCGACGGGCAAACCCGTCCTCTATGCCGACTTTCAATACGCCGGAAGCGGCGGATTCCTCGTCTATTCGGCCGGGTTCCTCCGCGCCGGGGCGAAAAACGTCGGCTTCATCGCCTCCTCGAACTTCGACGACCTGGCCGAGGCGGTCAACTATTTCGGAGCGGCCAGACAGGCCGGCCCCACCTACGATTTCGCCGCAGCCGTGGCCCGCGTCCGCCAGAGCCGGACCGCTCCCGCCGGCAAGCTCGCCTATTCGCCCGATTCCTTCAAGGCACTCTCAGCCGAGGAAACGGTCCGCCGGATGAAAGCCTCGAAGATCCTGGCCGTCCGCAGTCATGAAGCGGGCCCGGCTTCGACGCTCATGGGCATCCCCGTCATCCAGATCCCGTTCGCCGAAGTCAACGAGGCTTGGGCGGCCGCCGACAAGGCCGAAGCCCGCTCGATCGCCGACCGCTGGCAGAAAACGGCGGCGCTCATCGAGGGCGTGTCCCGCACCGAGCTCGAGAACTCGGCGGCGATGTACCTGGGAGAGAAGGCCGTCCTTAAAAAGCACGGAGCGAACGCCATCACCATCAACTGCCTGGGCGGATTCTACGGCGGGCACATCCACGCCTACCCCTGTCTCGGATTCCACGAGCTGGGGAACGAGGGCCTGGTCGGCGGCTGCGAGTGCGACGTGCCGTCGGCCGCGGCCATGGTCGTCGGCTCGACTCTGACCGGCGGCCGGCCGGGCTACATCTCCGATCCGGTCATCGACACGGCCAAGCGCCAGATCATCTACGCCCACTGCGTCGCCTCGAACAAGCTCTTTGGCCCCAAGGGTCCCGCCAATCCCTTCCAGATACTGACTCACTCCGAGGACCGCCAGGGCGCCTCGGTGCGCTCGCTCATGCCGCCCGGCTATCTGACGACGAGCATCCAGCTTTCGGAAGCCCGCAAGGAGATCCTCTTCCATCAGGCCAGGGCCGTCGGCAACGACCTCGACGACCGGGCCTGCCGGACGAAGCTCGCCGCCGAGCCGGTCGGCGACATCGAAAAGCTCTTCACCATGTGGGACACCTGGGGCTGGCACCGGGTAACGTTCTACGGCGACTTGAAGAAACCTGTCTACGCCCTCGCCGACGCGGTCGGCTGGAAAGTCGTAGAAGAAGCTTGATACGTTCGCGGCGCCAAACCCCGATTTTCAAATCGGGGAAAGAGCGCCGCTCAGTATTAAGCCTCCAAATACCCCGGGCTTCAGCCCGGGGATGACTTTATTAAATCCTGACGAGCTTCCAGTAGAGGTCGACGCTTCCCAGGCTCACGTCTCCGACGTGGGTCGTCCCGTCCATGAGCCAGATGCCCACCTCGCCCCAGGCGGTGTTTCGCCACAGGATGTCGACCTTTCCGTCGGCGTTGAAATCGCCCGTGCCGGCGATCTCCCAGACGAGGTCGACGTTGCCGAGGCCGATCCCCGCAGTCGGCAGGGTCCCGTCCATGAGCCAAACCCCGACCTCCCCCCAGTAGCTGTTCCGCCACAGGATGTCGGTCTTCCCGTCGCTGTTGAAATCTCCCGTTCCGACGATCTTCCAGCTCGAGTCGACCGCCCCCAGGAGCACGTCGCCGGCGTGGGCCGTCCCGTCCATTAGCCAGATGTTGACGTCGCCCGTATACGAGTGCCGCCACAGAATGTCCAGCTTTCCGTCACCGCTGAACTCGCCGACTCCGGTGATCTTCCAGCCCAGGTCCACGGGCCCCAGGCTCACGTCTCCGAGAACGGCCGTACCGTTCATCAACCTGAATCCAACCTCGCCCGAAGCCCTGTTCCGCCACAACAGATCGGGCTTGCCGTCGCCGTTGAAATCTCCGGTTCCCGAGATCTCCAGGCTCATGTCGATGACGCCCAGGCTGGCGCTCCCGAAGTGGGCCGTCTTATTCATGAACCAGATGCCCGCTTCGCCCGAAAGCTGGTGCCTCCAGACGAGGTCGGTGTAACCGTCGCCGTTGAAATCCGATTTGGAGGCCGGCCCGGGAGGAAGGAAACCCTCCTTCTGATAGACGATCATCCAGTACGGATTCTTCTCGGGAGGAAGCAGTCCCCAGCCTGCCGGCGTCGTCCCGTTCATGTACCAAACGCTGTTCTCGCCCGTCGCGTAATTCCGCCGCAGGATGTCCATCTTGCCGTCGCCGTCGTAATCGCCCGTCCCGACGATCGTCCATCCGGAGACGTCCGCGCCCAGGCTCATCTCCCTGGACCGCGCCGTTCCGTTCATGATCCAGAGCCCGACCTCGCCCCAAGCCGTATTCCTCCACAGGATGTCGGTCTTTCCATCTCCGTCAAAGTCCCCGCTCCCGGCGAGTTCCCAGGCAAGGTCGACAATCCCATACAAGACGTCTCCCTTGTGGGTCGTCCCATCCATCAGCCAGACGTTGAATTCGCCCGAGGCGGTATGCCGCCAGAAGATGTCGGTCCTTCCGTCGTTGTCGAGGTCCCCAGTTTCGACGATCTTCCAGCCGAGGTCGACGGGGCCCAGGCCCGCGTCGCCGATGTGGGCGGTTCCGTTCATGAACCAGATGCCGACCTCGCCCCACAGAAGATGCCGCCAGAGGATGTCCGGCTTGCCGTCGCCGTTGAAGTCGCCGGTCCCGGCGATGATCCAGTTGAGGTCCGCGACAGGGTCTATGACGCCCGTAGAGAGGACCGTCGTTCCGTCGCAGAACCAAACCCGGTTCTCCCCCGTCTTGTAGTTCCGCCATAGGACATCGCTCTTGCCGTCGCCGTTGAAATCGCTCCTGACGTAGCCGTAGGGAGGAGGCGGAGGCGGCGTGGGACCGGATTGATCGTGGATGATCATCCAGTTGTTGTCCATTTCCGGCGGGAGCGCGCCGGCGCCGGCCGGCACCAGCCCGTTCATATAGCCGATGACGTTCGCGCCGGTCGCATAGTTGCGCCGGAGGATGTCGATCTTGCCGTCGCCGTCGAAATCGGCCGTCCCGACGATCGTCCAGACCGGGTCGTCGAAGCCGATGGTCGCGTCTCCGGCGTGGGCCGTTCCGGCCATGAGCCAGACGCCGACTTCGTTCCAAGCGCTGTTCCGCCAGAGGATATCGAGATAGCCGTCGCCGTTGAAATCCCCGGTTCCGACGATCTTCCAGCTCAAATCGACCGGGCCGAGAAGCGCGTCGCCGACGTGGGCCGACCCGTCCATCAGCCAGATGTTGACGTCTCCGGAAAGCGTGTTCCGCCATAGGATGTCGCACTTCCCGTCGCCATCGAAATCGCCGGTCCCGGCGATGTGCCAGACGAGAGGGACGGGACCCAAACCCGCGTCGCCGATATGGGCCGTTCCGTCCATGAACCAGATGCCGACCTCGCCCCAGAGGACGTGCCGCCAGAGGATGTCGAGCCGGCCGTCGCCGTTGAAATCCCCGCTCCCGACGATCACCCAGTTCGTGTCGGGAACCGGTTCCACGACGCCCAGCCCCTTGACCGTCAATCCATCGAGGAACCAGACCCGGTTCTCGCCGGTCGCGTAATTGCGCCACAGGATGTCGGCTTTCCCGTCGCCGTCGAAATCGTCCTTCTTCGCCACGAGCGGCGCCGCGTTGTACCACTGATTGGTTTTATCCGCGCCGACGCTCGCATAGGTCCGGCTCGAGGGGATGAACGTCTTCCCGGCCAGCGCCGGCGTCACCGTCCCCGACCAGCCGGAATCCACGACCGCCGAGTAAGCGCCGGAAGCGTCGGTCACGGGACTGCCGGGCAGGCCGTTCATCGCGACACCGGCGAGCGGCGCGCCTCCAGAAGCGATCGTGCCCGAAATCGTATAGGTCGCAAGCGGCGAGGCCGCATAATCCTGGTGCGTAAAGTCGGCGACGACCGCGATATAGCTGCGGTTTGCGGGCGCGAAGCCGTATCCGGCCAGCGTGGGGATGACCGTCCCCGACCAGTTCAACTCGACCGTAGCTGTGTAATCTCCGCCGGCATCGGTCACCGGGCTCCCGGGAAGACCGCTCATGACCACGCCGGCCAGCGGCGTCCCTCCCAAAGTGACCGTCCCCGAAATCAAGTAGGTAATCGCAGTTGCCGCGAAATCCTGGCCCGGCGTATCCGCGACGACGTTCGTATAGACGCGGTTGGCCGGAGCGAACGTATGGCTCGCCAACGCCGGAGTCGCCGTTCCAGACCAGCCGGAAAACACGATCGCGGAGTATGCCCCTGATGCATCGGTCACAGGATTCCCCGGCAAGCCGTTCATGACCACGCCCGCCAGCGGCGCGCCGCTCAGAGTCACCATCCCCGAGATCGTATAGGTCGGAAGCGCCGCGGCCGCATAGTCCTGGGTCAATTGGTCCGTGACGACATTCGCATAAGCGCGGCTAGCCGGCGTGAAGGTATAGCCCGCCAGCGCCGGCGTAACCGTTCCCGACCAGCCGCTGATCACCGAAGCCGAATAAGCTCCCGAGGCGTCCGTCACCGGGTTCCCCGGCAAGCCGATCATGACCACGCTCGCCAGCGGCGCCCCGCCCAAAGTAACCGTCCCCGAAATCGTGACCTGGCTGACCGTCTGCGAAAAAACGACGCCCCACCCGGCGTCTCCTCCACTACTTGTCATCCCGTGAAGCGTCCCGCCCCATTCGATCAGGGAATCGAAGGGAAGTGCGCCGTCCGCATCGCCCCCAGAGAAAGAGCGGATCACGGCATATCCGCTGCCGTCGGGATTGATCCCGAATATCGTGCCGGAATCGGCGGTGCCGCCGTTTGCCGTCATTCCATAGAGCGATCCGCCGTAGTCGAGCAACGATCCATGAGGAAAACCTCCTTCCCCCGAAGAAGGTACGAAGTAGTGGAGTTGGACAAAGCCGGTGCCGTTAACATTGATCTTGAAAATCGTGCCGGCATTAGCGAATCCTCCCTGAAGTGTCATTCCGAACAAGGCCCCGCCCGATTCCGCCAGGCTCCCCCGAGGATTGGCGCCGTCGCTTCCGTCAAAAGAATGGATTACGCCATAATCGCCGCCGTCGGGATCAATTTTAAAGATCGCGCCGATATTGTTGGCTCCGCCGGCGCTGGTCATTCCATAGAGCACCCCGCCTGCTTCGATCAATGAGCCATAAGGACTCTGCCCGTCACCGGCGCTTCCGCCGAAGGAGTGAAGCACGGTCAATACGCCGCTGAATCCGCTTGGCACAAATCGGTATACCGTTCCGTAGCCATAATCGCCGCCCGAAGAGGTCATGCCGTAGAGTGCGCCTCCCGATGCAATCAATGATCCTTGAGGATTTATTCCCTCTCCGGCTGAGCTCGAAAAGTCGTGGCAAACGGCGTATCCGTTGCCGTCGGGATTGATCTTGAAGATCGTCCCTTCATAATTAAGGCCGCCATCGGGAGTCGTGCCATAGAGCACTCCGCCCGATTCGATCAGCGAACCTAAAGGAAGTGCGCCGTCTCCGTAGACGGGACCCTTGAAGGAACGAAGCAGGGTATAGCCGCTTCCGTCGGGATTCATCTTGAATATTACCCCACAACCATACCCGCCGCCCTCCGAGGTCATCCCGTAGAACACCCCGCCCGTCGCGAGTAGCGACCCATTAGGATATCTGCCCTCTTCGATATCGCCGGCAAAGGAATGAAGGAGGACGAATCCGTTGCCGTCCAAGCCTATCCCGAAGGCCGCTCCCAGATCATAGAAGCCGCCAAGGGGCGTCATTCCGTAAAGCAATCCACCGGATACGATCAGCGAACCGTACGGACTCTTGCCGTCCGTCGGACTTCCGGCGAACGAATAGATTTGTGTATAGTCGCTGCCGTCGGTGTCAATCTTGAAGATCGTGCCCAGTCCGCCCCCGCCACCGCCTCCGCCCGCAGACGTCATCCCGTATAGGGTACCGCCCGATTCGACCAGCGAGCCATTGGGCCGGCCCCCATCTCCGGCGCTTTCTGGAAAGTAATGGAGGAGAGAAAAATCCGTACCGTCCAGGTCCATCTTAAAGACCGTTCCCATTTCCGTGGGACCGCCCCCGGACGTCATTCCGTAAAGCACGCCGCCCGAGAGGAGAAGCGAGCCGCAAGGCCTCGCGCCGTCGCCGCTTCCTCCGCTGAACGAATGGATGATTTGGAACTGATCGCCATCCAAAGTGAGTTTGAAAATAACTCCCAAATTATCGGCGCCGCCGCTATATGTCGCTCCGTAGAGCCAGCCGCCCGATTCGACCAGCGAGCCGCGCGGTTCGTTGGGGAACCCGACGCTAAAATGATGCAGCAGAAAAAAACCGCTTCCGTCGGGACTCATCTTAAAAATAGAGGTGCTCGTCATCCCGTAGAGGGCCCCGCCCGATTCGATCAGCGCACCCTCCGGACAGCTTCCGTCTATGCTGTCTCCGGCGAAAGAATAAAGAAGTACATACCCGCTGCCGTCGGTATTGATCTTGAAGATCGTTCCGATCCAATCGCCGCCGCCATTGAGGGTCGTTCCGTAAAGCACCCCTCCCAAGAGCAGCAGCGATCCCTGAGGATTTTCTCCATCCTCGGGAGGTCCGGCGAAACTGTAAAGCATGGCGTATTCGCTTCCATCCAGTTTAACGCGAAAGATGCTCCCAAATCCGTGATGCCCGCCTCGTTCCGTCATGCCATATAGATAGGTGCCGTCGCTTATTAAATCTCCATAAGGATTGCTGCCGTCGGTCGGCCTGAACTCGTGCAGGACATTGTATTGCGCCGACAAGCTCGTTCCGAATCCAACGAACAGCCCGATAAAAACGACTATCCCGACAAACACTTTTTTCATCCCCGCCCCCTTCCCGAAAATAGGCAGAAAACGACGCCGGTAAAAATACCCTCGAAAAATGGACCCGACCCCCTCTTTCTCTCTCACATCGCCCCGCCGAGGAAAGAAACTATGACGTCAAAGAGAAAAAGAAATAAACGGCTTCCTCATAGATCCAGCTGACTGCGGATCTATTATTTCGAAACCGCTCTCATAAAGTCAAGATAAAATCCGGCTCGTCCGGCCCTCCGGCCGGATCCGCCGGCTATAAATCCTTACAGCCTGACGAGCTTCCAGATCAGGTCCACGACCCCGATGCTCTCGTCGCCGACGTGCGTCGTCCCGTCCATCATCCAGAGCCCCGCTTCGCCCCAGAGCGTATTCCACCACAGGATGTCGACCTTGCCGTCGGCGTTGAAATCGCCGGTGCCGGCGATCTCCCAGCTGAGGTCGACGGGGCCCAGGCTCACGCCGCCGTTATGGGTTGTCCCGTCCATGAACCAAACGGTCACTTCGCCCGTCGTCGTTTCCCGCCACAGGATGTCAATCTTGCCGTCACCGTTGAAATCGCCGGTTCCGCCGACCTTCCAGATGAGGCCCACGGGGCCTAGGCTGACGTTCCCGGCGTGCGCCGTCCCGTCCATTATCCAGACGCTCAGCTCGCCCGTCACCGTGTTCCGCCACAGGATATCGACTTTGCCGTCGCCGTTGAAATCGCCCGTCCCTTCGATCTTAAGGATCAGGTCGACCGGGCCGAGGCTCACCTCCGCGACCAGGTCGATTCCGCTCATGAGCCGGAGGCCGACCTCGCCTGAGATGTTGTTGCGGCAAAGGAGGTCCGTTTTCTTGTCGCCGTTGAAATCGCCGGTTCCGTCGAGGTCCCAGCCGAGGTCGATGACGCCCAGGCTGGTGTCGTCGAAATGCCCGGTGTCGTTGATGAACCAGATGCCGAGCTCTCCCGAGGCCGTGTTCCGCCACAGGATGTCGCTGTAGCCGTCCCCGTTGAAATCCGCCTTCGTCGTCTGGCCGGGAGGAAGAGCGCCCGATTTCCTGTAGACCGTCATCCAGTAGGGATCCGTTTCGGCGGGAAGCGCGGCAGCAGACGCCAGTGTCGTCCCGTCCATGAACCAGATGACGTTCTGTCCGGTGGTGAAGTTACGCCGGAGGATGTCCACCTTGCCGTCGCCGTTATAATCGCCGGTCCCGACGACCATCCAGTCCAGTGCGTCGTTGCCGAGGCTCATTTCCGCGGATTGAGTCGTCCCGTCCATGATCCAGATGCCGATCTCGCCCCAGGCTGAGTTCCGCCACAGGATGTCGCACTTTCCGTCACCGTTGAAGTCGCCCGTGCCGACGACCTCCCAGATCAGGTCGATATTGCCGAAGCCGGCGTCTCCGGTATGCGTGATGCCGTCCATCAGCCAGATGTTAAACTCGCCCCAGGCCGAGTTGCGCCAGAGTATGTCGGTCTTGCCGTCGCCGTTGAAGTCGCCCGTCTCGACGATCTGCCAAGTTGGGTCGACGGCTCCCAAGCTCACATCGTCGAAGTGGACCGTCCCGTTCATGAACCAGATGCCGACCTCTCCCCACAGGAGATGCCGCCACAGGAGGTCGGGCTTGCCGTCGCCGTTGAAATCGCCAGTGCCGGCGATGATCCAGTTCACGTCAGCCACGGGGTCCACGACGCCGGTCGAGAGGACGGTCGCCCCGTTCAGGTGCCAGACGCGGTTCGCGCCGTTGCCGTAATGCCGCCAGAGGATGTCGCTCTTGCCGTCGCCGTTGAAATCGTTCCGGATGTACGGAACGGGCGGAGGCGGAGGAGGCGTGATGCCCCCCTGATCAAAGACGATCATCCAGCTCTGGCTCGTCTCGGCAGGCGGCGTGCCGGTCGACGCCAGCGTCGTCCCGTCCATGAACCAGACGCTGTTCTCGCCGGTTGAATTTTTCCGCCTGAGGATGTCCGCCTTGCCGTCGCCGTTATAATCGCCGCTCCCGACGATCATCCAGTTAACGTCGTCGACCGTGACCGTCACGTCGCCGGCATGCGTCGTCCCGTCCATGATCCAGACGCCGACTTCGCCCCAGACGGAGTTCCGCCAGAGGATGTCGCACTTTCCGTCGCCGTTGTAGTCCCCCGTTCCGACGACCTGCCAGCTCAAATCGACGGGGCCGAGGAGCGCGTCGCCGACCTTGGCCGGCCCATCCATCAGCCAGACATTGAGGTCGCCCGTGACCGTGTTCCGCCACAGGATGTCGACCTTGCCGTTTCCGTCGAGGTCGCCCGTCTCGGCGATCTTCCAGACGAGGTCGACCGGTCCGAGGCTGACGTCTCCGATGTGAGTGGTGCCGTCCATGAGCCAGATGCCGACCTCCCCCCACAGGAGATGCCGCCACAGGATGTCGACTTTTCCGTCGCTATTGAAGTCGCCGGTGCCGGCGATGACCCAGTTCGTGTCGGGAACTTGTTCTATAACAGCGGTCGAGAGGACCGTCGCGCCGTCCATGAACCAGATCCGGTTCTCGCCGGTCGTGTAGTTCCGCCACAGGACGTCGCTCTTGCCGTCGCCGTTGAAATCGCTTTTCTTGTATTGTACGGGAGGAGGAGGCGGCGGCGGGACCGTGCCGGATTGATCATGGATGATCATCCAGTTCTGGTTCGTCTCCGACGGCAGCGCGCCGGTCGACGCCAGCGTCGTCCCGTCCATGTACCAGATGACGTTCTCGCCGGTGGAATAGTTACGCCGGAGGATGTCTATCTTGCCGTCGCCGTTGAAATCGCTCGTCCCGACGATCGTCCAGCTCAGGTCGTCGATTCCCAGGGTCGCATCGTCGACATGAGCCGCGCCGTCCATGATCCAGATGTTGAACTCGCCCCAATGGTCGTTCCGCCACAGGATGTCGACCTTCCCGTCGCCGTTGAAATCCCCGGTTCCGACGATCCGCCAGGACATATCGACGGGGCCGATGAGAGCATCCCCGAAGTGGCCCGCTTCGTCCATCAGCCAAACGTTGACGTCGCCCGTCGAGGTGTTCCGCCACAAGATGTCGACCTTCCCGTCGCCGTTGAAATCCCCGGTCCCTGAGACATGCCAGATGAGGTCGACGGGGCCCAGGCCTTCGTCCCCGATATGGGTCATCCCGTCCATCAGCCAGATGCCGAGCTCGCCCCACAGGAGGTGCCGCCAGAGGATGTCGGTCTTGCCGTCGCCGTTGAAGTCGCCGGTCCCCACGATCACCCAGTTGGTATCGGCCACCTGCTCGATGACCCCGGTCCCCGTCACCGTCAACCCGTCCAGGAACCAGACCCGGTTTTCGCCGGTCGCGTAGTTCCGCCAGAGGATGTCGCTCTTCCCGTCGCCGTTGAAATCGTTTTTCACGGCCGCCTTAGCCGACAAGCTCGGGCTCAGGCCGAGAAAAAGACAGAAGACGGCGAACGTCCAGATTATGGTTTTTTTCATGAAAGCCCCCTTGGAAATTGGGATAGAGAAGGACGCCCATAGAAAGAACGACGCCCTAGACGGTTTTCTTTCTCTGACATAGCCCCGCCGAGAAAAAAAACAAAATATCCATTCCTAAAAGCGAAAATTGCTTTCCGCCTTCAGGTCCTTAGCCTAATCTACGTATATATTAATACGATTTTTTCAATTAAAGTCAAGAAAAAGCTGGTTTTTCTCGATATATCTTAATGATCTAAATCCTGACCAACCTCCAAATCAGGTCCACGACGGCGATGCTCGCGTCGCCGACATGGGCCGTTCCGTCCATATACCAGACGCCCACCTCGCCCCAGGCCAGGTTGCGCCAAAGGATATCGACCTTGCCGTCCAGGTTGAAATCGCCCGTTCCGGCGATCTCCCAGATCAGGTCCACGTTGCCCAGGCTGGCCCCTCCGGCATGGCTTGTTCCGTCCATGAACCAGATACCGATCTCCCCCCAGAAGGCGTTCCTCCATAGAATGTCGATCTTACCGTCGCCGTTGAAGTCGCCTGTCCCCGCGACTTGCCAGCTCAAGTCCACGGCGCCGAGAAGGACATCGCCGTCGTGGGTCGTACCGTCCATCAACCAGATATTGACGCCGCCGGAGGAGGTGTTCCGCCACAGGATATCGTCCTTGCCGTCCCCGTTGAAGTCGCCTACGCCGGCAATCTGCCAGGTCAGGTCCACCGGGCCCAAGCTCGCTTCCGCCCAGACGGCCGTTCCGTCCATCAGCCGGATGCCGGCTTCGCCCGAGACCTTGTTCCGCCACAGCAGGTCTGCCTTGCCGTCCTTGTTGAAATCGCCGGTCCCGGCGAGATCCCAATTCAGGTCGATGTTGCCCAAGCTCGCATCGCCGACATGGGCGATCCCGTTCATGAACCAGATTCCCGCTTCGCCCCAGGCGGTGTTCCGCCAGAGGAGGTCCGTCGAGCCGTCGCCGTTGAAGTCCGCTTTGGCGTAGACGCCCGGCGGCAGCGCTCCCCTTTTTCGGTACGTGATCATCCAATACGGATCGGTCTCGGGCGGTAGGGCTGCCGTGCTCGAAAGAGTGA
>Ga0163210_1000359_pt1 | contig 18969 bp, 21 predicted proteins | sample Kivu_220m_FD_113536 | JGI IMG/M metagenome (GOLD analysis project Ga0163210, IMG submission 113536) | Freshwater microbial communities from Lake Kivu, Western Province, Rwanda to study Microbial Dark Matter (Phase II) - Kivu_220m | ecosystem: Environmental > Aquatic > Freshwater > Lake ...
AGGCGCTACTTCCTATCCTGCTTTTTGGGGTCATGATGCGCCCCTGGTCACTACACTTGCTCAAAATCAGAATTGCTATCTGTCTCCTCTCGCCAAAGCAAAGCCGGGTCGAAACTTAAGGAAGGCATCGGACCTCTGGCCGAAAGCTGGGCGTGTTTTACTTGCTGAACGCCTTCGCTTCAACTCTCAGCGGTTAAGTACCGTTAGAATTGATAATAGGGTATTATCAAATGTTTGGTGGCCTTTATCACTTAAGCAGGATAATGAGGAAACTGAAAAAGCCTTGGTTGTATAGCTTAATTCAACCCTCGGCCTCATAACTCTATTAGTGAATAGGATAGAAACGGAAGGCGCGTGGATGAAGTTTCGAAAACCAGTTCTTGAAGAATTACCGGTTTTATCTGTCGTCGATTTAAAAGCGAAACAATTGAAAGCGCTATCTACGACCTATGATAAATTCTGCAACGAGGAGTTGCTGCCCTTCCCCCATATGGCACACGACCCTGTCAGGAAGGCGATAGACGAATCCATAGCTACCACACTGGGTCTGCCGGACATCACAGTCCTGCGCGAAATGTTAGCCAGGGAGCCGGTCGTCTGCCTCAAAAACATCGGCACCACCCCTGCCCCTCGCCTCCCACTGAAACCCTGAGTTGTTTTTTAAAAATATTTGGTTAAGTTCAAACATGGTTGTTTTTACTTTACAATTTGTATTTACTTTTAGCACCACTACGGGTTGTGATATATCATATTTGGAGTTTTGAGGAGATCATTAAACTACTTGATAAAATGCCCTAAAATCACACCGATAACAACTGCTATAATGCCAAAAAGAGCTAAGAAAATATACCTACCCCATTCTGTCCTTGAACGTATTTTCTCTTGTTTCTCTCGCCACAGTCTGTCTGTATCCTCTCTTTCCGCTTGCCATTTTACCATCGCTTGGTGATCTATCATTTCTCTATGTTCCTTTGGGGTAAATCCTTGCTGCCACCGAGTAAAAGATTCGCATGGTCTTTCCTTACTAAATACCGTTTTTCTTAAATCATCCCACTTTGGCCATATAACCTCGCCCATCTCATTTTGTCTTGTTTCGTTTTCAGGAAGATGCCTAAGTTCTTCAATTTCCTCGCCAAAGTTGGCAGCCATAACGAAACAAATAGGCATATAATGATATCTGCCTCTCATGTTACCGATTTGACGCGATTCAAATTCAACTTCCTCAAGATTTCTGGTTTCAATATTTCTTACTGCTAAGAATCCACAACCCGCACAACACTTCGCCATGACTGCATCCTCCTGCCAAAAGATACAATCATGTTATCAGAATTATTCGAAATGATATACTATTCATATTTGAAGCATACCACAACCTGTAGTATGTCTATCTACAATAATTATTCCTGAAAACCACCAACCACGTTTGAACTCAACCAAATAATTCAAACATCCTGCCTTGAACCATCCACCTAAATTCAATATAATTCGACTCAAACAGTTGAGGAGGTAAGGGTTATGGCGAAATTGACCGAGGAGATGAAGGCGCTCCTGGGCAGTCAGCAGGCTTATATCGGGACGGCGAGCCCCGACGGGAAACCGAGCATTGGGCTGAAGGGCAGCACGAAGGTGCTGGATGATGAGCACGTAGCTTTCTTTGAGATGTCCGGCGGCAGGACCTGGGCTAACATCCAGAGTAATCCGAATGTGGTGATTGTGGTGGCCGACCGCGGCAAGATGCAGGGGTACAGGTTCGAGGGAAAGGCGGAGGTCATAACATCAGGGCCGTTATATGAAGATGCTAAGAAGCTGGCTGAGGTGATGAAAATCCCCGTGCCTCCCAAAGCCGCGATCAAGGTTAAAATAGATGAAATCTATGACCTGGGCAAAGGCGGCCGCAAGGTATCGTAGTATTCGGCGAAAATAAATTTAAGGAGGCGATGACATGGCAGACGGTTATCCGGTTGACCTGGCGATCGATTATCCCGACAGGAAGCTTAACAGGCTTACCACGTTTTTCCGCGTATTCGTGGGGATCCCTATCCTTATTATTATTATCCTGCTCATGGGGCTTAGCTTCAATTATAATGCTAATACAAATAACAGTGCCTGGGTAGCAGGAGCCGGTATCACCGTGCTGCCCCTGGTGCTGATGATACTGTTCCGCAAAAAATATCCCAGGTGGTGGTATGACTGGAACCTGAACCTGGCTAAATTTGCACTTAGGGTCAGGGTGTATTTCTACCTGATGACGGATGTCTATCCCGCGACCGATGAGGACCAGTCGGTGCATGTGGAAATGCCCTATCCTAATGCTGCCACTGAGCTTAACCGCTGGCTGCCGCTGGTGAAATGGTTCCTTGCCATCCCGCACTTCATAGTGCTGGCTTTCCTTGGATTGGCTGCGTGCGTTGTCCTGATTATAGCGTGGTTCGCCATCCTGTTCACCGGCATCTATCCAAGGGGCCTTTTTGATTTCATGGTAGGTGTATCGAGGTGGGCCTTGAGGGTAATAGCCTATTCATTGATCCTCACGACCGATAAATACCCGCCCTTCAGGCTCGGCGTATGATAGTAGTGATCAGTTAATTAGTAAAGAGGTTAATGGCGGTGAGTACTATGCTTGTGACTGCAGATGGGAATGCGGTATCAGCACGATTCCAGCGCATTAAAGCGGAATTGCTGAGCGCGCCGGTGCACCTGTGCCCGGAACGGGCCTACCTGGTAACCGATTATTTCAAGCTCCACGATGACCCTTCGGAGCCGGTGATCATCCGCAAGGCGAAGGCAACCCGCTACATCTTGCAGCAAAAGCCGGTACGTATTTATCCCGAGGAGCTTGTAGCCGGCAACATGGGCAGTTACCGCAAGTCGGCGCTGATGCAGCCCGAGCTTAGCGGCGTTTTCATGGGGATCGATATACCCGGGATAGATAAGAGGAAGACCACGCCGCTTAAAATGCCATGGCGCGACCGCCTGAAGATGCTGTTCGGAGTTATCCCATACTGGCTCTTCCGCAATATGCCGTTCAAAGCGTTCTACCCCGACCTGGGTGGCTTCCTGCGCTACGCAGGCGAGCAGCTAAAAGCCACCTACTACCTGGTAAACGAGGCCGGCGGCATAGGTCATTTCCTGCCCGACTACAAAAAGATGCTGAAGCTCGGCATCGAAGGATATCTTGATTTGATAGAGGGCAAGGAAGGAGACCTTTACAGAGGCATGAAAATAGTCTGCGAGGGACTGGCGGATTACGCCGGGCGCGTGGCCGACGAGGCGGATAGGCTGGCAACAGGAGAGCCATCCGCTGAAAGGCGTGCTGAGCTGCTGGAGATAGCGCGCATCTGCAGGCAGGTGCCGCTCAACCCGGCGCGGACTTTCCATGAGGCCTTGCAGTCGCTGTGGCTGACCCACATGGCGGTCTGTCTGGAAGGCATCAATTCGGCGGTATCCTTTGGCCGGATGGACCAGTACCTGTATCCCTATTATAAAAAAGACCTCGAAGAGGGGAGGATAACTCCGGAGAGGGCGAAAGAGCTGTTGCTGTGCTTTTCAGCCAAGGCGACCGAGCACGTATTTCTGCTGTCGGAAAAAGTCAGCCAGTACCACGGCGGCTACCTGGTGGTGCAGGCTGCTATCATAGGCGGTATCGACCGTGAAGGTAAAGACGCCACCAACGGCCTGACCTATATCCTGCTTGACGTAATGGAGGAGGCCGGCCTGCGCGATCCCAATTACCAGGCGCGCGTGCATGCCGGCTCGCCGCCGGAATATTTTAACCGCGTCTTCGATGCTGCCAGAAAGGGCAACGGTGTCCCTGCCATATTCAGCGATGAAGCCGCTATAAAATCGCTGGTCGCCAACGGGTATCCCCTGGAAGAAGCGAGGAACTACGCTGTGGTGGGCTGCGTGGAGCTGGCGCTGCCGGGCAAGAGCTTCTTTTCCACCGACGCGGCGCTGATGAACCTGCCGATATTACTGGAGTTCGCGCTCAACCGTGGCAGACAGTTCCTCGGCGGGCCGCGGACCGGGCTTCAAACTCAGGATGCCTGCAGCTACAAATCCATCGACGAGGTGGCTCAAGCGTTCAAAGCGCAGGTGAATTACATGGTGGACAGGCTGGTAGGTCACCTGCAGGTGGTTGAGAAAGGTAACAGGGACTACCATCCCACCCCGTTCTCGTCCATGCTGGTTGAGGGATGCATCGAATCGGGCAGGGATATTACTGCCGGTGGGGCACTGTATAACTCGAGCGGCGTGCAGGGCGTGGGCCTTGCCGATGTGGCCGACTCGCTGGCTGCCCTTGATGAGCTGGTTTTCAGTAAGAAGAAATATTCCATGGAGCAGGCGCTCAATGCCCTGCGCCATGATTTTAAAGGATACCCGGAGCTGCATGCGGAGCTGGTAAACGCGCCCAAGTTCGGCAACGACGATCCACTGCCGGATGGCTACGCGCGCACGGTAGCGGATATTTTCTACTCTGCTCTCACGAAACACAAGAATACACGCGGCGGCAGGTACGTGCCCGGCTTCTACTCGGTAACCTGCCACGTGGCCTTCGGACGGCTGGTGGGCGCACTGCCGAGCGGACGACGCGCCGGTGAACCCTTCGCCGCAAGCATGGGAGCCTGCAATGGCCGTGACAGGCTGGGCGCCACCGCTCTGCTCAACTCGGTTGCCTGCATTAACCCGGAGCTTTCACCTAACGGCTACGCGTTGAACCTGCGTTTCGACCCGGCCACGGTAGCCGGTGAGCAGGGACTGAACATACTTGGAGCACTGGTCAAAGGTTTCTTTGAGAAGGGGGGCATGGAGGTGCAGCTCAATGTGCACGACCCTGACTTACTGCAGGATGCCCGCAGCCATCCCGGGAAGTACCCGGGGCTGGTGGTGAGGGTGGCGGGTTACTGCGCCTATTTCGATGACCTGCCCGACTCTGCCAAGCGGGAGATCATCTCGCGTACAAGGCTAAGTCTTTAATATAGTTTTCTTATTAACAAGTAATTGGAGGAATCAGTGGAAGAGTATTTTTATAGGAAAAAGGCAATTGAAAAAGCGGCTAAGCTGTTCACTCTCAAGCCGGAGATGATGAAAGCCTTTCTCGATCTCGACAGCAAGGTCTTTGCCCGGGGCAGCCTGGATGTGAAAACCAAGGAGCTGCTGGCGGTGGCCTGCGCGCACATAACGCAGTGCCCGTACTGCATCGAGGGGCACACTAAAAAAGCCAAAAAAGCAGGGGCAAGCGACGATGAATTGGCCGAGGCGATATTTGTGGCGGTGGCCATGAGGGCCGGCGGGGCCATGGCGCATAGCTGTATAGCTATGGGCGCACTGGAAGAGTAGATAACCGCATGGCGGTATGCTGACCGTAGTTGCCTGGTATCGCACATAGTTTCAGGTGTAGCCGGCAACTATAAATCGATCAGCTTACCGCGTTTTCAATTATCTCTATGCGACTGGGCTTTTCACTCTGGGGGTCTATCTCAATAGCGACGAAATCTATACGCCAGTTCTCTGGTAAGTTCTGATGGGCATTTAGATAATCCAGGGCTGTTGAGATCAATTTCTCTTTCTTCCGGCCGGTGATTGATTCCTCAGGGGAACCAAAGGATTTTCCTGTCTTTGTACGCACCTCAATGAATACCAGGAAATTATTCTTGATGGCCACTATATCCATTTCTCCGTGACGGCAGCGGTAATTTTTTTCTATTATGCGGTATCCCACCTTTTTGAGTGCCTTGCAGGCCAGTTTCTCGCCGAGCGAACCCAAATCTTGCCTTTTCATATTATTCTCGATAATGCCTTTACGGGAGCGAAGGTCATGCGATGCACCTTGCATGAACCGTAGCTTTGCAGACATGCCAGGTGTTCCTTTGTTCCGTAGCCCTTGTGGTTATAAAAACCGTATTGCGGGTATTTAACGTCCAGTTCCATCATGATGCGATCCCGGGTCACTTTGGCCACAATTGAAGCGCAGGAGATGGAAAGGCAGAGGCGGTCTCCTTTGATGATACCTTTCTGTGGAGTGCGGATTCCGGGCAGAATTACCGCATCGATGAGCAGAAAATCGGGCTGATTCTGCAACTGCTCCAGCGCGAGCTTCATGGCTTTTTTAGTGGCGTTGAGGATATTGACCGCATCAATTATATGCGGGGCAACTATGCCCGTGCCTATTTCAATACACGACTGGTTCATCATTTCGAAGAGGCTCTCACGCGTTTTTGGGGAAAGCAGCTTGCTGTCCCTGACGCGGTTAAGCCAGGGGAAATCAGCATTCAGCGGTAATACGACTGCCGCGGCTACCACAGGACCGGCCAATGCCCCCCTGCCGGCCTCATCCAGTCCGGCTATGCGGCGGTATCCTGCTGCGAAAAGCGCTTGTTCTTCACGGGTAGCGGGCTTTGACGGTAACGGATTATTCGGCTTTTTCAATAGTGCCGCCCCCGATGACTTCATTGCCATGGTAAAAGACCACAGCCTGACCGGGTGTGACTGCGCGTTGCGGTTCTGTAAAGATAACTTTGGCGGTTGAACTTGAAACCATGAGCCTGGCCTCTGCTTCAGCCGATTTATACCTTATTTTAGCTTTTGTGGGTATCGTTTCGAGGGGGGCATTTCCAGAAACCCAGTGCAGATCTGAAGCGGTCAGCTCACGGGAAAGTAAATCTTGCACATGCCCTACAACTAACCGGTTCTTTTCAGCGTCTATCTTGATAACATACATTTGCCTATTTGAAGGCAGACCAAGGCTGTGTCGTTGCCCTATCGTATAGAACGCAATGCCGCGGTGCCTGCCCAGTATCTTGCCCTGTTGGTCAACGATCTCGCCGGGCGTGCCGGCAATACAGTTGCTTATAAACTCGCGGTAATCTCCTGGTATAAAGCACGCATCCTGGCTGCCTTTGCGATCTGCCGAAGGTAATCCCACCTTTCTGGCTATCTCTCTGACCTCGGTCTTTCTATATTGCGCTAGAGGGAAAAGTATGTGTCTCAATTGGTGCTGGTTTAAAGTATATAGTATGTACGACTGGTCTTTAGCAGCATCTTCGCCTTTCAGGAGGTGATAACCTGCCGTGTCGTGCCTGACCCCTGCGTAGTGGCCGGTGGCCAGGTAATCAGCACCTGTTGAAAGGGCATGTTCAAGCAGGATGCCGAATTTAATCATCCGGTTGCAGTGGATGCAGGGATTGGGCGTACGCCCGGACTCATATTCTTTGCAGAAGGGTACCAGCACGTTTTTTTCAAACTCTATGGACGCATCGACAACTTGAAAGGGAATATCCAGCATCTGGAAGGTCTTCACCATGGGCTCTATATCCTGAGATGGAAAATTCCATTTCACGGTGCAGGGCGATTTTGACTGGTTGTCTGGCCAAAGGCGCAATGTCAAACCCCTGACATCGTAGCCATCCCGTTTAAGTAAGTAAGCAGCTATGGATGAATCGACCCCTCCGCTGAGGGCAACCGCTACTTGCTTACCCATCATTTGTAAGAAGATGTTTATTTGCGAGAAGAGGACTCACTTTATTCCAGATAACCCGGTGTATATCGTCGATAGGCTGATCGCCGTTTATTACGATCCAGCGGTCCGGTTCTTGCCGTACCAGTTCCAGGTAGCCATTTCTGATCTTGTGGTGGAAGGAAATATCTTCCCGCTCAAAGCGGTCTTCCTGTATGTTATGCTTGCGTTGCAGGCTCCGCTCAGGAGGCATATCTATTAATATGGTCATGTCGGGTTTCAATCCACCCGTTGCAATGTTATTTACCTGTTCTATCATCTTGAGTTCCAGCCCGCGGCCGAACCCCTGGTAAACTGTGGTGGAATCGGCAAAGCGATCACAAATGACAATATTTCCTGCCTTAAGCGAGGGGTTGATTATATCCTGTACAATATGGGCACGGCAGGTAGCAAAAAGAAACATTTCTGCCTCGGGGGAAATGTTGAATTCTCTTTTTACCTTCAGAAGGTTCCTTACTCTATTCCCCAGGGGAGTGCCACCAGGTTCCTGTGTTAACAGGGAAGGGATATGTAGCTGCTGCAGTCTTTTATGGAGGAGCCTTGCTTGCGTGCTTTTACCGCAACCTTCGCAACCTTCAAATGTAATAAACAGGCACGAATCAGGTTTCATCTGCTCAACCATTAATTTAACCGGAATAATCAGTTGTTTACAATCTTAACACGGCGTTCGGGTTCTTTCCCCGCGCTCTTAGATGACACGTCGTGACGTTCGGCCAATAAATGCTGGAGACGACGGATAAAGGCATTCTGGGGGCTTAGGTCCACTTCTTTCGTGCCGTTCTTTACCTGCTCAATAGCATTCATGGCTTCATCAAGGGCCGAGTCAACAGCCTCATCCCTGGGACCGGTGTAGATGGTGTCAAGGCAGTGCCGTATCTGCTGCAAGCTGTTTCCCCTGATGGCGTATATGGGTATTCCCATGGTTTCTGCATCTCTCAGCTTCTGAGGCTTACGACGGAAATAGTTCTTGGTGGTGATCAGTAAGTTGGACTGCCGCAGGTCGCTGACGATGTCAATATCCAGGTTCTTCTCGTGGGCTGCTTGCTCAAGGATGGGCTTGTTGATGCCGAAGAGGTAGATTCTCAACTTGCTTTTCTTGGCCTCGGAGGTTCCGTGGTGCTCGCGAATTGCGGTTGCCTGTTCTTTACTGACGTTGCCCTCCTGGTCCATCCAGCGGATTTCACCCTGCTGTTCATGCCCGTGCAAAATAGCATCCACGGCACGCGTCACGTCGGGATGTACCAGGACCTTGTATCTCTCCTGTATCTCAACCACTATATCAAAAGTGGGCGGCGCCTTTCTCTCGAGAACGGATTTTTGCGTACGACGGCGCCGCGCTTCCTCGTCACCGAGTGTAACCGTCTGTATACCGCCGATAAGGTCTGAGAGCGTGGGGTTCATTATAAGATTTTGCAGGCTGTTACCGTGTGCAGTCCCCACAAGCTGGACGCCACGTTCAGCTATAGTCCGTGCCGCTTCAGCTTCCAGGCTGGTTCCGATTTCATCGATGATGATTACCTCGGGCATATGGTTTTCAACGGCCTCGATCATGACTGCATGCTGCAAGGAAGGTGTGGGTACCTGCATGCGGCGGGCATGGCCGATAGCAGGATGCGGAATATCACCATCGCCGGCGATCTCGTTGGAGGTATCCACCACAATAACCCTTTTTCTCAGATCATCGGCAAGCACCCTGGCGGTTTCACGCAGCATGGTTGTTTTCCCGATCCCGGGAGGGCCCATTAGCAAGACGTTTTTGCCGGTTTCGACGAGATCCTGGATTATCCTGGCCGTTCCCATGACTGCCCTGCCGACGCGGCAGGTGAGGCCTACGATCCTGCCCTCGCGGTTGCGTATCGCTGAGATACGGTGAAGCGTACGCGCCAGGCCGGCGCGGTTATCACCGCTGAATGAACCTATCCTGTTGGTGACGTATTGAATGTCCTCATCCGTCACCTCGCGGTCTTCCAGGAAAATCTCCCGGTTTGGATAGCGCGCCTCGGGAAGCCGCCCCAGGTCAAGGACGATTTCCAGAAGATCGCCATTGTCCTTTTCGCGTTTTACCGATGAGGTGATGTGTGGAGGCATGGCGTCGAGTAATGCCTGGACATCATCGATATTAACTTTCTGCAATAAAACCTCCTGCAATAGACATAGAGCTGTTGCAAGACCTTAGAAAATAGATTGAGAGTAAATTTAACGGCGGGATAACAGATTTTGTGAGACGACCAGTATTAAGCTTATTAATCATATAACCGTGTTCCAGTAAGACCATCAAGGCCCAGAACACCCGTGTTTACTACCAGCCCCTGGATGCGAGCAAGCTGTCTTCCGGGATACTTTTTATCTCAAGTCCCGGCATGGCGGCTCCCAGTGACTTGGAGACCTCCGCGATTATGGCGGGATCGTTGAAATGGGTCACTGCCTTAACAATAGCCCTCGCCCTGGATTCGGGGTCGCTCGATTTGAATACGCCTGATCCAACGAAGACGCCCTCGGCTCCGAGTTGCATCATTAACGCAGCATCCGCTGGGGTAGCCACCCCGCCGGCGGCAAAATTGACCACGGGTAACCTGCCGGACCTGTGCACTTCCGTGACGAGCTCGAGCGGGGCGCCAAGCGCCTTGGCTTCAGCAGCAAGTTCGTCCATGTGAAGCGATTGCACCCTGCGTATGGCGGACTGGACGGCACGCATATGCCTTACTGCTTCCACGATATTGCCCGTGCCCGCCTCGCCTTTAGTGCGTATCATGGCAGCTCCTTCTGCAATGCGGCGCAGGGCTTCGCCGAGATCGCGGCAGCCGCAAACAAAGGGGACCTTGAAGTCCTGTTTCCACACATGGTGGCTCTCATCGGCAGGTGTAAGCACTTCGGATTCATCGATAAAGTCAACGCCAAGAGCCTCGAGCACCTGTGCTTCCACGAAATGCCCTATGCGGCACTTTGCCATTACGGGGACGGTGACCGCTTTCATAATAGCGGTGATGACACCTGGATCGGCCATCCTGGCCACGCCGCCGGCGGCACGTATATCGGCCGGCACACGTTCAAGGGCCATGACCGCACAGGCTCCGGCATTCTCGGCTATCCTGGCCTGTTCCGGCGTTACCACATCCATGATTACCCCGCCTTTGAGCATCTGCGCCAGGCCAGTTTTTACTTTCCAGGTACCTCTATCCATCTCACTGTTTTCCATGTTTATTTTTCACTCATCCTAAGTTACTCCGTATTTACAGCTAAATTATAGCATTTATCCGATGCAAATTGAATTTGTTATAATGTTGCTTTAGCGGAGTAAATTTTACCATGTTATTTTAATCAGCAAGGTCAGTAACTGCATTAAAGGAAATAATGGAATATCAGAAAGTCGTTCTGGATAATGGACTGTGCATTATAACCTGTCCCATGCCCCATACCAGGTCAGTATCGGTAGTATTTTTCCTGATTGCAGGGAGCTGCTATGAAGACGATAAAGAAGCCGGCATATCTCACTTCGTCGAGCACATGTGCTTCAAGGGCACAGGTAAGAGGCAGAGTTCGCAGGAGATAAGTGAGGCGATTGAAGGTGTGGGCGGCATATTGAACGGCGGTACCGACCGCGAAATGACGACGTACTGGTGCAAGCTGGCAAGCCAGCATTTCGAGCTGGCAGTTGATGTGATCGTTGATTTGCTGCGAAACCCGCTCTTACGCAAAGAAGATGTGGATAAAGAGCGCCAGGTGATAATAGAAGAGATCAATATGAGCCTCGATTCGCCGCAGCAACGGGTTGGCATGCTGTACGATGAGCTGATGTGGCCCGGGAAGCCGTTGGGCAGGGACGTTGCCGGCAGCAAGGAGACGGTGTCATCAATTACGCGGCAGCAGATGTCGGAGTATCTTAAGAATTACTACGCGCCGGATAACATGCTGGTGAGCATAGCAGGGGATTTCCAGCCGGATAAAGCGGTAGAGATTATCGAACGGGCCATCGGTAACTGGACGAAGGGTAAAAGCCTGGATTACATTCCAAGCAGTACCGGCCAGGAGAGTGCGCGGGTGCAGGTTGAGCACAGGGACACCGAGCAGGTGAACCTTGTCCTTGGCCTGGAAGGACTATCGATATTTCATCCCGACAGGTTTATTCTGGATATCTTAAGCATCATGCTTGGCGAGGGCATGAGCAGCAGGTTGTTCAGCGAAATAAGAGAGAAGCTGGGGCTGGCATACGATATCCACAGCTACGTGGAACATTTCAGGGATACGGGCGCGTTTATTATCCAGGCAGGGGTAGAGCCCGGCCAGACGGGTAAAGCCATAAGCGCAATACTTACACAGCTTGGATCCATAAAGGAAAACATTTCCGATTTCGAGATGCACAAGGCCAGGGAAATGGCTAAGGGGAGACTGCTCTTGAGCATGGAGAACAGCCGCAATGTTGCCGGCTGGTACGGGGCGCAGGAAGTTCTCACCAGGAGGATCATTACTATAGACGCGGTTACCCGGATTATTGAAAAGATTTCGGCAGATGATTTAAAACGCGTGGCGCGAAGCCTATTTCTAACGGAGAGGTTGAACTTAGCCGTTGTGGGGCCGGTTGAGAAGCCGGAATCGCTGGCTGAAATATTGCGGCTATAAAGAGAAAATATAATAAGGGCCGCCTGTAAAAAGCGGCCCTTATCTATGTTGTACCTAGCCGGGATTTAAATTAATACTCAGGCATTTGTGGCATCGGCGGGGTCTTTTCTTTTTCCGGGATATCGCAGACCAGCGCTTCAGTGGTGAGGATCATGGTAGCAATGCTGGCAGCGTTCTCGAGGGCGGTCCTGGTGACCTTGAGCGGGTCGATGATGCCCCTGTTGACCATGTCAACGTAATCACCGTTTACGGCATCGTATCCAACGCCCTTCTTGCTGCGTTTAACTTTGTCGACAACGACCGAGCCTTCCTGGCCGGCGTTAATGACGATCCAGCGCAGTGGTTCCTCTATGGCTTTCTTGATGATCTCGACACCGGTCCTCTCATCATCTTCAGCTTTGACCTTGTCCAGCACCGGGCTGGCGTTCATCACAGCCACGCCGCCGCCGGGCAGGATACCTTCCTCGACGGCTGCCCTGGTGGCCGAGAGGGCGTCTTCAACCCTGTGCTTCCTCTCTTTGAGTTCCACCTCAGTAGCAGCGCCGACTTTAATGACGGCAACTCCACCGGCCAGCTTGGCCAGCCTTTCCTGAAGTTTCTCCTTGTCATAGTCTGAGGTTGTTTCCTCGATCTGGGCTTTGATCTGCTTGATGCGGGCCTTGATGGCATCCTCAGAGCCCTTACCTTCGACGATGGTGGAGTTGTCCTTATCGGATACGACCTTCCTGGCGCGGCCGAGGTCGGCGACGGCGGTGGAATCAAGCTTGCGTCCCACTTCCTCAGAGATTACCTTGCCTCCGGTGAGAAGGGCAATGTCTTCGAGCATGGCCTTGCGCCTGTCGCCGAAGCCGGGCGCCTTGACGGCCAGACAGTTGAGTGTTCCCCTGAGCTTGTTGACCACCAGTGTGGCCAGTGCCTCTCCATCGATGTCCTCAGCGATTATGACCAGGTTCTTGGATATTTGCAGGACTTTCTCAAGGACGGGGAGCAGCTCTGAAATAGCGGAGATTTTTTTATCTGTAATAAGAATATAAGGATCCTCGATCTCGGTCTTCATCTGCTCGGCATTGGTAACGAAATAGGGGCTGATATAGCCGCGATCGAATTGCATACCTTCCACGTAATCGGTCTCGTACTGGAGTCCCTTTGATTCCTCGACGGTGATCACGCCGTCTTTGCCGACCTTCTCCATGACCTCTGCAATGAGGTTGCCAATCTGTGCATCAGCGGCGGAGATAGTAGCAACCTGGGCCACCTGTTCTTTGGTGGTAACAGGGGTTGCCATCTTTTTAAGTTCCGCGACCATGCCGGTAACTGCTTTCTCGATGCCGCGTTTAAGCGACATGGCATCAGCGCCGGCGGCGATGTTCTTGAAGCCCTCGGTCACGATGGCCTGGGCCAGGACAGTGGCGGTGGTGGTGCCGTCGCCGCACTTATCATTGGTCTTGGTGGACGCTTCCTTAACAAGCTGGGCTCCCATGTTTTCAAAGGGGTCAGGCAGCTCGATATCTTTAGCGATGGTAACGCCGTCGTTAATTACGCTGGGCGGGCCGAATTTCTTGTCCAGTGCTACGGGGCGGCCGCGTGGTCCGAGTGTTACCTTGACCGCGTTAGTAAGGGAATCGATGCCGTTTTTTAAAGCCCTGCGGGCATCCTCTCCATATTTGATTTGTTTTGCCATTTACATCTTTCCTCCTGTAAATATAATTAATTTATTCTATAGTCTTTTTGCTTCGATTATTTCTTCTTGGCGAGAATGTCGCTTTCTCTGAGGATAATCAGCTCTTGATCGTCTTCCTTGATCTCAGAGCCACCGTACTTGGCGAAGATGACGATGTCACCGACGGCGACATCCATGGGCAGCCTTTTCCCTTCATCGGTCATTTTACCGGGACCGACGGCCAGGACCTTGCCCTCCTGCGGTTTTTCCTTCGCGGTGTCGGGCAGGAAGATTCCGCCCTTAGTCTTCTCCTCTTTCTCAAGAGGTTTCACTACTACTCTGTCACCCAAAGGTTGAATTTTTACAGCCATTCTTACCTCCTTAAAAATTTAGCAATCTCTGTGCGAGACTGCTAAATATGTTAGCATAAAAAATTATCAATGTAAAGGGGTGACTGCTAAAAATCTAGTATAATTCAAGAAGGGCTTAAAAATTGTAGCCGGCTTTTTTATAGTCATTCATCGCACGCTCTTCCAGTCCGGACTTATCGGCAAGTTCAGCAGCATGGCTCCACATCCCTTGAGATTCGTACTCCCTCAACTTGTTTTCCAACGAGGATGCTTCCTCGCTATTTTCGGTTACACATGCTGCAAACCTTGAGACGGCGCGTGTTACGCTGCCACCGCATTTTGGACATGCCCGCACAGGCTCATCTTTAATTTTTTGCAGTACGTCAAAACCCTGGATGCAATGATTGCATCCTTTATTACAAGCTCTATACTCGTAGATCGGCACGTGCTTTTATTCTTCTTCAGGGGAACAAGAATTTTTATGGTTTGTAACTAATTTTGCCATTATCAAACATCGATGTCTAATATAAAAATCATGCGGTGGCTATTGATGAATTACCTGTTAACGGGTAAAATTAAAGCTATGAGAAGAAGTAAAAAGGATGAGAATTGGGATGCCCAGCGCGTCAGGGCGCTGCGCGTGCATTTAAAGCAAACACAGGCCAGGATGGCGGACCAATTAGGGATGCGCCAGCAGACGGTCAGCGAATGGGAGCAGGGACAATACCAGCCAAGGGGAGCTTCCATAAAGCTGCTAACCATTATAGCCGAAAGAAGCGGTTTCAAGTACGAAGCCGGGCCAGGATAACGGGCATATCCAGGTAATTTATTTTATCCTGATTTACGCGTTAAAGTGTAATGGTAACAATGCTATTTAGAGAAAAGGCTTTAGCTGTAATCTGGAAAGAGCGGCGTGTTTCCCTGTTCACTGCCGACAACAGGTACAGGGTGCAGGTGATATGCCCGGGCAGGGAAAGCAGCAAGGCCGGCTGCGATTTCCGGGATGCGGTCATGCTGATTGATGATGTGAAGGTTGTCGGCCAGATTGAGCTCCACGTTACTTCCGACCTGTGGCAAACCCATGGCCACCATCTGGACCCTGCATATAATGACGTGATACTGCATGTTGCTATGTGGCATAAAGGCGGCCTGCCTGCGAGGCTGCAAAGCGGTGCTACCATACCTACCGTGATCCTGAGCGAGCATTTGCCTGGCGGCATCTATTGCCTGTTGCACAATGAAGTTAATAGAAGTATTGGGTGTGTTCATACCAGAAGCATTGCTGGAAATACAGAAGTGGAGGGGTTGCTCAGGGATGCCGGCCTTGCCCGGTTCCACAAAAAGGCAGAAGCTTATCAACTGGCGATGCGTATGCAAGATCCGCAACAGGTGCTTTATGGGGGAATAGCGCGGGCGCTGGGTTATTCAAGGAATAGCAGTGCTTTTGAGATACTGGCGGACAGGCTGCCGCTGGATTTCATTCTGAAAAACGCTGTCGGGAGCATTACTATCAAGCAGGCTATGCTTTTCGGTGCGGCAGGCCTGCTGCCCTCGCAGAGATGCGAAAAGCGGCACGATAGCTACGATAAGTTGGTCAGTATGCTTGAACGGCAGTGGAATGCTCGGAACGGTGGCATTACTGCCATGCTGGAAAGCGATTGGCGCTTTGACGGTGTCAGGCCCGAAAACTATCCTGGCAGGAGGCTGGCGGGATTAAGCTATCTATTACAGAGGTATGAGAAATCTGGATTATTGGCGTCTTTTTTGAATCGGGTACAGGATGCTATAGATCCGAAGGAAAGTATAAGGCTGGAGAATGCTCTTGTAATACATGACAGCTATTACTGGTCGACGCGTTATGATTTCGGCTTATACGGCAAATACAATTCGGCCCTGATAGGACGTGGCAGGGCAGCGGAGATCATAATCAACGTGATACTTCCTTTCTTCGCGGCCTATGCCAGATTGGGTGGGGTGAGAAAGCTGGAAGCCAGGGTGGAAGATGTTTACCGGAGCTATCACGCCCTCCCTGAAAACGAGCTTACCAGGTACATGGAGTGCGAGCTTGGCCTGGATAAGAGCAGGTGGATAACCGCATGCCAGCAGCAGGGTTTGCTTCATATTTATCACTCATTTTGCCGTGCCAGGGAGTGCGTTACCTGCCCGATTTTCCGTTGCCAAAAGTGAGGCCGGGTATAACGTCGAGCTCGACCTCGTCACGTGTACCTGTCTGGTAATGGTAATAGGCGCAGGAAGCGATCATGGCTGCGTTATCGGTACACAGGATGGTGGGCGGTATCAAGACCGGGACCGGTGAATCTACCAGAAAGCGGCTGCGCAGGGCGCTATTGGCAGCCACACCGCCGGCCAATAAAATCTGCCTGACATTAAGCCTTGCCGCAGCTTGAATCGTCTTGGAGACCAGCACGTCCACGATGGCATCCTGGAATGCGGCAGCCGTCTCTTTTATCCATGTCTGGTCTGGTGAATCCTTCCCCTGTACCAGATGCAAAAGAGCCGTTTTAACACCGCTGAAGCTAAAGTCGTCGCTCTCTCTCAGCCAGGCGCGGGGAAGTGAGATTGATGTCAAAACTCCCATGGTAGCTGCCTGGATGGCCGGACCTCCGGGATAGGGCAATCCAAGTATCCTGGCCCCCTTGTCGAAGGCCTCTCCGGCAGCGTCGTCCCTGGTGCTTCCCAGCTTGCGGTACCTGCCGTGGTCTTCCATCAATATCATATCGCTGTGCCCACCGGAAACTACCAGACAAAGGCAGGGCAATTCTGGGTTGCTTTCAGTCAACCAGTTGGCATAAATGTGACCCTCGAGATGGTTGATCCCTATTACCGGCAGGCTGTTGGCTATAGCTAGCGCCTTGGCAAAATTTACACCCACGATCAATGACCCTGCCAGTCCGGGTCCTACGGTGACCGCAATGGCGTCAACCTGTTTCATACTTACTCCGGCTTCTTCGAACGCACGTTCTGCTACTGGCACAATGGTCAGAATATGCTGGCGGGAAGCTACCTCGGGGACGATTCCCCCGTACCTGGCGTGTATTTCCACCTGCGACGCAATGATGTTGGAAAGGATCTTACTACCGTCTTTAACGATGGATACAGAGGTTTCATCGCAGGACGTTTCGACTGCGAGTATGTTCATGGGCAGGATTATAGCATATAGATCAGTACCATCTTTAGATTGATGTTTTAAGATCGTGTTGCTATACTTAAAACCCGACTTTATAGACTCTTTGACAGTGAGGATAGCTTTATGGAAATCACCTGGCTTGGTCACTCGTGCTTCCGCATCAAGGGGAAAGAGGCAATCATTTTGACGGACCCGTGCTCTCCTGCGACAGGATATAACCTGGGGAAAGTGCAGGCCGATATCGTGACTGTGAGTCATGCGCATCCGGGCCATTCCGAAGTGGGTGTTGTGCAGGGGGATTACACTGCTATAAAGGGTCCCGGCGAATACGAGATCAAGGATATTTATATCACCGGCGTCGCCACTTACCATGATGATACGCAGGGGAAAAAATCAGGTAAAAACACAATATACGTTATCGAGATAGAAGGGGTGACGCTGTGCCACCTGGGAGACCTGGGGCACAGTCTTTCTCCAGAGATAACCGGCGAACTGGGCAACATCGGTGTGCTTTTTATACCGGTTGGAGGGCATTCCACCATAGGTGCCTCGGCGGCAGCAGACATGGTGAGGAATTTGAATCCGGGCTTTGCGATTCCCATGCATTACAAGACTGCGGTGGAAGAGGCCGAGCTGGAATTCCCTGAGAAGTTTCTTAAAGAGCTGGGCATCAAGGAACTGGCGGCCCAGCCCAAATTATCGGTTACGAGGACAAACATACCATCGAGTACGCAGGTAATCCTTCTCGATTACCCCAGATAAGCCTGCATAAGCCTGAATACTTTGACATAAGGGAAGCTGTGCCGTAGAATTTCCCTCTATGAGCCTCGCCAAACGGGTATTTGAATTGCAGCAGCTTGAGATTGCAGTTCAAAGCAAGTGCAAACTGCTTGAAGAAATAAACCTCCATATCAGATATAACGAAGCGTTTGAAAATGCCAGCGCGGAGCTTTTAGCAGCGGAGAAAAGCCAGACCGATATTGAAAAACAGTATAAGGACCTGGATTGGGAAGCTGAGGAACTGCGCGGTCACGTCAAGCAGATCGACGATAAGCTTTACGGTGGCAAGATAAAAAATCCCAAGGAGCTGCTTGGCTTCGAGCAGGAAGCGGAGATGCTGAAAGCCAATCTTAGAAAGAAAGACGACGTGTTGCTGGATCTTATGGAGAAAATCGAAGCCGGTAAAACCAGCTTCAGAACGCTGCGCGATAAATTAGCCGTGGCTGAGAAAAATTGGCAGAAGGAAAAAGACGAGCTTGCCGTCCAGGCTGAAGAGACAAAAAAAGAATTAAGTGGCCTCGAGAAGAAGTGCGAAGACATACTGAGTATGCTGGACAAGGCTACGCTAAGTACCTATGAAGGTATAAAGGGAAGTAAGGGGATGGCTGTGGTGAAGGTGGAGCAGGGGAGGTGCCTGGGTTGCAGGGTGACTTTATCGGTAAGCGAGTTACAGAGGGTGCGCGGCGAAGCTGTTGTGATCTGCAGCAACTGCGGCCGCATATTGTATTTAAGCTAAATTATTTGACCTGCCAACTGACAAGTTGTAGAGTAAAACTAGCCAAGCAGGCCGGGTGACCGCTGCGATTTAGAAAATCGCAGAGGAAAGTCCGAACTCCGCCAGGCAGGGTGCTGGGTAACGCCCAGGAGGGGTGACCCTACGGAAAGTGCAACAGAAACATAC